>Ga0160422_10000232_pt1 | contig 32142 bp, 31 predicted proteins | sample Fk160mmetaG_FD_108192 | JGI IMG/M metagenome (GOLD analysis project Ga0160422, IMG submission 108192) | Marine microbial communities from the Central Pacific Ocean - Fk160115 60m metaG | ecosystem: Environmental > Aquatic > Marine > Oceanic > Photic zone | place: The Central Pacific Ocean...
AATATTAATTGGATCATATAATTTTCTTTTTGAAAAAAATTCGAATAAATATCCATTAAGAAAAGCTGATGTTATAAGTCCAGTAATGAAAAAAAATAAAAACATTTTTTATAGTTGGCTTGCTAAATTATTAAAATCTAAAGGAAATAAAAATCATGTTTTAGTTGAAAAAATATAATATAAGTACTTTTATTACTTAAAATTAAGTACTTTTGTAACTTGATATGTTAAATTCATTAATTACATCTAAGACTAGACTACGAATGTTAATAAAGTTTTTTGTTAGTGCAGCTAACAATGGATATCTAAATGGTTTAGCAACTGAATTCAAAGAATCAACAAATTCGATAAGAAAGGAATTAAATAATCTATCTGGAGCTGGTTACCTTGTAAAATCAAAAAAAAATAATAAGATTATATATAATGCTAATACTTCACACCCTATGTTTGCGATACTACAAAAAATTGTAAGACAACATCTCGGCCTTGAGGAGATTGTTGAAACTGTTATAGAAAGAATCGGTGATGTGGATCAAATAGCTTTAACCGGTGAGTATGCTAGGGGAATTGATAATGGAAATATTGAAATAATTATTAATGGTTCTAAAGTAAATAAAGAATACTTGGAAAATATAAAACCAAAAATAAAAAGGAAAATTGGTAGAAAAGTAACTTTTATATTGAATAAAGATCTTGACTCAAATTCAATTATTTTATTCAAAAACGAAAAAAATGAATATTAAACTTAGTAATAAAAGAATTCTTGTAACAGGTGGTGCTGGCTTCATTGGCTCAAATCTATGTGAAGCTTTAATAGAAAAAGGAAATAAAGTAGTTTGTCTTGATAATTTTTCAACTGGAAATAGAAAAAATTTAAAACAACTTTTAAACGAAAACAATTTCACTCTTATAGATGGAGATATTAGAAAAATTGAAGATTGTTTAAAAGCAACCAAAGGCGTTGATTATGTTTTGCATCAAGCTGCATTAGGATCAGTACCTCGATCTGTCAAAGACCCGATTACATCAAATAATGTAAACATTTGTGGCTTTTTAAATATGTTAATGGCTTCTAAAGAAAATGATGTTAAGAGATTTGTATTTGCTTCAAGTTCATCAACCTACGGGGATTCAGAATCCATGCCAAAAGTTGAGAATGTTATTGGAAAACCATTATCACCTTATGCAATTACTAAATATGTAAATGAGTTATATGCTGATGTTTTTTCAAAAACATATGGGCTTGAAACCATAGGTCTGAGATATTTCAATGTATTTGGAAGAAAGCAAGATCCTGAGGGGACTTATGCCGCTGTGATTCCCAAATTCGTAGGCAAGTTAATGAAGGGTGAATCCCCGGTCATCAATGGAGACGGTTCCTATTCAAGAGATTTTACGTATATCGATAATGTTATACAAGCTAATCTATTAAGTCTAGTAACAACCAATAAAAAGGCATTAAACACTGTTTATAATGTAGCATATGGAGAACGTAGTACATTGAATGAATTGGTTGTTTATATTAAAAATTATTTATCTAATTATGATCCAAAAATTAATGATATTAAAGTTATTTACGGACCGTACAGAGCTGGTGATATTCCCCATTCGCACGCTAGTATAGATAAAGCAAAACGAAATTTAAGTTACAACCCACAGTTTTCACTACAAAATGGTCTGAAAGAAGCTGTTAAATGGTATTGGAAAAATTTATAAGACATGAAAAAAGATAAAATTGCAATCATTGGATTAGGATATGTAGGCTTGCCATTAGCAAGACTCTTTGCCACTAAATATTCAGTAGTAGGTTATGACATCAATGAAGAGAGAATATCAGAACTCATGTCTGGTATTGACTCAACCTTAGAGATTGATAATGAAATACTAAAATCTGTTATCATTAGTGAAAATTCAGATTCTAATGGATTGTTTTGTACAAATAAATTAGATAAAATTAAAAACTGTAATTACTATATAATTACAGTCCCGACACCAGTCGATAACAATAATAGGCCTGTTTTAACTCCACTGTTAAAAGCTAGTAAAGCAGTAGGTGGTTTGCTAAAAAAAGGTGATATTGTAATATATGAATCTACTGTTTATCCTGGAGCCACCGAAGAAGATTGTGTTCCTGTTCTTGAAAAAGTTTCTGGGCTAAAATTTAATACAGACTTCTTTGCAGGTTATTCACCTGAGAGAATTAATCCAGGAGATAAAGAACACACAGTTGAAAAGATACTTAAGGTAACTTCAGGATCAAACCCAAGAATCGCAAAGACTATAGATAAACTTTACAAATCGGTAATTAAGGCAGGAACTCATTTGGCCCCAAATATTAAAGTAGCTGAAGCTTCAAAAGTTATTGAAAATTCTCAGCGAGATATTAACATTGCATTTGTAAATGAACTTGCTAAAATTTTCAACCTTTTAGATATTAATACTGATGATGTTCTAAAAGCAGCCGCAACTAAATGGAACTTCTTACCATTTAAGCCTGGATTAGTTGGTGGACATTGTATCGGAGTTGACCCATACTATTTAGCACAAAAGGCACAACAAAAAGGTTATCATCCTGAAATTATATTATCTGGCCGAAGGCTTAATGATGGAATGGGAAATTATGTTGCCTCAGAGATTATTAAATGCATGATTAAGAAAAATATAGCTGTAAATGAATCTAAAATCTTAATATTAGGAATAACGTTTAAAGAAAATTGTCCAGATGTGAGAAACACCAAAGTTGTTGATCTTATTGAAGCACTGAACCACTATGGAACAAATATTACAATTCATGATCCTTGGGCTCGAGAAGAAGAGGTCAAGCTTGAATATGGATTAAAATCTTTAAGATCATTGCCACAAGAAAAGTTTGACGCTATTGTATTGGCTGTTTCACATAAAGAATTTGAGAAAATTAATTTTTTATCACTAAAAAAGAAGAATTCAATAATTTATGATATTAAAAATTTTTTGAAAAAAATTGAAATAGATGGAAGTCTATAGAATTATATTAATACTAAAGCAATGAAAAATATTTTGATAACAGGCGGAGCAGGATTCATAGGCTCTCACGTAGTCAGATATTTTGTTAAAAAATATCCAAACTACAATATTTTTAATTTGGATGCGTTAACATATGCTGGTAATCTTGAAAATTTAAAGGATATAGATTTCAAAAACAACTATAAATTTTTAAAAGGTGACATTAGAGATGAGATATATGTAAACAAAATTTTTGAAGAATATAAATTCGATGGGGTTATACATTTAGCAGCAGAATCACATGTCGATAGATCGATATCAAGTCCATTAAGTTTTGCAAAAACCAATATTATTGGCACAATGATTTTGTTAAATGCCTTTAAAACTCAATGGTTTAACAAATGGGAAGGAAAAAAGTTTTACCACATTAGTACCGATGAGGTCTACGGATCTTTGAGTGAAAAAGGATTGTTTACAGAAAATAACCCCTACAATCCCAATTCACCATATTCTGCAAGCAAAGCAAGTTCCGATCATTTTGTAAGAGCATATGGTGAAACATATGGTCTGCCTTATGTTATTTCAAACTGTTCAAATAATTATGGGCCAAATCATTTTCCAGAAAAATTAATTCCATTATTTATTAACAACATTATTAATGGGAAAAAATTACCGGTCTATGGTGATGGCAATTACACTCGTGACTGGCTATATGTAGAAGACCATGCAGTAGCCATAGCTTTAATTTTTCATAAAGGAATAAACCACGAAACATACAATATTGGAGGTTTTAACGAATGGAGAAACATTGACTTGGTTAAGTTATTATGCAAGCAAATGGATATCAAGCTAGGAAATATACCAGGAACCAGTGACAAGTTAATTACATTTGTTAAAGATAGACCTGGCCATGATTTAAGATATGCAATTGACGCTACTAAAATAAATAAAGACTTAGGCTGGTCACCAAGCGTTACGTTTGAAGAAGGACTATCTAAAACCATTGATTGGTATTTCAACAACAAAGAATGGTTAGATAATGTTACATCAGGCGATTATCAAAATTATTATAAATCACATTACAACTAATATTTTATGAAAGGAATTATTTTAGCAGGTGGTTCAGGCACAAGATTACATCCTTTGACATTGAGTGTCAGCAAACAGCTTTTACCAGTTTATGACAAGCCAATGATATATTATCCTTTGTCAGTGTTAATGCTAGCTGGAATCAAAGAGATTTTAATTATATCCACTCCACATGATCTTCCAAGTTTTAAAAAAAATCTTAATGATGGTAGTCAGTTTGGAATAAAACTGGAATATGCGGAACAACCCAAACCTGAGGGTTTAGCACAGGCTTTTATCATAGCTGAAAAATTTATTAAAAATGATGATGTTTGTTTGATTTTAGGTGATAATATATTTTACGGAGCTGGCTTACAAAAAAAATTAAGAAAAACAATTGATTTTGTCAAAAATGAGCAAAAGGCGATAGTTTTTGGTAAATATGTTACAGATCCTGAAAGATATGGTATAGCTGAATTAGACAACGATAACAATGTGGTAAGCATTGAAGAAAAACCAAAAGCCCCAAAATCTAACTATGCTGTTCTTGGATTATATTTTTATCCAAACTCAGTAATTGAAATTGCTAAAAAAGTAAAACCATCACCGAGAGGAGAGTTAGAGATAACCTCTGTAAATCAAGAATATTTAAAAATAAATAAATTGAAATTACTTGTTTTGAGTAGAGGTTACGCCTGGTTAGATACAGGAACACATGAGGCACTTACTGAAGCAACAGAATTTGTTAAGTCTGTAGAAAAATTAACTGGATTAAAAATTGCTTGTCTTGAAGAAATTGGGATCAATTATAACTGGATTTCTAAATCTAATGTTATTAAAAACATCAAAAATTTCAAAGGTGATTACTACTCATATATTAAATCTATTTTAGAATAAATGTCTTTAAAGAAAAAATCTTTACTCGGAATTTTTTGGACACTAATTGATACGTTTCTAATAAGAGGTCTTGTGATAATAACTGGACTAATTTTGGCTAGAATATTGGGTCCAAAAGAATTTGGTTTAGTAGGAATGATTTCAATTTTTATTGCTATAGGCATAGTATTGGTTGATAGCGGGCTCTCCTCATCACTAATTAGAACTAAAAATAGTACAGATAATGATTATTCAACAGTTTTTTTTTCAAATATTATCTTTAGTTTACTAATTTATTTTTTGATTTTTTTTTCAGCCCCCTACATTGCAGATTTCTATAATCAAGATATACTAATTGACATTATTAGGGTTTATTGTTTGATTTTTATTTTAACCGCCTTTGGTGCTGTTCATTTAGCAATTTTAAATAAGAATTTAGACTTTAAAAAAATTACACTTTTTAATCTACCTGCCACTATTACTGGTATTACAGTTGGATTAGGTTGTGCTTACTTTAATTATGGAATATGGAGTTTTATTTTTATGAATTTAACCATCAAAATCGTGTTTGTACTCATGCTATGGTTAAAATCAAAATGGAAGCCATCACTAGTGTTTTCAAAAGAAAGATTTTTTTTTCATTTTAACTATGGTTATAAGCTTTTACTATCTACATTATTAAATAAGATTTTTATTAATGTTTATCATGTTATTATTGGTAAAACATATTCCCTAAACACATTAGGTCACTATGAAAGATCTGTAACTCTTAATGGTTATTCAAATGATATAATTACAGGTGTTGTAAAAAAGGTTACTTTTCCCTTGTTATCAAAAATTCAAGAAAACAAAGAGCAAATTACTAATGTTTATAAAAAAATATTAAAATTATCATTTTATGTTGCAGCACCTGCAATGCTAATTTTAGCATCGTTAGCTAAACCACTATTTGTTTTGGTACTTGGTGATGATTGGGTTCCAGCAGTACCTTTTTTTCAAATTTTATGTATTGCTTCTATCCTTTATCCAAATCATTCATTTAATTTAAATGTTTTAAAAGTGTATGGAAGAAGTGATTTATTTTTAAAGTTGGAAATTTATAAAAAAATTATAATTATTTTTTTGATATTGATCACATTTAGGTTTGGGGTTATCGGACTAGTCTGGAGTAGTGTTTTCTCTTCATTAATTGGAATGTATATTAATACCTATTACAGCAACAAATTTATTAGTTACAAATATTTAGAACAGATAAAAGATATGATAAAGCCTTTAATTTTATCTGTATTGGCTTCACTAATTTCCATTTTATTGATCTATTTCTTAAGAGAAGCTAATATTTATTTGCAAATTATAATTGCCTTGTTTGGAGCTACTTTAACTTACCTTTTTGGTAGTTTTCTTTTGAAAATTGATTCATACAATTACATAGTTGAATTATTAAAAAATAGAAAATGATTCCTGTAACTAAGACATATTTTCCACCGAAACAAGAATTTCAAAATCAAATTGACAGAGTTTGGAAAAATCAGTGGCTTACTAATAATGGAGAGCTTTTTAAAGAACTTTCCGATAAGTTGAAGGAATATTTAGGTGTTAACAACATTCTCCCAATGACTAATGGTACTCTACCAATTCAGATTGCACTAAAAATAGTAGGTGATAATAGTGAAATTATAACAACTCCTTTCTCGTATGTTGCTACTACATCCTCTATAGTTTGGGAGAACTGCAATCCAATTTTTGTTGACATTGATCCGAATCATTTAACAATTGACGAAAGGAAGATTGAAGCTGCTATTACAAGCAAAACAACTGCTATACTTGCCACACATGTCTACGGAAACCCTTGTAATGTTGAGGCTATTGATAAAATTGCAAAAAAACATAACTTAAAAGTCATATATGATGCTGCGCATTGTTTTGGAGTTAAATATAAAGGAGAATCAATTTTTAATTATGGTGATATAAGTACCTGTAGTTTCCACGCAACAAAAATATTTCACACTGGAGAAGGAGGTGCATTAATTTGTAATCATGCAGAATTAGTTCATCAAATATTTTACAGTCATAATTTTGGACATAATGGACAAGAAAAATATCATGGCCTTGGCATTAATGCAAAAATGAGCGAATTACAAGCAGCAATGGGTTTATCAGTTTTGCCGCACATGGATAGTATTTTTAAAGAAAGAAAAAGAGTTTGTGACTTTTATGATAATAATTTAAACTTTGATCAGTTCCAAAAAATAAAACTTCGAGAAAATACTAAATGGAATTATTCGTATTACCCTATTATTTTTAACTCTGAAGAATTATTAGTGAATACCTTAAAAAAATTTGCAAAGGAAAACATATTTCCAAGACGCTATTTTTATCCTAGTCTTGAGAAATTACCTTATGTTAATACAAAAGTAAAATGCAACATAGCTAAAGACATTGCAGCTAGAGTGATTTGTTTGCCGCTATATGACTCACTTGAAAATAGAGATGTTGAAAGAGTAGTTTTAGTATTAAAGAATAAATAAATGAGAAAGAAAACTGTTTCTATTATGCAACCCTACTTATTTCCATACATTGGATATTTTCAGTTAGTTAATGCTGCTAAAGAATTTGTTTTTTATGATGATGTTAATTTCATAAAAAGAGGATGGATTAATAGAAATAACATTTTGGTTAATGGCAAATCATATAAATTTACTGTACCAATTGATACTCCATCCCAGTTTAAAAAAATTGAAAAAACTCATATTAAAAAAGACCTCTATGACATTTGGGTTACTAAATTTTTAAAAACTATACATCAAAGTTACAGAAAGGCCCCATATTATGATGAAGTTTATTTTTTTTTAGAAAAAGTTTTCTTGAATTCTAAAATTAAGAGCATTTCAGATCTCTCCTCAAATTCAATAATTGAAACTTCAAATTACTTAAATCTTAAAACTAATTTTCATTTTTCATCAATAGCTTTCTCAAATAGTGAACCCTTGGAAAGAGCAGAGAGACTTGTATCTATTGTGTCAAAACTTGAAAGTACAGACTATATAAATTCAATAGGTGGAGTTGATATTTACAATAAATCCTTTTTTATGGAGCATAATATACATTTAAGTTTTCTTGATTCAGAAATAACCACCTACAAGCAATTTAATAACGATTTTATTCCAGGGCTATCTATCATTGACATTTTGATGTTCAATAGCAAAGAAGAAATTAATGAAATGTTAAAGGCTTACAAATTAGTGTAATTATGAGGTTTAATTATGCAATATATTGCTCAGGAAATGCAACGAGGGTAATTAAATTTTACAAAAAGTACAAAGTTGCTAAGTTTCCGTTAAAAGTTATCGTTTATGATGGTGGTAATACTCTCATTGAAGAAAAACTAAAAAATATTTTTGGAGAAAAATTAATAAATTTTAAGCATGATTTTACGTCAACAAAAAAGCAACAAAGCGATTCCTTCAGTTTATTTTTATTGAACCAGTTTAAGTCTAAGGGGATAGATTATGTGTTTTGTTTTGGATCAAAAATTCTGAAAAAAAAATTAATAAACCATTTTAAAAATAAAATTATAAATTTTCACCCATCCTTATTACCAAAATATCCAGGACTTAATGCAATTGATCGATCAATTCAAAATAATGAAACAGAGTTAGGTAATACAGCTCACTTTATTGATGAAGGTATTGATACAGGTCAAATAATCTTACAAAGCCGAATTAACGCAAATGAAGTTGTGAATTATGATACAGTTTTAGATTTACAAATTGAAATGCTAAAAATTTTATGGAATACAATTGAAAACGAACCAAACAAGCTCATGCAGTTATACAAATCAGATGGTTAATGGTCAAATTTTAGTAAGTGTTATTATGATTACCTGCGAACATGAAAGATTTATTAAGCAGGCTGTTGAATCTGTTTTAAATCAAAATACTGATTTTTTATTTGAGCTTATAATTTCAGATGATAATTCTATTGATAATACAGAATCTATTATCAATAAAGTAATGAAAGAAAATCCTAATGGTACTAAAATTAATTACAAAAAACATAATTCTACTAAAGGAATGAATGAAAATTATTTTTGGTCTGTTTCTCAATGCAAGGGAGAGTTAATTGCTGTATGTGAGGGTGATGACTATTGGATCGATACACAGAAACTACAAAAGCAGGTTAATTTTTTGAAAAAAAATAAAGATTATTCAATGGTTTTTACTCCTGCTTACAGAAAGTATGAAGGTTTGAATAAACAAAATATAGTTAGAAACAAATACTACAATTATGATTCTAATAAATTTAAACTTGAAAATATTTTAAAGTTAGGTGGTGGTTTCTATCCAACCTGTACGTCTGTTTACAGAAAAAATATTTATGATATTACTAATGCTCATAAGTTAATGACTCTTCACTCAACAGGTGATTATCCAATCGCAATTTTAGCAGCAATCAAAGGTAAAATTGGTTATATTGATGATATTACTGCTGTATATAGAGTTCAAGATAATTCTGTTTCAAATAAAAAATTTGAAACATGCGAAGAATGTGTCAAAGATGTAAACATAAAATATGAAAAAAACATAAAATTTCTTAATTTTTTGTTCAAAGAAATTGACATTAATAAAAAACTGCAACAAAAATTAATAGCTAAAGAAAACTACGTATTTTTATCAAAGCATTTGAACTGTTTAGATTATTCTGGATTTTACAGTCTTTTTTTTAAATTAAATTTATCGATAAAATACAGATTAAGGATTATAGTTAAATTAATTCATTGGTTTTTATTAGGAAATAAGATATCCAAAATTCAAAAAGAATAATTAATGAGATATTTACTGTTTTACATATCAGTTTATAATTTTATTTTTCCAATTAGATTATTAGCCGTCCCAAAGTTTGAATGGTTAATACTATCAATTCCTCTAATCTATGTGGGCTTAAATTTTAATAAAAACAAATTTTTTTTTCAACATAAAAGGTATAAAACAACCCTTATTTATGTATTAGTTTTGTCTTTAATTGGATATGTTTCATCTTTAATTTATATGGGTGATTTTATATCTGTTATGGTTTTTATGAAGTTCTTTTTGATGATTATCATAGCAAATTCAATCTTAATTTGGGGTTTTAATATTTATGGTGAAAATTTCATTCAAAAAATTTTTAAGATTTTAGTTATTTCAGCTTTAATAATCTCAATAACAAATATTTTAGAGTTCTTTATACCTTCCTTTAAGGCTTTTTTATTCAAAGTAATTGCTGTAACAGGAAATTCCTCATATGACATTTCATATAGAACACATGGTTTCGCCTCTGGTGGCGGAGCCTCTTTGTCTCTTGGAATTTTAGTTTTGTCTCTTATTTCTTATTTTAAGTATACAATTTCAAAAAATTCTATATCAAGAATTTTTTATTTCATTGCATTTATATTTATTTATTTATCAAATATAATAATCGGTAGAACAGGCTTATTTCTTGGTGCTCCTATTATCATATATCTTTTAGTTTTCAAAAATTTATCAATCTTTAATGTTTTTAAAAAAGGGTTAACCCTAGCTATTTTATCTTTTTGTATTGTTTCGATTATCAGTACTATTGATGAAAAATTGTTGAATGTTTTGTACAAGTATGGCTTAGAACCAATATATAACTACGTTAATTACGGAACCTTTCAAAGTAAAACAACAACTGGTGTATTAAACATGTATTTTGTGCCAGATATTTTACATTTATTCACAGGTGCTGGTTTTTGGAGATGGCCTACAAATGGCTATCCTTTACCTGATCCAGGTTACATGAAATTACTAACTTCCACAGGAATTTTTGGTTTTATAATATTTTATGTTTATCAGTTTATTATTTATTTTGAAACTTTTAAATTTTTTAAAAAAAGATACAATCTAAAAGTTTTGTTTTTCTTTTTGTTCTCAATTTTATTTATTGCGGAGTTTAAAGAAGCTGTTTTTGCCCAAAATTATGCATTTAAAGTATTTGCATTACTGATTACATTTTCATGGTTTAATAATAATTATAATAATTTATGTCACAAAAAAAAGTAATTGGTTACACAACTGGAGTATTTGATCTATTTCATGTAGGACATCTAAACATTTTAAAACAAGCGGCTAAAAATTGTGACTACTTGATAGTTGGTGTAACATCTGATGAAACAGTTTATAAATACAAAAAAAGATATCCAATTATTCCTTTGAAGGAGAGAATTGCTATTGTCGAATCTATAGTATATACTGATAAAGTTGTAGTTCAACAAGAAATGGATAAATTGAGAGCTCATGAGTTATACCGTTTTGACAAATTATTTCATGGAAATGATTGGAAAGATTCAAAATTGTATAATGACATTGAAACAAAGTTAAGAGATAAAGGAGTTGAAATAATTTATTTTGAATATACTAAAGGTACTTCAACTTCTAAACTAAAATTGCAAATCTTTAATGAATTAAATAAAAATGAGAATTCTTAGGATTACGCCATCATTTGCTTCCTACACTTACCCGGGTTCTGGTACTAATTCTTACTTTCATTCTAAATATTCAAAATATAAGTCTTATATACTGACAGAGGATCGACAATTAGAATACTTAGAGGTAGCTGATAATGTAAGAATTAAGAAAGTAAAAACCTTGAGTAAGGGATTGGGCGAAGTAGGAGACAGAAAATTTTTTATCAAATTAATCTATAAATTTTTTTCTACATTTATTTTTACAATAAAATCTATTAGATTTTTACATTCTGTCAGACCTCAAATTGTCCACCTTTACTCACCAATATATTTGTTAACGGGTTTATATTGTAAAGTATTTTTGGGTTCAAAAATCGTTTTGTCTATTCATGGTACAGATGGACTTCGGATTCAAAATTTTAAACCTCTAAGGCTTATTTTTAGGTTAACAGATTTAAACTTATCTTTAAGTAGGAAATTTATTAATAAAATAAACACTAAAAATATCGAATATTTAGGCAATGGATTTGACAACTCGTTATTTTATTTATTCAATAAGAATGATAATAGTAGGGACAAGTATATCATCACTGTTGGAAACCTAAGATGGCAGAAAAATCATAAGAGTATGATTGAAGCATTCGATATATTTCATAAATCACATACCGATTACAAACTGATAATTGTTGGCGAAGGCGAACTGAGATATCAGCTTGAAAAACAAATACAGGAATTAAACCTTCAAGATTCTGTATGTTTATATGGAAAAAGAGAGCAAAAATATATAGCAGAATTAATGAATCTTTCAGAACTCTTTTTTCTTTCCTCATCAACGGAAGGTTCACCTAAGGTGATTTATGAAGCAATGGCATGCGGTTTACCAATTCTATCTACCAACGTGGGAGATGTAAAAGTGAATACTACCAATGAAACTAGTGTGATTGTTGATGATGATGTTCATGAGATGGCAAAAGGATTATCTGAAATAATAGATAATAGAACATTTGATAGAGTATTTATTTCAGAATATGTAAAAAAGAAAAGTTGGAAATATGTTTCAGAAAATCTCGATCATAAATATGAAGGAATTAGATAATATTAAGGTAAGTCAGTTAAGATTAATACAACTTTTACAATTAAAGTTGCTACTGGAGGCAAAACGTATTACTTCCGAACTAAATATCGATTACTTTTTGGTTGCGGGTTCTTTGTTAGGATCTATAAGACATGGTGGCTTTATTCCGTGGGATAGTGATGCAGATATCGCCATGCTTAGAGAAGATTACACCACACTAATAAAAAATACTAGTGTTGTTGGATCTGAGTTTTTTCTTCAATGTGACGAAACCGATAAATTCAATAGAACAGGTTTTGCTAAACTCAGATTAAAAGATACTCTTTACATCGAAAAAGGAAACGTTGAAAATGGATTGAGTAATGGATTTTACATTGATATTTTTCCATTAGATAACCATGTGAAAAGGAATAAATATTTAAATGTGTTTAGCCACAAACTATACAAATATTTGATTCGTCTAAAAGCATATAAAAATGGGAAGGTAAGAAGTTCAACAAAGTATCGAACTATTTTGTCTGCTATTATTTGCTTTCCTTCATTTTTTATTTCATTGAAAAGTATTATTCGTTTGCATAACAAAATATCTCAAAGCTATAAGAATAAAGAAACTGGCTATGTGAATAACTTTAATAGTAAGTATGGTTTAGAAAAACAGTTGATTTCCTTAGAGACATATTTACCAGCTTCCGAAACAGATTTTGAAGGTCATAAGTTTAAAGCTCCTAATCAGATTGATCAATGGTTAACCAAGATTTATGGAGATTATAATGTTTTACCAAAAAAGCAAATAGATCACACGCATGGTCTAATGAAGAACTACGCCATAAACTTTGGAAAATATTCAAGTTTGTTGGGAAAACCAGAAACAGAAGTGATCAAAAAATTGAGGATACAGCCATGATTAAAAAATTAGCGAAAAAATACATACCTACAAAGTACTTTACAAGTATCCGACAGTTTATAAATCGCTTAAATTTTTTTTCATACTTGTATTATGATTATAAGCATTTATTTAAGTTCAGAAAGAGTAAGGTGGTGAAAATCTCAGATATTATCAGACAATATCATCGCGTAGAGAAGTCTTTAAGTAAGGTTCCATACAATCCTAAGAGAGGTCATAGAGCGGCTTATGCATTGTTAAATTTCTTAGAAAAGTATCAAATGGAGAATGAAGAGAAAGATGTTCAGTTTTATGTAGGATTGAAAGTCTTGAGGCAATTTTTCAATAATAACAAAGAGATTGATCCTAAAGCACATGATAGACTGAATAAATTTAATAATATAGATTTTGAGGTTGATTCTGGGGTAGAGATTACACCAAAGTCCTACTTTTTAGAAAACGCTGTAAAATCTTTTGAAAACTTAGCGAAATCAAGAAAAAGCATAAGATATTTCTCAGACGAAGAAGTAAATCTTAATTTGGTTCAAAAAGCGCTGGACATTGCTAAAAAAACACCTTCAGTTTGTAATAGACAAGGTTGGCATACTTGGATAATTACAAACGCAAATATTATTACTTTATTTAGAGAAATTCACAAAGGTTTTGCTGATAAAAATCAAAAACTTAGAACATTGCTGGTAATAACATTCGACAAGAATGCTTTTGATTATCCTATAGAAAGAAATCAAGGGTTTACAGATGCAGGCTTATATTCTATGTCTGTGATGTATTCATTAACCCACGTTGGTTTGGCATCTTGCCCATTAAACAGTAATTTATTGCTCAGGGATAAAAAAAGATTTAAGAAAGCAATTGGCATACCTGAGAATTATACAATAGCTATGTTTATTGCAGTTGGGAATTATTTAGAAGAGAATATTTCTCCGATTTCATTTAGATATAATGCCAAACAAAAATCGACAATAATATGACAAAATCTTATAAAGAATTTCATCAGAAATACAATGTATCTAAATTGAAAATTTTTGAAAATAATAATTGGATAGTCTCATTAAGACCTGAACAAAAGACACCATTTTCACTTCTACTTACAATTAAATCGGATAAAAATAATTTGCGTAGTTTAAATGAACGTGAGATGATCGATTTAATTGATTCATATGATTTTATAGAAAATTTTGCTTATGATAAATTAGGTGCTATCAAAGTGAACTATTTATGCCTGATGATGCTAGATTCAATAGTTCATTATCATGTTTTTCCACGTTTCAATAAAGAGTTAATAATTGAAAATGATGTTTTAATAGATAAATATTTTCCTAAACCAGTTGATTTAACTGATGGATTTTCATTAGATGATGTAGATTTATTTTTAAAATTTTTTAAAAATAAATAAATGAACCTTCTAATTTAAGAAGTCTTATTAATGAATAAAAAGCTTATTCGCATAACTACAATACCAATGTCATTAAAGCACCTATTGAAAGGTCAAATGTCTTTCATGGTTAAAAATGGTTTTGAGGTGATTATGATTAGTGCTGACGGTAAAGAGGTGAAGGATGTAATTGAAAATGAAAAATGTAAACATTTTATTATTCCATTCACAAGAAAAATAACCCCACTCAAAGACTTAATAGCTACTTTTAGTTTATATCGTTTACTTGTTAAAGAGAAGCCATATATAGTTCATACACATACGCCTAAAGCAGGCGTAGTGGGCATGATAGCCTCATTTTTAGCCAGAGTACCAGTTAGGCTTCACACTGTAGCAGGACTCCCTCTAACGGAGACTGTCGGGCTAAAAAGGGTTGTTTTAAATCTTGTTGAAAAACTTACTTATTATTGTTCTACCAAAGTATACCCAAATTCGTTTGGGTTAAAAAATATTATATTAAAAAATAGATTTACTACGGAAGATAAACTTGGAGTAATTGGAATTGGAAGTTCTAATGGAATTGATACTTCATATTTTAATCCTAAATTATTCTCAAATGATGAAAAAAACAAATTGAAATCTGAATTAGGAATTGAAAAAAATGATTTTGTTTTTATTTTTGTTGGTCGGTTAGTTACAGACAAAGGAATAAATGAATTGGTTGAAGCTTTTAATGAATTATGTTCAGGTTTAAGAGGTATAAAGTTATTACTAGTTGGTCCTTTTGAGGATGAGATCGATCCATTAAGTGAAAAAACTAAACTATTAATTAGTAGTCATGATAAAATAATTTCAACAGGATATCAAAATGATGTAAGACCATTTTTTGCCATATCAAACTCATTAGTATTTCCTAGTTACAGAGAGGGCTTTCCAAATGTTGTTATGCAATCTGGGGCTATGGGTTTACCAAGTATAGTTACAGATATTAATGGATGTAATGAAATTATTCAAACTGATTACAACGGTATCGTTGTACCTAGAAAAGATATGGAATCTTTAAAAAGAGCAATGTTAAGAATTTTTCAAGATAAACAACTATATCTAAAATGTTCTGCAAAATCTAGATTTGCTATAGTTAATAATTACGAACAAAAATTATATTGGAAAGCCTTATTGAATGAATACGAATCTTATAAAAATGTATTATGAAAAAAATAATAAATATAATTGGATATTCAGGACATGCCTATGTGTGTATTGAAATAGCTCTGCTAAATGATATAATCATTGGGGGTTATTGTGACATAAATAAAAAAAATGCAAACCCCTATGAATTAAATTATTTAGGGGAAGAGCAAAACATGAATTCTGATCAAAAAGTATTTATTTGTATAGCAGATAATATTATCAGAGAAAAAATATATAAAAGCCTTCCCAAACTAGATTTTAATACTAATTTAATTCACCCAAATTCTATTGTCTCTAATACAGTTGATATTGGGTTTCAAACACTTGTATGTGCAGGCGCGATTATAAACTCACAAGTGAAAATTGGAAAAGGATGTATTATTAATACTGGATCTATAATTGAGCACGAATGTAAAATAGGGGATTTTTCCCACATAGCTCCTGGAGCTTTATTATGTGGTAATGTTCAAATTGGAGATGGAAGTTTTATTGGTGCAAATTCTGTTATAAAGCAAGGTGTGAAAATAGGTTGTAATGTTACTGTTGGTGCAGGAACAGTAGTAATTAATGATATTTTAGATAATAAAAAAGTAGTAGGTAACCCAGGTAAAACTATATGAAAAATAAACAAGTATCAATTAATCCATTAAATGGAAAAACTTACATCATTCCTGATGTAATAGATGATGCTATTAACATCGATAAATTTGTAGCTAAAAATAATAAACAAGTAATTGCAGTTCAAGGCTTAGGCTTTGTAGGATCAGTTATGTCTTTAGTTTGTGCTAACGCAATAGATGGAGATTATGCTGTAATTGGAGTTGATCTACCTAGAAATGATACTTTTTGGAAAATAAAATCTATAAATGAGGGCTTATTTCCTGTAATTGCATCAGATCCCAAGATAGAAGAGTTTTATAATATTACGAAACAAAAAGGGAATCTTTTAGCTACATTTGATTCATATGCATATGCAAAGGCAGATGTAATCATTGTAGATATTAATTTAGACGTAGCTAAAGAATCAGATTTCTACGGTGAGCTCAACGATTTTCAAGTAGATTTAACTGCGTTTAAAAAAGCAATGAAAGCAATTGGTGACAATTGTAAAGAAGATGTATTGATTTTAATTGAAACTACTGTACCCCCAGGAACATCAAAAAAAGTAGCATATCCAATTATCAAAGAATGTTTAATAAAGAGAGGACTTTCATTTGATAAATTTAAATTAGGTCATTCATATGAACGAGTTATGCCAGGACCGAACTATATAGATTCTATTCAGAATTTTTACAGAGTTTATTCAGGCATTAACGAAAAGTCAGCAGATTCTGTAGAACTATTCTTAAAAACAATAATTTCTACTAAAGAATATCCACTGACGAGATTAGGAAGCACTAATGCTACAGAAATGGCAAAAGTTTTAGAGAATTCTTATCGTGCAATGAATATTGCTTTTGCTGTAGAATGGTCTCGTTTTGCAGAAGAGTCTGGCGTTAATTTATATGAAGTTATAGATGCAATAAGAAAAAGACCCACGCATAAAAACTTAATGTATCCTGGTATTGGAGTTGGAGGTTACTGCTTAACTAAAGATCCTTTATTAGCTTCATGGTCTAAACAAAATCTTTTTGAAGCTAAAGAAGGATTAGGTCAGAGCATAAAAGGAGTTCAAATAAACGATAAAATGCCACTTTATGCTTACCAATTTTTGAAAAAAGAAATTAATAATCTAGATGGAAAAAAAATATTGTTATTAGGAGTTTCTTACCGAAGTGATGTTGGAGATACAAGATATACTCCCGTTGAACCATTTTATAATTATTTAATCAAAGATGGAGCAAAAATACAACTACATGACCCTTATGTTAGATTTTGGGAGGAAGTGGGCCTTGAAGTTGATGAAAGTATTGATAAGGTTTTTGAATCAGAGTTAGATATAGTTGTTATTACTACAGCTCACAAAGAATATAAAAATTCCGAATATTTAATTACTTTACTTTTGAAAAAAGACGAATTATCTATATTTGATACTGTAGGTTTATTTACAAATCCACAAATTTCACAATTGAGTGAAAAACATAAAGTTAGAGTGGTCGGAAGAGGAGATATAAATTAAAATTGAAAATCAAAAATTGAAAAAAGTATTATTGTTAGGAGGAGCTGGATTTATTGGCTTTAGTATTGCCAAAAATTTGGCAGAAAAGGGTGGTTATAAAATTACAATAGCTGATAATTTTTTTAGAGCCGGTGGAAAAACAGATTCCTTTTTACAATCTCTCGTTGATGAACATGATATTAGGATTGTTTCGGGAGATTTTACGGAATCAAATTACTTCCTTGAACTAGAAAAAGACTATGATTACGTTTATATGTTAGCTTCAGTAGTAGGTGTTGATTATGTAAATGAGATGCCACATGAGATTATTAGAATTAATACAGCTTTAATTTATAACACTCTAGAGTGGCTTAGAGTGAGTAAATGCGGCAAGGTATTATTTACATCTACCAGCGAATGTTATGCAGGAACCGTTGAGGCTTTTGATTATCAAATTCCAACATCTGAAGATGTGCCGTTGACAATTCAAGACATAACCCACCCAAGATTTACATATGCAGTAACGAAAATGTTAGGAGAATCTGGCTTTATACAGTATGCAAATAAATTAGATTTTGAATGTACTATAGTTAGGTACCATAACGTTTATGGACAAAGAATGGGATTTAAACATGTTATACCTCATTTAGCTCAGCGTTTTTTAAATGGTGAGAATCCGTTTAAAATATATGGAGCAGATCAGACAAGAGCCTTTAATTATATCGATGATGCTGTAAATGGAACAGTATTAGCTATGGAGAAGGGTCGTAATGGTGAGATATATCATATTGGTACTCAAGAAGAAATTACAATTAAAGAGTTAATACATTACACAGGAGAAATAATGGGATTTAAAGGTGAATATATAGATGCTCCCACATATCCAGGTTCTGTCGCTAGACGTTGTCCTGATATTAGTAAAGCTAGAAAAGATCTTGGTTATGAACCTAAGGTTAGTTGGAAAGATGGATTAAAAGAAACAATAAATTGGTACGTTGATTATTTGGATAAAAATAAAGATCTTCATGAATCATTTTATGATAATAAAAAGAACACATAATGTATGAAAAAGAAAAAACCATATTACTCAGTGTTCCAAATATATCTGGAAATGAGTTAAAATATGTTAAAAAATGTCTAGAAACTGGCTGGATTTCCTCAGCAGGGAGTTATGTAGATAAATTTGAGCAGATGGTAGCAGATTATGCTGGTGCAAAATACGGTATAGCAACCATGAACGGAACTGCAGCACTTCATATATCTCTAATATTAGCTGGTGTAAAACCAAAAGATTATGTTATAGTTTCAAATATGACTTTTGTAGCTAGTGCAAATTCTATAAAATATACTGGTGCAGATCCTATATTAATTGATGCAGATCCAAAAACTTGGCAAATGGATCTAAATCTTTTAGATGAATTTTTAGATAATAAGACATCTATAAATTCAGAGGGTGAACGTATCCTTATTTCAGATGGTAGATCTGTAAAAACTATTATGCCTGTTCACATTCAAGGAAATATTTTTGATGTAGATAGATTTAAGGTCATTTGTGAAAAGTACAATATGTCTTTTGTAGAAGATGCTGCAGAAGCATTAGGGTCCAAATATAAAGGCCAATCTGCTGGAACATTTAATAAGTTAGGCGTTTTTAGTTTTAATGGTAATAAAATTATTTCAACAGGAGGTGGTGGTGTAATTGTTACAAATGATAAGCTATTAGCAAAGAAGGCTAAACATCTAACTACAACAGCTAAGGTTGACCCTATGCTTTACTATCATGATGAAGTAGGTTACAATTATAGACTGGTGAATGTGTTAGCAGCTATTGGAGTTGCTCAAATGGAACAGTTACCTTCTTTTGTAAATAAAAAACAATTTATAGGAAATTATTATAGAGAACATCTTCTTGGAGTTGGAGATATAGAGTTTCAACATGTCAATAATGAGGTAGAGCATAATGATTGGTTATTCACCATCAAAACGAAATATCAAAAAGAATTGTTGAAATATCTGAATGCTAATAAAGTAATGAGCAGACCCTTTTGGATGCCAATGAATCAGTTGCCCATGTATAAAAACTGTCATTACATTACAAAAACAGATAATTGCAAAAAGATTCATGATAGTTGTTTGTCAATTCCTTGTTCAACAAGTATAACAGAAAACGATCTTGAAAGAGTTGTTGAAAGAATAAAAAAATTTTATAACTCATGTACTTAATTTTTAAACGCACATTTGATATTATTTTGTCCAGTATCGCAATTGTATTGCTTTCACCAATTTTAATTTTAATTATAGTAATACTTAAATTAACAGGAGAAGGTGAAATCTTTTATCTCCAAGAAAGAGTAGGTTATAAAACAAAGAGTTTCATGATTTATAAATTTGCTACTATGGTTAAAAATAGTCCAAATATTGGTGCAGGTGATGTAACATTACGAAATGACCCTAGAGTGACTAAAGTTGGTAAATTTCTTAGAGAATTTAAATTAAATGAACTCCCTCAACTATTCAACATATTTATAGGCGATATTTCTATTATTGGACCAAGACCTTTAATGAGGGCTGGTTTTAATAGGTACAGTTTAAGTTTTCAAAATTCTATTTATAATCTAAAGCCAGGTTTAACAGGTATAGGTTCTATAGTTTTTAGAGATGAGGAGAGAATCTTGACAGAATCTAAACTAACACCTCATGAATGCTATAGAGAAATAATACTACCCTATAAAGGCGAACTTGAAATATGGTATCAAAATAATTGTTCTTTATTTTTAGATTTACAATTAATTTTCATGACAGTTTGGGTAATTTTTGTGCCTAATTCAAAACTTTATGAAAAATGTTTTAAAGACTTACCTAAAAGAAATTTTTAACTAGCTATGTTATTTGGTTCAAAATCCACAATAAAATTAGGTCTCAAATCCAAAGAAAACTTTTATTTTATTTCAAAATGCTTAACATTAGCTTTAGAGGTTAGAAATAGGAAAGAAATAAAGAAAAAATTAAAATCAAAGTCAATAGACTGGAACGAAATTATTAAAATTAGCACTGCCCATTATGTATTACCTGCCTTTTACTATAATTTAAAAAAAGTTGATTTTTTAAAACATCTCCCTCACGATTTAGTAGACTATATGAAATATATAATTGAATTAAATAAACAAAGGAATAAACAAATTATAGAACAAGCACGAGAATTAAACAGCATATTGTTAGCAAAAAATATAAGACCAATATTTTTAAAGGGAACTGGTAATTTGTTAGCAGATCTTTATGAAGATATTTCCGAACGAATGGTTGGTGATATCGATTTTATTTTATCAGAAACAGACTATGAAAGAGCCATTAAAGTTTTAAGAAAGTTTGGGTATTGTAATGTAAGTAAATACAAATATCATTTTCCCTCACAAAAACATTACAGAAGGCTTCAAAAAGAAAATTATAATGCAGCTGTAGAAATTCATAAAGAATTTGTAGGAAAAAAAAAATACATGAGTGAATTTAATTATAAATTTATAGTAAAAGACTTTAAGATAATAAATGGCTTTGGTGTTTTGAGTTATGCAAATAAATTAAACCTATCGATTATAGCTAATCAAATAAATGACAATGGTTTTTATTATAAGACAATTTCATTGAGAAATGCCTATGATGTTTTTTTGCTATCAAAAAAAACAAACGTGAGGGATGCGGTTAACACTCTTCGTGATTTAAAGTATCCTTTAAATTGTTTTTTAGCAACTTGTTATGAAATCTTTAATCGTGTAGATAGTTTGGAGTATAATAACTCAAAAAAAATAGTTTCATATTTAAGTCTTTTTAATAGTCAGTTTACCAACAAGAATTGGACAAAAATTCGTCACAAATTCATTAGAACTTATTTAATGTTAAAATCAAGGTTAAATATTCTTTACAATTTGACAAACGATAAAGATTACAGAAATTGGTTATGCGATAGGTTAACTTCTTTGTCATTCTACAAAAGAAGGTTAGGTATTAAAAAATAGTTAAATCAAAATACAGCAGTAAATTTATAATATAATTCAAGTTATGCTTTATTTTGTAACTCCTTGATTATATTTATGATTGGTTCTTTTGCAACAATAAAAACCAAAGAAAAAACAAACCCTAAAAATAAATATGCAGTCACTATGAAACCTCTGTTTGGTTCAGATTTTACATTTGGCACAGATACTTCATCAATTACAGAGAATATAGGGGTATCTTTATTTAGTTTTATTTTATTTTTATTATACTCTGATGCTAAATTAATAAGAATATTTTGTTGAAGGAGATATTCACTTTCTAGTTTTTCTAATTCCGCTAAAAAACGTGCTGTAGAAATACTTTTATTTGAATCTTTAAACTCGGCAAGCTCCTGCTGTAAAATATCAAATTCAGCTTGCTTCAGCTCATATTGTTCTTTAGAAAATTCTAATCTTTCTTTAATTTTATTTGTTCTAATTTCGATTATTTTAGACTGAAGTATTTTAGTTGTTTGTTGTACTAACTGACTACTTATAAAAGCATCCTTATCTTTTGCTAATACTTTAATATATCCTTCTTTTTGATTTAGTTCAATCTCAAATTTTTGTCTAAGAAAATTAGCCAGAGAATATTTTTCTTTGCTTATAAAATTATAATTTTCAAGAATTTCACTATCAACTTGGCTGGTTTCTTCATTCAAAAATAATCCTATAGTGTACTTTTTAATAAAACTTAGCGGGTTAAAATTGAATGAACTTTTTCTTGATAATAAGTATTCACCAATCGTAAATTTTTCGCCTTTTAAGTTTACTAAATCAGCTTCTAACAATTTCAGTGAAAATTCTTCTGAATCTGCAATCTTTGTATAAAGTAATGGAGATAAGTAAGAGTCACCAGTTGGATTGGAATTTAAATTAAGTCCAGCGATAGAGGCTAATGAACCTATTTTTGAAGTAGAAGGAGATATATCATCACCGCTTACTTGAGGAACAAAAGTGGTCTGTGAGGTATAAATTACTGGGCTAAAAAGGGCAACAAAACATCCAATAAAAAAAAATGATACGGAAACTTTAATAACTAATTTTCTTTCAGTCCATATTTTTTTTAAAAGGGCTAGTATATCAATCATATCATTAGATTTATATTGTTTTGGATCTAATTTTACGTTCATTGACTTATAATTTTGATGCTAATAAAATAGTTGTTATTGTAGATGCTATTATACCAAAAGTTTGATTAAAATTATTTAAGAATTTTCCTTCTACTTTTTCTTTTTTAACTTTTCTATTTGTAACAATAACTGAATTAGGTAAAACTTTAGGATTTTTGAAGAAATTTATTTTTTTGGTTTTCCCATTAGGATAAATTATGTATGAATTAAGGGATTCTTTTCTGATCTTTCCTCCAGAGTTTTTAATGTATTTTTTTGCATTTAATCCTTTTTTCCATATGAAGTTGCTTTCATTTTCTACAGCTCCAATGGTAGACACCACTCCCCTATTTGATGAAATGATTATTTCATCGCCATCCTCAAAGATCATTTGGTCATTAGCTCGGATTTTATTAAAGTCTAATGTAATTATTTTTTCACCTCTTTTTAAGATTGATGATTCAAGGTTGGCATATTTTGTAAGTCCTCCAGAGGAATTAATAATTTCATTAAAAGAAGAATTTTTAAATTCTAAAATTACAGTTTGTTCATTATTGACCTCTCCAGTTATTTTAACTTTGGATGGTTCATAATAACCCAATAATTTTTTGACAGTTAAAATATCATTGTCTTGTAGAACAAATTTATTTTCAGGCTCATTAGAAAGTCCTTTCAAATAATTTGTATCAACAGAATAATTAAATTTTCTTGTTACTCTATCATCATCATTATTAATTTCCAATCTATTTATTAAGACTTGTTTCTGATCTGCATCAATCTCAAAACCACCAGCTAAAAGAATTAAATCCTCAACATACATGTTTTCTTCAAGCGCATATGCATTACCATTTTTAACATACCCATAAACTCCAACTTTTTTATCAGTATTTTCAGTTGTGTTATTGCTGTAAAGAATAACTTTATCTCTTGGCATTAACATTGTACTTTTTAAGTTTTCTAAGTCATTGAAATCGTACTTTAAGGAAAAATAATTACCAGATTCGTTGTTGAACCTTTTTAAATCAATTCTGGTGTCTAGAAATTCACTTGTAAATTCAGGATTTTTTATTTGGGTATATCCAAAAATTATATCATATAAGCTGTAATTTTCTTTCCAAGTAATTATTGATTCTTGAGCCCCAAAACCAGAAATTGAAATAGTTTTGTCACCTTCGACTCTGAGGTTACTGTAAACATATACTACATCACCATCATTCAGCAAAACCTCTTGTTCATTTAACAATATTTCAGAAAGACTATAGCTGTTTACAATCTCCGTTCCATTTTCTATACTGTAAATATCTATCTTCTCTAAATAAACATCTGGCAAATAACCCTTAGCGCCATCTAATATCAAAGATTTTAAGCTAGGAAAAGTTTTAAGCGAATATGTACCAGGCTCGTACACATGACCATTTATTGTTACTTGATCGGACTGTAAATCTAATATTCTAAAAAATGTAACTTGATCTCCATCCTCTAAATCAATTTTTTCATTGTTGTTAATTAGTTTTTGGTAATTGATAGTAATTAATTTTCTATCAATTATATTATCCGATGTCCTTAGGATTGCAGGAACTATTCTTTGAATATTAACTTTATTTGTTTGGGTAGTTGGAAGAACACCCCCCGAATACTTAACTAAAGTTGCTAGGTCTTCATTATCTTTAATTTCGTATATAGCAGGGTTAAGGAGTTCACCTTTAATCTCAATTGAATTTTTTCTATTTGGAACAAATACTATATCATTATTTGTCAGTCTTACATCATCTTTTAACTCTCCAGTTGTTATGTAATCATACAAATCAATTTTTTTTAAAAGTTTATTGTTTCTGTAAATAATTACCTCTCTTAGGGAACCACTATATTTAACTCCTCCAGCAGCATATAGGGCAGATAATGCGGACCCAGATGTATTTAGAATGTGTGGTCCTGGCGACTCGACCTGACCTAAGACAACTATTTTTGTTGGTCTAAGTTCAGTTAAAGAAACATCCATAAAAGTTTTTTGTGGATTACTGACAAGTCCCGAAAGATACTTCCCAAGAAAGATTTTTAATCTAGATTTAAATGTTTTAAAAGTATTTCCTGAGGCAAAGAACAGCCCATAACCCTGAATATTTACGTTTCCATTTCTGTCAACAATTACGTTTTGTTCAAATGAATTATCACCATAAGTTATTATTCTAATTTTATCACCAGGTGCTATCAAATATCCTTCATCAATATTACCTAATAAATATTCTTTATTTAAAAATGGATTGTTTTTAAAAATATTATATCCAAAATAATTTGGAGATTGATCTTTTGTTTTAAAATCAGTTTTACCAAGTGTTTCTTCATCTCCTGAATCAGTTTCATTTTCATCTTCTAAAATTTTAGAGTCCGGATCCTTTGAGGCGGAGATGTCAACGTTAGTGTCATCAGTAAAATATTGACTCAATAATTGATCATAGCTAAGCCCTCTTTGTCTTGCCAACTGTCTTGCTTGATTTTCTGTCATACCACTTGCTTCTAAAGCTTTAACTGCCTGAGATTTAGTGGTTATATTTTGAGATTTGGCTGTTTGAACTGCCTGATTAATAACGGCTTCATTGGTTTGAGAAAAACCGTAAAATGATATAAAAATTATGACAAATATATATCTCATAATATTATTTTGGGTCGCAAAGATAAAAAAAAACTAGAGAATCATGTTTTGATCATTTTTAAACTCCACTTGTAAGTTTAAAAAAAGTAGTTAAATGTGTAATTTAGAATTTCTATTGAGTTGTGATCAAAAAATAAAAATCGTATCAATTATGATTTTCCCACTCTTTATTCTTCCTAACTTTTAAATTAGTGTCCCATCCACCCTTGATTGTATTTAGCTCAATTCCTAAGTTTTTAGCATACATGATAAGTGCATTAACATCTTTTGGAAAACATTTTCCACCATAACCAAATTGACCATCAGGGCCAGGGACATTTAAGTGGCTATCTCCAATTCTACCATCCGACGCAAAGCCATCTAATGCTTTATTCCAATCCGCTCCAATTTTATCGGAAATTTGTCTGAATTCATTCATGATGGAAACCTTCGTGGCAAAAAAAGTGTTGTTCATATACTTAATTAGCTCTGAGGTAATGGAATCGGTTTCAATTATATTCCTATTTTTGAATCTTAACTCATAAATTTTTCTTGCTTGACTTGTTAAAGCTTTTTCTCCACCAAGAATAATTCTGTTTTGGGTCAAGATATCCAGCTTTGATGTTCTTTCTCTCAAAAACTCAGGTGAGAAAACTATTTTGAACTGAGTATATTTTTTACTTAATTTATCAGTAGTTCCAGGTAAAACAGTAGACTTTAAAATGTAAATAGGTTTTTCATTTGCATATTTAAAAACCTCATCCACAAATTCTAAGTTTTGATTACCATCTGGATACATCGGTGTTGGTACACAAACAAAAACAAAATCTGAATCATGAGTTTGATCTAAGGTATGAGTTGATTTTAAAGTATTTATATCATAGATCTTTATATCACTTACAGGCGAAAAAGCAAATGCTTGAGCTTCACCAACAAAACCATTTCCAATAATGCCGATCGATGGCTTTTTCATTTTTAGTATTTATATGAGTCGTTTTTAAAGGGGCCGTTAATGTTTACACCAATATAATCCGCTTGTTCTGAGTTGAGTTCTTCAAGTTCAACACCCAGCTTTTCTAAATGTAACATTGCTACCTTTTCATCTAAATACTTTGGAAGTACGTAAACTTTATTTTCATAATTATTATGATTTTTCCATAATTCAAGTTGAGCTAAAACTTGATTTGTAAACGAATTACTCATAACAAAACTTGGATGACCAGTTGCACAGCCGAGATTTACTAATCTTCCCTCAGCTAGTACAATTATCTCGTTATTATCAATGGTGTACTTATCAACCTGCGGTTTAATCTCTTCTTTAGTATTTCCATATTGTGAATTAAGCCAATTCATATCAATTTCGTTATCGAAGTGGCCAATATTACAAACTATTGCTTTATCCTTCATTTTCATAAAATGTTGCTCTGTAACGATATCTTTATTTCCAGTAGCTGTAACGATTATATCCATATTTTCAATAACATTTGAGAGTTTTTTAACCTCAAATCCATCCATAGCTGCTTGTAATGCACAAATTGGATCAATTTCAGTGATTGTTACTAAACATTTTGCAGATGCGAAAGATGCAGCGGTTCCTTTACCCACATCACCATAGCCACAAACAACAACTCTTTTACCAGCAAGCATTATGTCTGTTGATCTGCGAATTGCATCTACTGCAGACTCTCTACAACCGTATTTATTATCAAATTTTGCTTTTGTTACTGAATCATTAACATTAATAGCGGGTAGTGGAAGAGAATTGTTTTTTTCTCTCTCATACAATCTAAGAACACCTGTAGTTGTTTCTTCTGTAATCCCTCTAATTCCAATAATAAGTTCTGGATATTTGTCAAGAATCATGTTTGTCAAGTCACCTCCATCATCAAGTATCATATTTAATGGCTTATTGTCATCTCCAAAAAATATTGTTTGCTCAATGCACCAATCAAACTCTTCATCCGACATTCCTTTCCAAGCATAGACTGGTATTCCAGCTTTTGCTATTGCTGCTGCAGCATGGTCTTGCGTTGAAAAAATATTACAGGAACTCCAAGTTACATCAGCACCTAAATCCACCAGTGTTTCAATCAGAACAGCTGTCTGTATTGTCATGTGCAAACAACCTGCTATTCTAGCGCCTTTTAAAGGTTTAGAGCTTGCGTATTCTTTCCTCAATGACATTAAGCCAGGCATTTCAGACTCTGCCAGTGAAATTTCCTTACGCCCCCAATCAGCAAGAGATAAATCTTTGACTTTAAATTTTGGTTTTGTTTCTGAATCAATTTTACTTTTCATTATTATAAAAATTTTTAAATTTTTTGGATAGCAAATCTACATAATCTAATTTTTCCCACGTAAATAATTCAACACTCATTTCCTTTTTGGTATTATTTTTACAAATCATGCTTTTGATGACCTTTTCAGGATCTCTGCCCATATGGCCATATGAGGATGACTCAGTGTAAATAGGTTGTTTCAATTTTAATCTTTTGATTATAAGGTATGGTCTCAAATCAAAAATTTTATAGATTTCTTTTGACAGTTTTTCATCAGAAATAGACAAATTTGAGGTGTTAAATGTATTAACATATAAACTTAGCGGTTCAGATTTTCCAATTGCGTAACTAATCTGAATAAGACATTCTTTTGCAATATTTGCTGCAATAATATTTTTGGCGATATGACGAGCAGCGTATGCTGCGCTTCTATCAACTTTTGATGGATCCTTTCCCGAAAATGAACCTCCGCCGTGAGCACCCTTACCACCATAGGTATCCACAATTATTTTTCTGCCAGTTAATCCTGTATCTCCATTTGGGCCACCTATTACAAACTTTCCAGTGGGGTTGATATAATATTCGATTTCATTATCAGACAAAATATTTTTATAATCGGGGTATTTTGCTAGAATTCTTGGCATAACAATTTCTCTGATATCAAGTTTAATTTTGTTAAGCATTTTTGTATCGACATCAAATTCATCGTGTTGTGTTGATATAACAATTGATTTGATTTTTTTTGGAAAATTAGGCTTTTCATATTCGACCGTAACTTGACATTTAGCATCCGGTCTTAAATACTTTATTTCATTACTCTCCTTCCTTAACAAAGCTAATTCTTTAAGTATTTTATGAGATAAGTCCAAACCGATAGGGATAAAATTTTTTGTTTCGTCAGTGGCATAACCAAACATTATTCCTTGATCACCTGCACCCTGATCTTCAGGACTAATTCTTTCTACCCCTCTTGATATATCTTCAGATTGTTCATTAATGTATACAAGTATTCCACAAGATTTATAATCAAACATCAATTCACCTTTATCATAACCAATTTTTTTAATTTGTTCTCTCACAACTTTTTGAATATCTACATATGCCGAGGATTTAATTTCACCTGAGACAATTACCTGTCCTGTAGTCACCATAACTTCACAAGCAACCTTTGAGTTTTCATCAATTGCTAAAAATGCATCTAGAATTGCATCACTAATTTGATCTGCAATTTTATCAGGATGACCTTCACTTACAGATTCAGAGGTAAAAAAATAACTCATTTTTGAGCTGCAAATATAGTTAATAACGTGTAATTAAATAACTTAGCAATTAATGAAGAGTTTGAAGACTTTGTGATAACAATTGCAAAAAATTTATCTGCAAATTATTTATAAACTAAATACATGAAATTTGAAAAATTTAAAATAGAAGGACCAATATTATGTAAACCTCATATTATCACGGATGAAAGAGGTTTTTTTTCAGAAACATACAGAAAAGAACTTTTAGAAAGTTTTTCGAAACAAAAGTTTAATTTTTGCCAAAGTAATTTATCTAGAAGTAAAAAAGGTGTTTTAAGAGGTCTTCATTTTCAAACTTATCCTCATTCCCAAACAAAACTTCTTAGTGTTTCTAAAGGTGAGATATTAGATTTGATTGTTGACCTTAGAATAAATTCTGACACATATGGTCAGGGTATTAAAATTATTTTAAACGATACAAATCATTTTCAATTATTAATTCCGAAAGGATTTGCTCATGGATTTTTAGTATTAAGTGAAACTGCAGATGTGAACTATCAAGTAGATTCTTACTATAATAAAGACCATGATTTTGGAATAAATTCACTTGATCCAAAACTTAATTTTAATCTTGAGTCTTACTGTAAAAAAATTATACGAAGCCCTAGAGATTGTAATTTACCAGACTTAGAAGATTCTGCTAAATTTAGATTTTTATAATGATAACACTCGTTACTGGCTCAAACGGACAATTAGGCAAAACAATCAAGTCGATTGTGAATGGAAATTCTAAATTTATTTTTACTGATATAAAAGACTTAGATATAACAAAAAAGAAAGAAATTGAGTTGTGTGTAAAAAACAATAATGTCAACTGCATTGTTAATTGTGCAGCATATACTAATGTTGATGATGCTGAAATTGAAAAACAAAAAGCAGAGGAATTGAATACTAATGCCGTTAAAAATTTAGTTGAGATAGCAGAAACCTATAAACTAAAATTAATTCATATTTCAACAGACTATGTGTATAATGGAATTGATAAATCAGCAATCTCAGAACATAATTATGTTGATCCTCAAAATCACTATGGAATTTCAAAATTAAATGGTGAAAAATATATAAACAAATCTGATTCTGAATCTATTACAATTAGGACATCTTGGCTCTATTCATCATTTGGTAAAAATTTTGTTAAAACTATAGTTGAAAAAGCGAAAAGTGAAAATTTATTAAAAGTTGTTGGAGACCAATATGGATGTCCTACTAATGCAAATGATTTAGCACATGCAATTATAAAAATTATATCTGTAAAACATAAAATTGATGAAATATCGAAAACTTATAATTATTCAAATCTTGGTTACACGTCATGGTTTAATTTTGCAAAAACTATAATTAAAGAGATTAAATCTGACTGTCAGTTAGAGAAGATTAAAACAAATAGAATAAGTCAATTAGCTAAAAGACCAAAATTTGCAAATACAAATAAAGATAAAGTGATTTCAGCCTTCAATTTAAAAATCCCTCATTGGAAAATATCATTGAACAAATTTTTGAAAAATAAATTATGAAAAAAGTTTTAGAAAAATTATATAGTACAACAAAATAGCAATTGTTCAGCATTGATAGAAAAAACAAAGAAATTTTGAGGACAGGCTGTTAGTTAATGTTGAAAATTAAAAACTATTAATTTTTATTTTTTTTAAATGCTTTGAATTTATAATTTAACATTACTCCTCCCCTATAGGCTACAAATTCACCACTTCGATTAAAGGTTCTCCAATTATCCCTAAAATCAATTCTAATGTCCTCTCTATATGCTTTGTAGTTTGCCATAGAATATCCTCCACCAATAAAAGCCTCAAGAGATATTCTTTGGCTAAGTCTTTTTTTAAAACCAATGGTTATACCATAAAAAGCAACTCTACCTGATTGATAAGTGTCATTATCATAGTTTCCTCCTCCATATGGATCATAAATAACTGCAAAATTTGGTTTTTTTAAAGTAAACATTCCATATCCTATATGAGGACCAATATAAAGGCCACTTAAATCATTTCTTTTATAAAATCTGTATTCTAAAAATGTTTGATTGATATGCAATGGAGTTTTTGAATTATTTAATTTATTCCAGAAAGATGCCAGAACATCGAGCTGTAAGCTGTTTTTTTCAGCAGTTTGTATCTCAATTCCAATGTTGGGTATTAAACCGAATGATGTTAAAACATTTGCTTTTGCCTCCAGCTGTGAATGTACTTTAAATACAAAAAATAAAATTGTAAAGGCTATAATATGTTTTTTGATTTTTTTCAAATTAAATTGTATTAAAAAAAGACCTGACTGTTTCAATTATCTTGCCTTGGTGAGAATTTTCTTGTTCTGAGTGTATTGGCAGTGAAAAAACAGAATTGCATAATTTCTCAATATTATCAAGGGAAAAATTTTCAGGCACATAACTTGAAAATGCTACTTGCCTGTAGAGAGGAACCGGATAATAAATCATAGCAGGAATTTCTTTTTCAGTCAGATATTGTATTATTTTATCTCTGTATTGAGCAGATGTTTTTAATGTATATTGATGGAATACATGAGTTGAGTTTGGTGATCTAAAAGGGATGCTTAAATGTTCTATATCTTCAAAACCAATATCATAAGTTTTGGCCATTTTTTCCCTGTTTGAATTATACTCATCTAGGTATTTTAATTTCACATTTAGTATTGCAGCTTGGATGGAATCAAGTCTCGAATTACAACCCGTAACCTTGTGATAATACCTTTTATTTTGACCATGATTTGCAATCATTTTCATTTTTTC
>Ga0160422_10000233_pt1 | contig 32098 bp, 24 predicted proteins | sample Fk160mmetaG_FD_108192 | JGI IMG/M metagenome (GOLD analysis project Ga0160422, IMG submission 108192) | Marine microbial communities from the Central Pacific Ocean - Fk160115 60m metaG | ecosystem: Environmental > Aquatic > Marine > Oceanic > Photic zone | place: The Central Pacific Ocean...
AACCCTTTTTAGGGTTTGTGAGATTCTACCCAATGATTATGATGCTTCACAAGCTTCCACAGTGAAATCCACCACCGTTACATCCCTTTCCGGTCCTTCTGTCGCCGATTCTCTTGCAGAGTCCGAGAACACTAGTTTTCAGCCTCAAATCGTTTGGTTGCGCTGTGTCTGTTTGAGCGTGGTGGTGATTTTGGTGGTGGGCGGAATCACCCGTCTGACCGGTTCGGGCTTGTCGATGGTCGACTGGAGACCGATCGCGGGAATTCTTCCCCCAATTACCGAGAACCAGTGGAACGAAGTTTTTCAAATGTACCAAACCTCTCCCGAATACCAGAAGGTGAACAAGGGGATGAGTCTTTCTGACTTCAAATTCATTTTCTTTTGGGAATACCTTCATCGGATTTTGGGCAGGATCGTCGGTCTGCTGTGTTTGATCCCCTACGTGTATTTCCTCGTCAGGGGAAAGCTCAGTCCGCGGATGAAAGCATTCGGTCTGACCTTAATCGCCTTGGTCATCGTTCAGGGATTGATGGGTTGGTATATGGTGAAGAGTGGCTTGGTGAACAATCCGGAAGTCAGCCAATATCGTTTGGCCGCCCACCTCAGTCTCGCTTTTTCGGTTTTCGGCTTGGCTTGGTGGATGATGCTTAGCTTGCGAATGGGAACCCCCCCTGCCCGAAATCCACGGGCCCGCTGGGTGAGACCGTGGGTTCTCGGGTTCCTCGGACTCCTTTGCGCCCAGATTGCCTACGGGGCCTTTGTCTCGGGAATGAAAGCGGGCTATGGGTACAACACTTTTCCGATGATGGGGGATGAATGGAAGCCCGACGCTCTCTTTGGACTCACTCCTTACTGGAAGAATTTCTTTGAGGACAAGTTCTCCGTACAATTCATTCACCGTTGGATGGGAACCGCGCTGACCGCCGGTCTGTTGCTCTTGGGTTGGCGGGCTTTCAAGTCAGGTGTCTTAAGCAAGATCCAAAAGGTTCGAATGAAATGGGTCCTTGGTCTGGTGGGTTTCCAGTTCTTATTGGGGGTTTCCACCATTCTCCTGATCTTGGAATACCAAGTCTCGCTCCCGGTGATCCACCAACTGGTGGCTTTGTTCCTGTTTGCCGCTCTGCTCGGCTTGGTTCACTCCCTGAGCGGAAAACCGGATCGGGAATCCGCCTGATCCAAACTCAGCCCTTGCGGGGATTTACTTGATCAGTTTGCGGGCGGCCAAGTTGTTGAGACGGTGCGCCACTTCAATGACGCCATCGGTCACGGTACGGTTGTAGGTCCGACCGTCGGTGGTGTCCACGCCATGTCCCTTGACCGCCTTGCGTAAGGGGGCGAGGGCGGGATCCTGGTGGTGAAAGAGTTCCACGAAGACATGCTTGAGCTTGCCGGTCGGGGCATAGGCGGCGAGCAGGGCTCCGATCCATCCGTCATCGGTGGAGAGGCATCCCCGGGTGGTCTTGGCCGAGGCGTGAAAGATTCCCAAGGCATCTTTCTTGGCCAGGTCCTTAATGACTTTTTCGTTTTCAGCGATGGAGAGATCGGAATCTCCGCAGTGAGCCGCATCAATCATCACCTTGAAGAATTTCTTCTTGATCTTCTTGTTGATCCCAGTGACTACCTTGGCCGCCTTGGCCGCATTGGTGAAGTTTTGGAACTCCACCCCACGCAGAAATTCAAGATGCCACGATTCGACGGCGCTTTTGGCGAGCCCACTCTCCTTGTAGCAGCGGGCATGCACCTTGATCAGTTGCTTCACCCCCGCATCAAAGGCCTTGCCCTTGAGCTTCTTACCAGCGAGCCATTCTTCGAAGGAGGTTGAGGATACGTGTGGAACCTTGTACTTCTTGGCCACTTCAAGGCCCGAGTTCAGCATTCCCACCACCGCGTCCTCATCCTTGGGGTTGAGCGGATTGGCTCCACCGACCATCATGATGAGGTGCACCTCAAGACTGAGGGACTTCAAGCCCCTGAACATATCCTGCAGGTCCGTGGCATCGGTTCCGGGAAAGAGGGTGACCTGCACGGTGTTGAGCTTGACCGGGGAGGTGCGGCAGAGCTGGCGCATGCCGGAAACGATCTTGAGGTCGCCTGCCCGGGTGCGGGGCAGTTTGCCGTTTTCGTCGGGAGCGAGGGCTCCGACGAACATCAGATGGGTGGGAACGACGCCGATTTTGACTTTGGATTTGTTGCGCAGGGTCATGGTTGAAAGGGGTTGGGGTTAGGGCGAGGAAAGAAAGGGACTGATTCATTGAGAATTTCAAGGGATAATCAAGAAAAATTGCCGATTTGGTAGTCATGTTCAAAATCCAATGGGTCGTTCTTAGATAGGTAGGGGTTGCGGAAACTAAGAAAAATCTCCAATGTTTCTAGCTTTATGCAGCAAAACCTGATCTGGTTTCTTAGGATCCTCGTTGTGATTCAGTCCCTTGGCTATGCAGCCAAGCTCGCCGCTCCCTCGGCGCTGAATTCCTACCTCCTCGGTTCGATGGGAGGATCATTCGTTTCGGGACTCGATCATTCCGTGTGGCTTTTTCTCTTATTCTCATCCGCGGCTCTCTTGGTTCTGGGCTTTCTTCGACCTGCAGCCACATCCGTTCTGGGCAAGGTCGATTTTGCCCTGCTCGGTCTGCTCGCCCTGTGGCCCTTCACTCTGGCTGTATTTTCCTTCCTTAATAATATGGGAGACGCCTTTCATGCCACCGATCCCATCGGTCATGCGGTTCGATTCGCCGCCCCCCTGGCCCTCATCCTCCTTAGCTTCAATCCCAATCCGCTTTGGCAAACCCGAGTCGACTGGCTTCTTCGGCTCTCGGTTGCGGGAGCATTTATCGGTCATGGATTGTGCGCCTGGTGGATCAAACCCTCCTTCATCGATCTGATTGTGGGCACCTTGGATACCCTACTCGGACAGGACCTGGCCGCCTCCGCATCCAGGCAAGCCTTTGCCGAAGCTTCTCTCCCCGTGATTGCGGTTCAGGACTTTATCCTCGTTGCTCTGCTTCTGCTTCCCAACAGGAAAATCCGCACCGTCGCGATGTGGATGGCCATTTGGGGGTTCGTCACCGCGATGAGCCGGATGACCGCCTATGGATGGGGCAACTGGCACGATTTGGCTCTTAGGATTTGCAACGGAGGCATTCCTCTCTTTCTTTGGTACTCTTGGAAGCAAAACCATACCGACCCAACCCACTCATGAAACTAAAAGCACTCTTTCCTCTCACCCTCCTGTTTTTTTCCTCCCTTCCCTCCGTCTCGGGGGAACAAGCTCCCTGGTTGGATAAGGATTACCTGGATGAACGGACCAGGCAATTGGCTCCGACCCGGACTGCGGCTCCCTCCCAGTGGCGGGTGATCTGGACCAAGGAGCCTTCCACCCGGGCCACGGTTTCCTGGACCACGGGCAAAAAGGGAAGCGGACACCGGGTGAGGTACGGAGTCCGTTCGTCTTCCGGGCCCAAGTTGACCGAATCGATCGTACCCCAAAGAAGCGGCGCTTATTCCTCCGCCAACGGGGAGTATTTTCATCACGCCCGCTTGTCGGAGCTTTCCCCATCCACCACCTATGACTTTCAGATCGAATCCGAAGGCAACAAGTCTCCGCTGATGCATTTCACCACCGCGCCTGCGGATGACCGGTCGTTCCGGCTTCTGTTCGGGGGGGATTCCCGAACCGGCATCAATGCCCGGGGCCAGGTGAATTTGCTGATGGCGGATTTGTCGGAGAAGGACGATGAGTTGATCGGGTTCGCTCATGGCGGAGATTACATCGTCAGCGGAAGAAATTGGAGTCAGTGGTCCACCTGGCTGAGCCAGCACGAGCTGACGGTTGCCAAATCAGGAAAGGTTCTTCCGATCATTCCCACTCGGGGCAACCACGACGGCGGACCCCTTTACGATGAGATCTTCGATACCCCGGGCGGAAAGGAAAAAAATTACTTTTTCACGAAGATTTCCCCCGAGGTTGCTTTAGTTACGCTGAACACCGAGATCAGCGCCGGTGGGGAGCAGCGTTCGTGGTTGGCCCAGACCCTTGCGGACTTGCGACCTGAGGTTCGTTGGTTGCTCGCGGAGTACCACCGCCCGGCCTGGCCGGCGGTCAAGAGCCCCGGAGCCGCCAAGAAATTCTGGGTTCCCCTGTTCGAAAAGTACAATATGGATCTGGTGGTGGAATCGGATGGTCACGTCATCAAGCGAACCGTGCCCATCCGCAACGAAAAGAAGGATCCCACGGGAATCGTTTACGTCGGGGAGGGCGGGTTGGGGGTTCCTCAACGCAGTCCAAAGACGGATCGCTGGTATCTTCAGAAACCCGGTATGGCTGGTGCTGACCATCACGTCATGCGAATCACCTTTGCCAAGAAGAGCATGGACTATGAAGTGGTCCTGCTCGATCAGAGCAAGGCCGACAGTATGACTTTCCTGCCCCGCTGAGCGAGTCATTCGTCATGTTTTCGGGCCGTATCCATCCGATGAAGGCAATCGCATGGTTACTTGGAGCTGTCCTTGTGCAGGGAACTCTGCGTTCCGCTCCCAAGGTGCTCTGGCATCGAGCTTACAACGGCAGTGGGGAAGAGAGTCATCCGCACTACGTCATCGAGACGCGAGACGGTGGTTTCCTGATGGTAGGTGAGACCGGTTTCGTGGAGGACCGTACGGCCCGGATCTTTTTGGTGAAGACCGATTCCAAGGGAAGATTGAAATGGAAAAGGGAGTTCGGCCGAAGAGGATATAACCTGGGGAATTGCGTATGCGAGGCCGAAGACGGGAACTTTTTGGTGGCTGGTTCGCTGAGCAAGAACGCCGCTCTCATAAAGGTAAGAGCGGATTCCGGAGAGACTCTCTGGACCAAAACCTGGGACTTGGGTTCCGAGGATGCCTTTGAGGGAGTCGCCTTGGGGGAGGATGGATCAATCCTGCTGACCGGTTACCGGGACGGCCTGGCCGAGGGCACTTTTCTCAACTGGGGTCGGGGAGTCGCAGTGAAAACCGATGCCTTGGGCAAGGAAATCTGGCTCCGTGATCTGTCCGAATTCACCAGCTCTGGGTACCGGATCCGGGCTCAGGGTGAAGGCAGCCTGGTTGCCTGCCACCCAAGGGACGAGGAATCTGAGGAGTACAATCTGCTCCGACTTGATCAAAGCGGAAAGGTGGAATGGGCCAAGACCTACGGGGAGATTTACTGGGGATTCGATCAAAACGCCAAGGGCGAGATTCTGCTTGCGGGACATACTCGGAATACTCCCCTGAGCAAGAATCTGGACGTGCAGATGAAAGTCTTGAATAAGGACGGAGAGATACAGTGGACCAAGTTCTTCGGTCAACCCCGGGGCTATGAGAGTCGCTGGATTCATGATGAGGTTTGGGGAGCCCGGGCCACCCCCGAGGGCGGTTGGCTGGCGGTGGCGGGAACCGGGGACGAAACCCGCAGATATGAGGGGCGAGGGCACCCCAGCGGTCCCTCCGGACAATGGAAGATTTATCTGATCAAGACCGATGCCCGTGGGAACATGGAATGGGAAGGGGTGTACGGTTCCGGGGAATCCGACTGGGCGGGGGAAGACGTCTGCATCACCCGGGACGGAGGGGCTCTGGTGGCCAACGACTGCGGAGCCTTTGGCTTCACCAGGATCGGAAAAGTCTTCAAGGTTTCTTTCAAGCCCGAATATTGAGCCTTACCGAGTCCAAGGCCCTACTTTTAACAGCCATGAATTCAACCATCGTAACCCATCCGGGCGGAGCCCATAAGGACGAGTTCCTCGCCTGCTCGGTGCTGCTTGCCCAAACGCCCAGTTCGATCCTCAGAAGGGAGCCCACCGAGGAGGACCTGTCCGATCCCCAGGTTTTGGTGGTGGACGTCGGGGGCAGGCTCGAACCCGAACTCGGAAATTTCGATCATCACCAGTTTCCCCGCGATGCGGATCCGACCTGTTCGCTTTCTCTGGTCCTGCAAAAACTCGGTCTCTACGAGGATGCCCGGGAATTCTGTCCGTGGCTGGAAACCGCGGAATGGTTCGATTGCCGGGGGCCCAACGACACCGCCGATTGGCTGGGTATCGATCGGGATACCATGGGTAAGCTGAATTCACCCATTGACGTCACCCTTCTTCAGTCCTTTGCCAAGCGGACCGAACATCACCCGGGAGAACCCCTTTGGGAGATCATGCGTGGGATTGGTTCGGAACTGGTGACTTACCTCACCACCCTGCGTTCAAGAATTGACCGAGCCGCCGAGGTCGAGCAACTTTGGATCTTGGGCGATGGGGACGATGCCTTCCGGGTCCTCTTTGCCCCGCGGACCGATCCGCCCATCGAGGAAGTCTCGGGCGCTCTAGGTTGGCGGGTCCGGGAACTGGGATTGGAGGAAGAGGTGGTCGCCTTGGTTTATCCCGACGGCCGGGGAGAAGGCTATGGCATGCGCCGCTACGACGACAGTCCGGTTCTGGACTTCAGTAGGTTGGAGAAGGAGCCGGAGGTGCATTTTACTCATAACCGCGGATTCATCGCCAAGACTGGTTGCACCGATCCCGCACGACTCCGTGAACTGCTCCTCTTGGCTCAGAACAGGTAGTTGTAGATTAAACCGCCACCGAGGATGAAGACCTGGGGAAGGAAGTTCAGGATGATGCTGTTTTCCTTCCAAGCGAACCCGACTACGCTCCAAGTGCAAGCCCCGATCAGATGAACGATGACGTTCAGGGGATGGACGTTCAAAGCATGCAAGCAGATCGCGGTGAGAATGGTGAGCGCGCTGAAGTATTTGAGAAAAACCATTACTTCCTATGTACGAGGATGATCCGCAAAGCCAAGCTTTCTCCCCAAGGCCCTGTGAATCACTCCTTGTCCAATTCCAACAATTTCTCGGTTTCAATCTCCCACTCGTAGTTGCGTTGCTGCAACTGGCGGGCAAGGCGGGAGGCACGTTCGTTCAATTCCTTTCCCTTTTCCGGATCGTTGTAGGAATCCGGGTTGGCCAGTTCCGTGTTGCAGGATGCCTGGTCCTCTTCGAGTTGCATGATTTCCTTTTCCAGTTTCCGAACCCGGTCTTCGAGTTTGCCCCGTTGGGCTTTCTTTTTTTCCCGTTCCAGGGAGCGCTGCCGGCGCTTTTCCTTGGCGCTGAGGGCCTTGCCCCCGCTCTCGGTCTCGCCCGCCTGATCGGGACGGGCATCCCGTAACCCTTCGATCAATCCGGTCTGGGCCGAAGCGGAACCGGACTTCCAAAGGTAATAATCGTAATCCCCGGCGAAGTTGGTGATTCTACCCGCCTCGATGCGGATGGTCCGTTTGCCAAGGGCTCGGATGAAGTGAAGGTCGTGGCTGACGAAGATCAGGGTGCCGGTGTACTCCTTCAGAGCCTGAATGACTGCGTCGATGCTGGCCATGTCCAAATGGGTGGTGGGCTCGTCAAGCAACAGGAAATTGGGGGGGGAGAGCAGCAGTTTGACCAGGGCGAGCCGACTCTTTTCGCCCCCGCTGAGCACCTTGACCGGTTTGAATACGTCGTCTCCCCGAAAGAGAAAGGCACCGAGCAGGGTTCTGGCATCCTGTTCGCGCACCATGGGGTCGGTGTCCGCCGTGGCTTCATCAACCACGCTTCTTTCGAGGTTGAGCACTTCCACCCGTTGCTGGGAGAAATAGCCCACTGAGACGTTATGCCCGAGCTCGCGTTTCCCCCCCTCGATAGGAACTAGCTCGGCAAGAATTTTCAGCAGGGTGGATTTGCCCGCCCCATTGGGACCGACGAGGGCGATGCGTTCCTGCTTTTCGACCTCGAGGCTCAAATCCGAATAGACAAGATGATCCCCATAAGCCTGCCGAACCTCACCGAGGGTAGCTACCCGCTGACCGCTTCTGGGGGGTTGGGGAAAGGTGAAGGCAATGGTGGCATCGGATTCTTCGGGCGGATCGATTCGTTCCATGCGCTCTAGGATTTTGATCCGGGCCTGGGCTTGGGAGGCTTTGGATGCCTTGGCCCGGAAGCGGCGGATGAAGTCCTCGTGGTGGGCGATCTCCCTTTGCTGGTTGCGATAGGCGGCGAGGTGCTGGGCTTCCCGCTCCGCTTTTTGAGCAAGGTAACTCTCGAAGTTCCCAAGATAGCGACGGACCCGGCGGTTGCTGATTTCAAGGATTCCGGTGCAGATGGAATTGAGAAAGGCCCGGTCGTGGGAAATGGTCAGGACCGAGCCGGAAAATTTTGCAACCTGTTCCTGGAACCAGCCCAGGGTTTCGAGGTCGAGGTGGTTGGTGGGTTCGTCCAGCATCAGCAGGTCGGGTTCCATCACCAGGAGGCGGGCAAGGTGGGCCCGCATAATCCAGCCTCCGCTGAGGGTGCGGGCGGGTTGGAGAAAATCATCCTGCCGAAAGGCGAGTCCGGAAAGCACCTTCTTGGCCTTGGCTTCGAGTGAAAATCCATCGAGTTCGGCAAATCTTTCCTGAGCCTCGGCCCGTTCTGGGCTGTCGGGGTCGGGTTGAGCCCGCAGGGTGGCGAAAGCCTCCTTGAGTTCGGGGCTGACCGCGGTGGCAAGCTCGAGTACGGTTTCCTCTCCGGTGGGGGCGCTTTCCTGAGGGAGGTAGCCGATCCGGGTGCCCCGTTCCCATTCGATCCTCCCATCGTCCGATTCGGATTCTCCGAGCAGAATCGAGAGCAGGGTGGTCTTGCCCGCACCATTGGGTCCGACCAACCCCATCTTCTCCCCTCGGGCCATGCGCAGGGAAACCTCCCGAAAGAGAACTTTGGGACCGAAGCGCTTGCTGAGGTTCGAAAGGGTGAGCATGAGTTGGCAGACAGGGTTGCGCATCGGCGGATTTTGGCAAAGAAATTCAATGGCTCGGAGAATTTGTCTTTTCTTGACCGGTCGATGCCACTAGGGGTCGGGGATGAACACAAACCTTTCCCGCCGTACTTTCGTAAGCCATGCCGCCTCCGCCGGAGTTTTCGCCGGAGTTTCTTTTCCGTCTTTGTCCGCCAAGCATCACTCGTCCGATCGCTTCAAGTTGGGCTTGTCCCAATATTCGCTGCGGGCTCTTTTGAAGAATGGTTCCTTGGACGCCTTGGACTTTCCCCAGTTCACAGTCGATCAGTTCGGCATCCAAGCGATCGATTTATGGGAGGGGGGACTTCCAAAAGACAAACTCGACGATGCGAAATACCTCGCGAGAATGAGAAAGAAAGCCGAACAGGCGGGAACCGATCTGTTCCTACTGATGTCGGGCGCCCTCGATGCCTCCCCTCAAAAAAGGGAAGCGAGTTCGGCCAGGATCCGTGCTTCCTTCCAGCGCTCCGTTCAACTGGGCGCTCCTTTGGTGCGGGTTTTCCTCAAGGCCCCCGGTACGGAGGCGGAGGCTGGTCTTTCGGCAAGCGTGGATGCCCTCAAGCCATTGGCGGATGAGGCGGCTGAGAAAAACCTCATTATTGCGATCGAGCCGGGAGCTTCTCCGTTAAGCCAAAAAGGGGCCTTTCTCGCTCAGGTCGCCAGCAAGCTCAAGCATCCCGCCCTCAAATTAATGCCTGATTTCGGAAAGTTGAAGGACAACGTCTACAAGGGCACCCAAGCCATGCTTCCCCACACCGTTACGGTTTCCTGCAAGATGCACAGCTTCGACAAAGAGGGCAACCAGCCCGACTTCGATTACCCCCGCCTCATGAAGATGATCAGGCAATCGAAGTACAAAGGCATTCTGGCCATCGAATGGGAGGGCAGCGCCCTTGAGCCCGTTCCCGGAGTCCTGACTTCGAAAAAGCTGATCGAAGAGTCCCTCAAAGCTTCCTGAGCGGATGAATAGCTTCTCTATTTGGATCCCGGTTCTGCTCGGGCCGATCCTGCTTGGGACCAAGCCTAACGTGGTGATCATTCTTTCGGACGATATGGGCTATTCGGACGTCGGATGCTACGGCGGGGAAATCCTGACCCCCAACCTCGATTCGCTTGCCGAGAACGGCCTGCGGTTCTCCCAGTTCTACAACACCGCCCGTTGTTGTCCGACCCGGGCCTCTTTGCTTTCAGGCCTTTACCAGCATCAAGCCGGTATCGGGTTGATGACCGGAGACAAGAAGTTGCCAGGGTATCGTGGGGAAATCGGCAGAAACGTTCTGACTATTGCGGAAGCGCTGGGCCTGGCCGGATACCGGAGTTACATGTCCGGGAAGTGGCACGTCACCCGTCACATCCGGGCCGAGGGACCGAAGGAAAATTGGCCCCGCCAGCGTGGTTTCGACCGGTTCTACGGGACCATCATCGGGGCAGGCAGTTTTTTTGACCCCGCCACTCTGTGCCGGGAGAACACCTACGTCACTCCGGTCAACGATCCCGAATACAAGCCCGAGACTTATTACTATACGGATGCGATCAGTGACAACGCAGTGAGCTTTCTCAAGGAGCATGCCAAGTCGGATGGGGACAAGCCCTTCTTTCTGTACCTGGCCTATACGACCGCCCATTGGCCCATGCATGCCTTGCCCGAGGATATCGAGAAGTACAAGGGGAAGTACGACGAGGGGTTCGATCCAATACGCAAAGCCCGTCTGAAAAAGCTCAAAGCCATGGGGCTGGTTTCTTCCGATACGAAACTTTCCCCCGGCTCGGATGACTGGGAACGGACTCCGCACAAGGAATGGGAAATCCGGAACATGGAAGTCTACGCCGCGATGGTCGACAACATGGACCAAGGGATTGGACGGGTGATGAAGGAAGTCAAGAGGCAGGGCAGGTTCGAGGATACGCTCTTCCTCTACTTGCAGGACAACGGCGGATGCGCCGAGGGCTATGGTCGCTACACCCCCAAGAACGGTTACCGTGAATACGAGCCGATGGGCCCGAACGATCTGCAAAAGAAGATCTGGCCACCCATGCAGACCCGGGACGGAAGACCTCTGCGCACGGGTCCGGGCGAGATGGCCGGTCCGGAGGATACCTTCATCGGTTACGGTCGTGGATGGGCCAACGTGTCGAACACCCCCTTTCGCGAGTACAAGCACTTTGCCCATGAGGGTGGAATCGCAACCCCTTGATCGCTCACTGGCCCAAGGGCATTGGCAAGAAGATGAGGGGCAAGATCGACCACCAACCGGGTCACCTGATCGACGTCATGGCCACTTGCGTGGAGATCTCCGGGTTGCAATACCCGGCGAAGTTCGGGGAGTATGAGATTGATCCTCTCGAGGGAGTCAGTCTGGTCCCCGCCTTCAAGGGAAAGGACCTTGAGCGCGGGGACGCGCTCTATTTCGAACACCACTTGAATTGCGCGGTGCGGGACGGGGAATGGAAACTCGTCCGCTACGGCCGGACCGGTCGACCGGCCACCCTTCAACCCTGGGAACTTTACGATCTCTCCAAGGACCGCATCGAGTCCAACAACCTTGCCAAGGAAAAACCGGAACTGGCTCAGGCACTCGAGAAAAAATGGGAAGCATGGGCGGAACGGGCCAAGGTCAAGCCTTGGCCCTGGACTTTCGACAGCGATTGAGTGCCCGGAAATTTCTCAGGGGCCGAGGGATTGATTCCCGAAGGCCCAGAGGTGGGATTCTCCCCTCAGGTAAAAGGTCTTCTTTCCCAAAGCGGGAGTCACTCTGGTTTTTTCCGGGAGTTGCAACTGACCCAGTAGCGCAAACTCCCTGCCAGTCCTAACCAGGGAGAGCAATCCTTCCTCGGAAGCGAGAAGGAGGCGGTTCCCGGCGATCACCGGGGAGGCCAGGTATTGTCCGTACCCGCCCAGTCTCCGTCGGTAGACCATTTTCCCCAGGTCCGCATCGACGCAGGTCAGCACCCCACCGTTGGAGACCATGTAAATGAGACGGTCATGAAGGATGGGGGAGGGGACCTCGGGGATTCCCCGGTTGAATTCCCACTCCACGCGAGAAGCGGTGACGTTACCCAGTCCACCCGGACGCACCGCAACCAACAAAGGTTTGCCTCGTCCGATGGTCAGGTTGCCGATGAATTCGTCCTTGTCCCAGAAACCGTCCCGGTTTTTGTCCATTCTCAGAAAGATTCCCTCCAGTCGGGCTTTTCTCTTTTCCGCTTCCTGTGGCAAGGGGAGCCCAAATCCGGGGTGCCCCGGGGGAAGCTGGGGTCGAAAAGGGAAGGTGAAGTGCCCGGTCATTTCCTTGCGCTCCAGGCGCCCGTCTCCATTGGCGTCGAATCCGATGACCGCTTTCCAAAAGGGGAGTGGATCGGCGTTCAGATCGGCGGAGCCTCCCAGCCTTGAACCGGAGGCATAGACTTTTCCGTTTCCGGTCATGGGTCGGGCAATGGTTTCCCTGGAAAAGCCGTCGACCTGCCATTTTTCCTCTCCGTCCGGAAGAGAGTACCCCCGCAGGGAACCGTTCCCCAAAACCACCAGTTCCATTCCTTGGGAACCCTTTGCCAGGGTTGGGGTGGACCATCCGCTGCGGTGAAAGGGACGGTGTCTTTCCCAGAGAGTCCTGCCGTTTTTCTTGCTCAGCGCGAGGATACGGGAGCGGCTCACTTTGCTGTCGGGTAGGTTGGCGTCGTCGTCCGTCACCAGAATCAGCATCTCTCCGTAGGCAATGGGAGAGCAGGAGGTTCCGTAGAGGCTCCGCGGAGTGGCAAGCGGTTTCTTCCACAGTTCCTTACCCTCATGGTCATAGCAGAGCAGACCGAAGGAACCAAAGTAAACGAAAAGCCTGTCCCGTTCGACAAAGGGAGTGGGGGTGGCAGGACTGCCCGAGGCGTGAAATCTCTCAATTTCCACTTTGGGGGCATTTTTCTTCCAAATCACTTTTCCCGATTTTCCGTCCAGCGCCAAGGTCACCAAACGGTTCTTCTCGTACCCGGTGAGGAAGATTTGATCCCCGAACAGAACCGGGCAGGAAAGCCCGGAGGGCAGGGGAGTCTTCCAGAGAAGACCGTCCATCGTGGGGATTCCAATATCCGCATCTTCGCGAATGCCCGATCCGTTCGGACCGCGAAACTGGTTCCATGGATCGGATTCCTGACCAAGCAGACAAAGCCCATTTCCAAGAATAAGCGGGATAAGCGGGCAAAGGTAAGCGAGCATGCTTATTTGTGAGCTTTTTTCGGTTTTCTTTCGAGTGTGAAAGTGAGGGTCATGCTATTTTCTTCCTCTTGGGAAATGGCCCCGATCGGGTTCTTTACCCATTGCCAAAGGTAGTAAAGCGGGCAAAAATATCTCACATCGTACCATCAATCTCACATCTTCCGTTTTCGCTGAGGCGCATTCTTGCTTTCCTGCCCCTTCTGGGACTGGGATACTTCCTTTGCCCGGTCTCGGCTAAGCCGGTTGGTCTGAATCCGCAAAAGGTCAGGGGTTTTCTGGAAAAGCATTGCATAGCCTGTCACGGACCGGAAAAGCAGAAGGGCAAGCTACGCTTGGATGAGTTGTCGCTTGAGTTGTCCAATGATTCCATCGCCGCGCATTGGCAGGACGTTCTCGACAACCTCAATGCCGGGGACATGCCTCCGGAAGAGGAACCCCAACCGAGCAAAGGAGAACTGACGGGGTTTCTGGCCGAACTGACGGGCAAGCTCAGGAATGCGAGGAGACAGCTTTCGGACCAGGGTCGGGAAGTGGCGATGAGAAGGCTTAACCGCCGGGAATACGTCCACAGCATCGAGAGTTTGTTCGGCTTTCAAGTGGGCACGGATTCCTTGCCGGAGGATGATCCCGCCGATCCCTTCGACACCATTGGGTCGCAGCAGTTCTTTTCCTCCTATCACTTTGAAAAATACCTCGAGATGGGTCGGGTAATCGTGACGGATGCCTTGGCCTTGGGAAACCAGGGGCGACAGACCGTCAAGACTCAGGTGGAGCAACCGGAAGAGCGGGCCAATAGGCAAATTCGTGATCGTTACCGACAGCGGATGGAAAGATGGCGCGAGGTGGTGGCGGCCTTGGAGGCAGGCAAAACTTTCAAGGATGCTGATTTCCCACTGAATTTCGATGCCAAGGACAGGCGCTTTGATGGTCGTGGCTTACACTTTTATTTGAACTTTCATGCCGAGCGATCCGCGGGTCCGGCGGCTTATTTGAAAAAGGAATTGATAGAGAAGGGACTTTATTTGACACGAAGGTCGGGTGGTCGCTGGACGGCGGGCATCGTCAAGCATGGCTACGACCCTCGTGGTTCTTACAAAGTTCGTTTGCTCGCCGGGATCAACGAGGAACCACCGGAGTCCAGGACTTTCGTAAGCGTGAATGACAAGGGCCGGGTGCTGGCTCCGCTCAAGATTTACGGGACTGCTCATCAGAACGAGATGATCGAACGGGATTACCAACCCCTGCACGGATCCAGTCACTTTGGGTTTCAGGTGGAGGAGAGACGAAACGAGATGATCGATGCCAAGAGTTACGTCCGCAAGGTCGATCCCTATGGAGACTGGTCGAGCATCTTCGTAGACCGGTTGGAAGTTGAAGGCCCCTTCTACGGAGAGCTGACTTTTTTCGAGAAAGTCGCTTTTCCAAATGGTCCCTCGCCCAAAAGGAATCAGCCCGTCGAACGGACTGATGAGGATGCGAAGGTTCTGATCGATTCCTTTGCCCACGAAGCCTTTCGCCGCCGCGAGATGGATCCTGTTTTTCGCGCGAAGCTTCATGATCTTTATGATCAGGGTCGGGGGAGCGGGTTGGAACCGGAGGAAGCCCTGATCGATCCGCTTGCCGTGGTTCTTGCGTCTCCCGGTTTTCTTTATTTGAGCGAGGCGGAGGAGGCGGGGGTAAAGCGCAGACCACTCACTCAGCGCGAGCTGGCGGTCCGTTTATCGTATTTCCTGTGGAGCGCTCCGCCCGACGAGGCGCTTTATCAAGCTGCGGTAAAGGGAACCTTGAAGAACCCGGCCGAATTGACCAGGCAAGTGGACCGGATGCTGACCGACCCTAAGGCGGAAGCGTTTTATCATTCTTTTCTAAGCCAATGGTTCGAACTGCACCGCTTTGACGATATCGCAGTCAACCCCGACGAGTACCTGATGTTCGACGAGCAGGTCCGTTATTCAGCCCGTGAGGAGCCCATTCGTTTGTTTGAGCATCTGGTGAAGGAAAATCTGTCTTTGACGAACCTGATCGATTCCGACTTCGCCATGCTTGATCCTTTGTTGGCTCACTTTTATGGGATCCGGGGAGTGGAAGGTCAGGGCTTCCGCAAGGTGAAGTTGCCACCCGAATCCCCCCGGGGCGGTTTGATCGGAACCACTGCCTTTATGATCATGGGTTCGACTGGTGACCGGACTTCTCCGATCATCCGCGGAACCTTGGTTTTGGATAAGTTTCTGCACGACCCGTCGGCGGACCCACCCCCAAACGTGCCCGAGTTGACCGATGCGTTCAAGGAACCCCTGTCCGTTCGGGAGATGATCGAACTCCACCAGTCCAAGGCGCAGTGCGCATCCTGTCATGCCAAGATCGATCCGATCGGATATGGCTTGGAAACCTTCGACGCGGTCGGTTTGTGGCGTGACGAGGCCAAGGTGGGTAAGCGGATGGAGAAGATCGAGCAGGGCGGAACCCTGCCCGGCGGAAAGGCTTACAATGATTTCGGGCAATTCAAATCGCTTCTGATACAGAACAAGCACAAGCTTGCCCGCTCGCTGGTTGAGGGAATCGCGAGCTATGGACTGGGCCGTTCGGTGGAATTTTCCGATGGGGATGATCTTGACGTCTTGACCAAACGGTTGATCAGCGAAGACTTGCCGGCCCGATCGCTGATCCGTAATTTGGTGACGAGCTCACTTTTTCAAACCAAATGAACCTATGAACAAACCGGTAAATTCATCCATCACGCGACGAAACTTTCTCGCTTCCGGAAGTGCTTTGCTTGCCTTGCCGTGGCTCGAGAGCATGATTCCCCTGGCCGCGGCTCCGGCCTTGCCCAAGCCTCCCACCCGGATGATCTTTTGCGGCGTCGGGTATGGTTTTACCGAAAAGACTTTTTATCCCACCCAAGCGGGCGCCTTGGATGAGTTGACCGAGGGACTTTCTCCTCTGGAGCGTCACAAGAAGGACTTCAGCATCCTCAAAAACCTGACCAACCATGGAGCGACCGATCCGCATGGAGGCAGCACCTCCTACCTGACTTGCGCCAACGTTACGGGCACGCCCGGCAAGCGCTTTCACAATTCAATCTCCTGCGATTTGCTGGCGGGCAAGCAATTGGGCAAGAACCAACGCTATGAATCCCTCGTGCTGGCCAGTAAGGAAGAGAATGCCGGTGGGCACGGGAAGGGCATGTCTTTGGCCTGGAACGAAGCGGGTAAACCGGTCGCCGGTACCCGTGGGCCGGTCGAGCTCTATGCGCGGCTTTTCGGCCAGTCGGATGAATCTCCGGAGGAACGGGAGGCGAGGTTGAATAAGAAAAGGAGCATCCTCGACGTAGTGCTCTCCGATGCGAAGTCCCTCAATGGAAAAGTCAGCTCGCTCGACCGGGACAAGTTGGACGAATACTTCCAATCCATTCGCGAAGTCGAACTGGGACTGGTCAAGGACGCCCAGTGGGCGGAGAAACCCAAGCCAAAGACTGACCGTAAGGCGCCCGAGGAAGGCATTGAGGGGGAGGCCGAGATTCTTCTCACATACGAACTGATCGCCCTCGCCTTGCAGACTCAGCAGACCTCCGTGGTTTCCTACCGCCAACCCGTTGCTTCGGTGATCAAGAGCATGGGCATGAACTACGACCCCCACGCCCTCAGTCATTACGGAGGATCTCCCACCCGCACGGATGCCAACCGCTTGCGGGACAAGAAATGCACCGAGATGCTGGCCAAGTTCATCGACGTTCTCAAGCGGACCAAGGAGGCGGATGGATCCAGCCTCTTTGATCATACGATTCTGAGTTGGGGGACCAACTTGCGCCACGGGCACATGATCAAGGACGTCCCCGCGATCGTGGCGGGAGGTTTGCCCAGTCTCAAGATGGGTCACAGCATCGTTCTGCCCGAGGAGGACACTCCTTTGGGCAACCTCTGGGTCACTCTGCTTAGGCAGGCCGGTGTGGAGGTTGATTCCTTGGGGAGTTCGACCGGCATAGTGCCCGAGCTGCTAAGCTGAGAATTCTCGGCTTCTTTGGTAAGTTTTCTTGATCGGGGAACTTTTTCCCGTTTTGGTGGGGAGCGTGAAACCCCTATCTCCGACCCTTCTGGCTTGCGCAACCTTCTGGCTGAGCGCCTTCGGCGAGCCAAAACTCAACGTCATGTTCATTACTCTGGACGACATGAACCGAGACTCCGTCGGGATCTATGGTTCGAAGGTCAAGGGAACGACCCCCAATATCGACAGGCTCGCCCGCGAGGGGTTGCGTTTCGAACATGGCCACGTCACGATTGCGATTTGTATGCCCACCCGGGCCGTCTGGATGACCGGCCGGTATCCCCATAACAGCGGAGCCCTTGGTTTTACCAAGATCAAGCCGGAGGTGCCGACCTTACCCGAAACCCTGCTTGAGCATGGATTCATGACTGGTATCCTCGGCAAGACCGAGCATGTGGTGCCTTCCCGCACCGAGGCATTCGGATACAGTCGGGACCGCTCTGAAATGGACAACGGGCGCAGTCAAGAACTGTATGGGAAATTTACCGCCGAATTTTTAGGGAAGGTCAGAAAGGCGGACAAACCTTTCTTTCTTATGGTCAATTCCCATGATCCGCACCGTCCCTTCGACAACCGCAAACCCGCAAGCGAGAGAAAATTGGCTGTTGAACCCAAGGGAAGTTCTACCGGCAAAAACAACAAGAAGGCCAAACGGGCGGACTATCCGGCCCCTTCCAGAATCTATCAGCCGGATGAAATCGTCATCCCCGGGTTCCTTCCCGATTTGCCTCCCATCCGTGAGGAGATCGCCCAGTATTACAGTTCCGTGAGTCGTGCCGATGACGTGGTGGGCCGGGTCTTGAACGAACTTGAGAAAGCTGGATTCGCGGAGAATACCCTGGTCATGCTCAAGTCGGACCATGGAATACCGGTTCCCTTTGCCAAAACCAACGTTTGGAGGCATTCGACCCTCACCCCTTGGATTGTGCGCTGGCCGGGCACGGTCAAGCCGGGCACTCATGAGACCGGGCATTCGGTGGCCGGGATCGATTTCGCTCCGACGATTCTCGATGCCCTTGGGCTTGAGCCGATGAAGGGCATGGATGGTCGTTCCTTCCTTCCCATATTGAAGGGCAAGAGGCAAAAGGGCAGGGAATTCGTTTACACCCACATCAACACCATTGCCTCGGGCCGCTCATACGCGATGCGCTCATTGCTCGGTAAGCGTTACGGGTTGATCTGGAATGGTTGGCACGACGGCGAAACCACCTTTAAAAACGAATCGATGAGCGGGCTGACCTGGAAAGCGATGGCCCAGGCGGCGGAGAATGATCCGGTTCTGGCCAGGCGGGTCAAGCACTACCTGTTTCGCACGCCCTTCGAATTCTATGATTACGGAAAGGACCCCGATGCCCTGAACAACCTGATTGATGACAAGGAACATGCCAAGTTGGTGATCCGATATGGGGAGGAACTTCGGAAGCTTATGAAAAAGACCAAGGACCCTGAGAGCCGCAGTTACCAAAAGGCCCTGAGTGAAATCCAATGAGAAAGGAGAACCACGGATTGCGTTTGGTTTCGCTTTGCGTTGGCTTGGCGTCTTCCCTCCTTCAGGCCAAACCCAACGTCGTGCTTTTTCTTACCGATGATCAGGGGACCCTGGATGCCGGCTGTTATGGGGCTCCCCACCTGAAGACCCCGAATATCGACAAACTCGCCGAAGGCGGAGTTCGTTTCACCCAAGCCTACGCTCACGTGGTCTGCTGTCCGGCGCGGGCCATGATCATGACCGGTCGGCATCCCCAGCGCGGGGGGGTGAACCACTGGACGCAGGGAAACATGAACACCTCCAAGGGTCGGAATCTGGCTCTGGATGAGGTGACTCTCGCTGAGGTTCTTAAAAGAGCGGGGTACCGCACCGCCCTTTTTGGCAAGTGGCATCTTGGGGCTCATCGGGATCATGGACCGAGGAAGCAGGGTTTCGATGAGTTCTTCGGTATCCGCAATGGGTTCATCGACAATTACAACCACCACTTCCTGCATCAGGCGGGCTATCATGATCTCTATGAGGGAACCACTCCAGTACGGTCCGAGGGCGAATATTTTCCCGAACTCATCATCAAGCGGGCACTCGCCTTCATCGAGGAAAATCAAGCCAGGCCTTTCTTCCTCTACCTACCCTTCAATATCCCCCACTATCCGGAGCAGGCTCCCGAGAAATTCGAGAAACCTTTCCGTGAACTGAAGGATGAAGCCCTCCGTTCCTACGCCACCATAACCTACGCCACCGATTTTTTCATCGGGCAAGTGGTCGAAAAGCTTGATCAAATCGGAGTCTTGGATGAAAGCGTACTCATTTTCATGAGCGATAACGGTCATTCCGAGGAGACGAGCTACCGCATTCGCGAGGAAAATCACCTGAGCGGATACCCCAAGGGACACTTTTACGGTGCCAGTGGAGCCGGATACACGGGGAAGTGGTCGGGGTGTAAGGGCGAGTTTCTTGAGGGAGGCATTCGAGTGCCCGCCATCCTGCGGTATCCTCCCAAGGTTCCGCAGGGGGAAACCCGCGATCAGATCGTAACCGCGATGGATTGGTTGCCCACGGTGATGGATCTCTGCGAACTCCAAGCCGAACCCAGTGATCCCAAGCCTGACGGACATAGTCTGCTCCCCCTTTTGGAGGATTCGAACAGAATGTCCGGTTATCGCGGGATACTGAACTTTCAATGGCACAACAAATGGGCGGTACGGATGGACGAATGGAAACTGATCGGTGTCGTGGGCAGTGAGAATTATCGATTGCTTAGGTTAACCGACGAGTTTCCGGAACGAAAGAACTACGCTTCCGAGAGGAAGGATATTCTTTCGGGGATGCTGAACGTCCGCCAGGCCTGGGTCTCGGATTTGCGTAGTAACTCCACCCTCAATCCTTTTCGGTGAGCAAACGAATCGTAGCCATGGGAGACGGGTTGTGGGATCTTTTCCCGGATGGTCCGCGCTTTGGTGGAGCCACTGCGAACTTTGCCTGTCACACTTCCCGTCTGGGCGGAGAGGTCCGTATGGTCAGCGGGGTGGGGAAGGATGACCGGGGGAAGGATCTCCTCGCGGTTTACCGGAAGTACGGTGTGCGAACCGAACTGGTTCAGGAACTTTCCGACTACCCGACGGGTACCGTCGAGGTGGAGTTGGCGGAGGGAGGTATGCCCACCTTCACCATTGGAGAAAACGCAGCCTGGGACCATTGGCAGTGGAACGACGAAATTGAACGCGGGGTATGCTCCGCGGATGCTCTTTATTTTGGAACCCTTGGCCAGCGAGGAGAATCCGCCAAGGAGGGAATCCGCCGGGCTTTGGCAATTGCCCTGGAACGAGGCATTCCCAGAATCCTTGACGTCAACCTGAGGTCGCCCTTCTTCGATGACTCTTTGATTCGCGATTCGGTTGCGGTTTGTTCCGTCCTCAAGCTCAGCGACGAGGAGCTCGACCGGGTCGCTCGGGCCTGTGAAATCCCTTCCTCCGAATCCGAACTGGAAAGACTTAAAATGATCCGAGAAAAATTCGGCTTACGTTGGGTGGTAATGACTGAGGGAGCCGAAGGAGCCACCTTGGTTCTTGAGAAAGGCTCGGTTCGGCAACCAGGGGCGCCTGCGAAGGTGGTGGACACCGTGGGTGCGGGAGATTCCTTCACCGCCGCCCTCACCATCGGTCTGCTTGAGGAAAGCGATCCTTCCGAGGTTCTCGAAACCGCCTGCCAGGTGGCCGCGGAGGTCTGTTCCCATGCCGGTGCGGTGCCCCAGTAAGCCCTTTCTCGCCCAACCTGAAACCCCTCCGTTCCCAAAACCCCAAATCCATTATGAAAACTGACCGAAGAACCCTTCTCAAGACCGCGGCATCCACAGCTTTTGCGGCCACCCTACTGACCGCTCCCAACGCCGCCAGGGCCCAGACGCCCATGAATCAGGCCGATCCCGCATTCCGGGTCAGGAATGGACGGATCAAACAATCCATCATGGGGTGGACCTTCAACCCCATGCCCACACCCGAGTTGGCCAAACTGTGCAAGGAGGTGGGCCTTGTCGCGATGGAAGGCATTTCTCCAAAGCATTATCCGATGATCAGGGATCTCGGACTGGACGTTTCGCTGGTGGGAAGTCATGGATTCAAAACGGGTCCGGTGGATCCGGCCAATCATGAGGAATGCGTCGCGAAACTGCTTGAATCCATCGAACTTTGCGCCGCCGCAGGCTACAAGCGCGTGATCACCTTTACGGGTATGAAAGCCGATGGCATTGAGGACGAACAGGCTGAGGAAAATTGCATCTCCTGCTGGAAGAAAGTCCTTCCTTTCGCAGAGAAGAACAAGGTTACCCTTTGCCTCGAGCATTTGAATTCACGGGACGACAGTCACCCGATGAAGGGACATCCCGGATACTTTGGCGACGACGTCGACCATTGTGTTAAGATGATCAACAGGATTGGCTCGGAGCATTTTAAATTACTCTTCGACGTCTATCACGTTCAGGTAATGAATGGGGACGTGATTCGCCGAATCAAGCAGTACCAGGAAGTCATCGGCCATTATCATACCGCGGGAAATCCGGGTCGAGCCGAGCTCGATGAAAATCAGGAAATCAATTACCCCGGGGTGATGCGGGCGATCCTCGACACGGGATTCGATGGCTACGTCGCTCAGGAATTCATACCAACCTGGAAGGACAAGGCTCTCGCCCTCAGGCATGCCGCTGAAATCTGTGACGTCTGAGACCCGAACCGATCTTTTCTTACCAATCGTCGGTACGGAAGGGACCGGCGGGTAGACCGTCCACGTTGTAGAGGTTGGCGTCCGCCGGGTTCATGGTGTAGGCATAGCGGGCGGCAACCGGTTCCCTCACTTCCTTGGAACTCAGCACCACTTGGTCACCGACGATCTTGGCGTCCGCCCAATGCCACTTCTTGTCGGCTCCGGCGATTGAGAAATGCTTCAGCGTACCTCCGACGACCGGTTGCGTGGGATCAAGTCCGACTTTCTTGCCAACCATCAGGCCCTGTCCGACGTTTTTGAAGGACAGATGTATCTTTCCCCCTTTGATCTTGTGGCTTTCGTAAAGGGGGCCTGAAGCGACCAATCCCTGCATCCCATAAGTTTGATTGAGAGCCCATTGGGCAAGGCGTCCGCCGACGTCCTGCTTGTTCTTGGGGTGGATGTCGTTGGGGTTATGAGCGTCCGCAAGATCGATGATAACCGCCATCCCCGTGTGTTTCAGATCGAGAGCCTGAGTCTGAGCTTCTCGGATCCTGGCCCACCCGTCGCCGCCCTCGGGTCTGGACTCTTCCTTGCTGGGGTTCTTGACTTCCATGACGTTGGCTTTTCTGAAGTTGCACAATTGAACCCAGTAGAATCCTAGGTCGGGGTTTTGAAAGGCTTTTCTCCACCCTTGAACCAAAGCTCGTTTCTTTTGGTAATAGGTAATGCCTTCACCGCCGTTGGATTCTCCCTGATACCAGATCGCTCCGCGCATCGCGTACGGAGTGAGAGGATGAACCATGGAGTGATAAATGGCCGAAGGGGTACCTCCTTTGACTTTGGTTTCCGCAGTGTAGGCGGAGACGCTCTCGGCGAGCTTTGACAGTTCGGGAACCGATTTAAAGCCGTCCAGGGTGGTCCAGGGTTCGATTTTGGTTCCTCCCCAGTTGGATCCGATCAATCCGACGGGAATGCCGAGGCTCAGGTGCAGGCGGCGACCGAAGTAGTAACCGGTGGCGCTGAAGGACGCGACGCTCTGCGGAGAGCAGACTTTCCATTCTCCTTTGCCTTCGCGTTGGGGAATTGGGTGAACGGTGTGACCTGGAACGTCGAAGAGTCGAATCTTGGGGTAGTTCGATTTTGCGATTTCCTCCTTGGGGTTGGCGCATTGGGAAACTCTCCATTCCATGTTGGACTGTCCGGAACAAATCCAGACTTCTCCAACCAGTACGTTTTCCAATTGAATCAGGTTCTTTCCTTGGACGCTGAGGGTGGCGGGAGAGGCATTGGCTTTGAGTTTGCCAAGTTTGATCATCCAATTGCCCTTTTTGTCCGCGGTGGTTTGCTTTTTCTGCCCGGCAAAGGAGACGGTGATTTTTTCGCCCGCATCCGCCCAACCCCAAACCGGAACTTGCAGGTCGCGTTGCAAAACCATGTGGTTGCTGAGAACGTTGGGCAAGCGTACGTCGGCGTGAATGAGGGAGCCTACCGTGAAGAGGGCAAGCAGGAGGATGAGTTTTGCTTTCATGAATGAATACTTTTGGGTTTTGAGTAGCGGGGATTGATCCTGTTGGAAAAGTCGCCTTGTGAGCAACCCGAAAAGAGCGGATTTTTACGATTCGCGCACGGAGATAATGAGGTGGCTTGCCCGCTTGGGAAAGGAGCCCTTGATTGCAGGGTTGCGCATCCGCCGGGGAATCTCTTATTCCTATGAAATGAAGCCGACTCTCGCCCTTTTTCTCTTCTTTGGACTTATCCCAGTTCGGAGTTTTGCAGCCGAAGCTCCCAACGTCCTGCTCATCCTTGCCGATGACTGCACCTACAACGACCTGCCCACTTATGGCGGGCAAAACGCTCGGACGCCCCATATCGAAAGATTAGCCTCGGAGGGTTTGGTCTTCAACCGGGCTTACGTCGCCTCTTCGATGTGCCAACCCTGCCGGGCGGAACTGTATTCGGGTCTTTATCCGATGAGCAACGGATGCGCCTGGAACCATTCGGGATGTCGTCCGGAGATCACCGGGATGCCTCAGGCATTGGGCAAACTGGGCTACCGGGTTGGACTCGCGGGGAAGCGGCATATCCGGCCGGAGAGCGTCTTTCCCTTCGAGCGGGTTGCCGGCTTCGACTCCAATTGCGTACGCAATCCGACGGAGGATCACGACCTCGAACCGGTCCGCGCCTTCATGAATCGAAAGGGCGACCAACCCTTTTGCCTGGTGGTGGCTTTAACCGAGCCTCACGTTCCCTGGGTGATGGGGGACTCCTCGAAGTATCCTCCGGGTAAGCTGAAGCTTCCTCCCAACGTCGCGGACACGCCCCGCACCCGGGAGGACTTTTCCAAATACCTCGCCGAGATCTCCTACATGGACGGACAGGTCGGAGACATTCTCAAGGCTCTGGAGGGAAGCGGGAAGAGTAAGAAAACCCTCGTTCTCTTCAGTTCCGAACAGGGTTCCCAGTTTCCGGGTTGCAAGTGGACCACATGGGACACCGGTTTGCATACCGCCCTGATCGCCCGCTGGCCCGGAAAAGTCAGTGCGGGCGTTCGGACGGATGCCTTGGTCCAGTATGCCGACGTGCTGCCCACGTTACTGGAATTGGCCAATGGGGATCCGACCGGTCTGGACGGATCAAGTTTTGCGGGGGTTTTAATGGGAGAAAGGAAGGAGCACCGCAGCTACGTTTACGGGATGCATAACAACTTTCCAGAGGGCCCTCCTTATCCAACGCGTACCCTATCGGACGGCGCTTACCGCCTGGTTCTCAATCTGACTCCGGATGAAATGTTCATCGAAAAACATTTGATGGGGCTGAAGGGTAATGCAGTGCTGAACAACCCCTACTGGGCAACCTGGGTGCGTGATGCCTGGGCCAACCCGGAGATTTATCGACTGGTCAAGCGCTATCAGGTGCGTCCGCCGAAGAGCCTCTATCACACGACTCGGGACCCCTACGAAATGAATGACTTGGCCAAGGATCCGGAGTATCAGGACAAACTTAAAGCCATGGAAACCGAACTGCGAGCTTGGATGAGGCGGCAGAAGGACCCGGGCATTCGCCTCGATACCCAGTCGGCTCACCAGGCCGCCAAGCAGGGAAAGCATTTGTTCTAAGCGATCTTTTTGAACGAATACGCTCCCGGAGTCCTCTAAGTCACTGAACCGCTTACCCAAACTCATGAACAAAAACCTCCTCTTTCCATTCTCCATCTTGGTTGGGCTCATCGGAGCCTCCCTGATTATTTCCAAGCCCTGGGTCACGATCCAGCATGCCGAACCCATCATGGTCAAAGGCTATGCCGAACAAAAAGTTCTGGCCGATCAGGGAAGCCTGACGGTTCGGATTTCCGAACAACGACCGGAGAATGCCGAAGCCTACAAGGCGGCCGAAGAATCGGTACAGGTGGTGAAAGGGTTTCTCGCCGAGGCTCTGGGCGAAGAGGCCGAGGTGTTGGATCTGTCCACTTCCATCAGTGAAACCAAGAAACTGAACGAGAAGGGTAACCGTACCAATGAAATCGAATATTACGTGGTTTCGCGCAGTCTTCGCATCAACACTGCCAAGGTGCTGGAATTGGCGGAACTATCCCGCAAGCTTTACGATTTGAATGCCAAGGGCATCCGCCTGACTTTGAACGGGCCTGACTTTTTCGTTTCGGGGTTGGAAGAGGTGAAGATCGATTTGATGCAGCGGGCCACTGGAAACGGCCGCGAGCGGGCCGAGATCATGGCCAAGAGCTCGGGAGAGAAACTGGGTTCACTGGTTTCCGCAAGGCAGGGAGTCATTCAAATCACCAAGCCGAATTCGACCCGGACTTCCAGTTATGGAATCTATGACACCGAGACCATCGAGAAAGTGGTCAAACTTGTGGTCACTCTGGAATTCAAGATCGGAAAGTAGGGAAGAGACGGGGGGAGAAGTCTCAGGCAAAGGTCCATTTCATTTGCCTTTGGGCGAAACATTCCTCTTTTTTGTTTGTTTTGACGATTATGAATCCTGCCCGATTTTTTCTTCACCGGTTCTCTTGGATCGGTGCTTTTTTCATGCCTTTGCTCGCACTCTCCGCAAAGCAGGAACCCATGAACTTGCTTCTGATTACGGTGGACGACATGAGTTGCGACTCGGTAGGCGTCTACGGAAGCAAACTGGAAGGCACCACGCCGGTGATGGATCGATTGGCTTCTCAATCCCTACGCTTCGAACATGCCCACGTCACCGTCGGAAATTGCAACCCCTGCCGGAACGTGATGTTTTCCGGTCTCATTTCCCACAACAACAAGGTTGAGGGTTTTTACAAGGTGCCCGATCCGGGTTGGCCGCATATGGTGGATTTGTTGAAGGATGCCGGTTACTATGCGGGCATTCATGGGAAAGTCAGCCACTCCAGTCCTTATCAACCGTATGCATGGGATGATGACCTGACGATTTCGCCTTCCGGGAAAAGGTCTCACGTTAAGGATGCCAAGGCCTATGGCGCCTCCACGTCCCGGGGGATTGAAAAAGCAAAAAGGGCTGGAAAGCCTTTCTTTTTGTCGATCAACATATCGGATCCGCACAAGCCCTTCTGGACGCAGGTACGGGGTGGGGGTGAGGATCCTTACGTTCCGAGCCGAATCTTTACCGCGGATGAGGTGCCGGTGCCAGGTTTCCTTTTTGAGGATCCGGAGGTGCGGGAGGAACTGGCCCTTTATTACAGCAGCGTCAGACGGGCGGATGACTGCCTTGCTCAAGTACTGCAAGCCCTACGAGACAGTGGAGAGTGGGAAAACACCATGGTCGTTTTTCTTTCCGATCACGGAATGCCTTTGCCTTTTGCCAAGACTCAGCTTTACCACCACAGCACTCGGACTCCCCTGATGGTTCGCGTGCCCGGGGTGACTGAGGCGGGTAAGGTGGATAAGCGGCACATGGTCTCAGTGGTCGATCTTTTGCCTACGGTGCTGGATGCCCTGGGAATCGATCCTCCCGCCCGGCAGGACGGGCGTTCCTTTTACCCTGCGATCAAGGGAGAAAAAATGGAGGGTTGGGACTACGTCATCAAACAATACCATGAGAACTCGGGCCGATCCAGGGATCCGATGCGGGCCATCCAGACCAAGAAATTTCTTTATCTTTTCAATCCGTGGTCGAATGGGGAGCGGATCTTCGCCACCGCCACCAACGGCACCGTCACCTGCAAGCGAATGATCGCTCTCGCCGAGGACGATGAGGAAATGAATCAAAGGCTGGAACTCTACCGTTACCGGGTGCCCGAAGAGTTGTATCAGGTCAGTCAGGATCCCGACTGCCTGGAGAATCTGATTAATTACGCCAGTAAGGAAAAGGAAAGAATCCGCCTGGAGGCCTTGCTTGAAGAATGGATGGTCCGGACGAAGGATCCGATTCTGGAAACTTTCCGTAACCGCGATGACCCTGAGTTGGTGGAGGCATACGTCCGGAAACTCGAAGCGGAGGCCAATGCCAGGAGAATTGCCAATAAGCCGAAGTCCCCAAAGAAAGCACAACCGAAAAAGAAACTCTGATTTTCACTCAACCTGTCTTGATATGCGAACCTTCATTCTCATTCTCAGTTCGGTTCTTGCCTTGATGCACTTTGCCTTGGGCGACGATCCTGCCAAACATCTCTTTATTCTCTCGGGTCAGTCCAATATGCAGGGGCACCGACCGGAGGAAGCCTTCACGCCCACCGTCGAAAAAGCCTTCGGCAAGAGCCGGGTGATCGTGGTTCAGGATGCCCTGGGAGGGCAACCGATCCATCGGTGGTGGAAGCAATGGAAGGATCCGGCCGGGGAAAGACCCGAGCAAATGGGCGATCTGTATGACCGGTTGATGAACAAAGTGAAACTCTCGATCCAAGGTCAGAAACTGGCCAGCGTAAGTTTTGTTTGGATGCAGGGCGAGCGGGATGCCCGGATGGGGTGGGGAAAGCTCTACGAAAAAGCCCTTCTGGGTCTGCACACTCAAGTGGCAAAAGGATTACCCTGGGATGCGACGAAAATGAATTTCGTGATCGGTCGGCTCAGCGACTTCGATATGGGGAACAAGACCTATCCTCACTGGACCATGGTTCGGAAGGTTCAGGTAAGAGTGGCGGATTCAAGTGACCGCTTTGCCTGGGTGGACACCGATGACCTGAATGACGGAAAGAACCGAAGGGGGAAGGAGATCAAGGATGACCTTCATTATTCCGCCAAGGGGTACGTCACCCTCGGTCAGCGCTTTGCCGAGGCGTGCATCGAGAAGATTCGGAGTTCGGAACCATGAAGCGTTTCGCAATCCTGTTTCTCTTCGTTCTGCCCTTGGTTTCGTCCGCCAAGATCCGCTTGCCCGCAATCTTTTCCGACCATCTCGTGCTTCAGCAAAACTACGGTAACCCGATCTGGGGATGGGCCCAGCCCGGAGAGAAGGTGACCGTCTCCACAAGCTGGGGAGAGGAACACTCCCTGACCACCGGGGAAAACGGCAAATGGATGGCGGTGGTCTACGCCCCCGCCGCCAGTCTGGGCCACAAACTGACCATCCGGGGAAGCAACCGCATCGTTTTGCGAAACGTCGCGGTTGGTGAAGTCTGGCTTTGCGCGGGGCAATCCAATATGGGTTGGTCGGTGGGCAACTCCTTTGAGGCCGAGGGGGAGGCCGAGGTCGATCTTCCCGGTTTTCGGATTTACCGTTCTGCTCGCGAACATTGGCATGAACCTCTCGAGGAAAACCGGGACCGCCTGGCCCGTTGGAAACCCTGTGATCCGCAATCCGCCGCCGAGACTTCCGCAGTCTCCTACTATTTTGGAAAGAAGCTCCATCAGGAACTGAAAGTCCCCGTGGGCATCATTCAACGAGCCTTCGCGGGTACGCCGATTGAAGGATGGATGCCTTGGGAAATCCAAAGTTCCGATCCCCGGACCATGGCGTTCAAGAAACAACTCGACGAAGGATCCGAGCGGCTGATTGCCCGGGGGCAAACCAAGCAAAAGGCGATCGAAGCCCACCAACTGGAACTGGCCGAGTACAATGCCAAGATCGATCGCGGAGAGACCATGAAGAATGCGTTCCGTCCCTTGAGCCCACCCATCATCACCAAACCCTCCAATTTGGGGCATCAGTACCCCGGCCATATTTACAACGCCATGATTGCGCCGATCCGTCCCTATGCGATTCGGGGCATGATCTGGTACCAGGGAGAAAGAAATGCCAAGAATGCCCCTCAGGCAGAGCATTATCACAACCAGCTGCAAGCCATGATTGGATATTACCGCAATTCCTGGCATTCGAGGTCCATGGGGGCGGTCGGCGACGGATTTCCGGTCTATTTCACCCAGCTGCCCAGTTGGGGTCCTCCCCAGCAAAAACCGGTCGAAGGGGTGGAAGCCTCGTGGGCAGTCAGTCGGGAGAGCATGAAACGGGTGACCGAAAAGCTGTATGGAGTCGGTATGGCGGTGACCATCGACACGGGGGATGCATACGAGTTGCACCCCAAGAACAAGAAACCCATCGGTTTGCGTCACGCCTATTTGGCTCTGGGCAAGACCTATGGGTTCCCCGGCGTTCATCAGGGGCCGGTTTTACAAAGCCACCAAGTAAGCGGTCCAACCCTCGTTCTGCAATTCGGTTCGACCGGTTCGGGACTGATGCCGGCCCGCAAGGGTAAGCTGGATGCCTTTGCTCTGGCAGGGGAGGATCAGGAGTGGCACTGGGCGGAGGCGACCATCGTGGATCAAGGGGTGGAGCTTTCTTCTCCCAAAGTCAAAAAACCGGTGGCTGCCCGTTACGCCTGGGCGATGAATCCGTCCCAAAGAAACCTGCTTTACAATAAGGAGGGTTTTCCCGCTTCTCCATTCCGTACCGATGACTGGCCTCTTTATGATCCGAAAGCCGAACCGGTGGAGGTCCATAAGCCTCAAAAGCCAAAGGGTTACGTGGCCAAGGACTGGGCCCGCCCCGCCATGGGGCTTTAACAAGTTTCCCATATGAAAAAGAGTCTGCTTCTTTTCCTTTTGCCCGGTCTTCTCTGGGCAAGGCAAAAGCCCAACGTCATCATCATTCAAACCGATGAACATAACCTGCGCACCCTGGGATGCTACCGCGAGCTGATGAGTGAGGACCAGGCTTACGTCTGGGGTAAGGGAAACAAAGTGGAGACTCCGCACATCGATTCGCTGGCCAGGGACGGTTTGATATGCACAAACTATTTTGCTTCCTCTCCGGTCTGCACGCCTTCTCGGGCCTCGTGGGTTTCCGGTCTGTATCCTCAGGCCACGGGTTCTCCAAGCAATAACCTGCCTCTGGATGATTCCATCGTCACCTTTGCCGAGGTGCTGCGTAAGCGGGGGTACGCCACCTCCTATTTGGGAAAGTGGCATTTGGATGGGGACGCCAAGCCGGGATGGGCTCCAGCCCGGAAGTTCGGGTTTTCCGATAACCGGTTCATGTTCAACCGGGGGCATTGGAAGAAATTTGAGATGACCGAAGAGGGTCCGCGGGTTGCAACCAAGAAGAATGGAAAGCCGGTCTACGATTTGAGCGGTGCGGATGAAAGGAGTTTCGCCACCGATTGGTTGGTCGATCGTTCCCTGGAGATTCTCGAGCGGGATAAGAAAAAGCCCTTCTGCCTGATGCTTGCCTTGCCCGACCCTCACGGACCGAACACGGTGCGCGCTCCCTATGATACGATGTACGATCACCTGACTTTCCGGCAACCCGTGACTATGCGTAAGGTGCTGGCCGCCCTGCAGAACCGTCCGGGTTGGGTAAGCGGTGCCTCCAATGCAGTGAAAAAGCTGAGCCAAAGCACCTTGTCCAAGTATTTTGGAATGGTCCGTTGCATCGATGACAACCTCGGTAAGATCTTGGCTTTTTTGGAGGAAAATGAATTGACCGAAGACACTATCGTGGTCTTTACCTCGGACCATGGCGATATGATGTGCGAACACTGCCGAATGAACAAGGGCTTACCCTACAAGACCTCGGTGGGTATTCCCTTTGTTTTGCGTTATCCGGCCAAGGTTCCCGCAGGCAAGGTGATTCACACCGCCTACACCACGGTCGACTTTTTTCCCACCCTGATGGGACTGATGGGTATTTCCGAAGGTTTGCCCACGATGCACGGATTGGATGCCTCGGCTGCCTACACCAACAAGAAAAGGGAAATCGCCAGAGACCGGATCGTGTACGTCCGGCAATCGGACGGAAACTGGGTGGCTGCCTTTGACCGCCGCTACAAACTGGTGATCTCGAGCCTCGACGTGCCCTGGCTCTATGACTTGGAAAAGGATCCCGACGAGTTGATCAATCACTATGGGCGGGAAGGCTACGACGAACCGTTCCGGCGTTTGAAAAGAGAACTGCTCGCTCAGATGAAAACCTTCGAGGAACCGGCCCTGATGGAGAAAAAACTGCGCTTCGAATAGGGCGGGACGTTCTTTTTCTTGGATTTCCCGGGTGAAATCCTTCATGCTTATCGCTTATGGATAAAAAGGATATCGTGGAGGTTTTGGAACGCATCGGAACGATGATGGAAATCAAGGGAGAGAACCCTTTTAAGGTAAGGGCTTATTTTAGCGGAGCCCGTACCCTGCAGACTATGGAGGAAGACCTTGGCGAGGTCATTGAGGAGGGCAGGTTGGGCGATATCCAGGGGATTGGGAAGGCCCTGACCGAAAAGATCGAGACTTTGCATTCCACCGGAGAGCTGGAATTTTATGACAAACTGGTCGCCTCGGTCCCGTCGGGACTGATGGATCTTTTGGATATCCCGGGACTGGGAGGTAAGAAAATCAAGGTTCTGCACGAGGAGCTCGAGGTTGATTCCATCGAATCCCTGAACCGGGTTTGCCTCGACGGAAAAGTCGCTCAACTGAAGGGCTTTGGAGAAAAGACCCAGGAAAAGATTCTTTCCGGGATCAAGAACCGTGAGGCTTACGCCGCCCGACACCTTTGGTGGAAAGCCCGTGAAGTGGCCGACCGGATTCTTCCCGGGCTCGAAGATTTGCCCCAGGTTGAGCGGGTCGAGGCTGCCGGAAGCCTCCGTCGAGGCATGGAGACTGTGGGGGATCTCGACTTCTTGGTGGCTTCATCGGAGCCGGGCCCAATCATGGATTGGTTCACTTCCATGGAAGGAATCGTCGAGGTCACCGCTCATGGGGACACCAAGTCGAGCGTTCGGCTCGAAGGCGGAATGCAGGCGGATTTGCGGGTAGTCCCGAGCGAGCAGTTTTTCTTTGCCCTCCATCATTTCACCGGATCCAAGGATCATAATGTGCGGATGCGGCAGAAAGCCCTGTCCATGGGTCTAAGCCTCAGTGAATGGGGCTTGCGTCCGGAGGATGAAAAGGCTTCCGGCCGCAAGGCCGGGCC
>Ga0160422_10000236_pt1 | contig 31893 bp, 36 predicted proteins | sample Fk160mmetaG_FD_108192 | JGI IMG/M metagenome (GOLD analysis project Ga0160422, IMG submission 108192) | Marine microbial communities from the Central Pacific Ocean - Fk160115 60m metaG | ecosystem: Environmental > Aquatic > Marine > Oceanic > Photic zone | place: The Central Pacific Ocean...
AATCAGGTAATTCTTTACTGTGGCGGCTCTTCTGTCTCCAAGTGATTTGTTGTATTCGGGGGTTCCCTTCCAGTCGCAATAACCTTCGATCAGGAGGCGAGCCTTTGGGTTTTCCTTCATGAAGGTCGAGATTTCCCGAAGCTTGGGGCGTTCCTCGGCGGTAAGGTTATATTGGTCGAAACCGAAATGGACCGGGTCGAAGGGGCGGATCGTGTTGAGAGGATCGGAAAAACCTTCCAATGCGCCGTCTCTTTGCTGGAGGAGGTCCGGGTCCTCAAGGTTCCCAAGCAAAGGAGATCCTGTATCGGCAAATTCATCACCTTGGTTGAACCCGTTGGCCCCAGATTCGGAAGAACCTTCCGAATTTCGGTTGAGGGTTGTCTCAGGACCGTTTTTCTTTGCGCAACCGCCAAGAAGAAGAGCAAAAACGAAGAGGAGGGAAGTGGATCGTGTAATTGTCATGTCTAGGAATCTCTACGGACGAGGAGTTGAGCCTTTCTTTCCAGTCCGGCGGTAGTCGGGTCGGCATCCGGGGTGGCGAATTCGTCACCCATGGAAAGGATGTCTATGCGGGAGCCATCCACGCCAAGATCAACGAGGTAGTCCCGGACGCTGGTCGCTCTTCTGTCGCCTAGCGATTTGTTGTAGGCGGGCGTGCCTTTCCAGTCGCAATAGCCTTCCACTAGGATCTTGGCTCCGGGGTTGTCGGTGAGGAAGGAGGCCACCTCCTGTAGCTTGCTTCTTTCTTCGGCACCGATGTTGTACTGGTCGAAACCGAAGAAGATGGGCTCGAATGGTCTCTGGGCGCCTGCGAGGGCATCTGCGTCCCAGTCGGAGCCCTGCGGGAGAAGTCCGTCGTCTCCGTCCAAGCCGGTTATGGTGGCGCCGAGGGGAGAGGTCTCGCCATCGAGTCCGGCAAGTTCATTCGGATCCCCTACGAAGTTTCCCCTGTCCGTGCCCTTGATCAAGGCCGTGTCTTCCGGAGAGAGATCCTTATTCTTTGAGCAACTGCTGAAAAACGCGACAAATGCCAGCGTCATTCCCATCCACAATGATTTTTTCATAATGTTATTCCCGCTTTGTGATGAAGATCAAAATTCCCAATTTGATCGATTGTTAATAATTTTCTTGCGCGTGTGGACAGGCTCGTCAATGGGAAAAGCTTGGAAAGTACAATTTATTTGCTTGTCGACAACGGCTCTCTTGAGGCAAGTGCGACCCTCAACTTGCGAAGCGTAGCCCGAATTGCCGGACTTCTCGCGGGCTTGGAAATTCATCCCGTCAGCCTCCTTCACTCTTCCTCCGTCGATCCTTCCCTGCTGGATGGCATGAAGGCCCAAGTCATGGAGGAGTTTCTTTCCGGGGACGTGGGTCAGTCCGCTCGCAAACTTCAAATCCTTCCGTTCTTCTTCGGACCTAGTCGAGCTCTTACCGAATGGTTGCCCCAGAAACTCAAGATATGGAAGCAAGGTAAGCAAGACCGGGAATTTCGCATCCTGGACCCGCTTCATCGATCCGGTGACGACCGTTTGTCCATCGCCCTTGCCGAATTATGCCTTGAGTCGATTCGGGAAAATGACTTCAAGGACCCTTTCCTTGCCCTTGTGGATCATGGTACCCCGGTTCAAGAGGTTCATGAAGTGAGGGAGGAGATTGGAGGCGTCTTAAAGGAAAGGATGAGCGGTCGCATCTCAGGCTTCTCGACTTGCTCGATGGAGCGCAGGGCAGGTGCGGAATATGACTTCAACGAGCCCTTGCTTGAAAATCTTCTCAAAGAAAAGAAAAGCGGATGTCATGAAATATTGGTGGCCCAGCTTTTTCTCTCGCCAGGTCGCCATGCTGGGGAAGGCGGGGACCTCGAGCAAATCTGCGCGTCTTTCACGGATGATTCCTCCGGTAACCGGATCGCTCGCACCCCGCCTCTGGGGTCCCATCCTTTGGTGCTGGAGATTCTCATGGAAAGGATTCGCCATGGATCATGCGACTAGGCAAAGAATCGAGCTTGTTCACGCTGATCTGACTGCCTTGCAGGTGGACGCAATCGTAAACGCCGCGAACAAATCTTTACTCGGGGGAGGAGGCGTTGATGGTGCGATTCATCGAGCGGCCGGCCCAGCCCTGCTTGAAGCATGCTCGGAAATTGGCGGCTGCCCGACGGGCGAAGCGAGGGCCACTGCCGGATTCGATCTCGTTGCGCGCTTGGTCATACATGCGGTCGGACCGGTTTGGCGTAGCGGTCAAGCGGGAGAAGCCGGACTTTTGGCCTCGTGTTATCGCAACAGCCTGGAACTAGCGCTCGACAACGAGGTTCGCAGTCTGGCTTTCCCATCGATCAGTACGGGAGCTTACGGATACCCCATAGACCAGGCCGCTTCTATCGCTATTCGAGAGGTGGGCCTTTTTCTCTCTCGGAACCGTTTCCCTCAGAAGGTCGTTTTCGCGTGTTTTTCGAAAGAGGATCTCCAGGTCTACGCAGACGCGATGGAGGCCTAAACCAAAGCAGCTGGGCCCAGCCTCTACTTCTCGAGCAGCCAGATGTTCTGAAAGCGGACGGGGTTGCCGTGTCCCTGCAGGTGAATCTGTCCCTTTTCCTTTTCGGGGCGTCCTCCGCCGGCCCCAGTGCCCTTGTCAAGTTCGAAGTCATCGTGGATCACGACCCCGTTGTGTCGAGTTGTGATGCGGGCGTTTCTGATTTTCTTGCCTTCCTTGAAGCGGGGAGCGGTAAATTGGATGTCGTAGGTTTGCCAGGATAGGGGAGGCAGGCACATGTTGACAGCTGGAGGTTTCTTGCGATAGAGGGCGCCGCAGAAGTTGAATTCCCCCTTGATGCCAAAGGAGTCGAGAATCTGGGTCTCGTAGTTGTTGAATATATATACGCCACTGTTGCCGCGGTCCTGGCTTCCGGGTTTTGTCTTTGGCTTATAGGGGGTGCGGAACTCAAGATGCAGAGTGAAGTCTCCGAAGGAATCGAGCGAGACGACACCTTCTTCAAGGAGGTCTCCATCCAATTTGACGCCGCCTGAGAAACGATCCATTTCGATGCCTCCGAAAAGAACCTTGGCACCCTTGGGCGCTTTCTTGCCGAGGGTCGGGCTCTTCCTTTCAACACGGTCGTAAGTGAACAGTTTCCGTTTGCCCTTGGTTGCGGTCGCTTTGTCGCCCGTGATGACGACGGTCTCGCCACTCTTGGCTTTCAAGGTTGTCACGTCGCCCTTGGTTTCACCATTCAGCAAGACGAACTCGTTGCTCTCGGCACCGCTGCCAGGCAAGCCTCCCGCGTAGAGCGCGGCTTGGAACTTTCCGTCCCCGAGGGCTACCACTTGGAGTCCGTATCGGCCTTTTTCACCTTCCCCTCCGATCTTGGACGACTCTGCATATTCACCCTGGATGGCGAAGTCCGGGTCTTTGGCTGCAACGCTTGGATCCTTGACGGCTTTCTCTCTTGGAGCGGCCCAGGCGATCGAACAGAGGCAAAAAAAGGAAAGGGTGAGAGAGGAACATTTCATCATAGTTTAAGATAAGATGGAAAACCTTTCGCTTTGCAAAGACAAAGTATCCGATCCGATTCAAGAGTCGCCAAGGGTTACCAAATAGATCCCCACCAGAAGAAGGCAGGCCCCAAGAGCCCTCCTAAGCTGGGTCTGGGTGGGCGTCGCTCCTTCCGACAATCCTATTTTCTTGCCCAACCATGCAACCAGAAGGATGGCCCAGAGTCCTCGGCAGGAATAAAAGACGTTGGCCTCAGTCGGCACGTGATGGAACCCGATGGCGATCGACATCAGCACGGCCTGAACCCCCATCGGAAGGCAGGAGGCCCACATCCAGCGGTCCGGTTGTCCCCTGAAGGCGATGAATTTACCCGTCGACAGGGGGATGAGCAAAAAGGAGAGCAAGCCGACGGAGGCAAACATACAGAAGAGCACGTTGAAGGGGTCGGAGAGATGACTGAAGTGCGGCACCATCGCATCGACCAGTCCGAAGCCCGCAGCGGTGGCGAGGGCAAATCCCAGTCCCTTTATGGTAGGCTTGGAACCTCTGCCGGGCCAACCTATTAGGGCTACCGCAATGGCCGTGAGTATCGCCGCGATCCAGGTTTCCAGTCCGATGGGGTTGGGTGAAAAACCAAGCAGGAGGAGAAAAAAGGCCACGAAGACCGATTTCGATCCCATGATGGGGGTTACCATGGATGCATCTCCGGATCTTAGGGCGAGGAAGCAGGAGGACTGCGCGGCGAAAAAGAGAAGGCCAATCATGCCTCCTGCCTTCAGGTCGTCCGGGCCGAGGGACTGGTTGGCGAGCATGGGATAGGGAAGGAAGCAAAGGGCCATCACCCAGTTCGAGTAGATCAGGGACCGTACGGTTCCGGCTCCGAGTTCGAGCCCGCGTTTGGCCAGCAAGGCGCTTATCGTATAGACGAAGCCCGCCGCCAGAGCGAACAGATAGGGGGTGAGGTTGCTTGGCAAGGCAAGTATCCGCGTATGGTGGCGGCGTCGCCTACTTCTGGGTGAACTCCTTACTTAGCGCGGCGCAGGATGCGGGGTCTCGTTCCTCAGTGCCGATGACGAGGCGGTACTTGATCTTGACCGGCTTTGCCGGTGTGAGTTGCGACTTGAAGTAGGAACCGAATCGACCGTAGTCCCGCTCACTGTAGAAGGAGGGCTTGGGGTTGTCGGGGTGGTCGAGGTAGACGGTGAAGTAACGACGGCCACTCACGACCACGCTCTGAGCCTTCCAGGAGAGGTTGGTCATATCCTTGTTTCCAGGCCAGTTCTTGGTCTTGCCCATATCGTCCTTCCCGTCCTTCGGACGAACGTAGTAGGTTTGCTTGGCGGTTTTGGCGGCTACCTCGTTGGAGGCTCTGAATTGAAAACCCGCGTGCTGGGGGTCCCCGTCAAGGGTCACTGATTCTTGCTTGGTGGACAAGACGGACGAAAAGTCAACCTGAAGGCTTCCGTCCTCGCGGTGTGAGAAGGAGAGCGTTCTTTTCTCGGAGGCGAAGATGGATCCGTCATCCACCCTCCAGGCGATTTCAACGGCATGGGAGGCTCCTTTATCATCGGCTTTCGACTCGATGACCTTTTCGTGGGTTTGATAGCCACCTTTGCAGTGCCAGGTATCGATCCGCACTTTTTTCCCAGCGGCATTGACCGCAGAGCATTTGGAAAAGCCGTAGTAAATCCCCCGATGGTGGGTGAATTTGCCTCCTGGTCCCTTAGTCAGGAAATCCTTGCCGTCGGCTTGGTAGACGTGATGGAAGGGCTTGTAGGTTCGTTCCCTGTCCTCGGGGTCCATCCGCTCATAGACGTAGCGGACTATTTTTCGGTCGCCCTTGAGCAGGTCCAGGTGCTTGCCCGGTTCGTCCTTCCATGAATAGCTGTGGTGTTTGGCCTGTAGGCAAAGAAAGGGAACTTGAATGAGGAGGGACGTCAGAAGAAAGCGTTTCATAATGGACGGAGAAAACCTCTTTTCTCGACCTATTCCAAGCGAAAACGGAAGTTGGTAGAGAAACTTTTTTCCGCTCGGGTCGTTGTATGAGCTAGAAAACGACCGAAATTTTCTTACGATAAAGCATTTCCATGCACCGCTTGTCATTCTTAGTATTCCTTCTCTGCACACATGTCCTGGGTGCGGTCGTTGACTTCGAGAAGGAAGTTTGGCCCATTCTCGAGGAGCGCTGCGTGGAATGTCACAAGGCACCCTATGAGCTCAATGGCAAACTCAAGGAACCCAAGTCCGGCCTCCGGTTGGATGGGGCCGCCTACATCATGCACGGTGGCGACGATGGCCCCGTAGTCGTCGCCGATCATCCAAGCCGGAGCTCGCTTTATCAACGAGTCATTTTAACCGATGATGATTCAGACCTCATGCCACCGAAAGGAGAACCCCTCAGTCACAGCCAGAAAGAGATCCTTCGCAAATGGATTGCCCAGGGTCTGGATTTTGGGAAATGGGAGGGACAGACCGATGGCATCGACAAACTCAAGCTTAGGAAAAAGGAAGCCGGTTCGGCCTTTATCCCTGAATACCTTGTTCTCTACGAGCAGCTTTCAAAGGGGCTCGAACCACTTCCAGAGGAGAAACTTTTGGCTATAGCGAAAGCGAGCGGCTTGATGATCCGACCCATTGGTCTGGAAAACCCTCTTCTCGAGGCCCGTGTCGTGACCAAGCCTTACTCCATCGGAGACGAACAGGTGGTTGAGCTCCGTCCTCTTGCCGGCCACATAGCCAAGCTCGACTTGCGCAACACCGCCGTTACCGCCCAAGCCTGCTCTGAAATTTCCGCCTTCGGCAAGCTCACTGAACTCAACCTGCGTGGAACCCGAATCGGGGATTCGGGAATCCCTCCGCTCACTAGGCTGCCGGTCCTGCAGACCCTCAACCTTTGTGAGACCAGTGTCTCGGATAAGGGGGTTTCCGCACTCGGCAAGGCAAGATCCCTCCGCAAGGTTTACCTCTGGAACAGCAAGGCTACCCCGAAGGGCTTGGGTAGGCTCGAAAAGCTGTTGGATCAAAGGAGACCCTGAGGTCCCGCTACTCGGAAAGTCTCCAAAGAGACTTGTCGGAACGCACGAACAGCGCTCCACCTGAAACCGCCGGGGTGCAGAGAATGGTTTCCCCCAAGTCCACGGAGGCGACCGTCTTGCCTTCCTCGGGCCCGATCTCGACCACTTGCCCTAGGCCTTCCTCATTGAAGACAAAAAGGTGTTCGCGGGTGGCGACGGGGGAACTGCTCATCGGTCCCTTCAGGCGCATCCTCCAGATGATTTCACCGGTTTCGATCTTGGCGCAGGTAAGGACGTTGGCCTTGTTCACAACATAGAGCATATCCCCCGAAATCGTTGGGCTTCCGGTACCAGGGCCGAGTTTGTTGTCTCTCCAGATTTGGGTATGGGAGCGGCCGTCGGCTCTCGCCTTGAGGGCCGTAAGTCCATTCGACGGAACGAGGATGGTGTGGCCTGCGACCGTGCTGGAAGGAATGGTTGAGGCTCCCTCTTCGTACTTCCATTGATCCTTCCCGTTCTTGGGGTCGATTACGGCAAGCCCCTTCATGGACTGCAGCAGGACTTGCTGTTTGCCTCCATTGCCGATGACGGCGGGCGACGTCCAGTTCGCCCCTCTCGGCCTTTCCTTTTTCCAGAGCGTGGAACCATTGGCCAAACTGAGACCTGCAGTGAAGGACTCGGCGTCATTCTCGACCTGCGCAATGACCACCTCGCCGGCTATGACGGGAGAAGATGACATGCCTAGGCCATTCGCCGCATTGGGGTAATCGTAAGTCAGTCCGCGCAACCATTTCAGGTTGCCTTTCAAATTCAGGCAAAAAACGTCGTTGGAAGAGAACTGGGCTACCACGAGTTTCCCGTCACTCGCCATAGTGGGGGCGGCCACGCAGGTCTTCTCGTGGCATACTGTCCGTCCCGTGGCCTTGAATTTTCTTTCCCAAGCTTTTTTGCCCTTCTTTATCTCGAAAGCCATGATGTGAAGAGTTTCCTCCTTGGGTCCGCTTGAGGCGGTCACGAAGACGAGGTTCCCGGCCACGATGGGACTGGACAAACCCCGTCCAGGGAGATCGATTCTCCAAGAGGTTTTGCCTGTCGTTCCTACGTTAGGGGATAGCTTGTCCGGGATCGATCCGTTGCCCGCGTCTCCACGGAACGAGAGCCAGTTTCCGAAAAGCGAGAAAGGCAGGAGAAGAATCGATAGGATAAGGGCTTTCATGACAGGGTTCATTTATTTGAGGTGTCGCGGGAGTGAAGCGCCGTTCCGGTGGGGTCGGTAATGCGTAGGCAGAACTCCCATTGCTTGGTCCAGGACTGGGTTTGCTCGTTTTGGCAGACCTTGACGAGAATTTCGTTGGATCCCTTCTTTAGGGCTCCATCGATGACAAATTGATCGACGCGGGTCTTTCCGCGGTGGTACTCGTCCCTAGCGAACAAAAGCTTCCCGTTGACCCAGAGTTTCCAGGCGTTCTTCGACCCGATCCTGAACTGGGCCACTTGGTCTGAATCGGAATCGAAGGTGGTGTAGGCATAGGCAAGGACTTCCTTGACCTCTCCATACTGCTTGTTTACGTCGAGCATGCCGAAGGGATCGGAAGTGGAAAAGGCAGACCACTTGACCTTGTCGTTCTTGCCCTGGTAGCCGGCGTCTAGGTCGATTTCCTGTTCGGGAGGGTAGGGCTTTCCGAATCCCTGCCTTCCGGTGTTATCAAAAGGGCCGATGGTCTTCCACTCGGGGAGAAAGCCCATGAGGGACTGCAGGTCGACCTTCCGCCCACCTTTTTCAAGGGCGTTGCTTGCTTCCTTGATTTGATCCACTTCTCGGCCCTTTTGCAGGACTTTCTCGAAGAGTGCGGCGGCCTTTGTCGTGTCTTTGGACCCCCGCGCGGAAGTGAGGAGTTCTCCCACCGCCAGGCGTCGGAGTGTGGGTTCGCGGTCGTCGATGAAGTTGGGTACGAGGGAACTTGCCAGAGCGGGTTTGTTTTCACGAAGAATCTCAAAGGCCAGTTTCCTGGAGCTACCGCTGTTTTCCTGGTTTTCGAGGAAGGAGAGAACCTGTTTTTGAGGGAACCTCTTCTCACTGCGGGAGAGAATCTCGGAAATCGCCGCCCGGATCCAGTTGTCGCCCAAGTCGTTCGCCTTGTTCATTGCCTGCAGGAGACCTGGTATCGAGGAGGCGTTGAGTTTTTCAATGGCGGACCAGACTTGGACGGCCTCGGCGTTTCCTTTCCCTTTTGAGTCTATGCGGGTCAATGCATCGATCAATTCCTTTTCCTGCGCCGGGAGGATGCAAAGAGGCGTCAACCCAAGAGCCAGAAGAACGAGTGGGGTCTGAGTAATCTTCATTACCTATCTTTTGAAGCCAATCACCTGTTTCGGAAAGGAAAAAAGGATGTTCTTGGTTCTTTTTGCTTTTCAAATGAGCCTTCCTTGGGAAGGGTGCGGGCATGAAAACCCACCGAATGACCATATCCTTGCTTTTATCCTCGGTTTGCTTCTCGGTGAATGGAGTCGAACCCGAAACACTATTCCTCTGGCCCGAAGATGTTCCAGGGGAGGTTACGGGCGAAGTTGGGAAGGAAAAAGGCGAGACCCGGGGAGGAATTCTTCGCATCTCCAACGTGACCAAGCCTAGTTTGACGGTCTTCCCCGCAGACCCGGCTAAAGCAACCGGAACCGGAGTATTGGTGTGCCCCGGAGGCGGATACAATATCCTCGCGTACCAACACGAGGGTTCCGATGTTTGTCGCTGGCTCAATTCCCTCGGTGTTACTGGTTTCCTGCTCAAGTACCGGGTGCCTCGTAGAAAGAACCGCCCGAAGCACGAGGCCCCCCTTCAGGATGCCCAGAGAGCTCTTGGGATGATTCGGCAAAATGCAAAAAAGTGGAAGTTGAATCCTGGACGCCTTGGTATTCTCGGTTTCTCCGCAGGGGGCAACCTTTCGGTGATGGCCTTGACGTCCCACCAATCCAGGTCTTATCCGAAGGTCGACGCTGCGGACGGTTTTTCATGCAGGCCCGACTTTGGGGTTCTCATCTATCCCGCGTATCTCGTTGACCGAGCGAAGCGTAATTCCCTTTTCCCCGAGATCAAGGTTTCCAAGGATACGCCACCCTGCTTCTTTGCGCATACCGGGGACGATCACGTGCCTGCCGAAGGAAGCGCCCTGATGTATCTTGCCCTTGAAAAAGCGGGCGTGGCAGGGAACGAGCTCCACTTGTATCCCTTTGGGGGGCACGGATACGGGATGCGACCTTCCGCGAACCCCGTTTCGACTTGGCCCGCCCGAGCTGGGGAATGGATGAAGGCCATGGGCTGGCTCGAGAAGTGAGCCTTCCCCGTTCAGGCAGAGCCATTCGCTACCGCGAGCATGGCGATCCTTCATCGGTGCTGCTTCTGGAGGAACTCCCAGTTGCGGAACCGATGCCCGGAGAAGTCCTCATCGAGATGCAGGCTGCGCCCATCCATCCTTCGGACGTCGGGCTCATCAACGGATCCTACGGAAGGTTGCGAGAGTTGCCGGCCGTTGCGGGCAGGGAGGGTGCAGGCAAAGTCATCGCTGCCGGAGCAGGCGTTGATGAGAAGGTCGTGGGCAAGGCCGTGGCGCTCCCGGATGACCGGGGTGCCTGGCAGGATTATCTTACGGCAAAAGCGGACGACTTGATCCTCTTGCCCTCCCTGGTTCCATGGGAACAGCTTGCGGTTTCCATTCTGAATCCATTGACGGCTTGGCGCCTGCTCAATGACTTTGAGTATCTTAAGCCGGGAGACTATGTGATTCAGAATGCCGGCAGCTCGGCCGTCGGCTTGTCCGTGGCCCAGTTTGCCAAGAGAATGGGCGTCAACTTGATCAGCCTGGTCAGGGATGAAGCCAAGAGCTCTCAAGTAAAGGCTTTCGGGAACCCCGAAGTCATGGTTGATGACGAGGATGCTCCGTCTAAGGTCAAGGAAATCACGAAGGGGAAGGGCTGTGTTCTCGCCTTTAACTCCATCGGGGGCAGAAGCGCCTTGCGGTTGACCAAGTGCCTCTCGGAGGGAGGTGTTCACGTAACCTTTGGGGCAATGGACCCGACGGAGATCCGCTTCCCGACGAGAAGCCTGATCTTCAACGACGTTCGATTAGTTGGTTTCTGGCTCGATCGCTGGAAGCGCAGGCAAGCCCCGGGGGCCTTGCGAAACGCAATCGAGGAAGTGCTCCAACCCTTGGCGATGACGGAAATCCGTCATTGCGTTGACCGCGTTTTCGACTTGGCCGATTACAAGGAAGGGCTCACTCGCAACTCGGAATCCAGGATGGGGAAGGTTCTCCTGGTTAGGGATAAGGATTCCCCGGACTGATATCTTTCAGGATTTGATCCTTGGAAGGAAGGAGGAAAGGGAGAAGTATTTGCCCGGGCACTTGGTGTGGTTGCGGTGCAGGATCTTGTGGGTCGTCACGTCGCGGTGACTGATCCAACAGGCTTTCATCAAGTGCTTGCAAAGGCCTTCAAGGCTTTGCAGTTGCTTGGAAGTCGGGGGTTTCAGCTCGAAGTTGCCGATCAGGCAAATGCCGATGCTAGTCTGGTTGAGTGAAGCTTGCTTCATGTGCCCTCCCTGCAATTGGCCCTTCCATCGAGTCCCAATGAAGATTTCTCCGTCGCTTGCCTTGCGGGAGCCGTTGGAAATCACGAAATGATAGGCCAATCCATTCTTCATGCCCCTGGCCTTGTGTACGCGGTGCATGTTCATTGCGTCGTCGACCGGAGTGGCGGAATGGTGAATGACGATCCTCTTCCATTTGGAGGTCGTCTTGATTGAATTCAAGGCCTTGGTCACTGAGGCAGGCAGTATGGAAGTCGCCTTTGGGGCGTTTTTCCCGGGTATGGTGATCTTCTGGCCGACCTTGATCAAGTCGGGCCGACTGATGCCGTTGGCCTTGATGAGATCGCTCGTCTTGATCCCGAAGCGGGAAGCAATCACTCCCAGGCTGTCGCCCTTGCGGACGACGTAGGGAATTTGAGCGAGGGCGCCCGAGGGAATCTTAAGTTTCTTGCCGAGAAAAAGAAGATCTGGGTTGGAGATGCCGTTAAAGGCTTGTAGCGTCGCGGTGGAAAGACCGTACTTCCTGGCGATTCCGCCTAAGGTTTCATTTTTGGCCACGACGTGTATGCTTTCGCCAAGAAGAATGCCCGAGCAAGTCAAGGCACAGAAAAGCCACAATAAAATCCTCATCTACCAGCCTCATTTTATTTTGAATTGCTATGCTTATGGCAACCAAGAAGTTCAATTTTTGAGGATTTATCTTATTCGGCTTTGCCAATCCGAGGCTTTTCCACAACCTATGTTGCTTCCATGAAACTTAAGACGAAGATCTGGCTGGTCTCTCAAGGCCTTCTCATCCTCACGGCATGCATTATCCAGCTGACCTTCTATCATGAAATCAAGTACGGGCCGATTCTGGGAATGGCCAAGCGACCCTACTGGCAGATCATTTCAGACGCCGAACCGACCATTCCCCCTGAAATTCTCGCCCAAGGGATTGGACCCGAACTTTATGACGGACGCTTGCCCGTGAGGCGTTCCTCCCCAGACCCCAACTTCCGCAACCTGACTGCCTATCGTCTGGCAGCAAGACAGGAGCAGGGCATCCGCTTTGCCCTCTACGGGGGCGTGTGCGTAAATATCCTTTACCTGCTGGCTTACCACTCTCTGTTTGCTTACTTTGAAAGAACCCTCTCAAGGGCAAAAAAAAGAACCCTGCCATGAAGATTCTCGTTCTTTTGGGTTGCTTAACCGCTTCAGAGTTTTTGCATTGTGAACCTTAAGTCCTAAATTATGAGTAGCCGATTATACTTGAAAGCATTCAGTCTGCTATCCCTAGTCCTCTCTTTTCTTCTCCCGGGCGGTCTTTCGGTGCAGGCTCAACTTCAATACGGTCAGTTCCTGGAAGGCGACAAGCCAGTCGTCGATTATTACGAGGATCTAGACGACAAGACCTATTATCACCAGAAAAGAATCCACGGAATGAAGGGAGAACTCAACAACTACTCCCAAAAGTTGCATAACCTTCAGAAAAGGTTCGACGAGATATTCTACGGGTTATCCTCACAAAGAAAGTTCTCCACCCCCTTCGACCTTACGAATCAACCCTCTCGTCCGGAGTCGGGAAGGTTTGAATATAACTCTACCCTGCCTTCGATTGAGGAGCGTCGACCCCGAGCCAGTTTGATCGAAGAGGTTCGCGAACCCGTTGTGGATCAGCTCGCCTTCAACGTCCAGTCGCCGGGTGAGTTCACTGGAGGAGATCAGGCTCCCGCTGCTTCCTCGAAGACAAGTGCAGGTTCCAGTGGCTCTGATTTGGGCAAATACTTGATTCTGAGCCCTGCCGTTGCCTTTCCCCACAGGACTCAAGATAACGCTGACTCCTTGCGGAAGTATGATCCAGGCATGGCGGTTTCCCTTGCGGCTGGCTTCAGGAACGGGGGTGCCCGTTTCGGCCTTGGCGCTTCCTTCAAGAAGCACTCTTTCCACAAGGATTCCTTGAACAAGGGCACCGGCTCGGCGCTGACGGGATCAAGTGAAACCATTGCCGCCTATCTGGATCTCGGCTATGAGGTCGCATTGGTTGGTTCCCTGGAAGGCTATGCCGGATTAGGCTTGGGCTATTTCACTTCCCGCACCGATGATCCCCTGGATCGGCGGGAAGATGGTTTCTTCGCCACAGGAGCCCTCGGTCTTTCCTATCAGTTCACCCACCTCTTCGCTCTCCGTTTGGGATATCGCTATTACCATGAGGAAGAAGTTCCCGCCCATCTTTCGGAATTGGGTTTTGATTTCGACTTCTAACTTTTCGTGAGCATGGCGGGCGACGGGCTTGCCGACACACCCTTCAGGCAGGGGCCCTTTGCGAGGCTCCTGCTCTTCCCCTTGGGAATCATCTATAGACTTTGGACTTGGTCTATCCGAATACGTTTTTCGTCCGATGATCAGAAGATCTACTCGGAGAACACGGCCCGACCAGTGGTCATTCTCCTTTGGCACAACCGCCTTTTTCTTGCTGGCGAGTGGCACAGGCGATTCCGAGCAAAGATGAACTGCTACGGTTTGATTAGCGGAAGCAGAGACGGGGCGCTTCTGGAGACCTTTTTTGGCTGGGCGGGGATTCGGGCCGTCCGCGGTTCGAGCAACCGTCGAGGAAGCCAGGCTCTGCGTGATTTGGTGAAGGTCGTCAAGTCGGGTAACGACGTTGGCGTCACGCCCGATGGCTCTAGAGGGCCCAGGTATGAGGCCAAACCGGGAGCCATTCTCCTCGCCAAGTTGACCAAGGCCCCGATCCTGGTTCTGTCTTTTGAGTTCGGGTGTTCGATCAAGCTCAAGTCATGGGACGCCTTCGTCGTCCCACTTCCTTTTTCAAAGGTGACTGCAAGCGTAAGATTGCTTGAGCACAAGGAGATCTTCAACGACCGCAGTGTCGAGGAGGCGACCCGCTTCGCCCAGCAAAAGCTAAACGAACTGACCAAAGACTGAGGTTTTTCTTTCCTGAGCGAAGAATCATCTTGCCCAGCGTTTCATCCCTTCTTTTTCTTCCACCTTTCCCCATGAGCGCCGTACTTCAGACCCAGGACCTTACCAAACGCTTTTCCAAGGTGCTTGCAGTGGACCGATTGAACCTTAGCTTGGAGCGAGGTTCCATTACTGCGTTATTAGGGGGGAACGGAGCTGGCAAGACGACGACTCTCTCGATGTTGCTGGGGCTGCTCAAGCCGACTTCCGGACAGATCGAGCTGTTTAGCGAAGACTTCATCGAAAACAGGTTCTCAGTACTTGGACGCATGAATTTCTCGTCCCCCTACGTGGATTTGCCCCAGAGACTGACGGTGAGGGAGAACCTCACCGTATACGCCAAGCTTTATGGCGTTCGGGGCATTGACGAGCGGATCCAGGAACTGGTCGAGGAATTCCGCCTAGGGGACTTCATGGACCGGAGGCTACGGAAGCTTTCCTCCGGGCAGAAAACAAGGGTTTCTCTGGCCAAGTCTATGGTGAATCGGCCTGATTTCCTTCTCTTGGACGAGCCCACTGCAAGCCTTGACCCGGGCACCACCAACTGGATTAGGGAATTACTGAATCAATACCGCAAGGAAACTGGAGCAACTATTCTCTTCGCAAGTCATGACATGAGAGAGGTCGAGCTCTTGTGCGACGAGGTTCTTCTTATGCGCAAGGGGAGGCTGGTTGAAGGAGGAAGCCCCAAGGATCTGCTGGCCAAGTACGACCACGATACGCTCGAGCAGGTTTTCCTTCAAGTTAACCGTGGGGAGGGGGAAAGGTGAGCAATTTCAGTTCGATGGGTCGAATCTCGGCCCTCTTGCTGCGTTACGTCTATCTTCTTCGCAGTTCCTGGCCCCGGGTCATCGAGATTGCCTATTGGCCCACCATGCAGATGATCATCTGGGGTTTCGTGTCCCGGCATTTTTCCTCATCGAGCCCTGAACTAACCGCCGGTGGCATCCTTATCTCCGTAGTCCTGGTATGGGATTCCCTTTTCCGCTCCCATATCAGTTACACCCTTTCCTTTCTTGAGGAAATGTGGTCTAGGAATCTCGGCAACCTTTTCGTTTCACCCCTTCGTCCTGCCGAATTAATCGTGGCTTTGGCTTCGGTAAGCTTGATGCGAACCTTGATCGGCATGGTCCCGGCCGCCCTTTTGGCTATTCCCTTTTTCGGGGTCTCGGTTTTCGATATGGGCCTTCATCTCTTAGCTTTCTTTTTCAACCTCGTCTTTACGGGTTGGGCGATTTCGCAGTTCGTGACCGGGATTCTCATCCGCTATGGCTTGGGTGCGGAAAGCCTGACTTGGGTCCTTCCTTTTCTCATCGCTCCCTTTTCATGTATTTATTATCCCCTTGAGACCCTTCCTCCATGGATGCAGTCGGTGGCTTCCTTCGTTCCCACTTCATACGTCTTTGAGGGGATGCGAGCCCTCCTGATAAACGGGGAAGTCAGAACGGATCTTCTGACCAGCGCATTCCTTCTCAATCTCTTCTATTTCATGGTCGGGGTGGCTACTTTCTTCTTCGCCTTCGATTCCGCCAGGAAACATGGACTGCTTTTGCAATCAGGGGAGTAGTTGTTCGTTGCCATGAGGCAAAATTATCTACAAGTACAAATACCTTTAAACCTTCAATTCCCTCACTATGGCTACAATAAACAAGAACTACGATAAGTTGGCCGCAGGCTATTTATTTCCAGAGATCGCTCGCCGAACGAAAGCATTCCTTGATGCCAATGCCGGAACGGAAGTCCTCCGTCTAGGAATCGGCGATACCACTGAGCCCATCGTGCCGGCAGTCCTCGAGGGCTTGCACCAGGGTGTGGATTCACTAGGCAAGGTGGAAAGTTATTCCGGCTACGGCCCGTCCGAAGGAGTTAGCCCTTTGCGGCAGGCCTTGGCTCGGGAGTACGGGGATCTGGGAGTCAATCTGTCGCCGGAGGAGTTTTTCGTCAGTGATGGCGCCAAGTCGGATTCCGCAAATATTCAGGGAATCTTCTCCGATGACTGCATAGTCGCGGTTCAGGACCCCGCCTATCCCGTCTACGTGGACAGCAACGTTATTTCCGGGCGAACTGGCGCAGCATCCGACTCGGGTTACGATGGCCTCGTCTATATGCCCTGTACTGAGGAGAATGGTTTCTTTCCCGCACTCCCCGAAGGCAAGGTCGACCTGATCTATCTTTGCAGCCCGAACAACCCTACCGGAGGCGTGGCCACGAAGGAACAACTGAAGTCGTTCGTTGATTATGCCGTAGAGAACCAGGCAATCATCTTTTTCGATTCCGCCTACGCGTCCTTTATTACGGACCCGAAGCTGCCGCGATCCATTTATGAAGTCGAAGGCGCCGAACAGTGCGCCATCGAGTTCAACAGTTTCTCCAAGACGGCTGGGTTTACGGGGGTCCGCTTGGCATGGACCATCGTGCCAACGGCTTGCCGGGCGGAGGATGCCGAACCCGGTAAACTTCATTCCCTCTGGACCCGTCGCCAAAACACTTTTTTCAACGGTGCCTCCAATATCGTCCAGGCTGGAGGCATGGCCGCCTTGAGCGCAGAGGGAAAGGCTCAGACCGGCGAACAGGTCTCCTTCTATCTGGAAAATGCAAGGATCATCAACGAGGGTCTCCAAGAACTAGGCATCACGACTTATGGAGGAGGCAATGCCCCCTACGTTTGGCTCAAGACACCTGATGGGCTGTCGTCATGGGACTTCTTCGACAAGCTGCTGGGCGAATGCAGGGTGGTGGGGACGCCAGGTTCCGGTTTCGGCCCGGCGGGGGAGGGCTTTTTCCGCCTGAGCGCCTTTGGGCATCGTGAAAACGTGGAAGCCGCCGTCGCTTCCATGAAGGCCAACCTTCGGATCTGAGGTCCCCGATCCTGCGGGCTTCAGAGATAGCTTTGAATAGTTGGCTTGATGACCAGTTCCGGGATGTGGGCTCTCGCAGGCAACTCGGCAAGCAGAAGAACGGTCCTGGCAACGTCGTCGGGCTGAAGGATTTTGGCTCGATGCTCCTGGGGTGGGGGAACGGGGCGTTTGTCCAGAATGGGCGTATTGACTTCGCCCGGGAATAGGTTCGTTATTCTTATGCCGTTTTCGCGCTCTTCCTCTGCGGCGCAGGAACCGAGGGCCGTCATGCCGAACTTTGATGAGTTGTAGGCGACTCCGCCCAGAGGGTGCGAGCGCTTTCCTGAGACTGAATTGATCATTACGACGAGCCCATCCCTTTGCGGCCTCATTCTCCGGAGGGCCAGCTTAAGGCTGTCGAAAGACCCGGTTAGGTTTATCTTGAGGACGGAGTCCCAATCTTCACTCGAAAGCCGCTCAAGGGATCTCTCGGGTATATTTATGCCGGCGGCGTGGACGAGGACGTCGAGTTTCCCCAGTTGCTCGTCGAACCAGAGAAACAGCGCCTCGAGGCTTTCTCGGTCCGCCACGTCCGCCGTTTGGGCGACGATGAATTCCCCATTCTTCTTTTGCGCGACGACTTCTTGAAGGGCTTCCGACCTTCTGCCGGCAATCGCTACGTGGGCGCCCTTTTGAGCAAGGAGCAAGGCCGTTGCCGCTCCCATGCCGGAACCGCCTCCCATGATCAGAACGTTCTTTCCCGATAATGTCTTCATGTCCATAGGTATCGTATGTCCAGGATCATTTGCCAAATACTATCTTTCTCGCTCGAAATAATTTCAATCAACCGGTTTTCTCTGCAAGGGTTGATCAAGCAGGGTTTGACCGTCCAAAGAAAGTCTCCTAATCTCCTTTCGCATGGAATACGTCTTTCGAGCTTTACTGGGGGTGGCCGGGATAATCGGTATCGCTTACTTGCTTAGCTCGGATCGTCGCAACGTGGACTGGCGCGTCGTGGGCGGTGGTTTGCTCCTGCAGGTTTGCATCGCCGCCGGGGTCCTCCTTGTGCCTTTTATCGAGAGTTTTTTCGGTTTGGTGGCCAAGATGTTCGCAGTGGCCCTCGACATTTCGGTCCAGGCGGCAGGATTCGTCTTCGGTCCGTTATCCAATATCGAACGAATGTCCGATGCCTTTGGCCCTGAGAACGGCTTCGTCTTTGCCTTCATGGCTTTGCCCAGCATCCTGTTCTTTTCCGCTCTGTCTTCACTCTTGTACTATTTTGGCGTACTGCAGGCGGTCGTAAGGATGATGGCCTGGGTGATGAGCCGAGTGATGCGTCTCTCCGGAGCTGAAAGCCTGGCCGCGGCCGCTAACGTCTTCGTTGGCCAGACGGAGGCTCCTCTCTTGGTCAAACCCTATGTGCCAAAGATGACTCTATCTGAGATTCTCGCCCTGATGGTCGGGGGCATGGCGACCATTGCGGGTTCGGTTTTCGCCATTTACATGGGAATGCTCGGAGGAGGAGACGAGAATTCTATGCTGGAATTCGGCAAGTTTCTTCTCTGTGCATCCGCGATGAATGCTCCCGCCGCTCTGCTGATTGCGAAGGTTCTTCTTCCCGAGACCCAAGAGGTGAGCCGGGATCTTGGGGTCTCGAGGGAAAGCATAGGCCGAAACCCCATCGACGCCTTGGCTAACGGAACTTCACAAGGCCTGCAGTTGGCCCTTAACGTAGCGGCCATGCTTATTGCCTTTTATGCCGTCATCATGCTAGCTAATGAAGTACTTGGAGCTATTGGCAGCGTCTCTTGGTTTGGCTCATCGACTCTCAATGAGTGGGTTGCTGAAACAAGCGGTCAAAGGTTCGACAGCCTTAGCCTGCAGGCTATTTTCGGAGTAATCTTCGCTCCCATTGCCTGGCTGATCGGGGTCAATGGCGGGGAGATTCTAAACGTCGGGCAATTGATAGGCATCAAGATCTTCGCAACTGAATTCTTCGCCTATATTGAGCTAGCGGAAATGAAAACCAATGGGTTAAGCCCACGATCAGTCTTCCTTTCTACTTTTGCCTTGTGCGGATTTGCCAACTTCATGTCCATCGGGATCCAGATTGGGGGGATAGGGGCGCTTGCCCCGGAACGCAGGTCGGACTTGGCTTCTCTCGGCCTCAAGGCTTTGATCGGAGGAATGCTCGCCAGTCTTCTTTCGGCAAGTGTGGCGGGTGCTTTCTTTACGCAATGAGGTCCCAGCTGGTCTTTTGTTTGGTGGTTTGACCTTTTGCCAAGCGCACCTAGCATGAATCTCCGATAAGACATGACCGACGAAGAAATTCAAATTCCACGGGAAGTCCCGGTCATGACGCTCCGGGATTGCGTTTTGTTTCCCAAGGCCATGATGCCCCTGCGTATATTCGAGCAACGATACCGCCTCATGCTTGAGGACGTCTTACGCGGAGATCGAATGTTTGCCTTGGTCGGCGCCCGCCCCGAGGAGGATCAGGGTCAAATCGAGCAGGAAATTCCCTACGACGTCGCCACCGTGGGTTATATCCGAGTCTCGAAAAAAAACCCGGATGGCACTTCCTTCCTTTTGTTGCAGGGAATTGAAAGGGTAAGAATCTGCTCGATAAGCTCGGAAGACCCCTATCGAATCATCGAGGTCGAGCCTATCGAAACCTATGTTGATGAATCCGCCTTGGCCATGCGCGCAGAGCTGACCCTTCAGTTGGAGCGGAACAGGAAGCTTGGTGGCGAGGTGACCGACGAGATTCTTGATTTCCTGAATCCGCTTGAAGATGACGTAGCCTTCGTCGATCTAGCCGCCTATTCCCTTTGCAAGCAGGCCTTGCGCAAGCAAGCCATGCTGGAGGTTGCAACACTCAGCCAGAGGGCAAACATGCTTCTGGAGGACTTGTTGCTCGAAAACGAGAAGCTTTCCCTCTTGAAGGAAGCCCTTGGCGACTTGCCTGATGAGGGCTTTGATTCAAACTGAGACCAAATCCATGCCTGAACTGACGGACGAACAGAAAGCTGCCCGGGTCCAGCGCTTTAGGCGCATAATCAAATACAGGAACTGGTTCGGGTGGGTTTTTGCCGTCGTGGGAGGAATGCTCTTTTGGAATGGATTCGAGGATGGCCAGAGCCCGATCATCATGCTCAACGGAGCCATGTTCTTTGGATACGGCTTGTTTATGGTGTGGCAAACCAGGCGCGCCAGGGAAAAGTTGGATGGAAGAGAAGGCTGAGCGTTATCAGTCTTCCCAAGCCTTGGGGTGCAGCATGGTTGGTTCGGGAGGGTCGTTTTCAGCGAAATATATGCCCATCCTCAGGTGTGCAATGCGGTATTCCGGAGTCTCTGGGCGCAACTTCCTGATCTCCTCAAAGATGCTTTCAGCGGAGCGGCCCTTCAGTTCGTAAAGTTCCTTGACCCCTACGTCAATGAGGTCGCGGGCGACCAGTACGTCCATGTTGGGAATCCTCATCATGGGAGAGGAGAGCGCTTCCCGGTCGACTTTCTTTTTCTTCTTGCGGGGGTTGTCCTCGAACTCGGGATCCTTGCCGAAAAAGGCATCTAGAGGAATTATGTCGTTGAGGGCCATTGGATTGTTCAAGGTTGAACGTTCCGCAAAGGCAAATCAAAAAATTCACTTGCTTGAAGCCTGTCCGGGGAGCAAAATGAACGATTCCGCGGGCGTAGTATATCGGTAGTACGTGAGCTTCCCAAGCTTGAGGGCGGGGTTCGATTCCCCGCGCCCGCACCAGTCATGCATCGCGTGATGACATCGACCCTGCCCAAACTTAAAAGGGTTTTTTTCCTGCCGATTATTCCTTGCGGAGATCAATGACGATCTTGGCAACTGAATCCATCTCGACGCTGGCGTCGAAAGTGAAGGCAACGAGCTTGGCATCGTCCTTCCCAAGCGAAAGGTTTTGCGAGGAACGCCCGATTTCCTGGCCCTGAAGATTCATTGCCTTGGCTAGAAGCTGACCTTCGGCTGCATCCTCAGAGGTCAGATAAACTTCTACGGTAAGCTCATTGACGGAAGAAGAAGTCATGGTGATCTTCTTATCGATCAGGGAAATGCCCAAGGTGACGGGCTTTTCATCCTCCATGCACGCTCCCAAGAGAAAAAATAGGGAAAATAGGACGAATGCTTTGCTCATTTTTACCATTTGAAGGGTTGTCTGAAGAAAAATTTCTTCCAGATGGTTAAACAAGATGGCCGAAATTTCAAGCATCTTGCGCAGTTGCTTCCAGGGAAAGGTTTCAGGCAAGGGTGAAGTTGGTTGCCCCCCAGGAACCGCTGGCCATTTCGCCAAGGGAAAAGGAAAGGACGCGTGGATCGTTCCTGAGCTTGGCGTGGACCGTTTCCCTAAGGGTTCCGATTCCCTTTCCATGAATGATTCTGCCCTGCTTAATTCCCTTTTCAAGGCAAGCTTTTAGATACTCGTCAAGAAGCTCCTTAACCTCGCTCGGCTGGAAACCGTGAAGATCAAGAATTCCATTGATGGGGATTTCCTGAGGTTGCTGAGGATCATCTCCCTTCACTTAGGAAACTGGACCTCGGCAAACGGACGCCGGGGCTTGCCTTTGACCACTTTCCCATCGACGGGATCGAAGGGCTTTTTCGGGTCCTGTCTGGAGGCTTCGCCTAACCTGTTTGGAGTGGGTTTGGGGGCTGGAGCTGGAGGTGGCTGAGGGGACGACTCGGCTGGAGGCGGCTCGTCGTCCCCAAATTCGTAGGGAGTGGCCTTTTGCTGTAGCTCGCAGCCAGTAAGTGAAAGAAGCCCGATAAGGGCGATAAGATGAAGTCGACTCACGAGATCAGACAATTGATTCTGTGAGCTGATGCGTCAAGCGAGCACTTGACTGAGTCCGAGTTTTGTATTGGAAGAAAAGTGAAAAAGTAAAGGGTTTCACATAGCCCTGGCATCGATCCTGAAAAAAAATGAATGAAAGAAAGAAAAAGATAGCCGTTGTTCTCTCCGGTTGCGGAGTCTTCGACGGAACCGAGATTCACGAAGCCGTTCTTACCTTGCTTGCAATCGAGGAAGGCGGAGCCGAATGGCAATGCTTCGCCCCGGACGTCGAGCAAATGCACGTCGTGGATCATTCCACGGGGAAGGTGGCGGAAGGTTCGGCCCGCAACGTCTACGTCGAGAGCGCGAGGATTGCAAGAGGTGGCGATGCCCTGCTACGACTGGCTGAATATACTCCGGCTAACTACGATGCACTGGTTTTTCCCGGAGGATTCGGGGCCGCCAAGAACCTGTCTGATTTCGCCACCAAGGGCCCTGAGGCTCAGGTCCATGAGGAAGTCTCAAGGGCGGTGCGAGAAACCCATTCTTCAGGAAAGCCGATCGGTTTCATTTGCATTACTCCAGCCAGCGTAGGAGCCATCGAGCTCGGCCATGCAGGCGTTACTCTTACCATTGGTAACGATCCCGACACTTCATCTGCAGTTGAAGGGAGCGGAGCCAAGCATGTCGAGTGCCCGGTTGAGGAGGCGGTGGTGGATCGTGAGAACAAGATCGTGAGCACTCCCGCCTACATGCTTGGTCCACGAGTTATGGACGTAAGCAAGGGCATAAGAGCATTGATCAGGGAAGTCCTTGAGCTCTGCTCTTAGGGTAAACTACCACTTCCCGTACATCGGGTTGGGAAGGATGAAGAACTTCTCGCCTAACCGCTTCTCCTTTTCATCCGGAAAGTCTCCCATTGCGTCCCCAAAATAGGCAATGACCCGGAGAGGGCCCGTCTTTTTCATGCGTCCCTTGCCCTGGAGTATTTGCTCCCTTCTCACCTGCTTGGTATCCTCCTTGTTTCGGCGCAAAAGGAAGAGGTCATCCTTGGCGAGGACACCCAGCTTTGCAAGGTTCGCACGGGTGGGCTCAAGGTTGTATTCCATCCTGTTGCTTAAGAAGACGATTTTTACGCGGTGCATCCTGACTTTTTCGATAAAGGCCTTTGCTCCGGGCACCAAGCCGGCTTCCCGGCGACCGACCCAATCGCTCCAAGATTCCTGGGTAAAGCCGAGGTTGAGCCTGAACCGCTCAACTTGATACTTGCTGTTGTCGAGAACGGTTTCATCGAGGTCCATGACGAGGGCATCTCCCGGGCCTGCATTCTTGAGCTTGGGCAGGAGGATCTGCGCGGCCAGCCGGTAAGTCTGGGTGCAAAGGCTCGAGTACTCCTTGGATTGGGTAACCCACCTGACGTCGTTGGGAAGGGCTTTTTCTTCAAGCGCTTGGAGGTTCGTCAAAAGCAGGAGCAGTGGAATAAGGAGCGTTTTGTTAGTCATGAGCTGGTTTGATCGAGGTAATTACAACTTAGATCATTGCCGAAAAATCAGAAGCAAAAACCTCTCCAAGTCGGGATGCATCCTTGTCCAAGCAATGCTCGGGGTGTATAGTAAAACGATGAAAAGCCTGGTTTGGCCCGTACTCTTATGCTCGATGATGACCATCGGGTGTTCGCATTATGGCGATTTCTCCCTCGTGGGATTGTCGGATAGGGAGTACGACCTCTGGAATGCCTGGCAGGATAACCGTATTCCTACATTCGATTACCTCAATGGAATGATTGATCTTGCCATTGAGCGAAGCGCTAGGAATTTTTCTCAGAGGAGATATTTGCTTGCCCGTTCCCCCAAATGGAGCCCCTCCCTTCATCCCAGGCCCGACGTGAAGCTTCGCAAGTTGATCATCGAGTCCCATCGGCATGGACGTATCGACGAGTCGGAGCACGATGCCTTGATGGACCGGTTGCCCGAGTTGCATCGACAGTGGAGCGATCAGAGGCGCCTGCTTACAAGAGACCGCTTTCATCTTGGATACGAAAGATGACTCTTTTACGAACTGCTCCATTTATGATACGGATTACCTAGTTCCCAATGCCGTTCCTCAAGATCAGTCTTTCTCATTCCAAGCTGCTGGAAGAATCATGCCAACGCCTCAAGAGGGAAGGTTCTGCCATTCTAGCCGAGGAAACGGGTAAATCGATCGATTTCGTTATGGTAGCGCTCGACTTCGGCAACTCCTTTTCCTTCGGCGGAGATTCCTCCCTGCCCACCGCCTATCTTGAGGTAAAGAACGTAGGCTCATTGGCTCCCTCCGTGACGGCCGCCTTGAGCGGCAGGCTTTGCGAGTTGCTTGAGGACGAGCTCTCCATGTCCGCCCGGCGGATCTACCTGGAGTTTAAGGAATCCGAACGCCACTTATGGGGTTGGAACGGAAAAACCTTCGCCTGAATCACCTCCCTAGGACTTGTTCCAGAAGATAACCAGGTTGTGGGTTTGCCTGCCTGCGGCGACGATTTCCGGTTTTCCGTCGCCATCCAAGTCGGCGACCTTGAGGTCTTCCACCGCGACCTCCTTGCCGCTCAGTTTGTATTCCTCCCACTGTTCAAAAGTCTTATCCTTGGGGGCGTAAAGCTTGAGGCCCGGGGCTCCGCTGGGCCTCATCGCCCTCCATCCTGCGACGATCTGGTCATGTCCGAGCCCGAGAAAATCTCCCGTCCCCAGGGCATGGCCATCCTTGAGGGAGTCATCCAGCTGAATCCTCTTCCAGTAGTCGCCTCTTTTCAGGTAGCATGCCACAACCGAGCCATGCCGAGGCTCGATGGTAGTTACGAAGTTTTTCCCGCGGGCGTCTTTTCCGTCCCGCACTTCACCCCCGAAAGGCTTGGCGAGAAGGGTTGGTTTCCATTTTTTTCCGTTCAGGTCGAGATACCAGGTTCCTTCCATGCCGGTAATCAGAATCTCCTCCTCCTCGTCGTCGTCCCAGTTGACGGGATGAAAATTATGGCTGTTGTGCAGATGATGAAAAACAAGTGAGCTTGCCCAGTCCTCCTTTTCGGGTGATGCAGGGTATTCGTAGGCAAGCACCTTGAGAGGTTCTCCCGCATTGTTCTTGTTTCCGCGTCCATGAAGAGGCTTGACGATCAAGCTGTATTTGCCACCCGATCCCTTTACCCAGTGCATACGGTGGGTCGTTGGCTCATGGGGCAGGGGGCGGTGCCCCCATTTTACCTCCGGGTCTTTCTTTGGGAAGAGGTAAAAGACCGCTCCGCTGTTGATCGTGTCTCCGGGGTTCCATTCGCCGCCCAAAGCCAGTTCCGCCCGCCCATCCCCGTTCAGGTCGCGGGCAGTCAGGCAAACGTGGTCACGTCGCGTGAGATGATCGACGATAATCCGTTTTTTCCAACTCGGGTTCTCGTACCAGGCGACCTTGTCCTTGTCGACTAGCAGAACGTCGACCTTGCCATCCGCATTCATGTCGGCCAACTGAACCCCATAGCCTATACCAACTTCGTCGTCGATGGTTTGCATCTCGAAGCGGGGAGGTTTTCCGATAAGATTGAAGGAGAATAGAAGAGCGAAAATAAGGTAAGGCGTTTTCATCATTTCTTTCTTGAAGTAAAATGAACTGAAATCAATCCGCATATTAATAGTCTTTACAAAATCCAGTCTGGATTTTCATTGGTTGTAATGAAACCCATCCAGACCGTGCACCTGTCCATCTTCTCCGCTCTGCTTGTTTTTTCCTGTTCCAAGGAAACTTCGGAGGAAGCTTCGGGAGGCATGGATGACCGCGAACCCGCTCCCGGCACGGCCACTGAAACTTCAACCCTCCCGCAGGTCGAGGAAGATTCGGGTCCAGAGGTTGAATCAAATTATTCCGCCCAGATTATCGACAGCCCGTCCATCCCTTCGATTGATCAGGAATCATGGGAGAAGTTCGTTGAATACGACGAGGAGAATCGGGGCGTCGATTCGCGCACGGGGAAATTTATTGAGGGAAGACTGAAGGTTTTTGCGGAGGACGGCAGTTTGGCGAGCATCTACAATTTTCAGGAGGGGCTACCCCACGGGAGATGGGAGGATTATCATCCCAATGGGGTCGTCTCGATGGTCGTTACCTATGTAAGAGGAGTCAAGGAAGGACCTGAGATGTGGCAAACCGAGGAAGGGGTCAAGACCTACGAAGTCAACTTCAAGGCAGGGGAGATGGTCGGTCCGGAAATCATGTACGATGAAAACGGATCCATTCTGTCGGAAGTCCACAGATTCGAATCCCCCCTGGACCCAAACGCTACGGATGATGGGGTTCTAGATGATGCCGGCATCGATCTGGACGAAGGGGTGGAAGAACCGGAGGACGAAGAACCCGCCATCCCCGTTGATCCTCGCTGAGCCTTGACCCTTTAACCGCATCCCCGATAACATCTCACTCATGAATGCCGCACTGAAACTCGTTTTATCTCTTTTCCTTTCCTGCTCGACCACGGTCTTTGCGTCCCAGGCTTTCCGGCTTTCCGCCACCCGGGTTCTTGAGGAGCTCGACACACCCAAGCCGGTCATGTTGCTTGAGGTTCCAGACGGGTCCGAAAGAAGCCTCCTGGTCCTGCAGGGAGGAAAGGTCCTGAGTTTTGATCGCAACCTCAAGCCTGCAAAGAAGAAAGTCTTTCTTGAGATGTCTCCCGAGAAGATGATCGACAATGCTTTCGAAGAGGGTTTGCTTGGCCTGGTTTTTCACCCTGATTATCCCAAAAACAAGTGCTTCTACCTTTATTATACCCTGCAAAACCCAAAGCGTTCGGTACTAGTGGAAAGAAAAATGAGCGATGTGGAAAAGCTCATTCCGGATTCGAATTACCAGCGTACCTTGCTGGAAATTCGTCAACCCTACTGGAACCACAATTCGGGAATTCCCGTTTTCGGGCCGGATGGATATCTCTATTTGTCAACGGGGGATGGAGGCAAGGCCAACGATCCTCACGACCTTGCCCAGAATACCTTTTCCCTCTTGGGCAAGATTCTCCGCATAGACGTCAATCAAAGGACGGGACTCCTGCAATACGGCATCCCCAAGGATAACCCATTCGTCGATAAGCCAGGCTTCAGGCCCGAGATATGGACTACGGGCATGCGCAACCCATGGAGGTTGCATTGGGATTTCAAATCCAAAACCCTTTACTGCGCAGATGTTGGACAGCACCAGAAGGAGGAGATCAACGTCATTACCAAGGGAGGGAATTACGGCTGGAGTTACATGGAAGGGGTCGGAGCCTTTGATCTCAAGAAAAGGCTTCCTCCCGAGGGAGCGCAGTTCATCGAGCCGGTTTTTGAGTATGACCATACTCAGGGCACGAGTGTGAGCGGCGGCTACGTCTACCGCGGCAAGGGTCATCCCTCCCTTTTCGGTTATTATCTTTTCGGGGACTGGGGTACCGGCAAATGCTGGGCCATCAAGCTTAAGGACGGCAAGGTATCGGATCAAAGGGAAGTCCTTTTTCTTTCCTCTGGCGAATTGCTCAACCCTCCTCCCGTTTTTAAGAACGGAAAGCCGAGAAACTCCTTTAAGCCGGTTAACTTTTGCCCGCTCCCCAATGGCGAAATCGCCATCCTTGACTGGGGGGGCGTCATTTATTCCACTACGAGTTCCTCAAATTGAGCCCAAGGGGGCTTGCGTTTTCGGGGCATAATCCGGAGTCATGAGCGAGGAGCCCGAAACAAGATTCCCCGTACTCCTCAGAGGGATCTGGTTCGGGATTAACAAAACCTTTCGCGAGAGACTGGGCGACGTTTCCCTGACCACGGTCCAGTATACCGTGTTGAGAAACCTTACTCAGCAAAAAGGGAGGGCGGTGAACCAGCAGATGCTGTCTGATCTCCTTAGCACCAACAAAAGCAACTTGGCCGACCTCTTGGATCGAATGGAAAAGAGAGGTCTGGTCGAGCGAAGGGAAAGCCCCGAAGACCAGAGAGGTAAACTCGTCAGCATTACGCCGCAGGGAAAGTCCGAGTATTCCAGGGCGCGAAAACTGGCTCTTGGCCTTGAGAATGAAATCCTGGACCTGTTTCCCGAAAAGAGTCGCAAGGCCTTGTTTTCCTCGTTCGAGCGATGCAATGAAAGGCTTGAGGAAATCACCCATTCTTGAAGCTGAGGGAGAGTTCTCTGGTAATGGACGTTTTTTCCGAGGAGCAACGGTCCTACGTAATGAGGAGCGTCCGCTCCAAGGACACCAAGCCGGAGAGAATCGTTCGAAGCTTTCTACATCGCAATGGATTCAGGTTCCGCCTCCACGCCAAGAACCTGCCGGGCAAGCCCGACTTGGTTCTGCCAAGATACCGCGCCGTGGTGTTCGTGAACGGTTGCTTTTGGCACAGGCACAAAGGCTGCAAGAGGGCAACTACGCCCAAGACAAGGGAGGATTTCTGGGCGGACAAGTTCAAGAAGAACGTTGCACGGGACAAGCGCAATTATCGTGAGCTTAGGGAAATGAGGTGGGAGACCATCATTATCTGGGAATGCGAGCTCCGAAACTTGGACGCGCAAGCCAAGGTCTTACGGGCCTTAGCCTCCCGGCTGGCCCGTTCCGGATGAAGGCGAATTGTCAGAGCAAAAAGTTTGCGACATCCAGGCTGACGGAAATCGCCTAGCGCCCTGAGGGCGGCGTTCTGTGATCTTGCGATGCTGGTTTTGCTGATCTCGGCTAAGTCCTTTGACAAGTCCCCGTCCGCCGTCCGGGAAAGATCGGTCAGGTGAAGAGCTAAGGGGTCGAAGCCTCGGTTACATATGGCACGTCCATCCCCTGGTTCAGACTCTCCAGTTCATCACTGATGTTATGGAGGTTGGACTTGATGGAAGAAGCTCGAGAAGTCAGGCCGTTGATGCGGTGATCTAGTGATCTTTGCTGGGTTTCGATTGCAAGTCGCGGTCCGGCGCCAGGGCCAGCGGCAAAGCCGGCGGGTTTCTTGACTTCAACATTAGGCCAAAAGAATCCAAAGAGGGTAAGGGCTATGCCGCAAGCGGCATAGGTTGTGCCAAAGGAATCACTGGACAAGCTCGCGACAATGGTGCAGAGGCCGAAGACGATCAGAAACTTGGACGAGGTGAAGGAATATTCCCTCAGTGCCTTGGTCTTGGCCGGATTCTTGAAGTCATCCAAGATTTTTTGCTTGAGCGCATTGAGGGATTCGATCTGGCCGTCCAAGTCTACCGCTTCCTCGGCCAAGCTCATCTGCTCCTGTTTCATCTTGCCCTTTTTGTCAGCGGCCGCTTCGCAGTCGAGTTCCCACTGAGCCTTGGCTTTGTCAACGAATCCCTCCTTGCATTCCCCTCCTCCGATTTCCATGAACCTCTGTGTCAGCAGTTTGTTTTCGGAGGTGAGGGAAAAAACTTTACCGTTGCGGTTGAATTGATCCTCGTGATTTTCAAGGAAGGAAAGCACGTCAGGGGTTTCGGTTTGGCTGAAGAGCTTTCTGCAAAGGTCTTTCGAGAAAGAGTCCAAGGCCTGCAGGTGAATTGGAATCCAGTGCAGGTTTGGGTTGGGAAAAACGGAGATGAATGCATCGACGATTGTGGCGACGACGTTGAGCCGCTCGGACTCTTCGGGTTTGTCCTGGCGATGAAACTCCTGAAGTTTCTCCCTGAGTTCAGGATTGAGGATAAGGTCGCCATCGGGTTCCTGCCTGGCTATCTTCTTCTTTCTTTTGAGCCAATTATAGCAAAAGGATGCATCCCGCGGGTTGCATAGGAATTCCAGGCTATAGCGATTGATCCGGTTTAAATAGGAGGCGAAGAGCAGATGGTTGAACTCTTCCTCGGAGAAATCCGAAAAGTGAGGGAGTTCTTTTTTCTGTGGTTCGGTCATGACTGAGCTCTTTGGTTTTATTAAGTTAGTAGATTTTTGGAAGATATTCAACAATTTCAGTGGAATACCTCCGCTTGCTTCGAATAGTTCACGACCCGCCATGGATTGAAAATGATGGAGGGAGGCAAGTTTTTCGCATTGGGATGGGGTGAGTGGGTTGAGGTCTATTGAGCGTACCTTATCGAAACCGAAACGGTCGAAAAAGTTTTGGATTGCGGATGTTGGATTCTTTGCTGAAAAGACAAACCTAGCTCTCCTGAAGATTGGAGATTTTCTTATTGCCTGGTTGAAGGGTCCCGCCAGCCAGTCCAACGAACCTTTCGGAAAAAGATCCAGGTCGTCAAGAATCAGTACCGGGGTGACGCCTTGCATGAGAGGATTACCCGAACCAAGGGCATTCTCGAGTGCCCGAACCCATATCTCGGCCAGTTTTTCGTCCCATTTGCTGGAGTCGGTCGACACCGCACCTTCCCTCGCAAGGGCAACGGCTTGACTGCCCCATTCACGCGCAAAATCGGTCAGAGAAGAGCGATCGATTCCTCCAGACACGCTAGTATTTCGAGTAAGCGAGGAACATAGGCTCAATGGATCCGTGAGGTCCTCCACCCGAGGAGAGAGAATAAGATAATTCTTTTCCTCCTTGAGGATCTTCCCGGCCATATGTTGGAGAAGGCTCGTTTTCCCCATCCCCGGAGGTCCCGTGATCAAGACCGAACGAACCTTGCCTCGGTTGGACAGCGATCTCGCAAGAAAGGAAATCTCGTTTTCTCTTCCGATAATCCTGGTTTTCATTGGTTCATGATGTGGTGCGCAGGTTTCGCCAGTCGCTCTCTCCCCGTACCCGCAAAGGATACGGGGAGAGTAAACGATGGTCCTGAAATCAGGTCATCAAACTTTGATGCTAGGGAATTTCAGGAGGCTGAGGACGACTTCCATGCTTAGGTTCGATTGGGCCAAGGCGGCGGCACCGGCCTGATACTGGAGGCTGTACTTGGAGTAGTTTAGAGTTTCCTGCGCGATGTCGGCATCCATGATCCTGCTGTTGGCGGCTTCCAGGCTGACTGATTTGGTCGCCAGGTAATCCGTTGCAAACCCTAAGGCCGAGGCTTTTCCTCCGCTTTGCGCCCTAAGATTGGCGATGTTCTGGATGGCAGTGTTCAAGTCCGTGCTTGTTACGTTGCTTATGCTGGCAGCCTCTCCGGCTCCTTGTCCGGGATTGCTGCCATCGGTGATCACCGATCCAGCCGTTGTGGCAACCAAGCGGTTTCCCCCTACACTAAGGGCTACGTCATAATCGAGGTTGCTGAGGCTGATGGTTCCGCCGCTCGCTCCTGCAGTCGAGGTAGGCACGTTTACGCCAGTGGAAGCATCGCTGCTGAATAGGCTTACGCCATTGAGCTTTTCCAATCCGAGGTTGCCCAGTTGAACCTGCAATTGGCGGAATTGCCCGGCGTAGATTTCCTTTGAACTCGCAGTTGCGGTCGGATCGGCGTACTTGGTCTGCAGAGATCCCATTTCGGTGAGTATGTCTCCGGCGGTCTTCAATGCGCTATCCTGCATATCTACGAAGGATTTTGCATTCTCGACTGAGGACCTTACTGCATTGTTCACGGTCAGTTCGTTCTGCAATCTCATTGAGAAAGCTAATCCTCCTGGGTCATCACCCGGGCTGAGGATTTTCTTTCCGCTTGAAATTCGCTGCAGGCTCTTATCCATCAATGATTTGGTTTGATTCAGATAGAGCATGTTGCGACTGCTTGCTGCACTGCTTGTTCCTAGGGTCAGAGCCATGTGGGCACCCTCCCTTCCGATCGATCCAGGCGGCTCGAGATAATTGGTAGAGCCATCCATGTTCTTACATTGTTAGTCATAGGTATATCCTCCTTGATTTCTTGATTCGAAGGGGCGTCTCCATTCCATGGTCCCGCTCGGAATCGAACGGGTTGCCCCATTTTGGGTTGTCATTTTGCATTTCCCTACTGCAGAAGCATGAGTGCGGCGTTGTTGCTGTTGTTGGCCTGAGCGACCATAGCCGCGGCTGCTTGCGTGAGGATGCTGTACTTGGCCAGGTTGGCACTCTCCTCAGCGATATCCACGTCCTCGATCCGACCGAGGGCGGCCCGTGTGTTGGTCTCTTGCGAGGCAAGCGATTCGGCTGCGAAGTTGAGCCTAGACATGCCTCCACCGTTCTGAGCCCTGAGGTAGGCGATATTGGAAAGCGCCTGCTCCATTGTGCCGAGCGATATTTGGCTGAGAGCCAGCACCGTCGTGGTGTCAGCGGATGCAAAGGCAACTGTATGAGTTCCTGTGATCGCTGCACCTGAATTGCCACCGGTCGCGTAAGCTACGGATGTCT
>Ga0160422_10000237_pt1 | contig 31826 bp, 23 predicted proteins | sample Fk160mmetaG_FD_108192 | JGI IMG/M metagenome (GOLD analysis project Ga0160422, IMG submission 108192) | Marine microbial communities from the Central Pacific Ocean - Fk160115 60m metaG | ecosystem: Environmental > Aquatic > Marine > Oceanic > Photic zone | place: The Central Pacific Ocean...
AGCTTTTTTGAAATCATTTTTTTTATCTTATCTTCAATTGATTTTACATGAGTGTTAGAAGTTCCTGTACAAACAATAAAAAAGTCACAAATTGAGGTTTCTATATTTCTAAGATCTAAAGTAACAATTTCTTTACCTTTTGCATCTTCAATTGTATTAACTATTTGTTTTGTTAGTACATTTTTCTCTTTAACTCCTTCGGGCATATATTTTTTTAAATTTGCATCTGCAAAAATACATTTTTAAAACAATAAAATCTGATAAAATATTAGTGAATTGAATAAGTTTAATATTATAAAGTTATCTACAGTAGATTCAACAAATGAATATTTATTATCTCTTAGAGAAAGTAATATATTTTCAGAGGGTTTAGTTGTAGTATCTGATTATCAAACACATGGTAAAGGTCAGTATGATAATAAATGGCTAAGCAATAAAGGAAAAAATTTATTAGTTTCGGTTCTATTAGAACCTAAAATTAACATAAATCATCAGTTTGATATTTGCAAGTTGGCATCTCTAAGTATTGTAGATTTACTTAATTCAATATACATAGATTCTAAAGTTAAATGGCCAAATGATATAATTGTCAATAACCAAAAAATATCTGGAATTTTAATAAATAATTTAATAAAGAAAAATACTCTTATTTATTCAGTAATTGGTTTTGGATTAAACGTAAATCAACTATTATTTGATAATTATTGTATTGATCCAACATCAATTTTTTTGCAAACAAAACATAAATTTAAAATTGACTATATTCTCGAAAAACTTTTGGTTCATTTAAATAAAAATGAAGTTCTTTTAAATAATAGAGACCAACTTGATCAAAAATATGTCAGTAAATTATATAATAAGGATATTGTTAGCGAATATCAAAGCAATGGTATTAAATTTAAAGGAACAATAATTGGGATAGACGATTTGGGACTATTAATGATCAGGAAAGAAGATAATCTAGTATATAAATTTAATGCAAAAGAAATCAAAACAATTATTAAATAGTTTGCATCTTAGAAGCTAAGATTACTAAAAGCTGATTAAGTGGCTTTTCAACCATCATTTTTGTGAAAGTATTCAACTTTGCGTAAATTTCAAGTTTTGCATTACATTTTTCCTGAATTGGAGTTATAAAGCATTTCATTGTGAAAGGAATAATACTTTTATTTGCTTTGAAGGATATTGATGAATATTTAATTCTTTCAATTATCTCAAGCTCTAATTTAGGATAACCAGAAATTCTAAAGCTACATGTGTTTTCAGTACACTGGAAATCCTGGACTTCTTCCGGAAGTAATGATTTCATATTTTTTAAGTTACTAATTAAATTAAAAAATTCTTGGGCTTTTTTATTTACTGTAATTTCTGGTGAGTTAAATGTTGTCATATTTTTACCAATTTTTTGGATTACTTCTCCATGATTCTAAAATATCTAAATCATTTTCATTAATAAATTTTTGTTCGATAGCTTTCTGCAATAGGGTTTTATAATCACACAATGAAATGAATTCAGTATTTTTACTTTTGAAATTTTCTTTAGCTTCATCAAATCCATAGTTAAAAATTGACACTACACTTTTTACTATCATTCCCTTTCTTTTTAAAGTTTCTGCAGCTTCTAGACTACTTTTACCACTACTGATTAAGTCTTCAATTAATACTACAGAGTTTCCTTCTTCATATACTCCTTCAATTTGGTTTTGTTTGCCATGCTCCTTGGCTTTAGATCTAATATAAATAAAAGGTTTTCCAGTCTCTTCGGCTACTAATGCTCCATGAGGAATTCCAGCAGTAGCTACTCCAGCAATAATATTTGTTCCACTGTAGTGAGTTTTAATAATTGCTGAAAGTCCTTGTTTTATATGTGTTCTTATTTCTGGGTATGATAGTGTTTTTCTATTGTCACAATAAATTGGTGAGTTCCATCCTGATGCCCACTTAAATGGTTTATGTGGTTGTAAAATAATTGCGTTTATTTGCAATAATGATTCTGCAATTTTTTTAGCTATGTCTAAGTCATAAATCATGTTTGCAAAAATATAAAGTTTTAATTGAATTCTTATGCAAAAATACAAAGTTTATAATAAAGATGGAAAAATTTTGTTGATAGATAATTGGAAAGAATTTTGTAGTAAATTTATAATTATTGAAGCTGCAGGAGGTGTTGTCTATAATAATGAAGATCAAGTGCTTATGATCTTCAGAAATGATTTTTGGGATTTACCAAAGGGAAAGCTAGAAAAAAATGAGACTTTAGGCGAATGTGCTTTAAGAGAAGTTGAAGAAGAAACAGGTGTCAAAGAGTTAATTTTATCTTCAAAAATATCAAAAACTTATCATACATATTCATTAAATAATAGTTCTATACTTAAATGTACACATTGGTTTAAGATGTTCACTAAATACAAGGGAAAGTTAAATCCTCAAATTGAAGAAGGAATTTCTAAAGCATTGTGGGTAAATAAAAATAATATTTTAGATATAAAGAAAAAAATGTTTCCAAATATTAAAGATTTATTATGAATTCAATTGCTAATTACTTTATAAAGCTTTATTTATTTTGGTTATTTTACTTCTTTATTAATAGAGTTTTTTTTATTTTTTGTTATGCAAATGATTTTAGTAAATTTAAGGCATCTGAATATTTTTTAGTTTTAAATTATTCATTTAAATTAGATATATCTTTCATTTCCTATCTGAGCTCAATAATTTTTATAATTATATCTATCAATTCTTTTATATTCAGGAGGAATATTAACTTAATAATTAGCAGTTTTATTTATATAATAAATATTTTTTTCATAATTCTAACGTCATTAATTATTGGTGGAGAGATTGCTATTTATTCTGAGTGGCAATCAAAACTCAATTACAAGGCAGTTAGTCATTTATCTAATGTTAATGAAGTTTTTGATACTGCAACTATCAAACATTTTTTTATTATGATTCTTTCCATATCAATTGGTTTATTTTTTGTTAAGCTTTATAAATCTAAAATTCACTATATATTTTTAAATAAAACTATAAATACTAAGTTTTTAATATTCAAAATTATAAGAATACCAATTATTTTATTTTGTTTTTTATTGTTAATTAGAGGAGGGATCCAACCAATTCCAATAAATCTTAGTGATTCTTATTTTTCAAAACACATGATAATTAATGATTTAAGTGTTAATCCAAATTGGAATTTGTTACAGAGTATGCTAAAGAATAGAAGAAATTTTAAAGGTAATCCCTATCAAAAACATTCTTCCTCAGATGTAAAAGCATTTATTAATAAATTAAGTTATGAAAATCAATCAAACAGTAAAATATTAAAAAATAATAAACCAAATATAGTTTTTATTTTACTTGAAAGTTGGTCAGCTGACAATATAGAAAGTTTAAATGGTTTAAATGGAATTACTCCTTATTTTAAGAGTCTTGAAGATAACGGTTTGCTTTTTGGAAATTTTTACTCAAATGGATGGACATCGGATCAAGCAATGACTTCAATATATTCATCATTTCCTGTTTTCCCGTATCTAGCAATTATTAATCAGACAGATAAATCAAGAAAGCTCCCTTCATTAAATAAATCGCTAAAAAAAGAAGGTTATCACTCCTCATATTTTTTTGGTGGTCAATTATCATATGGAAATATAAAGTCTTATTTATATACACAAGGATTTGATGTTATAAAAGACGAAAAAAATTATAATAATCTGCCTTCAGGAAAACTTGGCGTACATGATGAGCATATGTTTGATGTTTTTCATTCAGAACTAAATAAATTACCAGAACCGTTCATGAGTACATTATTTACATTAAGTTCTCATTCACCGTATGATTTTCCAGCAGAACATTCAATATCATTTAATCACCGTCAGGATGAGTATGTAAACTCAGTTAACTATACTGACAAGTGTCTTGGTGATTTTATGATAAAGGTTAAAGATGAACCATGGTATAAAAACACATTATTTATTATTGTTGCTGATCATAGTCACAATTCTCCAATTTATAGAAGATTAGCACAAAAAGAAAGATTTAAAATACCTATGTTGTGGTATGGAGATGTGTTAAAAGATGAATATAAAGGACGAAAAATGAATAGACTTGGTTCGCATATTGATATTTCTTCAACTATTTTGGGTCAGTTAAATATAGATTACAGTGAATTTAATTTTAGTACAAATTTATTTAATAGAAGTGCTTATTTAATACCTTATGCCTTTCCAAAAGGTTATGGAATAATTAAAGCAAGAGAATACTATGCGTTTTCTGAGAGATATCAAAAGGTAATCGAAAATCATGCTAAAACAAAAAAAGATAAAAAAAAGATAAAGAAAGAAGCCGAAATGTATTTTCAGAATGCTTTTGATAACTATATTAATTACTAAAATCTTGGATAATGTTTCCAGTGATTTTTAATAATGAAACTTTATGCTCCATTAAGTTATAAATTGCTTGTTCAGCAACTATTGCTGAATTAATATATGCAATTTCTATGTCTCTTAGTGTGAAAGAGTTAATGATTCCTTGTTCATGTCTTTTGACTGCTAAATTATAATTGGTGTGTGCAATATCTGATGCTTTTTCACTTAATTTTAGCGCAGTAATTGATGCATTGTATGCATCATATGCTATAGATAATTGATGTAATACTTCTTGTTTTTTTTGTGAAAATTTTAATTCATCAATTTCTTTTTTTATTTTAAGGCCTTTTAAGCTTTTATATAGTTTACCTCCATCAAATATTCTAAAATTTATTGCGAAATTTGCAAAGTAATTAATACTTTCTCCTGTATTGTTCATGGTATTTGATAGATTTCCAATGTCATATGTACTTTCATTATATGTGGCACCTGAATTTATAGATATTATTGGATAAAAAGAAGACATTTCTAATTTCATATTCTGTTTTGATAATTGAATATTATAGTACTGATTTAAAATGTTTGTATTGTTATTCAATGTGCTTTCTTTTAGGTCTTCATAACTATAAATTTGAATTTTTACATTAATCTCTTTACTCAGGGTCCATTCTTTTTCACTTTCAACACCTAATAAAAGATTGAGATTTTTTAACGAATTAATATAGTTTTGATGTTGTAAAATAATATTTATACTATCACTTAGTAAGGAACTTTCAGTTTGTAATAATTCAATTTTAGTTATAACTCCTAGATCATATTTCTTATTTTGATAAATTAATCTTTTTTTATTTTGAGTTACAACTTTTTGTAATACGTTTAATTTCTGTTTTTGTAAAATACAGTTATTGTATTGAAGTATTATTGCTTGTATTGTGTTTTCTATGCTTAGTGAAGCACTATTGTTACTTATTTTTTCTAAGTTTTCTAATCTTTTTTTATTTGCTCTTATAGCAAAGCCATTAAATAAAGTCCAATTTAAATATGTGCTTGCTGAAATAGATGACGATTTTAATTTTTCCTGAATAAAAGATGCAGGGTTGTTGGACTGATCAGACAATGCTTCTTCCATGCTAGCAGAAATATCAAGCTTTGGAAGTGCTCCTGCATTTGCCCAGTTATTATTAATATTACTAATCACTTGATTTTTTTTACTTATCTGTATGTTAAAGTTTTCTTGAAGACCTATGCTTAGAGCATTATATAAAGTAAGTGTATCTTGTCCGTTAGCAAATAGAGGTATAAAAATTAAAATTTGTATGATTTTTTTCATTTTAAAATATCAATTTGTCTTGTTTGGTGTTTTATGACTGGTTCAACATCTATTTTATTTGGAGGATTTTTTCCTCCATTCCAAAACCACAATCTTGTGCGTCTTAAATCATTCATATATAGTATCAAGGAAGGAAAATAAAGTAGTAAAATTATTGTACCAAATAGAACTCCAAAGGCTACAGAAATTGCCATAGGTATTAAAAACTGCGCTTGAAAACTTTTTTCAAAAATTAGTGGAGAAAGGCCTACAAATGTTGTAATCGTTGTTAATATAATTGCTCTGTATCTACTTGTACCTGCATGAACAACAGCATCTTGAATTGTTTTTCCTGCCTTAAGATTTCTGTTAAATCTATCAAGCATCACGACAGCATCATTTACTAGAATACCAATTAAGGCAATCACACCCCAAACACTTAATGTTGAAAAGGGTCTATCCATAATTCCATGACCAAGAATTGCTGAAAATATACCAACTGGAACTACCATAAGAATTATTCTTGCTTGATAAAATGATTTAAAATTTAATGAAATTGTTAATGTTATTAAAATAATACTTATTAAAAATGCAATACCTAATCTTTTTCCACTATCAGCAGCCTCTTCTGCTTGTCCCATAATTTCGTAATTAACATCAGGAAAATTATTTTTAAGAATACTTAAATACTTTCTTTCTATTTCGCTATTTACCTCACCAGAAAATTCGGCATTATATAAACTTGCATCTACTCGAATTTCTTTTGATCCGTTAATATGATTTACTTTAACTTTTCCACGTTTAAATTCATAATCAACCAACTCGTCTAGTGAAAATGTTTCTCCAATATTAGTTTTAATTTTAATTTTACCTAAATCTTGGACACTATTTCGATTTGTTTCTGGATATCTTAGCCATACTTTTATTTCATCTCTTCCTACAATCAATCTTTGTGCTTCTTCCCCAAAAAAACCTTGTCTTATTTGTCTCATTATTGTTGCTTCGTCAAGACCCAAAGCATATGCTTTTTCTTTAAGACTCAAATGTATTTCTCTATTTCCAACACCTGCATTATCTAAAACCTCTTTAACCATATTTATAGAACTAATGTTAGTTTTAAGCCAATTAGCAGCATTTTTTAGTTGTTCATCGTTTTCTGATTGTAAAGAAATAGAAACTGCTTTTCCAAATTGCTGGAAGCCTCCGACGGATATTTTTTCCATTATTGCAATACTATCTGGGTGAATTCTTTGTTGTATTTCATTTGAAATATCGATTGTTGAAATTAGGTCATTTTCTTTAATTGAAAGTCTTATGCTTCCAACATTTGGCCCATTTAGTCCTAGATCTTCAGTAAATCCAACACTTAATGATATGTCAGTAAATAGTGTGTCATTAAATTTTTCAATTAATTCTTTATGATAATCATTAACAATTGAATCAACGTACCATAAGAATTTTTCTGTACGAAACTCTCTTTCTCCTGGTTTATACGCAAACTCTATTTTAACTTCATTAAATGGAACTGATGGAAAAAATGTCCATCTAATTACCCCAGTTACTAAAAGTGTAATTACAACTGCCATTAAAATCACAGGAGTCCAGACATGTTTTTTGTAATTTTTAACAAGTCTTTTATTAATTTTTTCGTAAATACCTCTTGATTGCTTTACAAAATTTTCAGATCTTGTTTTTATTTTATTCCAGTTAATAATTAGTATAAATATTGATAATGGATAAGTTAATTTAATTATGTCAGAAAATAGAGCTTTGTTTAATTTAATATCTGGTATAACAAGATATAAAATAAATCCGGAAACAATAGTTGCTAAAAATATTCTACTTTTTTTTGAAGCTTTTTTGTTTTCTAGATTATTTTTTGTTGATAGATGTGCAGGTAAAATAAGAAATGCTTCGATTAGTGAGAACAAAAGAGCTGCTATTACACTAAAAGCCATTTCTTGCATCATTTGCATTTCACCTCCGACAAATAAGAGTGTGGAAAAAACAAACACAGTTGTTAAAACAGAAGTAAATACTGGTGTCAGTACTTCCATAGTTCCATCAAGTGCTGCTTTCATTGGGTTTTTACCCATTTTGTAATGAGAGTATATATTTTCAGCAATCACTATGCCATCATCTACTAGTATTCCTACAACCAATATCATACCAAATAATGAAATCATATTTATAGTCATTCCATATATAAGACCAATTGATATCATTCCTATGAAAGAAAAAGGTATACCAAAGGCTACCCATAATGACAGTCTAAATGACAAGAAAAGACCTAAAATGATAGTAACTAAAAGTAAGCCTAATATCAAATTATCACTTAAAGTTTCAATTCTTTGATCAAGCATATCTGCAAATTGGAATAATGTGATAATTTCAAATTCAGGATTATCTTTATTAAATTGTTTAATATATTTTTGAACAGAGTTTGCAATTTTTTTAATGTCTTCTTCAGGTGTTTTTTGGATAATAAAATTAATAGCTCTTTCTCCATTAACAAATACTTTGATTGGGATATCTGAAAAGTTTAATGATACATTTGCTATATCTCTAATTCTTAATATGTCTCCATTTTTTGCAGTTAAAACCACAATCTCTTCAATTCCTTTAGTTGTGGTTTCTCTATTGTTAGAGCGAATAATTATTTCATCTTTTGCTGTTTTAATACTTCCACCCGAAATGTCTAAATTACTTCTTTTTATAGCATTGCTAACTAAATCAAAACTAATTTTGTGCGTAAGAAGTGCAGATTCTTTAATTTCAACTGAGATAATTATAGGTGCATAACCCACAACTTGTATTTGGCTAATATTCTTATCATTTAGCAGTTCTTTTTGAATTTTGTCAGCCTTTTCTTTTAAAAGCCATAGGTCGTTTGGTCCTTTAAGTGAATAAAATCCCGCTACATTAGCCATACCACCCATTCCTCTTGTTTTTTGCTTTTCAACCATTGGTTTTTCTGCACCTGTAGGAAAAGAATAGATTGCATCTACAGAGTTTTTTACATTTTGTAATACTTCATCAATATTAAAGTTTTCATAGATTTCAATTCTAACATAAGACAAGTTTTCGGATGATGTAGATGTGATTTCTTTAATTCCCTCAATTCCGTTTAATGCCTCTTCAATTCTGGTTGTAATTCCTTCTTCTATTTCTTCAGGGGAAGCTCCAGGATATGAAACAGATACATAAATTTTGTTTGGTGGAAGTTCAGGAAAAAAAGATTTAGGCATTAAAGATAAGCTTATTATTCCTGCTATAGCGGTGATTAAAATAATTGCATTAGCATAAATTGGGTGCTTTATAAAATATGCAATTAATTTTTTCATTCTAAGATTGCTTTAACCTCAGTTCCTTCTTTTTCTCCAATGAGGGGTTCTTTGACAATGACTGTTCCATTTTTAAGATTATCAATAAATACATGATTGTCTTGATAAAAAATAATATTTAATCTATGAACTTTTAATTTATTTTCATTATCAATAATAAAAGCTTTGTTCTTATCAAACAATGATCTTCTAGGTAATTTTACAAGTTTTTCAGAAGATTTATTTAAAATAGTTGCATCCACATACATTCCACTAAATAGTTTTTCATTATTGTTATTTATCGAGGCAAATACAGATACATTTTGAGTATTACTATTTACAAACTCACTTTTTCTGATAATCTTACCATTAAAAGTATTTCCATTATTAAATAGTAAAACTGTATCGTTTAAGTTAATTAAATCAATTTCTGAAATACTTACAGATAATTCAACTTCCATTTCATCTTCTCTTATAAAATCAATTATTGGTGAGCCTGGGTTTATAAAAGCACCAATGTCAGTATATGAACGAGTAATTATTCCATCATAAGGAGCTATGACGGTAAATTTCTTCAGTTTTTCTTCATCTGATTTAATCGATAAGTATTCCGACAAAATAGAACGTGAAACAATAAAATTTTTTTCTTTAGTTGAATTTGTTTGGGGTAAAGTAGGAAGGTCCTTTTCAATATTAATTTGATTGAAATACTTCTTCCATTTTTCATATTCATTGGGGAGGTCGAGTTCAATATCAGCTAGATTTGATGATATGAGACTCATTATTCTGCTTTTTTTTGCGTTTACAAGAAGTTGCAAATCAGTATTCTGTACAGAGAAAATAATATTCCCTTTTTTAATTTTAGTACCTTTTTTTAGAAAACTTTTATTTGTTATTTTACCCTGTACTTCAGAAGATATTGTTATTGAATTAGTAGAAACAACTCTTCCAGTACTGTAAATTTTATTTGTAATTTGTTTATTTTCAACTTTTGTTGCAATAACTGATTTAATATTTTTTTTACGATTTACTGTTTTATTTGCTCTTTCATCTCTAATAGATTCAGCATTTTCTACTCCATAATTGACTCCAAAATTGTAACTTATAATTGATGTAAATACAAATAAACCAGAAATTATCAAGCATGATATCAATATTAGTGTTTTTCTAGTACTCATTTTCATGAAATTTTTGCAAAAATACATTGATAAGATATATTAGCCAATATAATGCATAAAAAATATTTTATTTTCTTATGCAATTAGTGTTTTTTAAAAAATTAATTAAAGCAAATAACTAATCTAGTTTAAGGAGTTTGCTAAATAAGGATGGGATAGGGGGTTTACTTTCCAATACAAAACTTGCCAAAAATATTGTCCAGTAAGTTTTCGCTAGTAATCTCTCCAGTTATACAGCCTAGATGGTATAATGATTGGCGTATATTTACAGCTAACAGGTCTCCTGTAAGATTTATCTTAATCCCTTCAATTATTGTGTTAATTTCAGATAAACTTAGTTGAAGTTCCTCAAAATGTCTAATATTTGTAATAATTGTATCATCATTAAGAAACTCATTAGTATTTATACTGTCTATTAGTTTTTGTTTTAAATCATTAATTCCTGTTTTATTTTTTGCTGATATGTAGATTACATCACTTATTTTTTTTGTATCCACTTTAATTAAATCAGTTTTGTTTGCAACAGTTATAATCTTACCATTGATTTTATCTTTAAATTTTTTAAAATCTTCTTGTTGTTCAATTAAGTTATTTTTAATATCGAGAATGTGTAAGATTATATTAGATTTTTTTGCATTTTCTAGTGCTTTATCAATTCCAATTTTTTCTATCTTATTTTTTGTTTTTCGTATTCCTGCGGTATCAATAAATCTAAATTGTATTCCTTCAATATTTATATTATCTTCAATTACATCTCTTGTTGTGCCTTCTATTTCTGAAACAATAGCTTTATCTTCATTAAGTAGTGTATTTAGTAGTGTAGACTTTCCTGAATTTGGAGCTCCAATTATTGTAACTGGTATTCCGTTCTTTATTGCATTTCCCAATTCAAACGAATTAATTAATTTCTTTAATTCTACCTTTATTTTGTTTAATAAACTTAAAAACTTTTTTTTATCTGCAAATTCTACGTCTTCCTCAGAAAAGTCTAGTTCAAGCTCAACTAGAGAAGCAAATTCAATAAGTTGATTTCTTAAATTTTGTAATTGATTTGAAAATCCCCCTCGTAGTTGATTTATTGCTGTTTTATGAGCTGATTTATTTTCTGATGCTATTAAATCTGCAACTGATTCAGCTTGTGATAAATCTAATTTCCCATTTTTAAATGCTCTTAGAGTAAATTCACCAGCAATTGCACTCCTACATCCATTGTTAACAAGTATTTCCATTATTTTTTTAGTAATATAAATGGATCCATGACAAGAAATCTCTGTGGTTTCTTCTCCGGTATAAGATTTTCCTTCTTTAAATATACTTACTAGAACTTCATCAATGATTTTATTGTTTTCAATTAAATTTCCAAAATGTACAGTGTGTGTTTTTTTATTTAAAATATTTTTACTGAAAACTGAATTAGTAATTCTAATTGCTTTTGGACCAGAAACTCTTATGACTGCAATCGCACTCATACTTGAGCCTGTTGCAACTGCACAAATAGTTTCATCTCTGTTAAAATATTTCATTTTGCAAAAGTATTCAAAATACTTTGTCAGAAGCTATAATACTCTAATTTTGCATTATAAAACAAATAATTAAATATGAGCGTATTAGTTAATAAGAATTCAAATATTATTATTCAAGGTTTTACTGGAAATGAAGGTACCTTCCATGCTGAGCAAATGATTGAATATGGATCAAATATTGTAGGAGGTGTCACTCCTGGAAAAGGAGGGACAATACATTTAAATAAACCTGTTTTTAATACTGTAAGTGATGCAGTTGAAAAAGTAGAAGCAGATACATCTATAATTTTTGTTCCTCCAGCTTTCGCAGCTGATGCTATTATGGAGGCTGCTGAAGCAGGTATTAAAGTAATTATATGTATTACAGAAGGTATTCCAACGAAAGATATGATAATTGTTAAAGAATTTATATCTGACAAGCACTGTACCTTAGTTGGGCCAAATTGTCCTGGTGTTATAACACCAGAAGAAGCAAAATGTGGAATTATGCCAGGATTTGTATTTAAAAAAGGGAGGATAGGAGTTGTGTCTAAATCAGGAACTTTAACTTATGAAGCTGCTGATCAGGTAGTTAAGGCAGGACTTGGAATTTCAACAGCTATTGGGATAGGAGGTGATCCAATAATTGGAACAACTACAAAAGACGCTGTTAAATTATTTATGAATGATGCTGAAACAGATGGCATAATAATGATAGGAGAGATAGGAGGTCAGCTAGAGGCAGATGCTGCAAATTGGATTAAGCAGTATGGTACGAAACCTGTAGTTGGCTTTATTGCAGGTGAAACTGCTCCCGAAGGAAGAACTATGGGTCACGCCGGAGCTATTGTAGGTGGTGCAGAGGATACTGCAGCAGCAAAAAAGGCTATTATGAGAGAGTGTGGTATAACTGTAGCAGATTCGCCTGCTGACATAGGAAAGCTAATGGCGGAAAAAATTGGAGTTAATGCTTAAATAAAAAATCGAGATAATCTCTAGTTTTTTTGATTTTATAAATTAATCATTCGCATTCAGAAATATATTTTAGATATAATTCTTTAAAATTATCGTCTCCATCGTAAATACTGTCTACTTTGTTAAATAATGAAGTACAAAGTTTGCTGGTTTTTTCTAATTTTATTTGCATTTCTTTAGATTTATCTTTTGAAAAGGCAATAATTAAATTTGAAAATTTACACATGCATGAAGCTGCTTCATACGCATCTTTTTCAAAATTTAATTCAATATTATTTTTTGTGCTATCTATTGTTAAAGAATCTTTTTTGATATTTTCTAAAGAAGATGTCTTTTTTAAAGACACATAATTTTTTGATTCCTCTTTATTTTCTTTGCAAGAAAAAAATAATATACCAATTAGAAATATACTAATAATTTCGTAAAGTCTTCTTGTAATAATCAAAATTTAATTTACATATCAAAAGTGTAGGAACATGCCTCAGCAATTTCCATTATTTCATCTTCAGTCATTAATTCAGACTCTTCAGGGGAATCATACATGGACATCACAATATCTAATGCACAATCACAATAAGCTGGCATAAAATCAGCATCATTTTCTGCGATACAAGCTTTAACAAATGCGTTTTGCTCAACTTCACTCCAACCATTACTATAATTTTCTGATTCTGTCACATCCAAAGTATAGCTACAGGATTCAGCAACTTCCATAATATCATCTTCTGTCATATATTCATTAGCCTCTTCAGGTGAATCGTACATGGACATAACCATGTCTAAATAACAATCACAATAAGAACTTAAATCCATTTCATTTTCAGAATTACATTCTTCAAGAAAAAAGTTTTGATCAACCTCACTCCATTCATAATCTAAATCTTCTTCAATTGGATTACCATTTCCATCATATTCTGATGCTATGTTTTTCCAATAAGCATCCCATAAATTATCCCATCCCTCACTTTTTTCGATTTCTTCTTTACAAGTTTCGCACTGTTTTTTAAAGAATGCAAAATCTTTTTTTGCAATATCTAGATTATCTTTTTCATCTTTCCATTTAATTTCTAAATTTTCTGCTAAATCCATATATAATTTACTTGCATTTTCATTTTTTTCATATGCTATTTCATATTTTTCATATAGTTCATCATAATCTTCACCTTCAGCGTATTCCATCTTTTTTTCAATATCTTCAACTATATTTCCAGTAATAAAGATATCGCAAAAAGCATTTGATGCTGAAATTAAATCTTTTTGTTTTTTTGTCAGCTCAGGAGCTTTATTTTCTTTACTCTTTTTATCTGAACTACATGATGTAAAAATCATGCAAACAAAGAGTATTGATCCAATTGTTGTAATTAATTTATTCATTTTAAGTTTTTTTTTCTTACTCTTATGGCTTTTCAGATTACGCCCCGTTTTTTTCGTAGTTTCTGAACTCTACGTAGATTATAACAAATTTAGTTAAATTTTTGAATTTGTGATCCTCAATATTTCTTCTTCTAATAAACATGTTTTTTTAATTAATTCTTCTCCTTTTTTTAGAATATCATCCACAAAATGTCTATCATCACAGTCTCTACAGTTTATCTTAACATTTAAAAAAGCTCCTAGAACAGCCGTCCTTGCACACAATGCACCAACTCCAGCATCAGTTACAGAATTGGGATTTCCAATTTCTGCCATAGCTTTCATTACTTGCATAGATTCGTACGATATCTCCATTACTTTGAAAGGAGTAAGAATAGCATATTTAGTTGCCTCTTGTATAGCCTTATCTCTATTTTTTTCATCCTCTTTACTAGACTTTGGTAATCTGTATGCTTGCATTATTTTATTAAATGCATTAGTGTCTTCGTCAACCAAATTAATTAACTGTTTTTGATATTGTATTCCTTTTTCAGCCCAATTTGAAAACTCTTCCCACCTAGAATCCCAACCTCTTTTATGGGCTGATAAATTTGCCACCATTGTTCCAAGAGCTACTCCCATTGCTCCACAGTAAGCAGATATAGAACCACCACCAGGTGCTGGACTTTCAGATGATGTTTCATTTGCAAAGTCATTTAAAGTCATGTTAATTAGCGGCTGTTTTGTATTGCTATCAATCATATACTCAATAACTCTTTCATCTGGATTAAATGGGCTGAGTTCGTCCAGTCCTAGACTTTTAACAGCTATCTTTATTATTTCATCTTCGTTTATACCAATAGATCTCTTTTGTTTTTTCAGGAAGTATTTTCCAGCGTCAACTAATACTTTTTTAGGCACTAAGCCTACTAATTCAGAACCGGTAACTCTCAATCCTCTTGCTTGAGCTCTTTCACATGTTTTATCAAAAACTTCATGAAGTGGTGATATATTAATATTTGTCAGATTATAAGATATTTGTGCTACACCATACTCTTCAATAAACCAACCAATACCTTTCACTGATTTAAATAGTCCAGGAATTTTAATTGCATTTCCATCTTTATCCTTAACTATTTTTCCTGTTAAAGTATTTCCTTCTCTTTTGATTCTTCCAGCTTCTCTGATGTCAAAAGCTATAGCATTAGCTCTTCTTGTTGATGTTGTATTAAGATTTACGTTGTAGGCTACTAAAAAGTCTCTAGCAGAAATAGCAGTTGCGCCAGACTTCTTAACTGAATCATTAAAATTACATGGGCCATAATCTGGTTTCCAAGAAGGATCTGATAATTTTTTTCTCAAACCTTCATATTCACCTTTTCTACAGTTAGCAAGGTTTTTTCTTTTTTCTTCTTTAGCTGCTTCCTCATAATGATAAACAGGTATTTCTAATTCTTTACCTACTTTTTCACCAAGTTTATGTGCCCATGAAACACATTCTTTCATACTTATATTAGAAATGGGAACAATAGGACATACATCAGTAGCTCCCATCCTTGGGTGTTCTCCTGTGTGAGAACTCATATCAATTAATTCCTGAGCTTTTTCAATTAATAAAAATGCCGCGTCAATAACAGGTTTTGGCTCCCCAACAAATGTTATAACTGTTCTATTTGTTGCAGCTCCCGGATCTATATTTAAAAGTTTAACTCCTTTTACCGTCTCAACAATTTTAGCTATAGCATTTATTTTTTCTAAATCTCTTCCTTCAGAAATATTTGGTACACATTCTATTAATTGTTTCATATTTTTTAAATTTATAAACAACAAATATAGTATTCTTCTTTTTAAAAATACATACTTTTGTGATTATGGATGAACATATAGAATCAGCGGTTAAAAATGGGACTATGTTGCCTTTGATGGAGGCATTTTATACCATTCAAGGTGAAGGTTATTTTGTAGGAAAAGCAGCTTATTTTTTAAGAATTGGTGGTTGTGATGTAGGTTGTCATTGGTGTGATGTTAAAGAAAGCTGGGATGCATCTACTCATCCTCCAACATCTGTTGATGATATAATTTTAATGATAAAAAAGTGTAGTGTAGATACCGTAGTTATCACAGGAGGGGAACCACTTATGTGGGATTTAACTTATTTGACAAATAAATTAAAAGAAAATAATTATAAAATTCATTTAGAGACTTCAGGCACTCATAAATTAACAGGTGCGTTTGATTGGATTTGTTTATCTCCAAAGAAAATGAAGTTACCGCTAAAGACAATAAAGCCTTTTGTAAATGAGTTAAAAGTAATTGTTAATAGTAGACATGACATTAGATGGGCAGAGGAGCAGAGATTAGATTTAAATGATGATTGTTGTTTATATTTACAACCACAGTGGAGCAAAAAAGAAAAAGTTATGCCTTTAATTATAGAATATATAAAATTAAATAAAAATTGGGCTATTTCCTTGCAAACTCAAAAGTATATGAATATTCCATAATGAAAAAAATAGTTCTTATTTTTTTATTTCTCCCTTTTATTTCTTTTGGACAGTTTGATTACAAAAGCTACAATAAAGCTGTAAAATATAATTCTAAGGGAAACATAAAAAAAGCTATTAAATATGCTAACAAGAGCCTAGAAGATAATCCATCTTGGAGAAAACCAAATTTATTATTAGCTTCTATTTATATTAATCTTGACAGTATTGAATTAGCAGCAAACTTTATTTTAAAAGTTTATGAAAGAAATAATCCTAAAGATGTTGTTCTTTTAGAGAAACTTATCAAATTATATTATTCAAATGGCTATTATTATGAGGCTTTATCTTTTTTAGATATAGTATTGACAGACTCTTTGAAAATGAATTTCAATGTGGAAAGATATATAAACAATTGTAATTTTGCTATTGAAGCTATAAAAAATCCTGTAACATTTAATCCTCAAAATATTGGCTTAAATATCAATTCTTCTGATCAAGAATATTCACCATCAATTTCAGTGGATGGAAGTAAGCTTGTTTATTCAAGACGTTTTTTAAAAGACAATATTTTACAGGAAGATTTTTATATTTCTTACAGAGATTCTGAAGGAAATTGGAAAGAATCATTTCCTTTGTCTGATGTTTTAAATACCTCTGGTAATGAAGGTGCATTTTCATTTTCAACTGATACCAATTTAATTGTTTTTACTTCTTGCGAAAGATTTGATAGAGTTGGAGGTTGTGATTTATATTTGTTATATGATGGTGTTGTATATAATGCAGGTAATTTAGTTAATTCAGATAAATGGGATACTCAAGGTTGTTTTTCTCCAGACAGAAAGTATTTATACTTTGTAAGCAATAGACCTGGTGGTTTTGGAGGTTCTGATATCTGGCGATCAGAAATTGTAGATAACATATTTCTTAAACCAGAAAACTTAGGACCTTCAATAAACACAAAATATGATGAGATGTCTCCATTTCTTCACCCAGATAATTTAACTTTTTATTTTGCATCAAATGGACATATTGGAATGGGAGATTTTGATATTTTTGTTAGTAGAAGAAAAAATATAATTAGTAATTGGCAAAAACCAGAAAATTTAGGATACCCTATAAACTCACATAATACTGAAAATTCATTAGTTGTTGAAAAAGATGGAAATACAGCATATTTTGTATCAGATAAAAATAGTTATGGGTTAGAAGATATTTTTATTTTCCAGCTGCCTAATCAGTTGATGGCTAACAAAATCACAAATATTGAACTTGACATAATAACAAAACAAAAAAATGAGGAAATTATTTTTAAAAATGTGACATTTGCATCGAATTCATTTATAATTGATTCTTCTTCATATTTAGAATTAGATCAGCTAGTAGCATATCTTATTAAAAATCCTGATCTTGAAATTGAGATTCAAGGACATACGGATGATCAAGGTAATGATTTAGATAATTTAAAGTTATCAATAAGTAGGGCCTATGAAGTATTTAAATATTTACAAACAAGAACTGAAAATAAATTAACTTACGTTGGGTACGGTGAACAAAATCCCTTATTTCCTAACAATTCGATACAAAATAGAGCTAAAAATAGAAGAACTTCTTTTGTTATTATCAATTGAAAATATCACTTTTACTGATAGGTTTTTCAATAATTCTACATTTAAATCCTTTTAAAAATCTATTTTTCTCAGTTACTTTATCAATAGGTATGGTTTTTGATGTAGGCTTTGATTTATAGTTTACATATTCAAGTTTATTTTTATTAAATAGAAGAAATAAATCACTGCATTCTGTAAAATTAAGTCCAATTTTTTCATTTTTCTTTTCGTCATCAATAAAAAATATACTTTGTCCATTACCATTAACATCCATATATTTTATTTGGTCATCATCAAAAAAAGCTATCATATTCTTTCCTTTAATTTGATTATAGTTTAATGAGTCTAATTTTTCAATTATTATTGGGTTAGAGGTTAAAATCATTTTTTCGATTTCACCATTTGAAATTTGGAATCTTATGCTGTCTGATGTTATTTGATATTCTTTAGACCAAATTACTGGAGATCGATACATTTGTATTATGGAATCATTAAAATTATAGCTCAAAGAATCACACTTTCCTTGTAAGTTTTTTTTGAAAAATTTAACTTTATTGTAAGCCAAGACTTTTTTGTTTTTATTTTTTTGGTGACTTACAAATTTTTTAGCATGCATAAACAATGTATCCTCTTTAAGCATTATTTCTAAAATCGGTTTTTTTGTTATTTCTGCAATTTTTTTATTTTCAAAATATTCAATAAAATTTCCGTATACATTAACATTTTCAATAGTATCTTCTACTTTTGCATTGTTAAGTATTTTACCGTATTTTAGGTTTTCATCATAGTAAATACTGTCACCAGTTATAATTTGTGCCTCAGAATTTATGTATGCATTTTGTTGAAATTGTGAAATTCCTTTCTCATCATCATACCATCCATTTTCACAGTAAATTGTTTTATTCTCTGATTTTAAATAGGACGGACCAAAAAAATTATAAATTTTACTTTTTGAGTTATAATGCATATTATCAGTTGTAATGTTATAATTTTTTGTTGTAACTAATACAGAATCAGTAAATATAAATTTATTTTTTCTGGAAAAATACTTTCCTTTTTTTGATTTAATTTCTCTATCTTTTTGATAAATTTTTCCTGGTTTTGGGTAATTTGCAATATCATGTTTAAAATCATAAAAAATTTTTTCTGTTTTCAATATCATAAAATTATCAGATAAAATGACATTTCCAGAAATTTCAGCTTTTTCTTTTTTTCCATAGAATGTTAACTTTTTTCCTTCTAGAGTTAGTGAATCTGCTTGTGATATTTTAATTTTTCCAAAAGCAATGATTTTTTGTTCTTTAAGATAATGATAAGCAGAGTCACAGTACATAAATGCATTGTTATGCTTGAAAGTTACATTTCCTATCAGTCTTAAATAGTCTGGATGTAACTTGTTACTGGCAAATGAGCTATCTGCATTAATTATTTCTATCTTTTTTGTATTTTGGGCATAAATACTCGAACTGAATACAACAAAAAAAATATGAAGTAAAATCCTCAAAGTTTATTTATACAAGGTTTGCGTTCTGTCTGGCCCAACTGATACAATAGAAATTGGAGTTTCAAGTATTTCTTCAAGCCACTTAATGTAATTATTTAATTGTTTAGGCGCATTAGACAAATCTGTAAGATTAGTTAAGTCCATATCCCAACCTTTATGCTCTTTGTAAATTGGTTTTAAATTACTATTATCTTCAAAAGGTAGATAATCTATTTTCTTACCATTTAATTCATAATGCGTACAAGCCTTAACGATTTCTAATCCGCTAAGAACATCTGCTTTCATCATCATTAATTTTGTAACTCCATTAATATTAATTGCGTATTTTAATGCTGGTATATCTATCCAGCCACATCTTCTAGGTCTTCCAGTTGTTGCACCAAATTCATTTCCGATCTTTCCAATTTTTTCACCTACCTTGTCGAACAACTCTGTTGGAAATGGACCACTTCCGACTCTAGTACAATAAGCTTTAAAAATCCCAAATACATCTCCAATTTTATTTGGAGCGATACCTAAGCCTGTACAAGCTCCAGCAGTAATTGTATTTGATGATGTTACAAAAGGATATGAGCCAAAATCAATATCTAATAATGTTCCTTGTGCTCCTTCAGATAATATTTTTTTTCCTTGATTGATAGCATTATGTATATAATGTTCACTATCAATATGCTTAAATTGCTTCAGCATACTTAATGATTCAAACCAATTTTCTTCCATTTCTGATAGATCGTACTCATAATCATAGAATTTTAAAATTTGAATATGTTTACTTTTAAGTCTTTCATATTTTGATTTAAATTCTGGTGAAGAAATATCACCAACCCTTAAACCATTTCTACCAGTTTTGTCCATATAAGTTGGTCCAATTCCTTTTAAAGTAGAACCAATTTTTTCCTTTCCTTTTGCTTTTTCAGATGCAGCATCTATCAGCTTATGCGTTGGTAATATTAGATGTGCTTTTTTGGAAATTAAAAGGGTAGAGGTTGGGATTTTAGTCTTTTTAATTCCTAAAATTTCATTTCTAAAAATTATTGGATCAATAACAACTCCGTTTCCTATGAGGTTAGTTACATTTTTATGAAATATTCCTGAAGGGATAGTATGTAAAACATGCTTAATACCATCAAATTCAAGAGTATGACCTGCATTAGGACCGCCCTGAAATCTTGCTATAATATCATATTTTGAAGTTAAGACATCAACAATTTTACCTTTTCCTTCATCTCCCCACTGTAATCCTAAAAGTACGTCTGCTTTCATATCTTTAATTATTTATCTTGTTTTGACAGTCATTACAAATACCATACAAATTAAGTGCATGTCGATTAATTTTGAATTTCATGCTTTCCTCAATAACATTTTTAATACTTTGAATTCTTGGATCACAAAATTCTATTACTTTGTCACAGTTTGTACATATTAGATGATCATGTTGTTTGTAAGAATATGACTTTTCGTATTGTGCTTGACTTTTGCCAAACTGATGTTTTCTAACTAATTGACATTCTAACAAGATTTCAATAGTGTTATATAAAGTTGCTCTACTTACTCTATATTTTTTATTTTTCATTCGGACATACATCGACTCAATATCAAAATGACCGTCATATTCATATATCTCTTTTAAAATTGCATATCTTTCAGGAGTCTTTCTATGTTTTTTTTCAATTAGATAGTTTGAAAAAATATCTGTTACAATTTTGAGTATTTTTGATTTGTCCAATTGTTTAATTTATTTAACAAAAGTATAAAATTTACCTTTTTAATTACTATTAAATTTAATGATGTTTATAAGTTCTAGAAATTGAAGTAATTGCTTCAATTCTTTTTAGCTTTTCTGTAAGTGCTTTCAAAAAAGTTACATTATGAACTTTTAATGTTATTACACCTTCAAAAATGCCATCATTGCTAGTCATATTTATGGATTTTATGTTAACGTGCATTTGATTTGAAATAATTTGGGTAACCTTATTCATAACACCAACATTGTCAATGCCTTTTACATTTAAAGAAGCTATGAAATCAATTTCATTTTTTGAAATCCATTTTGCATCAATCAATCTATATGCAAAATTTGATCTGAGTTGAATAGAATTTGGACAGTCAGATCTATGAATTTTTATTCCATCGTTTACTGTTAAAAAACCAAATATTTGGTCTCCAGCAATAGGATTGCAGCAGGATGCCATTTTGTAGTCTAATACTTCATCATTATCGTCAAAAACAATAATTTTTTTTAGATCTGTTTCCTTAGAAGGGTTTGTATTCTGGCTTGTAAATCTATTTTTGATTGTTTGATACCATCCTCTTTTTTGATACTGAACAAATTCTTTAATTTCTGAATTAGATATTGCACTTGTGCCAAATCTAAAATATAGATCAATGGATGTGCCAGTATTAAAATATTTGATAAGCTCAGTTTCTATTTGACTAGTTAATTTAAGTTTAAGATGCTTTAATTTTCTTTCTGCTATTTCTTTTCCAACTACTGCAATTGCTTTTTTATCTTCCCTAAGCGCAGATTTAATTTTTGATCTTGCTCTAGAAGTAACTACAAATCTCAACCAATCTTCTCTTGGTCTTTGTTTTTCTGATGTTATAACTTCAACTTGGTTTCCACTTTGAAGCTTATGACTTAGAGAAACTAACTTACCATTTACTTTTATTCCCATACATTTTAATCCAATATCTGTATGAATTTCGAATGCAAAATCCAAGGCAGTACTACCTTTGGGTAAGGTTTTAAGGTCTCCTCCAGGAGTAAAAACATATATTTCTCCAGAGTATAAGTTAAGCTTAAAATCATCAATAAAATCAATAGCATTATTTTCAGGATTTGTTAGTAGCTCTCTAATTTTTTCAATCCAAGAATCAAGCGAACTTCCTTTGTCGTATTGTTGTTTATATTTCCAATGTGCAGCATAGCCTTTCTCAGCTATTTCATCCATTCTTTTAGTTCTTATTTGAACTTCAACCCATTTTCCATCTTCTCCCATGACTGTCGTGTGTAGAGACTCATATCCATTAGCTTTAGGAGTTGATATCCAATCTCTTAATCTATCGGGATTTGGTTTATAAAAATCGGTTACAATAGAATAAATTTTCCAACAATTAGATTTTTCGAGATCTAATGTTGAATCAACAATTATTCTGATAGCAAATTTGTCAAAAATATCTTCAAAATTAATATTGTTTTTTACCATTTTATTTCTAATTGAAAATATTGATTTAGGTCTTCCAGTTATTGAAAATTTTAGATTACTTTCTTTGAGCTTAGCTTTTAATGGTTTTGAAAATTTTAGTATATATTTTTTTCTCTCTTCTTTTGTTGCTTTTAATTCTTCAGCGATTGCTTTATAAACTTCAGGCTTAGTAAATTTTAAGCCTAAATCTTCCAATTCTGTTTTTATTGTGTATAATCCTAATCTATGTGCTAATGGAGCATATAAATATAATGTTTCTGATGCGATTTTTAATTGTTTAGGTTTTGTCATATTTTCAAGAGTTCGCATGTTATGTAGTCTATCTGCAAGTTTTATTAAAATTACTCTTACATCGTCAGACAATGTAAGAAGCATTTTACGAAAATTTTCAGCTTGCATAGATACATTTTTATCAAATACATCTTGAATTTTTGTAAGACCGTCTATTATTAGAGCATATTTTTTTCCAAAATTTTTTTTAATATCTGCTAAAGTGTAGTCTGTATCCTCTACTACGTCGTGTAATAAAGAGCATACAATTGATGTGGTCCCTAGTCCTATTTCCTTTGCACTAATGTGTGCAACTGCAATTGGGTGATAGATATATGGTTCACCACTTTTTCTCCTCATGTTTTTGTGAGCTTCTACAGCAACATTAAATGCTTTTCTGATGATTTTCTTATCGTTTTTGCTTAGTCGATCTTTGTTTACTCTTAATAGTGATCTATATCTATTAAGAATTTCTTTTTTTTCTTTTTCATGATCAATTGGTTGCATATTAAGCAAAAATAGGGTAGCTACCCATTAATTTATTAACTTCTGTTTTAACTTGAATAATAATGTTATCATCATTATAATTTAAAATTACTTCATTTATAAGTTCCACGATTTTTGGTATTTCTAACTCAGTAATTCCTCTTGTTGTAATAGCAGGAGTTCCAAATCTTATACCTGAAGTGACAAATGCTGACTCTGTATCAAATGGCACCATATTTTTATTTGCAGTTATATCGGCTTTTACTAAAGCTTGCTCAGCTTCTTTGCCAGAAATATTTTTGTTTCTTAAATCTATAAGCATACAATGATTTACTGTACCTCCAGAAATAATATTATAGTTTAACTTCGTAAATTCATTAGCCATTAATTTAGAATTTTGAATAACCTGTTTACAATAATTTTTAAATTCTGGTTGTAACGCTTCTTTAAATGCAACAGCTTTAGCGCCTATAACATGTTCAAGTGGTCCGCCCTGTGAGCCGGGAAAGACACCAGAATTTAAAATTGTTGACATCATCTTTGTTTTACCTTTTGGCGTTTTAAGTCCAAATGGGTTTGGGAAATCTTCACCCATCATAATCATACCTCCTCTGGGACCTCTTAAAGTTTTATGTGTTGTTGTTGTTAAAATATGACAATATGGTACTGGGTTGTTTAGTAATCCTGTTGCAATTAATCCTGCAGGATGAGCTATGTCTGCCATTAATAATGAATTAGTTTTGTCGGCAATTTCTCTAAATTTTTTGTAGTCCCAGTCCTGAGAATACGCTGAACCTCCACAAATGATTATTTTGGGATTATTTTCGACAGCTATCTTTTCTAATTCGTCATAATCAATTATTCCAGTCTCTTTTTTAACATTATAAAAAAAAGTTTTATATAATTTTCCTGAAAAATTAACTGGAGATCCATGTGTCAAATGGCCCCCATGAGCTAAATTAAACCCTAGTATTTTGTCTCCTGGATTTAAACATGCTAAAAAAACAGCAGCATTAGCCTGTGATCCTGAGTGGGGTTGTACGTTGACATATTCAACTCCAAACAGTTGTTTTGCTCTTTCTATCGCAAGATTTTCTACTTCATCCACTACTTCGCAGCCTCCATAGTATCTTTTTCCAGGAAATCCTTCTGCATATTTATTTGTTAAACATGATCCCATTACTTGCATAACTTCATCGCTAACAAAATTTTCTGATGCGATAAGCTCTATGCCATTTTTTTGTCTTTGATTTTCTTTTTTAATTAAATCAAAAATTAATTGATCATTTCTCATTATTTAATAGCTTTTAATTTTTATTTTAGTCCTCGCAACAAATTTATATAATTTTATGAATAGAATTAGTAAAATTTTTGGAATAAAATATCCTATTATTCAAGGTGGTATGGTGTGGTGTAGCGGTTGGCGTTTAGCTTCATCTGTGAGTAATCATGGTGGCTTGGGATTAATCGGGTCTGGATCTATGTATCCAGATGTACTAAGACAACATATACAAAAGTGTAAGAAAGCTACTGATAAACCCTTTGGAGTGAATATTCCATTGCTGTATCCAAATGTTGATGATCATTTAAAAATTATTATTGAAGAAAAAGTTAGTATAGTATTTACATCAGCTGGCAATCCCGAAAAATATACTTCTTTTTTACAAGAAAATGGTATTACAGTAGCACATGTTATTGCAAACAAAAAATTTGCATTAAAGTGTCTTAAGGCAGGTGTTGATGTCATTGTTGCTGAAGGTTTTGAAGCAGGTGGACATAACGGTATTGAAGAAATCACAACTATGTGTTTAATTCCAATTATACGAGATATTGTTGATATTCCATTAATTGCAGCTGGTGGAATAAGTTCTGGAAAATCAATGCTTGCTGCTATGATTTTAGGTGCTGATGGCGTGCAAATAGGTAGTAGATTTGCTGCAAGTAATGAGTCATCAGCTCATGAAAACTTCAAGCAAGAAATAATTAATGCAAATGAGGGAGATACAGAATTAACTCTTAAAGAGTTGACTCCTGTTCGTATGATGAAAAATAAATTCTACGATACAATTCAAGAAGCATATGCTAATAATGCTACTAAAGAACAACTTGCAATTTTACTTGGAAAAGGAAGAGCAAAAAGAGGAATGTTTGAAGGAGATTTAATTAATGGTGAATTAGAAATTGGACAGATTTCAGCACACATAAATAATATTAAGCCAGTTTCGGAAATAATGAGTAAATTAGTTCAAGAATACAATTTTGCATTATCCAATATAAACGATTATAAAATCTAAAAATACTGTAAATTACTTTTTATATATTTGTGAAAACTTGTTTGATGAAAAAATTATTTTTTTTATTTGTACTATCTCTATTAGCATCAAATGTTTTTTCTTCTCATTACATTGGTGGTGAAATAACTTGGGAGTGTAATAAAGATCCTTTAAGTTTTGATTATGGTAAATACACTTTTTATTTAACTATTTATCAAGATTGTGATGGTATTGATTTTAGTACTATAGGATATGATATTACAGTTCACAATCATCCATCTTTATTTTCTATTAATTTACCTTATTTTTCTTCGATTGATATTTCCCCAACTGGGGTAGCTGGTACAACTCCATGCTATGATTGTAATACTCAACCAATTAATACGTTCGGTGCTGTAAAACAATGGAACTATGTTTCTGCACCAATAACAATAACAGGTACTCCTCCAGCTGATGGCTGGCATTTTACATGGGGAACCTGCTGTAGAAGTAACAATATTGTTAACATACCAAATGCTGATTTAGAAGATTGGACTGTTAGGACTGTTATGTATCCATATACTGATCCAAACGGAAATATTTTACCCAATGGAAATATGTGTTATGAGAATTCACCAATATTTAAAGAAGAACCAAAAACTATTTTGTGTACAGGATATCCTTTCTCATATAGCCATCTAGCATTTGATGTAGAGTTGGATTCCCTGAGTTATAGTTGGGCTGAACCATTAGATGCTGCTGCCGCTTATAATGCAGCCAACCCTAGTGCTACTGCTTTAACATACAGTCCTCCATACAATGTTAATTCTCCAATACCAGGAAACCCAACGTTAAATAATGAAAATGGTGAAATATCTTTTCTTTCCAATATTGCAGGATTATTTGTTACTGTTGTTAAAGTTGAAGCTTTTAAATGCGGACAATTAGTTGCTGAAGTTTTCAGAGACGTAAATGTTGGTCTTTTAGCTTGCGGAACACTTCCAAATGGTTCTCAAAATTCTCCACCAGTTATTACTTCCCCAGTAGGTCCTCAAAATTGGATCACAACATTAAATCCTTCTACTGGTCTTCCTTCTTATGAGACAACAGTGATGGCGGGTGAACTTGTTAGTTTTTCAGTTATTGCAACTGATAATGATATTAATGCGACAGGTAATTTGCAGGATGTCTTTTTAGAAGTTGAAGGTGGGCAACTTGATCCACAATTAGCCTTAAGCAATATTGCTACTTTTAACGTAACTTCCTCATCTCCAGGAACAGTATCAGGTGATTTTTTGTGGCAATCGAATTGTGAACATATGCAGGATTTTGGTTGCGGTAGACAAGGAGGGTCTTATACATTTAATTTAAAAGCATATGATGATTTTTGTCCTGCAAATGGAATTGTTATAGCAACAATTACAATTAATGTTATACCTCCTCAGCCTGATTTAAGATGTTTGGCTGTTGATGAAAGTGGAGGAGTTGACTTGTTTTATTCATTTCCTGATGGAGTTGTAGATACGAATATCAAATATGATATTTACTTTTCTAAACAATATGGCGGTCCGTATCAACTTATTGATAGTATTTTCTATCCATCTAACCAATATTATCATCCTGCATCTAATGCACAAAATTCCAATAGTTATTATTTTCTTTTAGGAACAGTTACATGCGGTGTTGTTGGTTCAGGAACAGACTCACTTTTATACTCTGATACATTGTCAACTATTTACATGAATTCTAATATATTAAATTCAGGAGTTTCTGTAGATTTATCTTGGAACCCAATTCATGATCCTCTATTAACATCCTCTGCATTGGACTATGATTTACATTACATAGACATAAACAATGTAGATAATATTATAACATCACTTCCAGACTTATTTTATCAATTTAACACAGAGTACTGCAATTACAATCCTGAGTTTTATGTTGAAATTTCTGATGTTAGTGGATGTGTATCAAAATCGTCTATTGCTTCTGTCAACTTGCTTGACACATTATCACCTAATATACCAATAATAACTGATGTATCAGTAGACAATTTAGGAAAATCTGCTATAACATGGGAGCTATCACCTGGTTCTGATTTTTACATAGTTTATTTTTTAGATTCTGACGGTGCATGGATAACATTAGATAGTGTAGTACATCCTGTTAATACATACACTTTTGCTTCATCACAGGCAGTTTCTAATGTAGAGTCTTTTAGTATACTTGCAATAGATAGTTGTGGTAATTCTAAAAATAGAACTTCTACTCACAATTCTATATTATTACAAAATACTTCAGACGCTTGTGATTACTCGATTTTATTAAATTGGAATGATTATATTAATTGGCAAGCGGGTGTAGGTTATTATAGAATAAATGTTACTGAAACTGATAGTATCGGAAATTCTAATGATATGTCATTTACAGTTAATGGAGTAACCGAATTTTTATTTGAAAACATTTCTTCTTCATATAACTACAGTTGTTTTATTGAAGCGTTTAATACTGATTCATCTTACAAAGCAGTATCAAACATTATAAATATCAATTTAGATGTAGCCAAAAAGCCTTTATTTAATTATATTGAATTTGTATCTGTTAATCATTTTGATGGTTCTGTTGATTTAAGTTGTATAGTTGATTTATCAGCTGTAATTGAAAGATATGATATTTATAGATCCATGCAGCAAATGAATAATTTTTCAAAAATAGGAGAAGTTAATTTCTCTGGATCAAGTCCTATTCAATTTAATGATAACAGTGCCGCAACTGATGATTATTTTTATCAGTATAAAGTATTTCCAGTAGATACATGTGGTCAATTATTAACGTCTCCTGTTTACAATTCACCTACTTATTCAAATGATACTTCAATTGCACAAACTATATTTTTAGATGTTAGGACCAATCTTGACTATTCAAGTGTTGCATCATTAGATGGTGAATATACAAACACTATATTTTTTAATAATTACAAAGAATGGATAGGAGATGTGTCCAAGTATTATCTTTACAGATCAGTAAATAGAGAGCCATTTAATCTAATACCTATTCACGTTTGGGATATAGAGAATAATCCTAACAAAGAACTTAAATATGTTGATGTTGTGACAACTTTTGGAGATGGAAATGGCAGATTTTGTTATTACGTTCAAGCTGTTGAAGGAAATAACACACCATATGGTCCTGTAACTGAGGGTAGTTTTTCAAACATTGCTTGTATATCACAAACTCCAATTTTATTTGTTCCTTCTGTATTTACTCCAAATGGAGATGAGCATAATGAAATTTTTATACCAGTTACTTATTTTGTTTCTAACATTGGTTATTCTTTTTCAGTTTATAGTAGAGGAGGAGAAGAAATATTTTTTACTGATGATCCAGAAAAGGGCTGGGATGGTACATTTAAAAATAATCCAGTACAAAATGGTAATTATGTCTATCTTATAAAGTATTTAAACGGAGTAGGTAGTTTGGTTGAAAAATCTGGAGTTATCTCATTAATTAGGTAAGTATTTGAATTCATTATTAAATATTCCCCTTTTACGGAACTTTTTTTTTATAAAATGTTAATTTTGCATAACTTTAACTTTACTAGATGAGTAATAATATTTTAAAAGAGGGCTTAACTTATGATGATGTTTTAGTAGTACCATCATATTCAGATGTTTTACCAAATTCTGTTAGTACCTCCACAAAATTTACAAATAATATTAGATTGAATATTCCAATTGTATCTGCTGCTATGGATACAGTTACTGAGTCTAAAATGGCTATTGCTATTGCACAGGAAGGAGGTATTGGCGTATTGCATAAAAATATGGACATAATTAGTCAAGCAAAAGAAGTTAGAAAAGTTAAAAGATCTGAGAGTGGTATGATTTTGGATCCTATTACATTATTTACATCTGCTACTGTAGGAGATGCTTTTAAAGTTATGCGTGAAAATAGCATAGGTGGAATACCAATTATTGATAAAAATTCTAATTTGTTAGGTATTGTAACAAACAGAGATCTAAGATTCGAAAAAGATATGTCAATGCCTATTACAAACTTAATGACATCAACAAATCTTGTTACAACTGAAATAAATGATTTAGATAATGCTGAGAAGATACTTAAATCTAATAAAATAGAAAAATTACCAGTTGTTGATTCAAGCAATAAACTTCTTGGTTTAATAACATTTAAAGATATAATTAAGAATAGATTACGACCTAATGCATGTAAAGATAAATTTGGTAGACTTAGAGTTGCTGCTGCCATAGGAGTAACGGCTGATAGCTTAGACAGAGTAAAGGCATTGGTTAAAGCTTCTGTTGATGCTGTTATAATTGATACTGCTCATGGACACAGTAAGGGTGTTTTAGATACATTGAAAAAAGTAAAATCATTATACCCTAAATTAGATGTAGTTGTTGGAAATATTGCTACTGCTGAAGCAGCTAATGATTTAATAAAGGCTGGAGCTGATGCTTTAAAAGTTGGTATTGGACCTGGATCTATATGTACTACCAGAATTATTTCTGGAATTGGAGTTCCTCAGTTAACTGCAGTTATCGATGTTGCCACTGTCGCTAAAAAGTCTAATATTCCATTAATTGCTGATGGAGGTATTAGATATTCCGGTGATATTGTTAAGGCACTTGTAGCAGGAGCAAGCACTGTTATGCTAGGATCAACTATAGCAGGAGTTGAAGAAGCTCCTGGAGAAACAATTATTTTTCAAGGAAGAAAATTTAAGGCATATAGAGGTATGGGTTCAATTGAAGCTATGGAACAGGGATCAAAAGACAGATATTTCCAAACAGATGAGCAAAATTCTAATAAACTTGTACCAGAGGGAATAGTTGGGAGAGTTGCATACAAGGGCAAATTAAGTGAAGTTCTTCATCAAATGATTGGAGGACTAAGAGCAGGCATGGGTTATACTGGCTCTGAATCTATTTTAGCACTAGGCGATTCCAAATTTTTGAAGATAACAACTGCCGGAGTTATTGAGAATCATCCTCATGATGTTACAATAACCAGAGAAGCACCTAATTACAGTAGAAAATAAATTAATTAATAATGAAAAAAATATATTTACTTATAGCCACGCAATTCATTTTTTTATTGTCATTTTCACAAGAAATTATTAGAATTTCTGATACAATATCACAGAATTCAACAATAGTTGATTTAGATGAATTTAAAAATATTTTTTATAAGAACAATAATAGTGCTGAAGTATCTTTAGACTATCTTGATGAATACATGGAGCTCTACATAAAATTTAAACTTAAGGTTATAGAAGCGCAATCTTTGGGGTATGATACTTTGAAAAAGTTTAAAACTGAATTAGAAGGATACAGAAAACAATTAGCCAAGCCCTATTTAAGAAATAAGGATTTCGATAAACAAATGCTTTCTGAAGCTTATCAAAGAATGCAATTTGATATAAATGCAAGTCATATTCTTATTGCTTTAAGTCAAGAATCTACAAAAGACCAAGAAAAAAATGCTTATGATAAAGCAATAAAAATAAGAAATAGTATTTTAAATAAAGAATTAGATTTTGCTGATGCTGCAAAAAAGTTTTCGGACGATCAATCAGCTAAATATAATGATGGAAATTTAGGTTATTTTACTGCTTTTATGATGGTTTATGATTTTGAATCTGCAGCGTATAATACTAATATCGGAAATATTTCACTTCCTGTAAAAACCAAGTTTGGTTATCATTTAATTAAAGTAAATGATAAAAGAAAAGCTGTAGGAAATGTTAAGGTTGCTCATATAATGTTTAAAACAGCAAAAGATGCAAGTGAAGACCAAATCAACGAGGCATATCAAAAAGCAGTTAATGCAATGAATTTACTAAAGGATGGTGATGATTTTGCTGATGTTGCAGAAAGATTCTCTGAGGATAAAAAGACTGCAGTAAATGGTGGAATACTTCCTGAATTTGGTGTTGGAAAAATGGTTTCTGAATTTGAAAATAAAGCTTTTTCACTACAAAATATTGG
>Ga0160422_10000238_pt1 | contig 31771 bp, 25 predicted proteins | sample Fk160mmetaG_FD_108192 | JGI IMG/M metagenome (GOLD analysis project Ga0160422, IMG submission 108192) | Marine microbial communities from the Central Pacific Ocean - Fk160115 60m metaG | ecosystem: Environmental > Aquatic > Marine > Oceanic > Photic zone | place: The Central Pacific Ocean...
AATAGTTGGAAATCTATCAATAAAATTAATAAAGTATTTTTCACCTTTGACGATTTTAGTTTGCTGAAGTATTATCTCTGAAATCCAGATTCGATATGCATCATTATTTTTTCTCCACGGTAAATCTCTTTTGTTAAAATTGTACCATTTTAAAAGACTTTTTTCTATCGTCATATGTAAATTAATAATCTATTAGTAACTCACTAATTTAAAATTTAAATTTATATATTTGCATGCCTTAAAGCTAATTGTAAAACCAAATAACAGAAAATGACAAAGGCAGATATAGTGAAAAATATTTCAGATCAAACGGGAGTTGATAAAACTGACGTTCAAATGATCGTAGAAAAGTTCATGGATGAAGTAAGAGATTCAATCCAAAAAAATAATAACGTTTATTTGAGAGGGTTCGGAAGTTTTATTGTTAAAACTAGAGCAGAGAAAACGGGTAGAGATATTTCTAAGAATACTGCAGTAATAATCCCAGCTCATAATATTCCATCTTTTAAACCTTCAAAGACTTTTGTCGAATCTGTTAAAAAGAATGTGCCTGTCGGCTAATTTAATTTAAATAGTATGCCTAGCGGTAAAAAAAGAAAAAGACATAAAGTTGCTACTCATAAAAGAAAAAAGAGAGCGAGAGCAAATAGACATAAAAAGAAATAGTGTTAATGGGATCACTTTAAATACCCCAAAGTTCTTTGACATAGAATATAACATTAAGTTATATAAAATTAGAAATGTTTAACCTTTCTACACACAGTAGAAATAAATTTAAAAACAGTGAAAAAAGAATTGATTATTAGATCAAATTCAAATGCTGTTGATTTTGCAATGCTCAATGATGGGAAACTTATTGAGCTAGACAAGGAAGTTGGTAAAAACATGTTTTCTGTAGGTGATATTTTTGTTGCAAAAATTAGAAAGACTATCCCTGGTTTAAATGCCTCATTTGTAAATGTAGGGCATGAAAAGGATGGTTTTCTTCATTATCATGACTTAGGTCCAAAGCTTTTATCATTATCAAAATTTGTAGAAGAAATTGATAATAAAAAAGTTAAATCTTTTTCATTTAACAAGTTTAAGTTTGAAAAAGATATTCCAAAAAATGGACTAATTAAGGATTGTTTAAAATCACAACAAACAACTTTAGTACAAATAATAAAAGAGCCGATATCAACCAAAGGTCCTAGATTAAGTTCTGAGATTTCGTTAGCAGGTAGATATATGGTATTGATTCCTTTTTCAGAGAGAATCTCTATTTCACAAAAAATTAAAAGTCAAGATGAGAAAAAAAGACTGAAGAACTTAGTTAAGAATATAAAACCAAAAGGTTTTGGAATTATTATTCGAACTGTTGCAAAAAACAAAACTGTAAGTGAGCTAGAAGGAGATCTAAAAGATTTAATTCTAAGATGGAAAAGGCTTTGTATAAATTTTAGCAAAGCAAATACTTATCCAACAAAAATCTTAGGAGAAATTAATAGAACAACATCTAAATTAAGAGATGTATTTGATGATACATTCTCAAATATATATCTAGATGATCCTAACCTGTATTCTGAGATAAAAGAATATATAAAGGTAATAGCTCCCAGTAAATCATCAATAGTTAAATTATACAAAGGAGTAACTCCAATTTTTGAAAAATATGGGATCGAAAGACAGATCAAATCATCATTTGGAAGAACTGTCTCCATGCAAAAAGGTGCATATCTTATAATCGAGCATACAGAAGCTCTTCACGTGATTGATGTAAATAGTGGAAATAGATCGAACAAATCTAAAACACAGGAAGAGACAGCTATGGAAGTTAACCTAATAGCTTCAGCAGAGATTGCTAGACAATTAAGATTAAGAGATATGGGAGGAATTATTGTAGTTGATTTTATAGATTTAACTAAAAGAGAAAACAGAAAAAAACTTTTTGATCATTTCTGTTCTGAAATGGCAAAAGATAGAACAAAACATAAAATTCTTCCACCAAGTAAATTTGGATTAATTCAAATAACAAGGCAGAGAGTAAGGCCTGAAATGAATATAAAGACAAAAGAAGCTAATCCAAATAAAGACTTAGAAGTGGAAGCACCTATTTTACTTGTTGAAAAAATCAATGTAGAACTTAACAATATTGTTAAGAATTCGCGCCATAAAAGAGGGGGAATATACATTCATGTTCACCCATTTGTAGCAGCGTATTTAAATAAAGGTCTATTCTCATTGAAAAATAAATGGAGTTTACATTATAAAAGGATCATTAAAATTGTTCCAAGGGACTCTTACTTATATCTTCAATATAATTTTACAAACAGTAGATCTAAAATTTTAAAATAAAAATGATAAAAAACCGCTTAGAATATCTAAGCGGTTTTTTTTATATTATACAATGGAATCTTCCGTAAAAAGAAAAATTGAAAATTATTGTGCATATCAAGAAAGATGTCATTCTGAAGTAAAACAAAAATTAAATAGTTTAGGGATTTTTGATGAAAACATAGATGAATACCTGTGTCATTTAATTGATGAAAACTTTTTATCAGAAACTAGGTTTTCTAATAGTTATGTAAGGGGTAAGTTCAACAACAATAGTTGGGGTAAAATTAAAATTATTAGAGAGTTAAAATTGAGAAATATTTCAGACTGGAATATAAATAATGCAATAAATCAAATAAGCGATAAAGAATATGATGAGAAGCTAATAAGATTATGTAAGAGAAAAATTGATTTCAGCAAAGAATTCTCAAACAAAACAAAAGATAAGATAATCAGAAGTTTAAGATACAAAGGCTGGGAATTAGATAAAATAATTACTTCAATTAATCAACTAACAAAGTAACTTGATTATTACTCATCTCAACAGTACCAGATTCGATTTTTAATATTGTTTCTTTATCAAGAGTTTCGAATTGATCGACAACACTTGAGTCAAGGTCTAGCTTACCTATTATTTTAACTACTCCTTTTTTAAGAGTTGATACTATTGGCGCATGATTATTTAAAACTTGAAAATCACCTGATGATCCAGGTAAAAAAATTGAGTCAACTTCTCCTTTGAAAAGAGTTTGTTCTGGAGTAATTATTTCTAAATACATCTACTATTTTGTTTCAGCAAGCATTTTTTCACCTGCCTCAATTGCCTCTTCAATAGTTCCTTTTAAGTTGAAAGCAGCTTCAGGAATATGATCAAGCTCTCCATCCATGATCATGTTAAATCCTTTAATAGTATCCTTTATGTCAACTAAGGCACCTGGAATTCCAGTAAACTGTTCTGCAACATGAAATGGTTGAGATAAAAACCTTTGAACTCTTCTTGCTCTTGCTACAGCTAACTTGTCTTCCTCAGATAACTCTTCCATACCAAGAATAGCAATTATATCTTGAAGTTCTTTGTACCTCTGAAGTAACTCTTTAACACGTTGTGCACAATTATAATGCTCATCACCTAAAATTTCGGGAGTTAAAATTCTAGAAGTAGAATCAAGTGGATCTACTGCAGGATAAATACCCAGTTCTGCAATTTTTCTTGATAACACGGTAGTTGCATCTAGGTGAGCAAAGGTAGATGCCGGTGCTGGATCAGTTAAATCATCTGCCGGAACATATACTGCTTGTACAGATGTAATTGATCCATTTTTTGTTGATGTAATTCTTTCCTGCATTGTACCCATCTCAGTTGCGAGTGTAGGTTGATAACCTACAGCTGAGGGCATCCTCCCTAAAAGAGCAGAAACCTCAGAACCCGCCTGAGTAAATCTGAAAATATTATCGACAAAGAATAAGACATCTTTTCCTTGACCATCAGCCCCTCCATCTCTAAAATATTCGGCTACAGTTAGCCCAGATAATGCGACCCTAGCTCTAGCTCCCGGTGGCTCATTCATTTGTCCAAATACAAAAGTTGCTTTTGACTCTAATAATGCCTTTTTATCAACTTTACTTAAATCCCATTCTCCTGCCTCCATGGATTTTTTAAATTCATCACCATAATTTATGATTCCTGATTCTATCATCTCTCTTAATAAGTCGTTACCTTCCCTAGTTCGCTCACCTACACCTGCAAATACAGATAGACCACCATGACCCTTTGCTATATTATTAATCAGCTCCTGAATTAAGACTGTCTTACCTACTCCAGCTCCACCAAATAGACCAATCTTACCACCTTTAGCATATGGCTCAATAAGATCAATGACTTTTATTCCTGTAAATAAAACTTCTGTAGAAGTAGATAGCTGATCAAAGTCAGGTGCTTGTCTATGAATAGACATACCATCATCATTTACTTTAGGTAGTACTTCAAGGCCATCAATTGGATCACCAACAACATTAAAGAGTCTTCCATAAACCTCTTTACCAATTGGCATTTGTATTGGGTTGCCTGTTGCTACAACTTCTGTACCTCTACTTAGTCCATCAGTTGAGTCCATTGAAATCGTTCGAACAATACTTTCCCCAATATGAGATTGAACTTCAAGAACCAATATAGTTCCATCTCCTCTTTTAATCTCAAGGGAGTCGTATATCTCAGGAAGTGTACTTTCATTTGATGAGAATTCAACATCAACAACAGCTCCAATAACTTTTGAAACTTTACCTATATTTTTTGACATTTTTTATGTTTATAAAATTACAGTGCAAATATATGTTGTATGATTATATTTTAAAAGCTAAAATGCTTTCAATTTTGATAATTTATTAAGAAAAAATACAATAATAATTTAGATATTTAATCAGAGCTCAATTTTTTGTTTTTCTATTGATTTTATTGCCAAAAATGAATAAGCCTTTACAACCTGATCTAAATTTTTAAATCTAGGATCTTTGGTAAATCCATTTTTATATCTAAAAAATATTTGTTGAACTATTACAGCTATTTTAAATAGTCCAAATACAAAATAAAAGACAACATTTTCAATGCTATTTCCAAACTTTTCAGAATATAGCTGAAGAATTTTGTTTCTTGTTGGATTGTTAATATCAATTGTTATATTAAGACCAACTCCTTTTATGAAATCCGGATCATTATTTTGAATCCAATAAGCAAGAGAAGTTCCTAAGTCCATAAAAGGATCTCCAATAGTACACATTTCCCAATCGAGTATAGCTTTAATTGATAAATCATTCTCATCTAAGACCAAATTGTCATATTTAAAATCATTATGGATCAATGAAACATATTTAGATTGAAAAATATTAGACTTTAGCCAGTCCATGACTATTTCCATTTCTTTTAATTCGTCTGTTTTTGAATTGTTATATCTTTTACACCATCCATAAACTTGTCTGGAATTGTACCCTTCAGGATTTCCAAAATCAGTTAATCCAATTTTATTGATATCTAGCTTATGAAGTTCTACAAGAGAATCTGTAAACTGTTCTGCAAGAAAATTAAATTGAGACTTATTTTTTACAATTTGACTGTAATTGTTACTCCTTAAAATAATCCCTTTAACTCTCTCCATCAAATAAAAGTCTGATCCAATTATATCTGTATCAGAACAATAGTGAATTGGGTTAGGGATTTTATGATAGTTCTCTTTAAGTGAGGAAAGAACCTTAAACTCTCTTGACATATCATGTCCAGATTTTATTTTTGCACCATAAGGTGGTTTTCTAAGAACGTACTCCTTATCATTAGACTTAATTAAATATGTGAGATTAGAGTAGCCTGAGGGGAACTGAAGGATATCAAAACTTTCAATGTTAACATCTATAATTTCTGAGAGATATTCAAATAACCTAGAATTATTTAGTTTTTCATCATCTCTTATCCTGGTTGGATTATCAATTAATTGCTTGGACATTGTTCAGTTGAACTTTATAATTTTTATTTATTAAACGACTTTAGGATTAGTTTTGCTAGTCTAGTTTTGTGAACTTCATCTGCTCCATCATAAATTCTAGCTGCTCTTTCATGTCGATAAAATGATGATAATATGATATCGTCTGTAACTCCAAGTGCACCATGGACTTGAATTGCATAATCAACAACTTTTTGAAGCACATTAGCGCAGTAAAATTTTATAATTGAAATCTCAGCTCTTGCATTAGATGCTCCCAATGTATCAATTTTCTTTGCAGTTTCTTTAACCAGCAATCGAGCTGCATTAATTTCGGCCCTAGACTCTGCAATCCAGTTTTGGATTGTTTGCTTATCTGAAAGATAGACACCTTCTTCTAATTCTCGTGAAATTGCCCTCTCACACATTAAATTAAAAGCTCTTTCACACATACCAATCCACCGCATACAATGGTGAATTCTCCCTGGTCCAAGTCTTTTTTGAGCAATAGCGAACCCATCTCCCTCAGAACCAAGAATATTTGATTCAGGGACAATCACATCTTTAAATTTAATTTCTGCATGACTCTCCCAGCCGCCCCCAGGATGTCCCATTATAGAAACATTTCTGATAAATTTAACTCCCTTAGATTTGGTAGGCACTATAATTTGACTTGCCCTTTTATATGGATTTTTATGATCAGGATCAGTAACTACCATTACTATGGCAAAATCCGCTCCATCAAAGCTTGAAGTAAACCATTTATGTCCATTTATGATATAGTTTCCATTTTCTTTTTTTGCTACTGTACCCATTCTTGTAGGATTTGATCCAGCGTAACCAGGCTCAGTCATGGCAAAACAACTTCTTATTTTTCCTTCTAGAAGGGGTGTTAAATAATCAGTTTTCTGTTGAGACGTCCCAACTTCAATTAGGATTTCCATATTACCTGCATCAGGAGCTTGGCAATTAAATACATAAAAACCGTATGGACTTCCACCAAGAATTTCACTAATCTCACCATGTTCTTCAAGTGATAGGCCAATACCTCCATAATCAGTTGAGATTTGAGGTAACCAGAGACCTATTTTCTTAACTTTTTCTCTAAGTTCATTTAGCTTAGGAAGTTTCTCATTCCATTCACAGCTATATATCCATGGTTCTAATGAATAAAGTTCTTCTTTTACAAACTTTTCTATTTTATCTTTTAATTCTTGAAACTTCATATAACATGTATATTTAATTACTTTAGCTTGGCATTGAGTATATTAATGAAATTGTTTCAGCTACACATACAGGTTTTATCTCTCCTTCAACTTCAAATGTAATTTTAAAAGTATATTTCGCGCCACCATCGACCTTATCAATATTTATTAGTGAAACCTTACCCCTAAACTTAGAGTCAGCAGGAGTAGCATTTGGAAACCTTACTTTTTCTAAACCATAATTAACTGCAAGAGCAATATTATTAAGCTTTAAAGTTTGGAATACTACTTGAGATGAAAATGACAGAATATGAAATCCATGAGCTATAGTTCTTTTGTAAGGAGAATATTGTTTTGCTTTTTCTGGGTCAACATGAATCCATTGTTTGTCTTGAGTCAATTCTGCAAATGAATTGACTTTATCTTGGGTCATATCAAACCATTCTGAAATACCTATTTCCTTATTAAGGTATTTATCTAAATCTTCTAAATTTTCTATTTCAGTTGAATATGCTTCCTCCATAATAAAATTATTAGTTTATCATATAGCCTCCATCTATATTAAATGTCTCGCCTGTGGTATAACTGGATGCATTTGATGCAAGGTAGACTGCCATACCTGAGATTTCTTCAGGTTCTGCAGCTTTTCTAATTGGTAAATCTCTTAACCATAATTCTAGCATCTCCTCATTCTGCCATAAAGCTGAGCTAAGTTTTGTCTTTATTAATCCTGGACAAATTGCATTTGATCTGATACCATATTTACCCCATTCCTTTGCTTGAGATTTGGTAAGCATGGTAATTGCAGCTTTACTTATTGAATAAATTCCAAGGCCTTTATCTGGTTTATGTCCCTCAACTGACGAAATATTTATTATTGACCCTGATTTATTTTCTTTCATATGTTTCATTGCCATATTTGAAAGGTTAAATGCTGCTTTAACGTTAATGTCAATAATTTTATTAAACAGTTTCTCATCTGCATTTTCAAGTCTATCAAAAACTGGATTAATACCAGCATTATTAACTAATATATCAATTTTACCATATTCTTTTATGGTTGTATCGATTAGATTATTAAGTTGCTCCTTTTCACCTACATGGCATTCAACAGAAGTAGCCTCAAAGCCCCTTTTTTGTATATTATCAGCAATCATATCTACACTATTTTTTGTCCTACTACTTAAAACTACACTTGCCCCAAATTCAGCAAAAGCCTCTGCAATTGACGCACCAATACCTCTACTAGATCCTGTTACAATAGCAACTTTATCTTTTAAGTCAAAAAGCTTTTTATAATTAACACTCATCTATTAAATTTTATATTTGGTGTAATATACTAATTGATTTAATTTCCTTTACTAAATAGTATATAAATAAAGAAAAAAAGATTTTTTATCACCGATCTATTTGAAGTACTATGTTTTTAAAGATGAAAATATTCTCATATATTTAATATAACTGTAAATTATTTTTTAAGAATTTACTATTAAAAAACCGACTTATTATGAGTACAAATCAAGAACTATTCGAGCTTAAGTTTTACGAGTGGGAAAAAAAATTCAAAGACAAACCATATTTAAGACAACCTTTTGGAGATGAATGGGAGGAATATACCTGGGGAAAAGTTGGTGATATGGCAAGAAGGCTTGCTACAGGACTTAAATCTTTAGGTCTGAGGGATGGTGCTCATATCGGAATTTATTCAAAAAACTGTAGAGAATGGATAATCTCAGATTTAGCAATTGTTATGGCGGGGTATGTATCGGTTCCTTTTTTTCCTTCTTTAAACGGAAAGGAACTGTCATATATTATGGAGTATGGTGATGTCGATGCACTCTTTATAGGTAAAATTGAAACATGGGATGATATTAAAAACGATTTACCGAATGATATACCTGTAATTACATATCCTCACTATAAAGGATGTTCAGAGGTAACTAGAGGATTCAAGTGGCATGATTTTATAAATAGCTATGAGCCAATTCAAAATCCTAACAAACCAAAATTATCCGATTTGTGGACCATAATATTTACATCCGGTACAACTGGAAATGCTAAGGGAGTAATGTTAACATACCAAGCCATTGATGGAATTAAAGTTGTTTTAGATGATCCAAACAATCCTTTAGGAATAAAACATGATGGAAATAACGATTTTATATCCTACTTACCATTAAATCACATTTTTGAAAGAGTTGTAATTGAATGGTGTTCGTTTAGATATGGAGGAATAATCTCATTTGTTGAGACAATAGATACTTTTGGAAAAAATTTAAAAGCGGTTCAACCTCATGTTTTTGCTGCTGCACCTAGAGTATGGACAAAGTTACAAGTAGGTATTTTATCAAAGTTTTCGCAAAAAACATTGGATATCTTACTAAATATTCCCTTGATCTCAGGATTATTAAAAAAACTTATTAAAAAGGGACTAGGATTTACAAGAACTAGGATTGCAGTCTCAGGATCTGCTCCTATGCCAGTTGAATTAATTGAATGGTTTAGAAAAGTTGGGATATTTATAACTAATGGATATGGAATGACGGAAAATTGTGCAATATGTAGCTCTGTTGATGGTAAAGACTTTGATAAATTAAATACTGTTGGTAAACCTCAAAAAGGCGTAGACTTAAAGATTGATGAAGAAACTGGTGAGATATTAATGAGAGGACCTTTTGTTATGATAGGTTATTATAAAAATGAAGAGTTGACAGAGCAAACATTAAGAGGGGGGTGGCTTCATACTGGTGATAAAGGATTTTTAGACAAAGACAATTATCTTCATATAACTGGAAGAGTAGCTGATAGCTTTAAAACTTCAAAAGGGGAGTATATTGAACCTTTAACTTTGGAACAATATTTCGTTAATATAAATGAGATCGAAGAAGTATGTGTAGTTGGGCTTGGTATTGCTCAGCCAATATGTCTTATTCAACTTTCTGAAATTGGTAAAAAATGCTCAAATGAAGAAATTTCAAATCTATTATTAGAAAGGTTAAATGAAGTAAATAGTGAAGTTGTTAATTATAAAAAAATATCTACTCTAATTATCGTAAAGGAAGAGTGGACACAAGAGAATGGTATAGTTGGTCCTACTCAAAAATTAAAAAGAGGTAAAATACAAGATAAATATTCAAATTATTATCTAAAATGGCACGAATCTGACCAAAAAATCATCTTTGAATAGACCTGTAATAAACTAATTTAACCTCACGAAAAAAGCTTACTTAAGCGTTTTCAATTTGTGAGATGGAAAAAATTATATTAACTTCATCATCAAATCAGATAAAGCATAGTAGCGGGATAATATAAAAATCAGTTATTTTCCCTCATTTTGCTTGTCTTAAACAAATAAACTAGTTAGACTTAAGGATTAACTTTTGTATAACAAAACCTAATTAATATGAAAAATATTTTAAATAAGTATTATCTAGCCTTTATGGCTATAATTCTATGCGGTAGCATGTATTCGCAAATTCAAATCTCTGGATCAGTTAGCGATTCTGACTCTATGGATAAAATTCCGGGAGTAAATGTTATCATAGATGGAACTAACATTGGAACTGTTACTGATTTTGATGGTAATTTCAATATAAGCACAACGCAGGAACTTCCTTTTACTTTAGTTGTTAGTTATGTTGGATATTCTGCACAGAGAGTTAACGTAACCTCGCTTCAGGATATTAATGTGTCATTATCAGCTGGTCAGAACCTTGAAGAAATAATTGTTTCTGCTTCAAGAAGAGCTCAGAAAGTTACTGAAGCTCCCGCATCTGTTAGCGTAATTTCTACAAGACAAATTGAAAATTCGCCACAGGTTGCTGATCCATCTAGACTTCTTGTGTCTGTTCCTGGTGTGCAAATTCAACAGCAAACAGCTAATACAATTAATTTTGAAATGAGAGCTGGTTCTGGAACATTTGGTACATCAACTTATATAATGCAGGACAACAGAGCAATTAAATCTGCATCTGCAGGAACCTTCTTTAGTTTTCAACAGGGGTTATCTAATTTAGATTTAGCGACTGTAGAGGTTGTAAGAGGGGCAGCAGGTGTATTATATGGTCCTGGTGTTACATCAGGTGTTGTTCACTTTAGAACAAAGAGTCCGATTGACTATGAAGGAGTTTCTGCTTCTTTTTGGGGTGGTGACCTTGATACTTTTGGATCAGAAGTAAGAGTTGCTAGTTCAAATGATGATAAAACATTTGGTTGGAAGATAAACGCAAGAATAAATTCAGGTAAAGACTGGGTCTATGAAGATGAGCAATATTTAGCCGATGCTGGAATTCCGATGAATAGTGTTATAAGACAACCTGTAATTACAAATAAGTATGTTGATCCATTATTATCTGTAAATGGTACTCCTTTATTAAACTTTGGAGATGGTAATTCTATAATTGACACCTACAGTAATACGTCTGTTAACACTACTTTAGAGTGGAGACCATCTGATGAGACTAACTACACAATAAGTGGTGGTCTTAACCAAGGTAGTGGTTTATTCTTTCAAGATTTAGGAATTGGTTATGCTGATGGGACTTCATACTGGGGTCAAGCACAAGCTACAATGGGAGACTGGTATATGCAGGCCTTTATAGACCATAATGATGGTGGGCAGGCAGAAAACCCAACATTTTTATATGGATCGGGATACAGACAGGTAGCAAAAAGAACTTCAATTGAAGCTCAAATTCAATATAATTTTGACTTTCCAATGATATTTGATTCAAAATGGACAGTAGGTTGGGACTACAAGAATGATATCTCTGACTCTGAATACACTTTATATGGTAGAAATGATGATAATGATGATTATATTCTAAATGGAATTTATGGACAGGGGACATTAAAAATGTCTGACAAAGTTGATCTTGTGTTAGCTGGAAGATATGACATGGCTAGCTTCATTGGTGCTGGTGAGTTTGCTCCAAGAGCTGCTTTAGTTTACAAACCTTCAGATAAAACAACATGGAGAGTGGGATACAACAAAGCATTAAGTGGCCCTTCTGCCCTTCAAATGTATATAGATTTCCCAGTTGCTGTATTATCGCCTGGAGTTCTTGATGTTTGGCTAAGTGGTCAAGAAGGTAATCACACATTTGCTGATCCATCTTCTCAAGTTATTGATTTAGTAAACTTATTCCCAATTGATCTTCCTGTAGGATCACAGCTGCCTTTAGCACTTCCATATGGTTTTGTTGCTGAAGCATCGTGGGCTGGTTTATTTGCTCAAGCTCCAACTCTTCAACCACTTTTAGCTCCATGGATTGCTCAATACGGGGGTCCAACTGGTGGTACTGGTAGTTTTAGAGGTTATGATGTATTCGAACCATCAATGAGTACTGGTAACAGAGGTACTCGTGGTGCACAATTTACATCAGTTGAAAATATTGAAGTTGGGGTAACAAGTGTTATTGGTGACAAGCTTAAAGTTTCAGCAGATGTTTATTCATATGAAACTGTTGGTTTTACAAACTTTAATGCTGTTGGTGATGCATATGCATTTGTTGGTGCTGCTAATATTCCGACTGATTTAGGAGCTGCTGTTGCAGCTGATGCAACTGCTTATGTTACTGGTGCAGTAACTGCGTCTGCAACTCAGACATATCAAGGTCTTGCAGCACAGTTAGGATTACCATATAGTGTTGTTGCTTCTGGTGCTCTTGCAGCACAGGGTGTTCCTGCTCTGTCTGATGCAATTGCAGCTAATGTTGCTCAAACTTTAGGAGGTATAAATAGTGCATTCCAATTAGGAGGTGCAGGATTTGTTAGTACAGTAGGACCAGGATTTGCAGCTTTAGGTGCTGTTGAATCTACACTAGTTCCTCAGGGAGATAACGTGACTCACGTACCTGCAGGTTATCAGACAAATGGTAATGCTAAAAGATCACACTTTGGTGCAGATTTATCAATTGATTACTTCGCAAACAGTGATTTAAGACTATGGGCTAATGCTTCTTGGTTAAGTCAAAATGAATGGATACCTGGTGAGGATAATGATGATGATTTATTAAATACATCATATCTAAATGTTCCTATGTGGAAATATAGATTGGGTATTGATTATACACCTTTAAGTGGTCTAAATTTTGCAGTATCTTTTCAGCATGATGATAAATTCAAATCAGTTCAAGGATTCTGGAATGGAATGGTTGAAACAAAAAATCTGATTGATATGAGTGTCGGTTATAGATTCAGTCCAAAATTCAGATTTGATGTATCTGCGACTAACCTTACTGATAACAAGTATAGAACTTATCCTAATTTACCTCAAATTGGTAGAAGAGTATTAGGTAAGTTGACAGTTAGTTTATAGACTATTATAAATTTATCTTAAAAGAGCAACTTTGGTTGCTCTTTTTTTTTGGATAAACTTTTATGTAACTATATTTGAATCTCATCTATTATCATGAAAAAAATTGGTATTGATTCTTTATCCTTTTATGTGCCGTCTCTATACGTAGATATTGAAGAATTAGCATTGGAGAGAGATATTTCACCTGATAAACTTGTTCTAGGTCTTGGGTTAAAGAAAATGTCAACACCAGATTTTGATGAAGATTCAGCATCAATAGCTGCAAACTCAATCTATAAGCTGATAACAGAAAATAATATTGACCCAAGAGATATTGGAAGGGTATACCTTGGTACAGAGAGTGGAGTTGATGCATCTAAGCCTACATCATCCTATGTAGTTGAAATTCTTGAAGAAGTTTTCAAAGAAAGTTATGGTGACAGATGTTTTAAAAATTGTGACATAGTTGATCTTACATTTGCTTGCGCTGGTGCCGTTGATGCATTAGAAAATTGTTGCGACTGGGTTAGAAATGGGCAAGGAAGAAAGGCAATAGTGATTGCGTCAGATATAGCAAAATATGAACTTAATTCAACAGGGGAATATACTCAAGGTGCAGGTTCTGTATCAATGCTTATATGTGATAATCCGTCAATAATATCTTTTAATGGTTTATGGGGAGTATCAACAAGGGGTATTGGTGACTTTTTTAAGCCGAGACGACAGTATAAAAAATCTGACATACTAATTGAAGCAGCCAATTTATTGAATAAGGAAATATCCCAAAAAGATGCTGAGAATCTACTTGAAAAAACTACATCAAAATTTTGGTCTGATAAAAATGATATATTAGAAGTATATAAAGAAGAGCCAGTATTTGAAGGTCAATTCTCGAACGAAAGTTACAAAGAAAGAGTATATGAGGCTATGGAAAACTTTAATAGTCAAAATAATAGAAACATATTAAACGAATGGGAAAAAATGGTTTTTCATTTACCATATGCCTTTCATGGAAGAAGAATGATTGTTGATAAATGGGTAACTTGGATGGAAACTAATGGAAAATCAGAAATAATTTATTCTGAAGTCGGAAAACCAAGTTCAAATTTAGATAAAGAGTGGATTAAAAAGGTCTCTAAATCGGATATTTACAAAAGATTTGTCGATGAAAAAATTGCTCCAGGGGAAAAAGCTTCGTCGGAGATCGGTAACATGTATACAGCATCAATTTTTATGTCTTTAATTAGCTCTTTAGTCGAAGCACTATCTGTCAATAAAGATATTATTAATAAGAAAATTGGTTTTATAAGCTATGGAAGTGGCTCAAAGGCTAAAGTCTTTGAAGGAACAATTCAAGATAATTGGAAGTCTAAAATTGAAAAGCTTAACCTTTTTGAATTACTAGATTCTAGAAAAAAGATAACTATTAGTGAGTATGAAAATCTTCATAGAAGAAAAGTTCTATCTAATATAAATAATAACAAAGGAGTTATTAAATTAGTTAAAATAAATAATGGAGAGTTTACAGAAGGACTTAGAGCCTATTTTAAATATTAAATAACTTATGAATATACTTGTATGTATTAGTAACGTACCAGACACAACATCGAAGATAAATTTCACTGATGATGACTCTTCATTTGATAAAAATGGTGTCCAATTTGTAATAAATCCAAATGACGAGTTTGGTTTAACCAAAGCTGTTTGGATGAAAGATTCAAATGGTGCAAATGTGACAGTGCTAACTGTCGGCGATATTAATGCTGAGGCTACTCTAAGAAAGTGCCTTGCAATTGGAGCTGATAAAGCAATTAGGATAGATTGTAAAGCATTAGATGCTAATTCTGTGGCAAAAGAAATAGTAGAACATTGTAAAGAAACAAGGTATGATCTAATAATATGTGGTAGAGAGTCTATTGATTATAATGGAGGTTTAGTACCTGGACTAATAGCTGGGCTTTTGGATTATAATTTTGTAACAAATTGTGTAAGCCTTGACCTCAGCAAAGAAAAAGCAACTTGTTCTCGTGAAATATCTGGGGGGATCGAAATAAGTGAATGTGATATTCCACTTGTTATTGGTGCTCAAAAAGGATTAGTCGAAGAGAGTGATTTAATAATTCCTAATATGAGAGGAATTATGATGGCACGTCAAAAGCCTCTAGAAGTATTGGACCCTAAAAATATGAATGCTCAGGCAATTGATAAAAAGTATTTTAAACCAAAGGAAAAAGCAGAAGTTAAATTAGTAAAGCCAGATGAATTAGATAAATTAATTGATTTACTGGAAAACGAAGCAAAAGTAATATAGAAAAATGGCAGTTTTAGTATACGCAGAATCGGAGAATAATAAATTAAAAAAATCAGCATTAGAAGCAGTCTCCTACGGTAAAACACTTGCTGATAAAATTGGGTCAAAGCTAACTTGTGCTGTTACCAATTGTTCTGACCCTATTATTTTGAAAGATTACGGAGCTGATAAAATTATTAATATCAAAAATGATAATTTAAAAGACTTTAATTCAAAGTCATATTCGATCGCATTAAAACAAGTTATTCAAGCAGAGAATATTTCAATATTAATATTGTCATCGTCACCAGATTCAAAATATTTAGGTGCTCATCTAGCTGGAATTACAAATGGATCATTTATATCTAATGTAATAGGTTCACCTGAAAATTTAAATCCATTCACTGTAAAAAGAAGCTGTTTTACAAATAAGGCCTTCTCTTTGACAGAATTACATGGAGATCTTAAAATTTTATGTATTTCAACTAACTCATTTGGTATAATTGAACAAAGTGGTGAAGGAGAAATTTTAGATTTTGATGCTGAAAGTATAATATCAACATTAAAGGTATCAAATATTGAGAAGGAAAGTGGTCAAGTAACAATTGCCGACGCAGATATCGTAGTTTCTGCTGGAAGAGGACTTAAGGGCCCAGAAAACTGGCATCTAGTTGAAGAATTGGCAGAAGTTTTGGGCGCTGCAACTGCATGCTCAAAACCTGTGTCTGATATGGGATGGAGGCCACATAGCGAACATGTTGGTCAAACAGGAAAGCCTGTATCATCAAACCTCTACATAGCAATAGGAATCTCTGGAGCTATACAACACCTGGCTGGAATTAATTCGTCAAAAGTTAAAGTAGTTATTAATAATGATCCTGAGGCTCCCTTCTTTAAGGCAGCAGATTATGGAATCGTTGGCGATGCTTTTGAAATAATTCCAGAACTTATCTCAAAGCTTAAAAGTAGAGGATAGTAATTTCTTATATTTTAATTTTTTCTATAAGTAAAACTTATTTAAATAAAATTATACTTTATTTAAAGTTTATAATACTTAAGTTTTGTTGATATAAATAAGAAAATATTATATAATTTATAATAACTATAATTTAATCTAATATTCAGTATATAAAACTTCTAATTTTAATCTTTTGGACATGTTTTGCTGGTCAGGGTTTGACCCAAATAATGCAACAGGAAAAGGAAATGAGACGGATGCATCAGGAATAGTAATAGTTTTTGAAGATGATAAATAACCCTTACGTGAAAATGTATTATCAATATCTGAGGTCACTGTTAACCCTAAGTCAATATTTAACGAATCATATCTTATAATATTAGAAATATGATTAGTTACATCAAATTTATAGCTAACTGGATTATTACTTGAATCATATTGAAGAAAGCCTCCAAATAAATACTTATCGGTATTTCTAGAGAAGGGACTAAAGTCAACAGTTAAATCTTTATTATAATCTTCAATTGGCTCTCCGTTATCATATGAATATAAGTATAACCTTTTTGGAAGATAAGCATCGCTAGTTCCATGAATAGCTTTGTCTATATAAAGAACGATATTAGCCTCGTTAATCAGCAGATCATTCTCTTTAAATAGGTTTAAATCTTCAGAAAGAGTATTGTTGTCAGAAAATAATTTAATCTTAGATATAAATTTTGAACCATTTAAGTATATTTTATTGGCATCAACATTCTCTTTAGATAAATTTATTTGATCTGTTATTTCTTGGCTATATCCATTATGATCAAATAAATTAATTGAAACACCGCCAAATGGAATAACAGCTGTCTTATCTCTTCGTTCAATAGAATCATCTGAAACATCATCTGTCCCATTTGCATTGTAATAATTGTAGTCATAGTTAATAACCACCCTTGCGTTAAGAAGATCAAGCATCATGTATAAATTATCGGAAAAATTATCTGACTTTACAATTAACCCTTTGAAATAATTGTTAAATGAAGACTGTTTAGCAAGCTCCTCAGAGCCTTCTTTATCGATTATTAATTGTTGAAAAAACTCTTTATCCAATGGAACCCTTATTCGCGGAGTTTCAAAATAATTAACTTCATTCAACTCGTTAATATCTTCGGTTACAGGGTCGTCCTCATTAAAAAAAACAGATATCTCATCAAAATTAAGTTTAACTCTATCGTCATGCAATTTTTCACCATAAAATCCTTCATTGAAAAAATCATCATTAGAAAAATACTCTTTTGAAGACTCAAAATTATTAGATGGGTCAAGGTTATTTAGGAAATAAGTTAATTCATATACCTTTAAATCAAACTCACCATTTTCGTTTCCAAAAATTGAATCAATTTCATATACTTTAGAATCGGGGTTATATCCAACAGTTTCAGTATCTTGAGAGTCTATAATTCCATCATTATCTGTATCGGAACTTAATGGATTGGTTCCTGCCCTAAGTTCTTCTATATCAGATAAACCGTCATTATCCGAGTCGCTTGAGCTATTGACAGGATCAACATCATACAAATCAATAACACCATCATTGTCAGAATCATTAGTATTGTTAAAAAAAGGGAGGTCAAGATACACTGATGTGATTTGCTCATCTTCAAGTATTACCCTTATATCAGTTAAACTACCTTCAAATTCTAATTCTTGTGAAAAATCTCCAAAATTACCAATAGAGGAAATATCAAGTTGAGATATAAAACTGGAACTTATCTGACCGAAAAAATTATCTTCATAAATACCCAAGTGTAGACTAGATAAATTATTTGTTTGAACCTTGTCAAAAGATTCTTGATATGAAAATATTGGGAAAGTTTTAGATTGTAGGTTGTTAAATTGATTGTTATACAGCTCGATACCAACAGAGTAATAATCTTTATTACATGAGTATAAAGAGACAATAACAACAGTAGATATTAATAAAAAAGTTTTATTAGAAAACATCAAACTAAATTATTTAATAAGAAATCCAGAAGCTTTTCATCAGACAATGAATCTTTATATGAAAGACAGTCCTTAGATTTTTTTTTGATAAAAGCTGTTATTTCTTTTTCAGTTTTTTCAGATGATAATATAACTGAGTCTGAATATTCAATCATTAATTCATTCAGTGAATTAAAGTCTGGTGTTGATATAGATGACAAAGTATCTTCTATCCCATCAAATTGAATTTTTTTGGGTAGAGACTTTGAAAGGTTTCCATCAAAAGATTTTGAATAAATTGAAGAAATAATTTTACATTTTTCAAAAATTGGATCATCAGAATATAACTTTTTTATGTATAAAGGGAATAGAGACGTAAACCATCCGTGAAGGTGAATAATGTCTGGGGACCAATTTAATTTTTTAACTGTTTCAATCACACCCTTCGTAAAAAAAATCATTCTTTCATCATTGTCTTTTAATAATTTGTCATTTTTATCGAGCAACAAATCTTTTCTTTTAAAATAATCTTCATTATCAATAAAGTAAACCTGCATTCTTTCTTTAGGAATTGATGCTACTTTAATAATCAAGGGCATATAGAGGTCATTAATAATCATGTTCATCCCTGAAAGCCTAATAACTTCGTGTAGCTGATGTCTTCTCTCATTAATTATACCATACTTAGGCATAAATATCCTCGTCATTCCACCATTTGCGTTAATTTTTCTTGAAACTGTAAATGAATTAATGGCTTTTTCTGTTTGAGGTAGATATGGAACAACCTCTGATGAAATGACCAGTATTTTTTTGTCTTTTAATAATTTCAAAATCTAAATATTGGCAATAGAATGCAAAATTACGAAAATTATAAGAGTAAGTATATAAAAACCCTATCTTTAAATTTAATTTCTCATAATTGAGAGTATTCTCAACCCATAAAGAGCTTTTAAAGTCAATAGATTCAAATAAACTAGTTGGTCTAGTTCCAACGATGGGCTCTCTTCATGATGGTCATCTCCATCTTATTAGAAGAGCTATAATTGAGAATCAACAGACTATTATATCAATATATGTTAACCCAACACAGTTTAATAACAAATATGACCTAATTCAATATCCAAGAAATCTAGAGGAAGATCTGAGAAAGCTCAAAGATTTTAAAAATATTTTTATTTATGCCCCTTCTGATAATGATCTTTATGAAGATGTGATTTCCAAAAGCTTTGACTTTGACGATTTAGATAAGATTCTAGAAGGCAAGTATAGACCAGGTCACTTTAAAGGAGTTGCAACTATAGTTGAGAAGTTATTTAACTTATTCAATCCTAACAACGCTTATTTTGGTGAAAAAGATTTTCAACAATTATCCATAGTTAAGTTAATGACTAAAAAACTTAACCTTAATGTAAATGTAATTGCATGTAAGACAATTAGAGAAGCCGATGGTTTAGCTATGAGCTCAAGAAATAAGCTAATGACCAAAGAGGAGAGATTTTATGCTGGGGAAATTAGTAAATTGATGATAGAAGCAAAACAAATGTACCTTAAAAACAAAAATGAAAATATTGAGAATATCTATGATGTTGTAAAGAATGAATTTAATAAATTAAAACACTGTAAACTTGAATATTTTGAAGTTGAAAATTTATCTAAATATAGTAGTAGTATAGAAGATGAGGGTTATAGAATATTCGTTGCATGTTGGATTGGGAGGATAAGAATAATAGATAATATAGCTTTGAAATAATTTGAGGAGGAAACTTAAGATATTAATACCTATAATATTAGGCTTGTTTTTTATTTATTTGACTTTTAAATTAACAAGCCCGCAGGAGAGAACTTTAATATGGACTTATGTGAAGTCTGCTAAAATTGAGTTTGTGATAGCAGCAATGTTTTTTGGAGCATCTGCAGATATAGTTAGAGGTTTCAGGTGGCAGCTTTTATCTAACTCTTTAGGCTATAAGTCAAATAGCGTAATAAGCATTGCAAGTGTATTTATGTGTTATACGTCTAATATGGCAATCGCTAGATCCGGTGAATTAGTCAGAGCATCTGTTCTTAGTAACTATAATAATATCCCTTTAGGAAAAACTTTGGGCACTATCGCTGCTGAAAGAATTGTAGATGTTTTAATATCACTTATAATATTAATATCTGTTTGGTTTCTTCAATATGAATTAATTCTTGAATCCCTTTTCAATGACGAGTTTTTATTATTTGTTGATAATAATATTGGTTTTATTATTTTAATTATTATTACAGTTCTATTGATTTTAATTCTCCTAGTAACTAGAGTAAAAAGTGCAAGAAAATTTTTAAAAACCATGTTGGAAGGTCTGTTATCAATAACAAAACTTAAATCAAGAATTGCTGTTTTTATTTTATTCTCTATAACTATTTGGACATGTTACATACTAGCTTTTTCAGTAATAAAATTTTCTGTCCCGGAGCTTAGCTCTATTGATTCATATTTAATCTTTCCAGCTTTTGTTGTTGGTGTATATAGCATCTCTTTTTCAAATCATGGGTTAGGTGTCTATCCTTTAGCCATTTCATTATTCCTAGTAAACTTTGGCATTAATACCGAAGTAGGATTAACATATGGATGGATGGCCTGGTCATGTCAGGCAATAATAACTTTGATTTTTGGAGCTCTTTCTTTTTTTGTGCTACCTTTGTTATACGCAAGTGATCAAAATGGACAAAATAATTAAACAGTTTTTATCACAAGTAAGTCAAAAAAACCAAAATGAACCTGAATTTATGCAGGCTGTCACTGAGGTTGCAGAGACTGTTATCCCCTACATAGTATCTCAAGATATTTATTACGGTCAAAATATTTTACTTAGAATGGTTGAACCAGAAAGAGTTGTTTCTTTTAGGGTTGCTTGGATAGATGACAATGAAGAAATTCAGGTAAATAGAGGGTATAGAATTGAAATGAATTCCGCTATAGGCCCCTACAAAGGTGGTTTAAGATTTCATCCTTCTGTAAATCTTAGTATATTAAAGTTCTTAGCTTTTGAGCAAGTATTTAAAAACGCCTTAACTACACTTCCTATGGGAGGTGGTAAAGGTGGTTCAGATTTCGATCCTAAAGGTAAATCAGATACAGAAGTAATGAGATTCTGTCAAAGTTTTATGACAGAACTTTTTAGACACATTGGTCCTAATAAAGACATTCCTGCTGGAGATATAGGTGTTGCTGGAAGAGAGATAGGATATCTTTTTGGTCAATATAAAAGATTGAAAAATGAATTTTCTGGTGTTTTAACCGGTAAAGGGATTTCTTGGGGTGGATCATTAATCAGGCCAGAAGCAACAGGGTACGGTGTCGTATATTTCATCAATGAAATGTTAAAGCATAAAGGAGAAAGTATAAAAGGCAAAAAAGTTGTAATATCTGGATCTGGAAATGTTGCCCAGTATGCAACCGAGAAATGTATTGATATGGGTGCAAAAGTTTTAACTCTTTCTGACTCATCCGGATTTATTTATGATAAGGATGGAATAGATTCTGAGAAACTGAAATATATTATGGAACTTAAGAACAAGAAAAGAGTCAGAATCTCAGAATACACAAAAAAATATAGTAGAGCAGAATTTCACTCAAAGAAATCTCCATGGAGCGTTAAATGCGATATTGCCATACCATGTGCCACTCAAAATGAATTAAATAAAGAAGACGCTAAATCATTGATTAATAATGGATGTAATACTATCGGTGAAGGGGCAAATATGCCGTGTACACCAGAGGCAATTGAATTATTCATGAATAATAAAGTATTATTCGCTCCAGGTAAAGCTTCAAATGCAGGAGGTGTTGCAGTTTCAGGACTTGAGATGGCTCAAAACTCTTTAAGATACACTTGGACTCGTGAAGTAGTAGATGGGAAACTTAAAGAAATTATGTCAGATATTCACTCATCTTGTGTTAACTATGGTTCATCTAAGGATAGTATAAATTACGTAAAAGGTGCAAATATAGCTGGGTTTGTCAAAGTAGCTGATGCAATGCTTGCTCAGGGAGTAGTTTAGAATGCCTAATTCCAAAGGTTTTGTTATAAGATCAATAAAGAATGGCGAAACAAGTATCATTGTGTCATGTTATGTTGAAGACAAAGGGTTTAAAAGCTTTATTGTAAAAGGTGTTTATGGAATAAAAAAGTCTAAGTTTAGCAAGGCCCATTTTTTCCCACTTAATTTTATTAACATAAACTTTACTGAGGGTAAGCCAGGCAGGCTGAGTTACATTAAGGAGATAAAGCCAATAACACTATACAAGAGCTTGCACTCGAATACAGAAAAAAGTACAGTAATTATTTTTTTATCAGAAATTCTTGAAAGCGTATTTAGAGAGGAGGGTGAAAATAATCAAAACTTATTTAACTTTATGTTTAGATCGTTAAATTGGTATGATAATCAAGCGTTCTGTAATAATTTTCATATAAAATTTTTGATTGAACTAACTAGGTATATTGGTTTTTATCCTAATATTAAAGATGATGAAGATGTTTATTTCAATCTTGAATCGGGCTCAAGCTCACATATAAAACCATTAGCAAAATACATTGATAAAGACGAATTCAAAATGTTTAAGAAAATATTAGGCATGGAATTTGAAGATTTAAATTATATAAATATTAATAATGAATCCAGGTCTAGAATGCTTAGTTATCTAATTGACTATTATTCTTTACATTTACAAATGTTCAAAACCCCAAAGTCAATTAATGTCTTTAGAGAAATTTTTAAATAACAGTAGTTTTACTTACAAGAAAGCTCTTATGTTTTTTTTTGTTACTAGTTTTGGCTTTAGTCAACAAATAACTATTAGAGATAGTGAAACTAATGAAATCCTATCAGATGTTGCCGTGTTTAATGAAGATAGAGACAAGTCAACATTAAGTGACATTAATGGAAATGTAAATCTTGATTTATTTTCTGATGAGACTAAACTATATTTCCAATTACTTGGATATTCTTTGTTGGAAGTTTTAATAGAAGATATAGAAAACGATAGCATAGTTTTATTAAATCCTGAAAATCTAAACCTTAATGAAGTAATTCTTTCTGTGGCAAGATCTGCATCTAATGTTAACCAAATTGCTGAAAAAGTTTCAGTTATAAAGTCTGAAGATTTATTTATTTCCTCACCTTCCTCAGGAGCTGACATGTTAGAGTTAAGTCCTGGTGTTAGAATTCAAAAAAGTCAAGGGGGAGGTGGAAGTCCAGTTATAAGAGGTTTTGAAGCTAATAGGGTTTTAATAGTTGTTGATGGCGTTAGAATGAATAATGCTATATATAGGTCTGGCCATTTACAAAACTCTATAACTATTGACCCTAGTAATATTGAAAGAGCAGAAGTAATATTTGGATCATCCTCCGTAGGTTATGGATCAGATGCAATGGGTGGGGTTATTCATTATTATACTAAAAATCCCATTTTAAAAAGTTCTGAAAAAATATCCTCAAGTTTTACATCAAGCTATAATTCGGCAAACAACAGTATCTCTAATAATTTTAATACCAGTATCAGTTCAGAAAATTGGGGAAGTATAACATCTGTATCCATATCAAAATATGGCGATATTAAAATGGGTAAAAACCGAAATCATGGTTTCTCAGATTGGGGGCTAACGCCAATTTTTTCTCAAAATTCAAGGTATAACTATTATACTTCACCATCAGTTAATAGTGATAGTAATGTTCAGAAGAATACTGGCTACAGTCAAGTTGATTTATTTCAGAAGTTTTTATTTAAAATCGGAGAATCTAATCTTCTAAATCTAAATGTTCAGTTTTCTGAATCTAGTGATATTGATAGATTTGATCAACTAAGCATAAGAAAAGATGATTCATTAAAATTTAGTGAGTGGTATTATGGCCCTCAAAAAAGATTACTAATTTCTCCGAGTTTGAAAATTTTTCCAAATAAAAGATTCATGAAAAAAGGTGTCATAACTTTTGGATTCCAGAAAATTAATGAAAGTAGGGTCAAAAGAAAGTTTAACTCAATGAATAGGTCTCATCAAATTGAGGACTTAAAAGTTTTTAGTTTGAATAGTGACTTTGATACATCATTTAAAAATGGACATTCCGTTTCGTACGGATTAGAGACAACATATAACTATAACTACTCTAAAGCATATGACAGAATTTTAGAAGTTGTCGGTAATGAAGTTGTTGGTGTAGGCCAAAAATTAGCAATTCCTACAAGATATCCTAGTGATGGAAGCTCATATACAAGCTTTGCATCATATCTAAATTGGTCATGGAATTTGAGTGAATTTTTCACTTTTAATATTGGAACTAGACTAACCTTTACAAGATTAAAGGCTAGCTGGAATGATATAATTTCTGTAAATCCTCAATTATCAAAAGTTAACTTGAACTCCAAAGCACTAACAACAACAATTTCAATGAAGTTGAGACCAAGTAACAAGGTTCAGATTAATACTGTATTGTCCAGTGGATTTAGGAATCCAAATATCGATGACATTGGAAAGATCAGGGAAAACAATGGTCTATTAGTTGTTCCAAATACATTTTTAAAGCCAGAATACGCGTATAATTTAGACTTAGGAGTTGATTTTAAATCTCTTAATAATAATAATTATTTATCAGTAAGAGGGTTTAGTACAATTATTTCTAGACATATAGGTAGAGCTGAGTATACTGTTTTTTCTGATATTACTACTCCTGATCTATCAACGATAATTTATAATGGTGAGGAAGTAACTACAATAGCTAATAAAAATTTAGGTAATAGGTTTATACATGGGTTCTCTATTGATGGTTTTAATTCTCTTACTAAGAACTTTAAAGTAAATTATAGCTTAACGTACACAAAAGGAGATGATAACGAAACATATGGTCCCCTACCATCAATTTCCCCGATGTTTGGATCGATCTCATTAGACTATAATAAAAAAGATTTAAAAATTAAAGCTGTTTACAAATTTAGTGACTCAAAAAAGCCTGAGGATTACAGTCTTGGAGGAGAAGATGGACTTGATGAAACACCATTTACATTTGATAATAACGGATTAAAAAGCTTCCTTGGAATGCCTAAATGGTCTGATTTTTCAATTTTTGCAAGTAAAAAAGTCTCATCCAGTTCAACATTTAGATTAGGTATTTCAAATATTTTTGATAATCATTACAGAACATTTGCTTCAGGAATATCAGCCCCTGGTAGATCTATCCAGGCAGGATTAAATCTTAAATTATAAAGGTCCTTATTAACTTTATTTTGATCTAAAATCACTAATTTCACCTTTAATTACAGGATAAATGGGATTTAAAGAATTGAAAAAAATTTCACTAAGTTCAATTGCAAAAGACATTGAAGTTTTTTGGACTAGAAAAGACGTATTTGCTAAATCCTCTGATAGAGAAAATAACGAAAACTTTGTGTTTTTTGAAGGTCCGCCATCTGCAAATGGAATGCCAGGGATACACCATGTAATGGCTAGGACAATAAAAGATGCTTTCTGTAGATATAAAACAATTAAGGGATTCAACGTAAAGAGAAAAGCTGGATGGGATACACATGGGCTTCCTGTTGAGTTAGGAGTTGAGAAAGAACTTGAAATTTCTAAAGATGATATTGGCGAAAAAATAAGTATCTCAAAATATAATAATGCTTGTAGGGAGGCAGTAATGAAATATACGTCTAATTGGGAGTCACTTACAAAAGAAATGGGTTATTGGATTGATATGTCTGACCCATATGTTACTTTCCATTCTAAATACATGGAATCTGTTTGGTGGATTATTAAGGATATTTATGAGAAGGATTTAATTTATAAAGGCTATACAGTTCAACCATATTCACCAGCAGCAGGATCAGGACTTAGCTCACATGAACTTAATCAACCTGGAGCATACAGGGATATAACTGACACTTCTGTTGTTGCACAATTTAAGTGCAAAAAAGAAGGACTCCCAGATGAATTAAATAACCTATATCCGTTTTATTTTCTTGCATGGACTACAACACCATGGACTCTGCCTTCAAATACAGCACTAACTATCGGGGGAAAGATTAAATACTCTTTTATCAAGACGTATAATCAATATACAAAAGATGAAATAACAGTCGTAGTAGCTTCTAAGCTTATTGACAAAATATTTTCAAAAAATTTCTACAAAGTAAGTTCAGAGAAAGAATTAAAATCTTTTGATAAAAATCAGTCAAAAATTCCATTTTTGTTATGTTACGAATTGATTGGTGAAGATCTTGAAAATTTAAAATATGAAAGAATATGGGTTGAGTCTCCTCTACCATTAGATAATCCTGAGAATGCTTTCCGAATTATTATAGGTGATTTTGTAACTACTGAAGATGGAACTGGGATTGTACATACTGCACCAACATTTGGAGCTGATGACTACAAAGCTGCAAAAAATGCAAGTCCTGAGGTACCTCCATTACAAGTTTTAGATAAAAATGGTAATAAAGTTCCAATTGTTGACCTTAAAGGTAAATTTATCGAAGGAATTGGTTTGGTGAGCAGTAAATATGTTAAAAACGAATATTATGCTTCTGATTCTATTCCAGAAAAATCAGTTGATGTTGAAATAGCAATAAGTCTTAAGGAACAAAATCTAGCATTCAAAGTTGAAAAATATTCTCATTCCTATCCCCATTGTTGGAGAACTGATAAACCGGTTTTATATTATCCTATGGAGTCTTGGTTTATAAAAATGGATAGCCTATCAGATAGAATGTATGAATTAAATAAGGAAATTAATTGGAAACCAAAATCTACAGGCGAGGGTAGATTTGGAAACTGGTTAAAATCTGCTAATGACTGGAATCTCTCTAGGTCAAGATTTTGGGGTATACCTTTGCCAATTTGGACTGATGAGGAGGGTAAAGAAGTTAAGGTTATTGGGTCTGCAGAGGAGCTTATAAATGAAATTAAAATTTCCATCAAGAACGGTATTATGAAATCAAATCCATATTCTGATTTTGTGGTTGGTGACATGTCAGATAAAAATTATTTAAATATTGATTTACACAAAGATATTGTTGATGAAATAATTTTAATGTCTAGTAATGGGAAACCTATGAAAAGGGAGAAAGATATAATTGATGTCTGGTTTGATTCAGGATCTATGCCATATGCACAATTCCATTACCCTTTCGAGAATAAAGATTTAATTGATAAAAATATAAATTTCCCAGCTGATTTTATAGCTGAGGGGGTTGATCAAACTAGAGGGTGGTTCTATACTCTTCATGCAATATCTACTTTAATATTTGATTCAATTTCATATAAAAATGTTGTGTCAAACGGTTTGGTTCTTGATAAAAATGGGCAAAAAATGTCCAAAAGATTAGGAAATGCAATAGATCCATTTAAGCTAATTAATGAATATGGTGCTGATGCCGTTAGATGGTATATGATTTCTAATTCTAATCCCTGGGATAATTTGAAGTTTGATGAAGAAGGGGTAGCTGAAGTAAGAAGAAAGTTTTTTGGAACATTACATAATATCTATAGTTTTTTTAGCTTATACGCTAATATTGACAATTTTTTATATAATGAGAATAATATAAAAATTGAGAAAAGGCCAGAATTAGACCAATGGATAATATCTGAGCTAAATACTTTAGTAAAAAAAGTTGATGATTATTATAACGATTATGAACTTACACCTGCTGCTAGAGAGATCAACGATTTTGTTCAAGAGAAACTAAGTAATTGGTACGTAAGGTTATCAAGAAGGAGGTTTTGGAAAGGAGAATATAATAGTGATAAAATATCAGCTTATCAGACTCTTTATGAGTGTTTGTCTACAGTAAGTAAATTAATTTCTCCTATAGCACCTTTTTATTCTGAATTTGTTTATCAGTGTTTAAACTCTGTCAGTAAAAAAGAAGATTATGAGTCAATTCATCTATCTAAATTTCCAACTTCTGAAACAGGTCTAGTAAATATAGGGTTAGAGAAAAAGATAAATCAAATAAGAAATATTTGTTCACTTGCACTTTCAATCAGAAAAAAAGAGAAAATAAAGGTAAGGCAGCCACTTAATAAGATAATTATACCTGTAAAAAATAAAGCTGAGAAACAAGATATTGAAAATGCAAGGACTCAGATAATTTCAGAAATAAATGTAAAATCTATTGAGTTTCTTGATAGTAAGGACTCATTGCTTGTAAAAGAACTTAAACCTAATTTCAATATTCTGGGACCAAAATATGGTTCAATAATTAATGCCGTTGCTGCTAAGATTAAAAGTTTTTCTCAAGAAGATATTGAAGCATTTGAAAGTAAAGGAAATACAACTTTTATGATAAATGAAACTAACGTGGTTATTGATCTAGATGATGTTGAGATCAATTATAAGGATATAGAAGGCTTATCTGTTGCAAGTGGAAATGGAAATACTATTGCTTTAGACCTAAAACTAAGCAAAAGCCTAATAAATGAAGGTGTCTCAAGAGAGCTTGTCAACAGAATTCAGAATATAAGAAAAAGCAAAGGGCTTGAGGTAACAGATAAAATTGAGATTAATATTCAAAAATCTGAAAAATTAGAAAATGCTATAAAGTCAAATTTAGATTATATCAAGGGCGAAACATTGGCAAATAAATTATATTTTAGCGAGAGTTTTGACGTTGAAGGAGAGCCCTTAGAATTTGACGGTATTAAAACTATAATAACTATAAACAAAATTTAAAATGAGTAAAAATTCAAAAAATAGATATTCAGATAAAGAATTAGAAAGTTTTAGAAAAATTATAAATGAGAAGATTGAAAAAGCAAAAAAAGATTTAGACTTGTTAAAAAGTGCATATATGAATGATAGCAATAATGGTACAGATGATACATCTCCTACCTTTAAGTCATTTGAAGAAGGGTCTGAAACAATGTCAAAGGAAGCAAATACTCAATTAGCCCTTAGGCAAGAAAAATTTATCAGAGATTTAAAAAACGCTTTAGTTAGAATAGAAAATAAGACATATGGTGTATGTAGGGTTACAGGAAAGCTTATTAATAAAAAAAGACTTAAAATAGTTCCACATGCTACGCTAAGTATTGAGGCTAAAAATATTCAAAACTAAAAAACTGAAAACTTGATATCTTTTATTAAAAATATTGATGCTAAAAAGTCATTAATTCTAATTTTAGCTTTAATATTTTTAGATCAGGCAGTTAAATTTTACATTAAATTAAATTACCCCCTAACTATCTTCGGTGAGTCTCCAATATTTGATATTGGATTTTTTAAACTTTTATTTATAGAGAATAAGGGTATGGCAATGGGTGCAAGATTAAATACATTATTACCCTTTCTTGATGATGACAATGCAAAATTAATCCTAACATTATTTAGAATTTTTGCTTGCATTGGTATAAGTCTTTGGTTAAGGAGTATGATAAGGAATAAAAAATCCAAATTATTAATATTTTGTTTATGCCTAATATTATCTGGAGCTATAGGGAACTTGATCGACTCAGTATTTTATGGTGTTATTTTTTCTTCAAGCTATGGTCAGGTAGCAACTTTATTTCCTAGTATTGGATATGCACCTCTTTTTTATGGTAGTGTAGTTGATATGATTCAGTTTCCTTTAGCAACATGGATTTGGCCTGAATGGATCCCTCTTATTGGAGGAAAAGAATATACCTTTTTTGAATATGTTTTTAATCTTGCAGATTCATATATAAGTACAGGTGTCATTATATTGTTCTTGTTTAGCAAAAAATTATAAAATCTTATTTAAAGTTGTAGACTTTGGTTGGAGTAACACAGATATCCATACTAACATCATAATTGTTTCTATCACTAATTTTATCAATAGGTTCAAATAACGAAAGTCCTATTTTTAATGAATTTGAATTAACTGTTTGAAGAAACCTATCGTAATATCCCTTACCATAACCAACTCTATGACCTAATAAATCAAAAATAATTAAAGGGATAAATATTACATCTAATTTTTGAGCATCTATCATAACACCAGATATGGGCTCTTTTATGCTATAATTGTTTAACTCAAAAGTGGTTTTGTCGTTTATTTTAAAATGAATAAGTCTATTATTTTGAATTTTAGGAATGATAATTTTTTTTTGTTTTGCGTAAAGAAGATTTTTTAAAAAATCTGTATTTAATTCATTGTTTTTATCGATGGAATTGTAAATGTGATAATAATTTTTATCCCATATATTCATGCTTAATAATTTATCTGTTACTTTATGGCTTAGTCTATTGATTTCTTCCTTTTCCATAGAGAGTCTATTATTTATATATTTTGACCTTAAAAAATTTTTATTGTTAGACACCATTTTACATATTTTAAAACTAAAATAGGTTTAATTTTGTTCTAGTGAAAGATAGTAAATTACATATCCATGCTAAATCATTTCCTAATGAGCCTGGAGTCTATCAATTTTTTGATATCGATGATAATATAATATACATAGGTAAAGCAAAAGATTTAAAAAAAAGAGTTTCATCCTATTTTACAAAAAATCACGACAGTAAAAAAACAAGAATCCTTGTAAGTAATATTTGGAGAATTGAAAAAATAGTAGTTGATACTGAAATGGATGCATTATTGTTAGAGAATAATTTGATAAAAAAGTATCAACCTAAATATAACATCCTTTTAAAAGACGATAAATCATATCCATGGGTGTGTATTGTAAAAGACCCAATCCCAAATATATTTTATACTCGAAAAATTGAAAATAGAAGAGGAGAGTATTATGGTCCTTTTACAAATGTATATAGCGCTAAGTTTCTCATTAAATTAATTAAGGACATCTACCCTTTTTTAAATCATGAATTAAATCACCTCATAAAAAAAGAAACTGAAGAAACAATAAAAATAAAATTTTCAGATAATATTAAATCTATAAGATATTTAATCAAAGGTAATTTTAAAAAGTCCATTTTTGATCTTAAACTTAAAATGAATGGTTTATCTAAAAATTTAGAATATGAGAAAGCACAAGATATTAAGGAGAAGATTGATATATTAAAAAATTATCAAGCAAAATCAACAATTGTAAATTCTAAAATTAGTAATGTTGATGTTTTTGCTTTGGTTTCTGATGAGTCATACGCCTATATAAATTTTCTTCAAATTTCTTATGGAGCAGTAATCAGATCATTTACTTTAGAAGTTAAAAAAAAGTTAGAGGAGACTGACACTGAAATTCTAAGATTAGCGATTATTGATCTTAAGCAAAGGTTTTCTTCTGAGAGTAAAGAAGTAATTGTTCCTTTTGAAATTAATCTTCC
>Ga0160422_10000239_pt1 | contig 31770 bp, 24 predicted proteins | sample Fk160mmetaG_FD_108192 | JGI IMG/M metagenome (GOLD analysis project Ga0160422, IMG submission 108192) | Marine microbial communities from the Central Pacific Ocean - Fk160115 60m metaG | ecosystem: Environmental > Aquatic > Marine > Oceanic > Photic zone | place: The Central Pacific Ocean...
CGTCGGGTACAGAGATGTCTAATGCCATCTCGTTGTTACCAAATACTGCACTCATGCGATCAGTAGGATCTAGCATGTTAACGTAGAACTTGTAAGTAGTAGCTCCAGGAACTGCAGCAGCAGAACTTGATTCAACAGTGAGTGAATACTGTGCTGATAAATTGTTGGTATTCAGCGAGGAAATGCAACAAAAAAGGGTTGCAAAAAATAAAGTAATACGGCTCATAATTTATTGACGCTTATATATGGGTCAAAAGATAGTTAAATCATAATATTTATACGACTAAATACTATAATTATTCGACGAAAAGTAAAAATGAATCTCGTTTATTAGTATTAGATATACGTAATAAATTTTAGAGAACTAATACGTTTATCAATCAATTAAATTGAAATTTAATTATGATGGTTTCGTAAAACCTTAATTATTCAGGGTAATAATCTATTTGTATAATTTGTAGATAGAGGACAATAATCATTACTTACAGAGCCAAATCTATGTCTTATTTTAACTATGAATAAATAGAACTTATGAATTGGAAATTTAAAAAACCAAGACCATGGTTTCCTGATATATTTTTCTAGTCTTTTAATTGCCGTGGCACCAACATAAGACTGTCCATTTTCAAATAAAACTACTCCAGAATAAGGCTCAACTAAAAGATATTCATCTAATAGTTCCGATGCTGTCTTTCCTTGTAGTGTGGAAAAATTAAGAAGGTCAGAAGTATCTTTTTTTTCAAATTTGACAAGTGATTTCACAGTGAAATTACATAATGCACATGGTCCATCGTAAAAAAGAATGTTCATTCCAAATTTTGTTTTACAAATTATTAAACACTAACGAGAGCCTTATATTTCTACCATCAGAGGGAATTATTCCTGGTCCAGGATAGGCAGCAGCTCGTCTTGTAAAATATAAGTTATCAAGTAGATTATTAAACTTTAATGCAATGCTTAGGTTTTTGTTGTGGCTATAGTTAAAAGAAAAGTCTAGTATACTATATGAAGGGATCTCACCATAAACCGCATTTGGATCGTAGGTTGAATTTGTAGCATCTGTAAACTGACTTGCAACCCAATTCCATTGAACACTTGCTTTAGTTTTGTTACATATATATGTCAAGACTGATCTAAATGTTCCATTAGGTATGTTTTCAATTTCATTGCCCGTAAAAATTGAGTTATCACCTCCTATATATTTTCCTCCCATCACTGATGCACTGATAAGAATATTTAATGAGTTTTGGGCTTTTGAGTAAATCATAGAGCTTATTAATCCTTCTAATCCAAATGTTCTTGCATCAGAAACATTTGACCTAAGAAACACAGGTTTTTCTCCAAAAACTGGATCATCTATAACAGTAGGATAAACACCAATTTTGTTAATGTATTTTAGCATAAAAGCACTAATATCAAAAGAAATTCGTTGTCCATTTCTTCTAATTCCAAAATCAATATTCACACCACTTTCATCTTCGATTTCTGGATCAACTACAACTCCGAGATTGCGGATTTGAATGTCTGAAAAGTTAATAGCTCTGTAATTTTCAACAGCATTGGCATAAAATTCTGCTATACTATTGTTTTTGTACGAAAATGAAACCCCTGGTAAAATCACACTTCTTTTTCGCATATCTAATGTATGATACATAGTATCTAACATTATGTTTCCCGCTAAATCCGTAAATATATTTCTATACCAACCATCTGATTGAGTGTCAATATATTCGCATCTAACACCTGGAGAAATAGATAAATATTTACCTAAACTTATAACAGCATGAGCAAAACATGAATATTGTTTGTTTGGCAAAAGATAATCTGATCCTTCTAAATTATTTGGATTCAAATAAGCAAAGTTCGGGTCAGAGGTACTATCAGCTAATCCTTGCATCATATGGGTAATACCATTATAACCCTGAACACCAACGACAAAGGCATTATATGCATTAGAATTTTTTGAATTCCATACTCTTCGGAATCTAACATCAATACCTTTTGTGTCAAAATCTGCATAGATTAAATCTCTTTCTTGCTCTGGATCGGTTCTGTTTGCAGAACCTAAATAACCTAGGGATTGTCGATTAGCATTTAACATGAAACCATTTAAATGCAAGCCCCATTTATTATTATATGAAGAATAGTCTAAACCAGCTCTCAAAATATTCCATTTTACATTGAACCAATTTCTATTACGAAAACTTAGAGTGGGGTTTTCTTCAAATAATACATCTGTCAATCCACCGGGCTGCTTCTCAAGCCTTTCCATTAATGTAAGCTCTTCAGAAAACAACAAAGTACCCTTAGGTAATATAAATTTTTGTTGAAACGACGATATAAAAGTTCGACTATCAAATTCTGTGTTATCTCGCCATCCTTCTCCATGTTTAGAATCCATACACAGGTAGTAAGTTGATCTATCTTCTGAACCCTGTACATCAGAAAAAAAATTATAATTATTTACAACTTTAGAATTTCTTCTGGCATAAGTAGTGAATGAAGTAATTAATCTATTTTGATCCTTTACACCAAAATCCGCCTTTTTAATCTTATAATTCAGCATACCGCCTAATTGCGAACCATACTGTAATGCGCTTGCTCCACTTACATATTCAATTTCTTCTAGAGCTTCAATCGGTGGTGTATAATATGATTCAGGATAACCAAGTGGGTCAGCTGCAATAGTTGCCCCTTGCTGTCTAACGCTTAAGTGAGACGATCGGTTTGGATTTAGACCTCTAACACCAACACCAATTTGTAGACCTGCAGCATCGCTTTCCCAAATATTTACTCCCGGTATCTTAAAAAAAATAGAACGTGCCTGAACTTCACCAGGAACAATTAAATCATTGTCGATTTGAATAACACTTGATTTAATACCATTGTAAATTGCTCCTCCCTCGATAGCATTTAACCACTCTACATTACTTTGTCTGGTACTTATAACTTGAGCATTATCAAGCTCAATATTAGATTGAATAAGCTTAATATTAAATGATTCGAAAAAATCTTCAATTGATATTGAAACGCTTTCGTAACCAATAAAAGAGACTGTTAAATCAAAGGGAAAATCACCAAAATAGTCGAATGAAAATCTCCCTAACGAATCTGTGTAAAATGGAGGGATTATATCATTTGAACACGTCAAGAGTGCGCCAATAAGTAATTCATCTTGTTCGTTTTTCACATTACCAGAAATTTTCTGAGCTAGAACCTCAGAACAGATAGCAAAGAAAAATATAAAAACTATTGATTTAAAAACGCTCAACATATAACTACCAACTAGAATTTTCTCTCAATTTAGAGTTGATTTTAAAATAATTTTGTGGCGTGATAACAGAATCAAATGGTATAACATAATCTCGTGTTTTCCAGTTGTTTTTCACTTGTGCTAAATTACGATATGGATCTATTAATAACTGAGACCTTCTGCCATTTAAACTTGACCATACCTCAGCTCTAACTTTTATATTCCTTTGTTGAATATTTAAATATTTTTCTTTTAAGATATGAGCAAATTGAACAATCATATCAGGTTGTGAACTAACCATTTTTTCTTGTTGTTTGGTTAACCAATCTGAAAGATTAACTTCTTCCTCTATTCCAAATTCATCTTTTATATAGAATGTAGCAAAAGAAGGTTTTTCTATTAACATTACTCGCCAACTGAATCTATATCCTGACTCATGCCAAAATAAGTTACCAGGATACATTAAATAACGAAATGGGAAAAGTATCTGTATAATTAAAAAACATACAGCGAATACCTTAAAAAAGGGGCTTAAATTAACTCTACCTATGATTTTTGGGAGTTCTAATAATTTAAAATGTGACCAAAATTTTCTATGTTCTTCGGATGTGAAAAAAATTGTTGCACAGCAAATCATTACCCATGGAAAGATTCCAATTGGAAATAGTAACCAAGTCATTAAATGAAACAAAATCACTACCGGAAAAAACCAAATTCTGAAGCGATTCGACATTAAAAAAAAGGGTGCGCTTAAATCAAATAATGCGCCTCCCCAACTAAAGACATAGGCTGTTATCTTATACTTAAAAAACCAACCAATAAATGGCATATCTGCATGAGGAGGTAGCCATAATGAAAGTGGTTGAGCATCTATCATCCAATCTGAATTCAACTTTGCTAAACCAGCAAGAAAATATACCAATCCGATCATGAACTTAAATAAGTTCACTTGAAGTTTTGGAATTCTACATCTCTCCTTGTGTGCGTCAGTAAAAATTAGTAAAAACGCAATTATTGATACAAAATAGTAGTGATTTAAATAGTAAGTTTTATCCAACAATTCTATGTAAGTAAAACACAAAAAGAACAATGTTGTACCAATTTTAAAGAGTTTACCCGTCATAATTGAAAAACCACCTAACAACATACCAATAAAAAGCAAGGTAGTCGCTAGGTGGTTTGGTCTTGGTAAAAAACTAAACTCTTCGTAAGGGAAAGTGATTATTGGCGATAGAATTTGACAATCTATCCAACCATAATATATAAACCTTAGTGTGCTAAATATAACTAGTGCACCAAACAAGCGCCTTAACGTGTATAAAGGTGCTCCGTCAACCACTAGTCACCATCATTATCATATGAGTTATCGAATACCATACCAATGGAAGAGGTCATATCAACTTTCCAAAGAACTACAAGAGCTTGAAGTTCTAAGTAAGCTGAAAAGACATCAGTTATATTTGTTTCAACAAAAGATGATAATGGATTATCTAGTGTTTGTAGAGCATTTTTTGCAACGGAGAATTGATCTGATATTTCGTTATCTAATGGGATTCCATATGGCTCATCTCCATTAGATCTTACAAAATCATCTAGTCCGAGACCTTCAGTTTTAATGCCATTTACATAATAATCTCCATTGTATACATCTTCATAGGTTGTAAAAGCTTCATCTAACAAATCAACACTATATCCAGAAAAATATGCTTCAACTTTATTCGGATATGCGTATAAATCAGCATTTGTCCCCATTCCAATTACATTTATAGGATAGCCTAACTTTCCATTTCGGACTCTTGTTTCATAAACTTGGATATAAGAATGAACTAGTAATGACACTGAACTTCCTGCAGATGTTCCTGTGTTTGACTTAAATGTCAATCCGTAGGAATTTGACCAATCATTGTAAACACTTGAAGAAAGATTAACTAAATGATTAGTTAGCATAATAAGTCTATTAATTTGTGCTTCCGAATGTGTCTCATTTGAGTATAAAATATACTCTATAGCTGGGAGACCATAATGATTATAATCAGTAGCAGGATCTATCCAAGTACCATTTAAAATATCTTGTTCTATCTGTTCAGCATCTGTAGGATATGTATTGCAGTTAACCATAAGAAAATGGTCTAAAGCAGGTCCAAATTGCAAAAATGGAAGAATATTTTGCCAAGACAACCTCGCGTCTTTAAAAGCATTTCTACAATCATTTAATGACGCTTCAGAATTACTGTAAGCAGTCAGCAAAGTTTCAAATGAAGCAATATTGTTATGAAATTCTTCAAAAGAAGGTGTGATAATATTATCGCAGTAATTTTCAAGCAAAGAAGGAATTTCAGAAAAATCTTCATTACTTGAATCCGAGTTACCACCGCCGCTGCATGCGAATAGTAAAAAGCTTGAAATAAAGACAAAGAACACAGATGGAAAATATTTTCCACCCGTGTTCTTGTTAGTGAACTGTTTGATTAAGTTCATGATATGAAATACAGTGAGTTATAATTATAGTGCGTCACGATCTGAAGCAGAAATGCCTAAACCAGTTGCAACGTCATTACGAACACTAGTGATTTCATCAGTGCCAAGAGTATTGTAATTTGCCATAGCATCCATCATACCTTCAACGTCAGATTGTGAGAAAGAAGATTCACCACCAAACATAAGACCGTGTATGAAAGCTTCTGCTTCAGCTAAATAGTGATTAGTCTTTCCTTGTTCACCATTTTGAGCGATGTTAACCAATGCTTTATTTAAATAATAAATAGCTGTTCCGCCAACAGCCAATTCCATTTGCTCTCTAAGAACTGAAATCTGTTGATCACGAGTATCCATGTCATTAGCAGAAATAGCAGCACGACCAGTTCTAAATGCTTCATAAATAGCAGAAGCAGTACCTAGAACATCTTCTCTACTACCACCAGCATACTTACCCCAGAATCTGTCGCCAGATGCATACATTGGGTCATAGTTGACATCATCCGTAAAGTATCCGTAAGCCTCATCCCAATGGTGTTCCATTTCAGTATAATACTTACCAGCATCTGGATCTTCAGGTGTAGTATTATCAACGTCCATTTTACCAGGGCCTAAGTAAACAGTAGAGAGATTATGGTAGAAACAAGCTCCCATAAGGCCTTTCTCGATTAATTGAACCCACTCTTTTCCTGTAGATTCACTTTGAAGATAGCCTGATAGGATAACTCCATCTGTACCATTACTAGCTGCATCTAAACCATCCATGAGGGTTTCGAAGTAAGCTTGTTGATCAGCCATGTTAGCACGACCATTAGCTGTTTTGCTTTTTAAATCTTTTGTAGACTCATTAAGGTTTCCTCCTAAATCTGCAGGATCTGAACCATCTTGAAGCCAAGTGTAACCACTATTAGCATACATGTTCTTTAATTGCTGAGCATCAACGGCATCACCGTTATTTCCAGTTTTCATGTATGTTGTAATCTCTCCAAGCATGTCTTTTCTCTGAGTTTGACCAGAAAAGCTTACAGTACTGTTTCCATCTGAATCAACAAAAGAATAAGTATCAGGAATCGTATACGTATTATCATTATCGTCATCATCATTGTTGCTACAAGATGTAAAAGCTAATGATATTGATAAAAAACCAAGCAGTAAATAATTAATTTGTTTCATGTTTTCTTTAAAAAAATTTTCGCAAATCTCGATGCAAATATTTCCACTACAAATACCTAAAACGTGGTATTTATATTTATTCTAAATAAAAATTAGATTTTTTAACAACTAATAACTTGTTACAAATCTTTTTTCAACGGATCCATCTGTGAACACATGAAGTTGTAATGTACTCGCGGTGTTTTCGACTTTTTGGCCAAGTGGATTTAAAATCATTAGCAACTCCTTTTTTTGAGACTGTGTTTCTCCGACAAATTCAATTTCTGGATCATAAAAGAACCAATCGAATTTATGAGCTCTGTACAAGTTTCCTCCATTTTCATACTCAAGTTGGAATACAACTTCATTTTCAGGAGTTACTTCCACTAAAATGGATCCTAACTCTAATAATTGAAGATTGCCAAAATCGATTAATGTATTTCCGTTTGGAAGTCTTTGAGTTGACCCAATTGATGGTGTAAACAAGAAATCCGGATGAGTATATTCCCAAGTTTTAGTACAAGTCATATTCTGTATGTCTAACTCATATTCGACAGCACGAGAATAATTTGGCAATCCTGTATACTGAGAACTGAAGTTCCCATTATCAAACATTAAGTACTTATTTTCACCAAGACACCTTAGTGTATGTTGATGAGTAAATGGATAGTCGTTAGTGAACTCAAATTGGTTTTGGCTCCCCCCCCATCTCCAAATAATTTCACCTGTTGATCTGTGGATTTTAGTTATCTCATCAAGATTTCTTGACGAAATAATAAAGTTTCCATCATCATCAATGTCAATAGAGTTAGTATGAATAAAGTTTAATTCAGAACCCGTCCAAGGTTCTAGATATGTATTTTCTGTAATTTGGAAATGATCCCAACTCGACCATTCAAATAAAAGATTATGGTCAGAATCTAATTCTTGAATAATGACGCCTTCTATCAGAGCATTTGGATCACCTCCTTCAACTACCGTATCCATTGCATATGGTTGTACATCATAAGCAAATAGGACGAAATTACCATTTGGCAAAGCAATAAAATCATGATTATCAGCTGTGTACCCGTTTAAACAATAGACTGAATCTACCTCTTGTTGAAGAGAATCCATTACGAACCAACCATCAGAATCTCTATCGTAATATGTCAAATGATTGTTTTCATTTACTTTAAAATCCCAACCCTTCATTCCCCAGCTCTCAACAAACAATTCTTCACCTTCAGGTGATAATATCATGACTGATCTTGGCTGATCTCCACCCTTAAAAAAGAATAGATTTTCTTGATATGCTTCTGGAGTGTTTACTGTGATATTATATGGAGTTTGGGCTACAGACATACTTGCCCAAAGAAAAATTATACACTTAACGAATAACCTCATAAAACAAAATTACGCGGCTTTTCTTCCTTTAATTCTATTGAATAGATTTTTTAAGAAATCATTTCTTTCATTTTCATCAGGTCCCTTGCCATTTCTTGACATTGTATATCCATCTTTACCTTCCCTCAAAAGGAAAGAAAATATGTATCCTGCAGGTTCTCCTTTATTATTTCGGTAAACTCCGAATCTTAGGTCATTAAAAAACAATCCATCCTCACTCTCAGTGATACAGAAATAGTCATCACAAAACCATCTTAGAGCTTTAATTGTAGGGTCGGTATCAATATTCTTGAGAAGGTGATGGTTCTTTTCAATTTCGTCAAAATCCACTGGCAACTCATCGTTGAACGAGTATTCTCCTACATAAAAGTGGTTAGGTGATTCAGCAGTACAAGTCCAGAGAACATTATTTAATATTGTTGCATTAGTAGAATATCTGTATGCATCAATACTTGCAGAATTCAATTCATAATCAAATTGATTATTGATACGAGATTTATTGACTACGGTAAAAGCTAAATATGAGCAACTAAGAATAAGGCCAAGATTGTTGAGCCTAGTCCTCCAAACAGAATCCCTTTCAAATCTAGAAGCAATTAATAAGAATAACAGCAGTGGAATTGTATATATGGGATCTGCCACAGACACAGTGGCCCAAGACACTCTATAATTTGAAAATGGTGCAAAAACTTGAGTTCCATATAAGGTAAAACAGTCTAGAATAATATGTGTGATAAAAGCCCAAAAGAACATCCATTTCCAGTCTCTCACACTAACATCAGGCTTTTGCCAAGTGCCATCTAAATATCTTCTTTTTACATGCCATAACAAAAAACCGAATACTACGATTATTGAGGCTATCATAAAAACAGAGGTACTATTGTCAAATATTCCAATTAAAAAACTAATTACCCTAAGAACTACGAGACTTGCAATAAGCTTGGTAATTATTGCTATTGTTTTATGATAACGAGATGCGTATAAATTATGAACAACACTTCCAAAGACGATTGCTCCAATAATACTAAATAAAATAGAATGACTAATCCCTCTGTGAAATAGAAGCCCTTGAAGGTCGGTCATGAAATAATTTCCGATAACATCTAGATCAGGAATTGTACCGGCAACTGCGCCCCAAACCATAGCCCTGTTACCAATTTTTTTTCCTAAAACAACTTCACCAACTGCTGCACCAAGTGTTAATTGACTTAAAGAGTCCATTTTTCAATAATAGTCTGAAAAAAAGAAAAATTTGTTTTATGAATCAAGACATCCAAATCTCTTTTAATATTAGACCTGTTTACTTTTTTGTGAGCCAAATTTAACTCTAACATTTTTAACTGAATTGTATAATATTTCTCCGACAGGAAATTAAAGGGTTTTGCCTTACACAATTTGTAATATTTATTTCTTTCTGAAGATTGACCTAATGCATGATTACATATCGCTAAGAATAAATAAAGAGCTTCGTAATAACCATCATCAACATCACTATATCCTTCAGGAAAATTTTCAATTGCATTAGTTAACAATGATTTAGCAACAGCGAACTCACCACACTTTAGCAATGCATCACAAACTGTAAAGTGAAAAGCAGGGAATTTCATGTATTCCCTCCCCTCTTTTTTGATTCCTTTTTCTGTTTTTAATAGGTCAAGAATTACTGAATGAAGATCCTCATTAGTATAAAATCTCTTGTGAAGCAATATTGTTGAATAATACCTTCCAATTACAAATGGATGTGTCTTTGAAGAAAATCTGATTGAGCAAATCTTTTCATAGTAGTGTTTGCATTGCTTAGAATTCTCAGTTAAAAATGCATTTAGATATAGAATAGAGTTGCCAAAAATTTGGGCTTCTACATCATTCTTGTGATTTAAGTATGTCTTTATTGCTTTATGGTAATGGACTGCTAAATTATCATAATCTATTGACTGCTCTATGAAATAGCTTTGGGCAATAGGATTATCACTGTATTCATTCACTAAGTCTAAATAATCCTCAGTGGACTCCCTCAATTTTGAAACGATAATTTTAGAAATTGAGAAAAGAACTGGGTCCCTGTATTCCAAAGGCTCAGTGTAATTCTTAGAATTATAAATTTCCTTTAAGATTTTAAACTCTTCCTTAGTAATTATCACCTCCGCTTTTGCATACAATTTTGTATAAGTTTCAATGTCTCGATAACCACAATATGTTGCCAGAATGTCTAGAGTTTGCTTAGAACAAGAGTATGATTTAGATTTTGAAAATACTCTTGACAGTGTTTTTGGGCTAATGTATTCTCCACACCTTTTATTTATTGCTTGAGCAAATCTCTCATACCTCTTTTGGTGATTTATGTTAAACCCAAACTCTCTCTCACACTCCAGCATTAGAGAAGTAGAAATAGAATTATCAATTTGGTATGGTTTTCTGGGCACGGACAAATATATTTATTATTGTCCATTAATGTCCATTTACTAGGAAACATAAATTGCTTTATTGTTAACGTTGTTCAGTACGTCATGAATAACCCCACACGGGCCCACTTAACAACCACATAAAATGACTGACCAATAGAGGTTAGTCATTTTGGTTTGTAGACTTTTGACAATATGTTCCGAAAGCCGATAAAAGAGTTGGGAAATCGTTAACATTTACTACCCCATTTTCATCAAATTCAACAGTGTAATTAGAAGTGCAATTGAAGTTTACAAGGATTATTTAAATATTGTTGATATATTTTTCTATCTGAAGAAATGTCTTCTTTGTAAAAAGATACAGAAGATGCACTTGTAATAACATAGTCTCCTTTACGTGTTGCGCCTGGAAGAGAATCGTACTCGCGACCCAATGTGAAAAAGGCATTTTGACGTTAGATTTCAATAATTAATCCCAATGCTGGCAGTATCGATGAATTAGAATTTTCAATTGGCTCATAATTATAAATTCCATCTCCATCAGAATCTATAGGATAACCATATTCATCTCTTTCGACATCAAACTGTGGTATTGTAGGGATATTACTTCCGAATAGGTTTTGAACTTCTAAAAAAAGATCCAATGTCCATTGTTTAAAGAAAAAGCGCTTATCAAGTCTAACATCAAGTTGGTGATAAGCTTGTAACCTCTTTGAGTTAATTGCACTATAATCCAAAATAGGACGATTAAAAACATCCCAGTTATTTACTGTAAAACTTGACTCCAAATATGGCGTATATGGCAATCCTCCACTAAACACAAAACGTGCACCTATTTCAAAACCGTTATTAAACTTTTTACCTCCAGTCATAGACACAACATGTTGACTATCCCATGAACTCACTATAAAATTTGACTCAGAATCTTCATAAAAGCTTCTAAACCATGTATATGATAAAAGTCCATACATGCCTTTATGAAGTTTTTGTTGAAGAAAAAACTCTGTACCATATGAAATACCCCTGCCATCAAATGAAACATCCTCGTTGCCTACGACACCAAAATCTGCACCTAAATTTGCTAGCGCAACTCCATAGTTGATGCTATTTGGTGCATCATCATATTTCTTGTAAAATGCCTCAACACTTACTGTTGTATTTGATTTTTTAAATTCTTTTTTAACGCCAGTTACGAATTGTTTACAATTCGTATAAACAGCACCCAACCGGTTTTCTTTACTATACCCAAGAATGGTAAGAGAAGGAAGTTGATTATATATGCCAGCATTTGCATTAAAGGTCCATTCAGGAGAAAATGCATAACTTACTGATAACCTTGGACTAAAAGATTGCATAGTATTATTTGGAAGAACACTATCAGGCGAAAGGATTGCTAGATCAGCTCTAAATCCTACAGAAATAATGAGACGAGAGTTTAAAAAACTATTAGATGCTTGTGTATATCCCCCAAAACGAGGTATTCTAATATTTGAATTAAAGTTTATGGTGTCCAATGAATTTGACTGATAATTATACCTAAATTCTTGATTATCTATGCTATGACTGCTTACATCAATATTAAATCCATAAGAGAATTTTACTCGATTACAAAACTGCTTTCTTTCAATCCTTATTTTATTCTCTGACTCTTCACTTGCATAGTTTTTAGTAAGATCTTGATTTTCATCATTATCAATATGTTTAAACGCTCTATTATTTAGATGATTTCTACTTATAATAAACGACCAAACACCTTTACCACCGTACTGATCAAGTCGAAATCCCTGCGTATAGTTCCATTGCCTTTGAACTTCTAGATAATCTAAGATTGCATTTCCTCCCTCAATATTTGTGTTTAGTGCAAAATCATCTATTGCTCCAATTCCAAGTAGAGTAATTTTAGTGTTATCACTTAATCTATTCACCCATTTATATTGCATGTCGTTATAAGTGGGGAGAAAAGGAAGATTTAATGCTTTAAATAGAAATTGTAAATAGCTGCGTCTTGCATTTAATACAAGAGAACTCTTTTCACCGGTAGGACCTTCAACAGTAACTCCTAAATCACTTGTTCCAACAACTGCATTTGTAGTCCATTCATCAGTTCTTGGGTCAATAAATTGAAAATCTAAAACACTTGATAATGCATTCATCCTATTTGCTGGAAAAGCTCCTGTATTGAGTTCAACATTTTTAATAAGATCTACATTAATCATTCCCACAGCGCCACCACTAGATCCCTGAGTGGAATAATGATTAATGGTTGGGATTTCTATTCCATCAATAAAAAATCGATTTTCATTTGGGGCACCTCCTCGTATTACTAAATCATTACGAAATGAAGGTATACTCACAACGCCTGGCAATGATCTCAATGCTTTACTAATATCTCTTCCGCCTCCAGGATTTCTTTTTATTTCATTTGCACCAATACTTCGGACACTTAATGGGCTTTCCTCAGGATTCTTACTTTGATCTGTAATTATTTCCGCTTCATTTAGATTGAAAGCTAAAGGTTGAAGTTTGGCTGTTATATATGCTGGCCTTGATCGAGTAGTTTCCACTTCGTAAACAATCTTCTTTTCAAATCCCAATGCACTTATTTCAACATTATATAATCCAGGAAGCAATTTATTTAATTCAAATTCACCTAATTCATTAGAAGTTGTATTAACAGTTGAACCTTGAATAATAACGAATGAAAAGGGCTCTGTTTTACCAAGTATTTTACATTCTTGGGAAAAAAGGAAGAAAGGAAATACAAGAAAACAGAGTAAAAAAACTTTTTTCATTTAATTAAAAAAACCTTTATATACGGTAGGAAAAAAGACTAGTTTATGTAAATTTTTTCTCTAAAAATTAAATCTTCAGAATAAATTTCTAGAAAATAAATTCCACTATCAAAGTTTGAAACGGAAATTGGTTGATTTACCTGAAAATTTGATCTATAAACTATATTTCCAACTGTATTTATTAAATTAATAGTACATGACGTATTTAATTTGTCATCTTCTTTAATAATTAGATAATCAGATACAGGATTTGGATAAATTATAAATTTATCTGGTTGTTGGTATCCTGTAGATAAAGTTCCAGAGCAACTCGCATCAAGTGTCCAATTGTAAAAATAGTAGTAAAAAGATTCTGGTGAATCAGTTGTATTTCCAACTATTGTAATTCTATCTGCAATCTCAATAGGAAAGACTCCTAAAGGAACAGCATCATTTCTATAAATTCCTAAATTCTCATTGTTTCCAGTCACACCAATAGTATAATTATTCCCTTCTTGTAAAAGTGTATTTAGTTCAATTAAATTCCAACCACTTGTTAAACTGACATCAAATTGACTAATTATGTTTCCATTTAATAATCCAATATCAATTGTGATTTCACCAGGATTTTGAGCATTTAGTTCAATCGTACTCAAATACGTATCCTCGGAAACATTAAAAACCATATCCCATGAATCGTTGTAATGATATCCTCCTGTTCCATAATCTGACAAATCAGCTGGACCTCCAGTAAAGATTTCAAGATTTGCATGAATATCAAAATCAGAATAATTAGGGTCTGTACACCCAAGATTGATTGCTACACATGAATTGTCATCATAACATGCTTCGGGAGAATAATTAAAAGCATTTTCATCAGTACAGCCTGCATTATAACAACAATTTCCGTCATCAATGGTCGCGGTGCTTGAATAATTAAATGCGTTTTGATCTAAACAACCACATGAGTCATTAATTTGAAATTTATATAAATCTGATGGAAAGTTTGCAGTAGCACCCACAAGTCCACTAGTCAAATAAACATCACATCCAATAATGAATGTCCCAGGAGCCCATCTAGCTCCTCCTGGATGAGGCTCAAGTTCTGTCCAAGAGTCATTATCTGGATTATATTCCCAAAACTCACCGTAATCAAGTTCAGCATGATCTTCTCCATCTCCACTTAAGATATATCCTTTTCCATTAATTGAAAATTGAGTGCCAGCAACTCGTCCTTCACCGGGAAAATTGTTTAATTGTGACCATGTTTGAGTTGTAAGATCCCAAACATAAAAATCATTAAAAATATTTAATTGTGAAAGAACGTCATCACCATGGCCAAATCCAACGTAGACCTTGTTGTCAATTCCAAAATAAAAAGGGTGATGCCTTGGCAAACCAATAAATGAATTAAGTTCTTGCCAAACATTGTTTGAAATATCATATTCCCACCAGTCATTCAAATTTCCATTTAAATTGCTACCTAATCCAACGAAGACCTTATTTCCAGCATAAACCATAGCTGGATGATTTCTACCATCTCCGGGAAATGATGCTAATTGAGTCCATTGTTCAGTTTCCATGTCAAAACGCCACCAGTCAGTTGGATAACCAAAATTGTCTGAACCAAATCCACAATATGCATCATTGTCATAACAAACACCATAGGCGTAACCTCTTGCAGTACCGGGGAATGAAGATATCTGAGTCCATTCATCTGTAAGTGGATTATACTTAAAAACATCATCAAGATTATTACTAAATGATGCTGATTGACCAGTAATCATGTATCCGTAATTATTATTTGCAACAGTAATTGGATGATGGCGACCAACAGAGTTGTAACCACTCATTTCAATCCATTCTTGAGCAACGATATCGAAAGGGATTAGAAGCAGATAAATACAAAATTTGTTTAAAAAAAAATTTTTCATGGATTAAAATTAAAGATAAATTAATAATCTTGCATAACAATTACATATTAAAGTTATACAAATTGAAAAATATATTAATTATTGGAGGTTCATCTGGAGTAGGTGATTCAATTACAAAAAAGTTAGGTAAGAAATATAAAATTATTTCTACATACAGAAACAATTTCAAAGAAAATCAAGATAATATTGAATACAAAAAATATGATGTTGTAGAAAATACACCTGATGAACTAGAGATTGAAATCCCTCTTAACAGTATTATTTACTGTCCTGGAACTATAAATCTTAAGCCATTCCATAGATATTCAGAACAAGAACTCCTTAATGACTTTAGAATCAATGTCACAGGTTTCATAAAAATATTTTCTTTTTTTAAAAAGAACCTACTAATAGTGAAAATGCATCTGTTATTTTGTTTTCATCAGTCGCGGCCCAAAAGGGAATATCTTTTCATACACAAGTAGCTTGTTCGAAAGGTGCAATTGAAGCTTTGACTAGAACATTAGCAGCTGAACTTGCTCCAAAAATCAGAGTAAATGCAATTGCTCCGTCACTACTTGACACACCCTTATCGGAAAAGTTTTTAAATACCGATAAAAAAATAGAAACAAATAAAGAAAGACACCCATTGAAAGAAATTGGAGATCCTAATGATGTTGCAGAATTGGCCGAATTTTTAATTAATGATCATGCAAAATGGATAACTGGACAAGTTATTAATATTGATGGAGGCTTGTCCACTCTATAACTAAAATGATTTGGCTTTACAACTTAATATGGAAATATAAAAGATATATATTATGTCTTTCACTCTTGTGTCTTTCAGCTTGTGCAATAAAACTGAAAGATTTTAAAATTTATTTTGAATCTGAAAGAATAATAGAAGAGTTATCTGATGGGAGCATCACAAATTTAGATTCTAAGAATATAGATGGCGAAAATATATTTCTTGCAACAATTAGAAATAATCAAGAATTTAATTACAATGATTTTTTAAATCTAAAGTCTGATTTAAATGAAATAAAAAAACTAGATGAAATTAAAAGGGTGTTTAGTATTCTGAATGAAAAAACTATTTCAGAATCAAGCTTATTTCCCATTCCAAGAAATAGACTTTCATTAAAAAGTAAAGACAAATTTCAAAAAACTTTAAATACAAAAAGTTCATTTATAAGTAATGACCAAAAGTCTATTTTAATTTTATTTGAAACTAATCCAGATTTCGCAAAAAAGCCAAAACATTTATTAAATACAATTGGTACAATTCTTTCTGAAAAAGGATTTTCAATAGATTTTGCTGGTCGAGTTCCTAGTGAAATATACTTTCAAGACAAAGTATCTAAAGAATTCATTCTACTCGCAATTCTTAGTGCACTCTTCTGTTTGACTGCAATATACTATTACACAAAAAATTTTGCGATTTTATTTATGTCATTTACTTGTGTTCTTATGACAATATTGGCTAGCACTTCAATTTCATTATTTTTCTTTGGTGGAATAGAATTATTTATGATCATATCACCTGCAATTTTTTTTATTGTTACAGTTTCTGATATAATGCATTTAGTCAATTCTAAAGACAATAATACCAGTGACAAAAAGAAAAGATTTATAAATAGATTAAAAGAAGTCGGGAAACCAGTTTTAATTACTTCATTAACAACAATGATTAGCTTTTTCTCTTTTGTATTCATTGAAATCAAGCCTTTAAGTCATTTTGGAATCATCACTGGTTTAGGCATAATGATTGCCTTATTTTTTTCAGTTTTATCCTATGCATTCATCGTAGACTATAACTATGATAAAATTAGACCTGCCCGAAGTGCAAAACAATTTATTCAAAATATTATCACATTTTTGCAAAATAAAAAATGGGTAATAGCACCTACCATTGTAATTGGATTCATTTTTTCCTGCATTAAAATAAGTGATGTAAAAATTGACAACTACCTTCTTGATGAATTAAATCCATCTTCTGAATTTTATCAAACAAGTAAATATATAGATGACAATTTTGGAGGTATAAAACCTATAAGTATAACTGTTGATTCAAAAAATATAAGTTTTAATACTAATTCATTTAAAAAATTACTAAATAAAAATGGTATAAGTATAGATTTTAGCAATGACACTAAAAATAATAAAATTATATACGAATATCTATTTCAGGATTCATCAGAGATATATAAGTACGACTGTAGAATTGGCGATACAGGTTCATATCTTTCTAACGAACTCTACAAAAACATTCAAGATTTTGACCAAAAATCTGATATTAAATTTTCTGGCATAGGGCACTTATTTGATAAGACAAGCGATGATTTAACTTTCAACCTTTTATTTGGTCTATTTCTAGCAATAATTACAGTAGGAATATTTCTTTGCTTGGCATACGGATTAAACACAAAAATGTTTTTTGCTGGTATAATTCCAAATATCATTCCTTTAATATTGACACTAGGATTTGTGTTGTATATGTATCCATTTTATTTGTGTCTATCCAATGCGTTTATATTTACTGTTGCTTTTGGTTTAATAATAGATGATTCAATTCACGTTATAAATGCATACATGCATTACAAACAGATGGGATTTAGAAATGAGGAAATAATCAAAAGAATAAATACAAGGACAGCTAATACAATATTAAAAACAACAACTATTGTAATAGTGTGTCTTGTGCCTTTATTAATTTCAGAGTTTAAATCGGTTTCTCAAATAGCACTTTTGACTTCAATATCAGCAATCTTTGCAATAATATTTGATATCGGGGTATTACCATCAATACTTAACAAAGTTGTAACGAAAAATAAATCCTAATATTCATATTATTTAATTAGAATTTTTAAAATTTGAAATTGATTTACAACATCAAACAGGAAAAACATTAATGAGTAAAATCGCAATTATAGGTAGTGGATTTTCAGGCCTTAGTGCAGCTGCAGTACTTTCTAAACAAGGGCACACTGTAACTGTTTATGAAAAGAATCAAGAACTTGGAGGGCGAGCGCGTCAGTTTAAGACAAAAGGATATACGTTTGATATGGGGCCTAGTTGGTACTGGATGCCTGATGTTTTTGAAAAATTTTTTGATCGGTTTAATAAAAAATCTACTGATTATTATGCGCTTCACCAACTTGACCCAGGTTTTCAAATCATCTTTGAAAAAAATAAGACAATGGCCATTCCAGCAAATTGGCAATCTATTTTAAACTTATTTGATGAAATTGAATCAGGAAGCTCCCAAAAGCTTGAAAAATTTATGAATGAAGCAGCTTATAAATACGATTTTGGGATCAATAAACTAGTTTATGAGCCAGGTTTATCAATCAAAGAAATCTGTAAAAAAGAACTTTTAATTAATGTTTTCAAATTACAAGTTTTTACGTCATATAGAAAACATATTGCGAAGTTTTTTAAACACCCTAAAATCAAGGCTTTGCTAGAATTTCCTGTATTGTTTCTTGGAACAGCTCCAGCAGAAACTCCTGCTCTTTACAGTTTGATGGCATATTCTGGAATTAAACATGGAACTTTTTATCCTTCAGGAGGATTTGGAAAGGTGATTGATGGCTTTGTGGATTTGTGTGAAGATTTAGGAGTGAGGTTTGAAACAAATATCGATGTCAATAAAATAAATATTGAAAATAAATGTGCCAAATCAATATCTACATCAAAAGGAGAGTTTTCATTTGATTGTATTATAGCATCCGCGGATTACAATCATGTTGAACAAAAACTACTCGAAAAAAAGTATAGAAATTATAATGACGGATATTGGAACAAAAAAACCTTTTCACCGTCAGCTCTTCTTTTTTATCTGGGAGTAAATACTAAAATCGAAAAACTAGAGCACCATAACTTATTTTTTGATGAAGATATAGAAGTGCATACTGAAGAAATATACAAGAGACCGTCTTGGCCAAGTAAACCATTATTTTACACATGTTGTCCATCCAAAACAGATAAAAGCGTTGCTCCAAAAGGGAAAGAAAATATTTTTCTACTTATGCCATTAGCACCCGGCTTAGAAGACAATGAAATGTTACGAGAAAAGTATTTTAATATCATGATGTCTAGGCTAGAAAAATATTGTCAACAAGATATAGTCAAGCATATTGAATACAAAAGAAGCTATTGTATCGAAGATTTTAAACATGATTATAATGCGTTCAAAGGAAATGCATATGGATTAGCAAACACACTGTTTCAAACAGCAAATCTGAAACCCAAAATCATAAATAAAAAGATTAAAAATATGTTTTATACTGGACAATTAACTGTTCCAGGACCTGGTGTTCCACCATCAATTATTTCAGGTCAAGTTGTGGCTGATTATATTTTAGATAATATCCTATGAGATGAAACACAATTATGACAAAATATCTCAAGAATGTAGTAAAAACACTACTCAAACATATAGCACTAGCTTTTCTTTAGGAATTAAAGCGCTAAGCAAAGAACTACATCAACCAATCTATAATATTTATGGTTTTGTTAGACTTGCAGATGAAATTGTAGACACGTTTCATGATTATAATAAATCTGAATTATTGCGTAGATTCAAACAAGATACCATAGACGCTATTAAAGATAAGATTAGCCTAAATCCAATCTTAAACAGCTTTCAGGAAACAGTAAATCGTTATCAAATTGATTGGAGCTTGATTGAAGTATTTCTAAACAGTATGGAAATGGATTTAGAGGAGCAAGTTTATGATAAAGAAAAATATCAGCTATATATATTAGGATCTGCTGAAGTTGTAGGCCTAATGTGTTTAAAAGTATTTGTTCAAGGAAATGACGATGACTACAATCAATTAAAGCCATTCGCCATGAAGTTGGGGTCTGCATTTCAAAAAGTTAATTTTCTAAGAGATGCAAATAGTGATTTTCAAGGCTTGGGAAGGACATACTTTCCTGATGTGAATATGATTGATTTTACAGAAGCTGAAAAAAGAAAAATTGAAAACGATATTGAAGATGATTTCAAAACAGCACTAATTGGCATCAAAATGTTGCCATATTCTTCAAAAGGAGGAGTGTATTTAGCATATCGCTATTATTATGATTTGTTTTTAAAAATCAAAGCCCTGCCTTCATCTAGAATCTTAAAAGATCGAATTCGGATACCAAACAGCATGAAAATTGTTTTGCTTGTTAAATCTATTCTAAGACATCAATTAAAATTAATTTGAGATTTCTTTTATTTATCATAACACTTTGCTTAACACCTAGATGCATTTCTCAATATAATAATATTGATGAACTACGTTCTTGTTTTAAAACAATAGAAAACATTCAGGAAATCGAAGAATTGATTAGTTTAAGTAACAATCATACAGGGGACCCTGTTGTGTTTGCATATAACTGTACTGGAAAGTTGATGTTGCTGGACTACTCTAATAATCCATTTGAAAAATATAGAATATTCATAAATCAAACAACTCAATTGGATAGCATTATTCAGACAAATCCAAAAAACATTGAGATTCGCTTGTTAAGATATATTATACAGCATAATTGCCCATCATTTTTACTATATGACAATGACATGAGTAATGACATCAAAATGATAGAAAGGTATTTTTCTCAAGAAGACAAATGTCTACAAGACCATATTAAAACCATATTAAAATCATATTAATATCATTTAAAAAAGATGTGTAAATAGCTTTTATCTTACCTTATCATAACATTCAAAAACAAACTATAAATGCCCGTAATTAAGTCCATAAGTATTACACTAATAACTTTTGTATTAATGGAAGCAATCACATGGCTAACACACAAATACGTAATGCATGGATTCTTGTGGTATTTACACGAAGATCATCACCAACCTAAGTACAGAAGTTTGTTTGAAAAAAACGATCTTTTTTTTGTAATTTTTGCTTTACCTAGTTCCCTTTTAATTATTTATGGAATTCACTATAAATTAAATTTTTTATTTTTTACGGGTTTGGGGATTTTATTATATGGGATATGTTACTTTATTGTTCATGATATAATAATACACCAGCGTTTTAAATGGTTTAATAACATAAAATGGAGGTACATACAAGCATTAAGAAAAGGACATAAAATGCACCACAAACACATGGGTAAAGACGCAGATGAATCATTCGGAATGTTATGGGTTCCTTGGAAATATTTTAAAGAGAAATACACTTCCTATGATTGATCATAGAAGTTATCTTTAACCTGTTAAAATGAAAAAAATTAACGTTATTGGAGGAGGTATTGGAGGTCTAGCAGTAGCGATTCGGATGGCCGTAAAAGGTTACAAGGTTAAACTTTTCGAAAGTAACAGTTATGTAGGAGGTAAGATGTCGCAAATCAATATGCGAGGATATCGATTTGACACAGGACCATCACTATTTACTCAACCTAATCTTATTGAAGAGTTGTTGCTACTTTGTAATAAAAAACCAGAAGATTATTTTAAATATCATAAACTAAAAGAATCGTGTCGTTATTTTTTTGAAGATCAAACAAAAATTATAGGTTATTCCGACTCAACTCTTTTTGCAAAAGAGCTATCAAAAAAGACTAGGATTGAATCAAAAAAAGTCCAAAATCATCTAAAGAAGAGTGCTTATTTATATAATTCAACTCAAAGTGTATTTTTAGAAAATTCATTGCACAAGTTTAGAACGTACTTCAATTTAAAATCTATTATTGCTATATGTAAGCTACCTAGACTCGATCTTTTTACGTCAATGACTAAACGTAACAAAAAGCGTTTTAACAACTCTAAAGTTGAACAAATCTTTAATAGATATGCCACATATAATGGTTCGAATCCCTTTAAAGCTCCTGCAATTTTAAATTTAATTTCTCATCTTGAAATCAATCAGGGAGCTTATTTCCCTGAAAACGGAATGCGTTCTATTTCGAATCTGTTGGAACGATTGTGCCTTGAAATGGGAGTTCAGATTCACACTAATTCAAAAGTTGAAGAGATTGCTGTTGTTCAAAATAAAGTCAAAGGAATTCATACTAAAGATGAATTTTATGATTCCGACATCGTGATTTGTAATCAAGATGTATATTTTGTTTATGAGAATTTACTGAATGATAAAAAAATAGCAAAAAAAATACAAAAGCAGGAGCGATCAACTTCTGCAATTATTTTCTACTGGGGTATCAAAAAAACATTTGAAGAACTTGAACTTCATAATATCTTTTTTTCAAATAATTACAAGGATGAGTTTCATGAAATATCTTCTAATAATAAAGTGCCAGATGATCCTACTATTTATATAAATATTAGTAGTAAAAAACAAAAAAATGACGCACCAATGAATTGTGAAAATTGGTTTGTCATGGTCAATACTCCTCCAAATAAAAGTCAAGATTGGGACAAGGTAATTTCCTTTACAAAAAAAAACATTATCAAGAAGTTAAATCGTATGTTGGGTACCTCAATTGAACATTATATCGTTTGCGAACATATTTTAGACCCAAGAACAATTGAAACAATTACTGGATCATATCAAGGGTCATTGTACGGCACAGCCTCTAACAACCGTAAATCAGCATTTTTTAGACATCCAAATTTTTCCAAAAAAATTAAAGGATTGTATTTTTGTGGAGGTAGTGTTCATCCTGGTGGGGGTATTCCATTAGCATTGTCATCTGCAAAAATCGTAGATAAATTAATAACATGAAAAACTTGCCGAATAGGATTGGTTTATCGTTAATAATTTTGGTTAATGTCATCGGAGCTATTGGTTTTAGATACGATAGCTTATTGCCACTTTTTAAACTCCTAACACCGTTCAATCTTCTTTTAACCTTGGCAATTTGTTTATTCAATCTCCCATTCAAGAAATTTATATTTCCATTTATTTATGTGTTTACAATCGGATTCGGACTTGAAATCGTTGGAGTAGAAACGAAATTATTGTTTGGAAACTACAATTATGACGGAAGCATTTTGGGAACTCAATTATTTAATGTTCCATTGATTATAGGAGTCAATTGGTTTATATTAACCATAGGCACAAGAGCATGTTCTAATTGGCTTACGGAAGCTATTCTTTTACAAATTGTATTCGCCGCAATACTTATGGTTGGATTGGATCTTTTAATTGAACCAATAGCGATAAAATATGAATTTTGGAATTGGACTCAAAATGAAGTTCCAAAACAAAATTATTTAATGTGGTTTATTGCTTCAATCTTTATGCAAGCAATAATTTCGAAAAAAAGCTCATTAATCCCTTACTCTCTTGGTTTTACTATTTTAGCTTCACAATTTATCTTTTTTGTCGTTTTACATTTATAATGGATTGGTTAGTTACGAAAATTTATTACTTAGGACTAATGCTCTTATGTATTAGCTATCCAATATTGAGGAGTTTTGAAAAGCGATTAAAATTCTACAAAAACTGGAAACAGCTTGGCATTTCGATATTAATCATGATGTTAGTATTCATTCCATGGGATATTGTTTTTACGCAATTATCCATATGGTCATTTAATGATAAATATATTTTAGGAACAAAACTTCTGTATTTACCAATCGAAGAATGGCTGTTTTTTATTTTTGTTCCTTATGCATGTGTTTTTATCCATGAAGTTTTACTTTATTTTTTTCCAATAAATCACCAGGTATCATTCATTAAAAAGTTAAACATTTTACTTGCATTGATTTTACTAACCTTAGGTATAGTATTTTTTGATAAGATGTACACAAGTGTTTGTTTTACTTTATGTAGTGGATTTTTAATATTATTTCAAAGGAATAGCGATATATTTTTAACCTCTGTTTATCGTACCTATTTAGTCAGTCTAATTCCTTTTTTAATCGTCAACGGAATATTGACTGGATCAATTACAAAAGAACCAATCGTTATTTATAACGATTTCCATATTACAACCCTAAGAATTTTAACTATTCCGATCGAGGATTTTATTTATTGCTTTTTAATGTTGGGTTTAACAATATGGATTTTTGAATCGCTGAAAATAAAAAATAAAGCACATAGCTAATCGTAAACAAAAACAGTAACGAAATTAATTGTTTACATCCGAGGATAGCTGAACACAAGTTCTTTCAGTGACTAACCCAGGGGTAAGTTTCATTATAAATATCGTTTAGTCTTTTACCATTAAATAACCAATATCCACTTGGTTTGACATCGTAGTCATTTTGAAGAAGCATTCTTGTTGCTTTTGTTAGAGACATAATCTCGCCTAAAAATGAAACTTTTCGTAAATCAACAACTTCACAAGTAGCATCCCCTTGACTAAAATTTAATATACTTCCAACTGGAATCTCCATTTCTATAAAATTAAATCTTGGTCTTTTCTTTCTAGCTAATCTTGTTCCGGCATCCTTTGATACACTATCCTCACTATCTATTACTTTAATAAACTGAGGTGTAATGTCTTCGGTACAAATTAATTTTAATAAAACAATTGCTTGATCTGGCTCAATTTCAAAAAACTCACGTTTAGGATTAATTCGATAAGGACCAAAAGCTTGATGAAGAGCACTTTCAACTTTTTTAGGATTTGATACTTTGCCTGCATAGTTACACTCAAAAGGGACTGGAACACCAGTAGAGAACAATTCTCGCATTCTACTTTTAACGCCTTTTCTTTCAGTCATCCCAATTTTCACTAATCCGGGCATAGCTGGATTAGACAACAAATAAACTAAACCGTCATCCATAGTTTCATTTTATCTAGGTAACATAACATTTATCAAATATCGGCAAAGCATAATTAAGCAACCATACCTTCTACAAAGTGTTTTGAGACTTGTTTGTTTGATTTGAAGTTTTAGAGTTATTATCCAGATCTCTTCTGAGACTGATGAATACCCTAACCTTTGGCTTGTAAATATTTAGACGAGTAAAAATTTTAATTGAAACGAGATTGGTAGAAACTGGTCTCGTTTTTTTGTTCTCTAGACTCTCTTGGCGGTTATACTCTTTCTAGGTAAAAGCCCTGCTATGAGCCTTTAAAATGGTACTACTTAATTAATCTGATATAAATACCCTATTAAATAAGGTATAAATGAAGGATAATTGCTATTTTAACGCTCTATTTCCTAAATGATATGAATCGGATTAAAGAAGTACTGACTGAAAAAGGGATTAAACAAACGTGGTTAGCTGAGAAGCTCGAAAAGAGCTTTAATATGGTTAATGAGTATTGTAATAATAGAAGACAGCCATCTCTTGAAGATTTGAATAGGATTGCTGAAATCCTTGATATCGATGTTAGGAATTTAATAGTAAGTAATAAAGAGGATGGGGATGAAATTTAACGAAGACTCTAGGGTAAAAATACCAGCTATTCTCCATCTTGTTCGATTGGGATATGATTATTTGTCCTTGAAGGATGCTTCTTGGGATGAATCGACTAACATATTCCCTGATATTTTTAAGGATTCCGTAGGAAGAATAAATTCGGAGTTATCTGAAAGTGAAATTTCTAGATACTTGGATGAGATTTCTTTGACCTTAGAAAATGAAGATCTTGGAAAAGCCTTTTATGAAAAGTTAATAGCTCGTTCGGGTATTCGTCTGATTGACTTTGAGAATTTTGATAATAATGATTTTAAGGTGGTAACTGAACTCCCTTGTAAGAAAGATGATGAAGAGTTTAGACCGGATATTACCCTATTGATTAACGGAATGCCTCTTGTTTTTATTGAAGTAAAGAAACCGAATAATCTAGATGGGATTCAAGCGGAGCATAAGAGAATTGCTACTCGCTTTGAGAATAAGAAGTTTAGGAAGTTTGTGAATATAACTCAACTAATGGTATTCTCGAATAATATGGAATACGATGAGGGTTCTCCTGTTCCGCTTCAAGGTGCTTTTTATTCCTCTACTTCTTACCGAAAGCCGATTTTCAACTACTTCCGAGAAGAGGAAGAGTTGGATTTAGGAACGATCTTAAAGCCGGAGGATGCGGATAATGAAATAGCTGTTTTAAGAGATAATAACTTGGTTTCTATTAGGAATCAAGCTGAATTTATAACGAATAAGAATCCAGATTCTCCTACGAATCGAATTTGTACTTCTCTGTTTAAAAGAGATCGCCTTGCCTTTATCTTACAATACGCTATCGCCTATGTAAAAGATAAGAATGGCTTACAAAAGCACGTAATGAGATATCCTCAATTATTTGCGACTAAGGCGATTAAAAATAAGTTAGAGGAGGGTATTAAAAAGGGGATTATATGGCATACTCAAGGAAGTGGTAAAACTGCCCTTACTTACTATAATGTTAAGTATCTAACCGACTATTTTCAAAAGAAGAATGTAATTCCGAAGTTCTATTTTATTGTTGATAGACTAGACCTACTGATTCAGGCTGGAAGGGAATTTACGGCTAGAGGGCTAACTGTTCATAAGATTGATTCTAGAGATGAATTTGCGAAGGATATAAAATCTACTAGCGTGATTCATAATAACTCCGGAAAAGCTGAAATAACGGTGGTGAATATTCAGAAATTTAAGGATGATCCCGATGTTGTAAGAAATACGGATTATAACGTGAATATTCAGCGTGTGTATTTTATGGATGAAGTACACCGAAGCTATAATCCGAAAGGGAGCTTTCTTGCTAACTTAAATGAATCCGATCCGAATGCGATTAAAATAGGATTGACCGGAACCCCTCTTTTGGGAACCGATTACAATTCTCGTTCTCTTTTCGGGGATTATATCCATAAGTACTACTATAACTCCTCGATTGCTGATGGATATACCCTTAGGCTGATTCGAGAGGAGATTGAAACGAATTATAAGCTGACTTTGAAAGAAGCCTTAAAGGAAATTGAAATTCTGAAAGGTGATGCTGATAAAAAAGTAGTCTATGCTCACGAGAAATTTGTTGAGCCGATGTTGAAATATATCGTTGAGGATTTTGAGCGAAGTCGAATTTCGATGAACGATAATTCGATCGGAGGAATGGTCGTTTGTGATTCCTCCGACCAAGCGAAAAAAATGTACGAGATATTTCAATCTACTTATGCTGAAAAAGAAGAGGAAGAATTGCCTATGGCGGCAGAACCCTCTATTTCTTATGCCGGAAAGAAAGCTGCGGAAAGAAAGCCTAAGCGTGCTGCTTTAATCCTTTATGATATAGGAACCAAGCAAGACCGAAAAGATTGGGTAGAAGAGTTTAAAGATGGTAAATACGACTTGCTCTTCGTTTATAATATGCTCCTAACCGGTTTTGACGCTCCGAGATTAAAGAAGTTGTATATCGGAAGAGTGATAAAGGCGCATAACCTATTGCAAACCTTAACCCGAGTAAATAGAACCTATAAGGACTTTAGATTCGGATATGTAGTTGATTTTGCGGGTATAGAGGCTCAATTTAAGAAGACGAGCCAAGATTACTTTAATGAATTGCAAAATGAGTTAGGAGATGAATTACAATCCTACTCTGATTTGTTTTTGACGGAAGAAGAGATAACGCAACAAATAGCTGAAATAAAGGATACGCTCTTCCATTTTGATACGGTAAATGCGGAGAACTTCTCGAAGCAAATTTCTGAGATTTCTGATAGATCGAAAATGTTAGTAATAACGAAGGCTTTGAATAATTCGAAGAGCTTATATAACCTAATTCGATTGTCCGGAAACTATGAGTTATTGGAGAAGCTAGACTTCCAGAAACTGACTGTATTGGCCCGAGAGGCAAATAACCACCTGGCTCTTATAAATACGAAAGAAGCGCTAGAGAATAATGTAGATACAACGAACCTCTTGAATGTTGCCCTGGAAGATGTACTCTTCACCTTTACGAAAGTAAAAGAAGAGGAAATGGTATTGGCTGATAAGCTGAGAAATACCCTTCAGCGAACGAGAGAAATGTTAGCGGAGAATTTCGATCCTAAAGATCCTGTTTTTATCTCTTTGAAAGAAGAACTAGAGCGTTTGTTTAAGAAGAAGAATTTGGCTGAAATAGATGCTGACGAAATGAAGGGAAATATAGAAGCGCTTGATGTGATTTACAATAAAGCGAAAGAGTTGGATAGAAAGAATGAACTATTGAGAGCGAAGTATGAGAACGATGAAAAATACACCCGACTTCATAAGCGCTTAATGGAGAAAGACCCTTTAACAGAAAGTGAATCGAAATTGTATGAAGCGCTATCTAGCTTAAAGAAAGAGATAGACGAACACGTTTTGAAAAACTCGAGAATGTTGGATAATGAAAGTTATGTAGAAAAGATGATGATGAAGATTGTGATAAGTGAGCTACATAAGAAGCATAAGCTGGATCTGAATCCTGAAAAAACGAGGAGGATAAACGGAATACTAGTAAAAGAATATATGAACGAATACCACGGAAAAGTGGCTTAAATAAGATATGACTGCGACTGTAGAATTTGAAAAAAAGACGAAAGCCCTAATAGACGATTTAAAGAGCGTTTGTGCGAATTACGGATTGGGGAATGATGGAAATGAGTTTAAGATAATAACTCAGGTTTTCCTCTATAAGTTTATGAACGATAAGTTCGTTTACGAGTTGAAAAATATGGATGATTCCCTATCCAAAGAGGGGAATATAGAAGAGGCGCTTACGAAAATGAGCGGAGACGACTATGAAATGTTGATGATGCAGTTAGATGAAAATACGGCTGTGTTAAAACCTGAGCATTTTATATCGAGCCTATTCCAGCGTCATAACGAATCGAATTTTGCTGAAATCTTCGATAATACTTTGTTAGGAATTGCTACTGAGAATAGCGAAATCTTCTCTGTAATGACCGAAGGAGGCGAAAAGATTGTCTTGTTTGAGAATATTAGTAAGTACGTTACCGATAAGCGAGATGACTTCTGTAAAGCGATAATTAATAAGTTGATCAACTTTAGCTTTGAAAATATCTTTAGTGAGAAGTTTGATTTTTACGCTACGATCTTCGAATATCTGATTAAAGATTACAATACGAATAGCGGAGGAAAATATGCTGAATATTTTACCCCTCACGCTGTCGCTAAAATTATGGCGAGATGTCTTGTAAAGGAGGATGTACAAAATGTAACGTGTTACGATCCTTCTGCCGGTTCTGGAACCCTATTAATGAACCTAGCTCACGAAATCGGAGAAGATAAGTGTACGATATATAGTCAAGATATATCGCAAAAATCCTCGAACCTCTTACGATTGAATCTGATATTGAATGACCTAGTGCATTCGATCCCGAATATTGTAAAAGGGAATACAATTCTTGAGCCCTACCATAAGGAAGGAAGAGATTTAAGAAAGTTCGATTATATCGTCAGTAACCCTCCTTTTAAGCTTGATTTTTCTGATTACCGAGATGAACTAGATTCTAAGGAAAATAACGAGCGTTACTTTGCGGGAATACCTAAAACTAAGGCTAAGAAGAAAGACGCCATGGAAATCTATCTTCTTTTTATACAACATATTATGTATACCCTAAAAGAAAATGGAAAGGCGGCTATTGTAGTTCCTACTGGATTTATAACGGCTCAAAGTGGAATTGATAAGAAGATAAGACAACGATTGGTTGAGAATAAAATGTTAGCCGGAGTAGTAAGTATGCCGAGTAATATTTTTGCGACTACCGGTACGAATGTATCTGTTGTCTTTCTTGATAAAGAAAATAAAGAGGATGTTGTTTTGATTGATGCTTCTAACCTGGGAGAAACGGTAAAGGAGGGGAAAAACCAGAAGACGGTGCTAACCTTTGAAGAAGAGGAAAAAATAATCGAAACCTTTAATAAGAAAGAAGCGATTGATGATTTTTCTGTGGTAGTTTCTTATGATGAGATTGAAGGGAAAAACTATTCTTTAAGTGCTGGTCAATACTTCGAAGTAAAGATTGAGTATGTAGATATAAGTCAAGAAGAATTTCAGAATAAATTAAAAGGATTTCAAGATGTCTTGAGTAACTTGAATAGAGAGTCAGGTATTCTAGAGAAAAATATATCCGATGGTCTAACTAAGCTCAAATTTGAAGGTTATGAATAAAGATGTTCTTAGTTCATTTCTTTCCTTAGTTATTGATTATCGGGGAAAAACTCCTAAAAAATTGGATAGTGATTGGGTTGATAATGGGTATCGCGCAATTTCCGCTTTAAATGTTAAAACCTCTGGTTTGGTAAAGTTAGAGTCAATTAGATGTGTCGATCAAGAGACGTACTCTAAGTGGATGAAAAATGAAGTGGTAAGAGGAGATCTTCTATTAACGAGTGAAGCCCCGGCTGGCGAAGTGATGATTTGGGATTCCGATGAAAAAATTGTTTTAAGCCAACGATTATTTGGTTTAAGGGTTAACGAAAGAATTAATAATCGATTCTTGAAGTATTACCTACAATCTGAATTAGGTCAAAAGGAAATATTAAAAAATACTTCCGGAAGTACCGTCTTTGGTATCTCTGCTAAAATGTTTGATTTAATAAACGTTCATTACCCTGATGTTGAGTGCCAAGAGAAAATTGGGAACTTACTGTTCGATCTAGACGCTAAAATCGAGCTAAATAATAAGATTAATACCGAGTTAGAAGCGATGGCGAAACTGATCTACGACTATTGGTTTGTTCAGTTCGATTTCCCCGATGAAAAAGGTAAGCCTTATAAGTCCTCCGGAGGTAAAATGGTTTATAACGAAGAGTTGAAAAGAGAAATTCCTGAGGGATGGGAAGTTGGCGAGCTTGGTAGCTTAATTGAGGTGGGTAAAGATCAGTTAACTCCCTCTGAAAATCCTGAAAAGGAATTTAAACACCTAAGTATTCCTGTTTTTGATAAGTGCGGCGGATATAATCTTGAGAAAGGAAGTGAAATAGGTAGTAGTAAATTTATAGTTGAAGAGTTCGATATTCTTGTTTCAAAACTTAATCCTTGGTTTAATCGAGTTTATTACGCTCCAAATGAAGAGGATATAATATGTACTACTGAGATGGTCGTTTGGAGAAACGATAATTTATTTTCGAAAAATTTCTTCTTCTACCTTGCTCGCTCTGAAAGGTTTGTTGCGTTTTGTACCCAATCTGCTACTGGTACCTCGAATAGTCATAAAAGAGTTAATCCTACTGTCATGATGGGGTATAAAATCGCTTATAATTTTGATTTTATTGAAAAATTTGGGGAGGTTGTAAATCCTTGGATAAAGAAGTCTAATTTAAATAGAGAGGAAAATCGAAAACTAGCCGAATTAAGAGATTGGTTATTACCGATGCTAATGAATGGTCAGGTAACGGTGAATTAAGCCTATTCCACCCCGATTAAAAAGTCGGGGGTCGTTTTCGGGGGTGATTTTACCCCCTTTTTTATGCCTTTAAAATTAGTGGAAAACAAAAAAGCCCTGGATTTCTCCAAGGCTTTTTGCGGTCTGGACGAGACTCGAACTCGCGACCCCATGCGTGACAGGCATGTGGTTTTGATTGTTA
>Ga0160422_10000240_pt1 | contig 31756 bp, 18 predicted proteins | sample Fk160mmetaG_FD_108192 | JGI IMG/M metagenome (GOLD analysis project Ga0160422, IMG submission 108192) | Marine microbial communities from the Central Pacific Ocean - Fk160115 60m metaG | ecosystem: Environmental > Aquatic > Marine > Oceanic > Photic zone | place: The Central Pacific Ocean...
CAAAGGAGTAGCAGTATTCTTGTTACTAATCTCTAGTAAGTCTGCTCTCATCTTCTCTACAAGTGATAGAACGTGTGCTTGAAGATCTTCTTTACCTTCTACAATTTTAGAAAGTGTGCGTCCACCTAGGTTTGAGTGGAATCCTTCGTCTTTAGCAATAGTTGCATAACGTGAGGAGATAAACTTATCCTCTACACAGTCTGCCATCTCGTTCCATACTGCTTCTGCCCTACCTTCTGCAACCAACTGGTATGCAGCGAGTGCTGCTTCGTCTTCTGATGCTTCGTACTTGTCTAAAAGTGATGCACCTTTTGCCTGAGGTTTCTCTGCTTCTGCAGCAAATGCAGCAGCAACATCTAGTTCTTCACCAGTTATGTGCTCGATAACTTCCTTTACCATACGGAAGTGCTTTGCTTCGTCCATAGCCTGACGGCTTAGTAGTTCTAAGTCTTTTACGTCTGTAGAAGGATCTGCGGATGCAACTTGACCAGCGATAGCGTACATGTTCTGAGCTTCGTTGACCATACGTCCACGGAAGTGCTCGACAAGATACTCATCGCTTGGGTTAGATGCAAAGAATCTTCGCACGTTTGAGCGTGATGCCTCAAACAATGCTTTGTTTCCCTCTTTGATCTTCTTGACGAAATCTGTTCCTGAAAGCATTTTAATAAAAGTTTCTACAGTGTTATTTAGTATATATGAAGAAATATCTAAGATCTTTTTCTTTAGTGTATTCCATTTTTAAACACTTCAAATTGTAATTATATTGTTTTGCAATGTCCTTTATTTTTTCTGGTGTCCATTGATACCATTCAATAAAATCATCCCACCCTGCATGTGGTATGCCAGGATTGACTCTGAATATTACTTCACTTCTCCACAGTGTGTGTAGTTTGTCTATCTGATTATCGATAGTTTTCTCATCACCAAAATTTATTGAACCAAGACACAATGCCATGTCATATGGCACTGACTTGTATTCTTCTAATGAAGTTTTTATGTCGGCAGCATCATTGAATGGATCAATACCAATCAGATTTGGAATCAAATTTTTGAGTCTATTATATCCACACCCAACATCTAATACGCTAGATGGTTTTTTACTATTAATGTAATCGACCAAAGAATAGCCAGAATGCTCAAGGTATTGATAATTTGTGTCTTTCCAAATCCCATTGAAATAGGACTCCATCATTTAGTTTTTTCTTTCTTTCCAAACTCCTCTCCAGCGTCAACTGTCTCTGGTGTTGGGGGTTGTAATTCTTGAAGTTGTTTTTGTAATGTCAAAATTTTCGCTTCAAAAGCAATGTTTTGAGCAGTAAGAACGTTTACTCTGTTTTGATATACTTGAAGAATAGAATTTACTTCTTCATTCATGATGAAAAATTATATAACTGGTTTATTTATTACTGTGCGTGAGGGCGTAATGAACTGTCACTTCTCTTAGATAATGCACCAGGATGTGAATTATATCTGTTGATCTTTTCATTTCTGTATCCATTATGATAAGATTGTTTTGTCAAAGTTTTCCATTCAGGCACTGGATTAGTAATTGTACCAAAACCAGTCAACGCCTCTGCATCATGCACCATAGTTTTTATGTGATCAATCACAAGTTCAGATATCGGCCTTTGCCAATGACCTGCCAGATCTCCTCTTTCTTTTGCATCAGTGTTGCGATTGACTTCTGACATCTTCCAATTTATTTTTGGAGGATAAAAAATATCAAGTGGTGTATCATCAACTTCTATTCTTATACCTTTATTGTTTACTAACGTTATCTCTGGAGTGCCTAAGTAGTGACTTGTGCTCACCCCTGCATAATACTTTAATAAACCACCTACGTACCTATCTCTATTGTCTTTATCATTGAATCTCTCTGCAACTTTTCTACTTGTCTCAGAGTCTATGATATTCATCAGAAGGAGCCTCCATCAATTGTTATGTTTTCGAGTGAACGTGTAGTACCAGAACATGATATCAACTGTGTATTACCTGCACAGTCATTGATAAACAAAGATCCGATTTCTAATGTACCAGCAGTAGAGTTGGTAAGAACACCTGAACTCTCAGTGGCAACAGCAGAAAGCACAAACTTACCAGCACTGTCATCCCAATACATCGCTGCTTTCTTGGCTGAACCATCATAATAGTTCATTACAAGACCAACGTCTTTGTTAGTATCAGAACTAAGTGCACTACCATCTACAACTTGAAGTTCAAGTAGAACGTCTTCTATTGTTGTATTGACAGTGTTAAGTGAAGTGGTTGTTCCATTTACAGTCAAGTTACCACCGACTGTCAAGTTACTTGACACACTTGCAGTGCCTGTAACTGTAAGTGCAGATCCGTTGAATGTAAGATTACCACTGTCTTCTAATTCACCAGATGTGCCTGCGAGCACAACTCTACCAGATGTGAGGTCGGCCACTGCTGCTGATGTAGCAGAAACTGTACCACCTGACTGATTACCAGCAACGTTACCAGTTACGTTTCCTGTGACGTTTCCTGTAACTGCACCTGTAAGAGCACCAACAAAACTTGTGGTTGTTAGAGTACCCGTGCTTGGATTATATGTGAGTCCTGTATCTGATTCAAGTCCTTGTGCACCAGTGGCACCGTCTACAAACACTGGAAAAACAGTTTCGTTTGTACTGTTGTTTGCGGTGATGGTAGAGGTTGATGCTAATGTAGCAGTGTCTGCATTACCTGTGGTATTTTGATTACCTGCTGTGTTTACACCTGGTAGGTTGATATTTGCTGTACCATCAAATGATACACCACCTATATTTCTCGCTGTTTCTAATGCTGTTGCTGTCGCTGCATTACCTGAAGTATCTTGGTTACCTGAAGCATTGACACCTGGCAAGTTGATATTCGCTGTACCATCAAATGATACACCACCGATTGTGCGAGCACTCTCTAATGCAGTTGCAGTAGCAGAGTTACCTGTGCATGAACCCGATGACCCAGATGCATTACCAGTAACATTACCTGTCAATGCACCAACAAATGATGTTGCAGTCAGTGCTCCCGATGATGAGTTGAATGTAAGGTTAGATCCAGTCTTAGGTTCAACGTCGCCTGTAGCAGATACAGCGAACATTGGAAAACACGTAGTATCAGCAGATTCATCTGCGACTGTAATTTCTGTTACTGCACCAGCGTTCTGAGGAGTTGTATCAAATGAAAGTTCACCCGTTGAATTACATTTCAAAAATCCATTATTGACTGCTGCGGCTGGCATTGTGTAGACTTGGTTGTCTGACAATGAAGCAGGTGCCTTGATGGTGATAGCACTTGAACCATTGTTCTGTGCCTCAACTAACTTGACACCTGATGCGTTTGTCGCATCTCCCTTTTCCCAAAATCTACCAGATCCAATGAACTGGTTATTACCTGTTGTAGAGTCTATACCAACATATAAATCGTTTTTATCAACGGTGAATCCTGGTTCACCTGCTTGTAAACCTGGCAAACTCGCAAGGTTACCTCTTTTAAACTGTAAGACTGGAGCTGCCATCTCTGATTAATTACCTATCTTATATTTAGAATTATGACCATGTTCCAGCGTCGAGATCAATTTTATCATCTAATTTTATGTCAAGTGGATCGACGAGGGCGTTTATAACTGATGTGCTAAAACCTGCTGGACCTGATACATTACCTGCAGCAGAGTCTATGACTAAATCGGGAGGGACAAATCTGAAATTATCTTCAACAGAATTATATGTAAGGACAAAGTTGGTACCAAATCCTACACCAATATTGGTTGAATTAATGTCTTGAACGTCTCTTAAATTTGCCACGAAATCGCCTCCTGCAGAAAAAATGCTTTGTGATTGACCAAGTTTTACTATGAAAAAATCATCATCTTGTGTGACATGAAGTTGATCTGTATTCCGAGCACTTTTTATTGATGGTTGTCCACCTATATCATCGTCGGCATGTGATGAGCTTAGATCTATACTAGGCATATCACATAGCGGATGTAGGGTTTACCATTATTTGTCCAGTGAAAATTTTTGTTTTTACACCAGTATTATTATTAGAAATCATTACATCATACTCGTATCTACCTGCGGTAATGATACCAGTTTGTGCATTTGTCATGCTCAAAGTCACTCTACCAGCAGTCGGTTCAGAACCATACGTAACAGCAAATCCTATTGAACCTGCTGCTGCAGCATGCTTCCTCATCTTTGCAACAAAACTGAATCCAGTAAGATCCAATGGAAGATTGTCATCCCTCTTCACATCAAATGTTGAGGAAAAATTTGCTCCCTGCTCTATCTGTATATTGACTGATGGTACTGCCATAAATCTATTTATCTTTTATTATATACTCTTTCAATACCTCTATTTGATGCCTTAGGTCATCAATCTCATGTTTCTGTATGAGTCTCACATTTTTTTCATTCATGTATCGTTGATACGCTCTGTCGTCAGTGTTTACTATCGCTGTCGTTGATGTATCTCTTTGTAGACTTGGATGATTTTCTACCTTTACTTTTTTTGATGATGGGGTATGTCTCATTTAAGGTTCCCTCCAATACTTCGTAAGCAAGTGCCCATGCGTTGATCATTTTTTTGGATAAAGTGATTCGATTCTTTTACGTCTGAGTTCCTCTTTCCTACGTCTTGCCTCTACCTTTTCATCCCACCACTTTACTGGCCACGTTGAAGACGTAGAGCCATGACGTAAAGTTTTCTTTGAGGTAATCGGAACTTCATAACATAATTATGCCACAGCGATGGCACGGAAGTCAAGTAATTCAACAGGCGATGCCTGATTAGTCGATGCTATAACAACCTTGACTTGGAATCCTGTGAACGATGGTAGGTCATCCACACTATATTCATACTCTAAGAATTGATCCTCTAAACTTGCAACAACGTTTCTATCAGGTCTACCACTATTATTCTTTTCGTCTATAACAAACCCCGATGCATCTAAATTATCGAAACCTGGCATCAATTCAAACACCTTATCAATTTCATCTCCATCTGCTCTGAATAATCTGTACAATACTCTTATGTCGGCTGTAGCAGGTCTCATCGCTGCAAAAATTACCTTGAGTGAAGTTGCAGGTGTATCAAGTTTGATAACTTTTGTTTGATATAGGTTTTCATGTGGATCATCTAATTTATTCACCCTGCTATTTGTAGCATAATCATCAATAGGAGAATTGATTCTAGAACTACTTGTCATTATACTACTTTTGAATGCATCAATCACTGGAGATAAATTTTCATTCTCTGTGCTCATTCCAATCTGCAATGTAAATGATTTACCACCTGGCAATTCAGATAACTGTGCTTGCTCATTGTCAAATGATGCGACCATTTTTGTATGAGAAAACTTGGTTTCATTGACAATTGATATGTTCTCAAATCCTTTATCTTGGAATGATGTTTCACTACCATCAACACTGGTTGCTGTTGTTGTTCTAATACTTGCGTTGATCTCTGTGCCTACTGGTAATGTATGTGAAACTGTCGGAGTTATAGTATCAAATTGTATGTTACTTGTTGCTCGTCCATTTACACCACCACCAAACTTATCTTTGGAGAAGAATTTAGTGCCTGTTATCTTGACATGATAAGAGTCAAGAGTAACCTTGTCTACTATATTAGATGTCACATTAACAAGTGAGTGTTGTTTGTTTATTTTTCTAAGAGATACTCCAGACAACTCATATTTTTGAACGGACGTTCCTATAGGATATGTCATTGCTAGACTATCATCTACACCACGAGTTATACCACTGAGTTGATTTGTTCCAATTGTGGTGTATTGTATAACTTCGTTACCAATCAAAGCAAAACCAGGATTACTTGCTGTAACTTGCTCTCCCTCAAAGAAATTGAATCCAGCACTGCTTCCTATGGATACAACACTGGTTGCACTTATTCCATATCCCACAGTTGTTTTAGTTGGTATTGAATCACCTGATATATCGGAAATTGTAACTGTGTTGTTTGCTGCGTGATTACCATGATTTTTATGAGTAACCTTGAAATGCAGACCATCAAATTGATCTGTATTTGTGGTGACCGTAGCAGGCACAATGTCAGGTAAAGTTGTTCCATCAACTACGATAGTATTTGAGGTATCGAATGTCCCTGTGTTGTTTGTCAATACAAGTGCATTAGTTGCTGTTGTGAGACCAACTGTTATGACAAGACCCGTGCCTAGACCTTTTGTACCAAGACCAGCTGTAAGAGTGTCACCCACTTGATACCCACTACCAGTGTTGTCTAATTTGACTGTGGCACCAGTGATCGCACCAGAAGATACAGTAACGACACCCACAGCACCAGACCCACTACCTGTCAAGGTTGTAAAGTTTACTGAGCTATAAGTCGCATCTTCGTAGTTTGATCCAGCGTTAGTAATTGTCAATGTATTAGCAGCCTGTGATAAGTGTGCTAATTTTTCAGCAACCACACCACTAGCAGTAGAGTTAGATGTTTGTGTTACTATAGAACCAATATCTGTGCCTGTAGCAATAGACGAAGTAAGACCAACAGTAACTCTCTTAGAAAATGTTTCTATAGGATTCTCAGGTAATCTATTTCTCTTATCATGTATATTAAGTGCTGGATTATAAAATCTAACTGTGCCAGGATCTGTGACAAACTTTGCTCTTCTAAGGACATACTTCATATCCTCTAACTGAGATGGTGTCCATGTTCCAGCTGTCTGTCCTTTGAATAGAGATCCAAGTGTAGGTTGTTTTGTTACTATAACTTTACCCAACTCTGACAAATTAGCTGTTGATATATCTGCCTCACCTATTTGACATATCCACTGGTTGTAATCTGAAGTTGCGGTGATTATAACAAAAGCATACTCACCAAGTGGTAGGTATATTGGTGCTTCAAAAGTAAATGTTGTGGGCACACTTGCATCTGAAGATATATTAATATCCTCAGGATTCTTTATTACAACGCCATGTTTCCTTATATTTCTAGATGGGTAACCATTCACCACATCAACCACACGTAGTTCAAGAGGTATTGTATCAGATTTAGTTGCAAAGAAGAAGTCAATAGATGTTATAAAGATACCATCAGTTTGATCAACTTGGAATGTTTGTGCTAACGGGTCATCATCAATTTCCTGTTGAATGATGGTTTGGTTTACATTAGTAACTTCAGTAACTTCAGTTACGTTTGTTATAAATTCATTAGTTACCTCAGTAACCTCAGTAACGTTAGTAACCTCAGTAACGTTAGTAATAAACTCATTAGTTATAAATTCATTAGTTACATTAGTTACCTCTGTAACTTCTGTAATTTCGTTTGTAATTTCATTTGTAATTTCTGTAATGAAATTTTGAATAGGTATTACTGGTTCTGGCTCTATCCTTGTAAGGGTGGTTTCAGTTACTTGTGTTCCCTCTGAGAAGTGATCTGCAAGTGCACGACTGAAATTGAGACCTGGTGTTACTGGATCGTTCGGTCTTACACTTGATAGTAGAGCAGTGTTTGTACCGTTTTGAAATTGAGATGACTCAAGAAAATAACAACCTATAACTGCTCCTAACTCATCCGTGATAAGTCTTAGTTGATTGATAGTCGCCTCTGCATTACTATTCTCTCCTACAAGTCTCATGCCAACGCTGGCAGATCCAAAAAAGTTTGAGTCAGATATCTGTGCCAATGATTTTGTATCAACATTCAACACAGTCGAGGTCTCAGAATACGCTGCTGCTAACCCAACGTTAGCTTCATATGGATTATTAGGGTATGTTGTTGTAGGAGCATTGAAAGGACCGTCTTTATGATTTGGTGATGCAAGTCTAAATCTCAATGCTACAAAACTTCCTCCTCCATTATTATTGGAAATATGTCCACTGACAGTTTCACCTATTTCAAACGCACCACTAACAGGTGTAACTTCTAATAATTTTGGTACTATATTATTACGACTTTCTATCATGTCCACACCTGCCCATGAAGCATAGTGATTAGTACCTGGTTTCAGACGAGTGCCAACAAACTCAATGTTTTGCTCCCTCATGTTTGGTATATCTCTTTCAGATATAATAGAACCAAAACCATCAGATGTAGAAAGGAACTCTCCCAATGAATTAGATGAATTTGTGATGAACACATCAGAATCAGGGTTGAGTGTAAGATTACCTGACCAACTTCTTATCATGTATGGGTTTACGTTCTCTACTCTAGTAGCAAACGGTTGTATTCTCTCTACGACTTCCTCATAATTAAGAGTGATAAGATCACCAGTTTTTCTTATATTTGGATTACCAAAATCAGTTACATACCTTGGGTCAAGAGAAAGATCTGGAGCACCGTTCGTACCCACAATACTATTAGAACCAGGAAGCAGATCAATAGAATCTGAGTATTTAAGTGAGACGAGTTTTCCTTCATCGATTCCGTATTTAAGGAATGGTACAGTTTTATCCGCTACATCAAGTGTATTGAAAGGGTCAACAACAAAACCATTTTTGAATCTATCCATACCCGTTGTAGGGTCTGTGATCACGAGGCTTTCAGTTTTTGATTCAAGTAATGATAGTGAAGTTGTTTCTTCTAAATTTCCTATTCTAGTCTCAAGAGCACCAATATCTTTCATGGTGTATCTTTGATTTGCACGGAAAGTTACAGTTACATCACGTCTTGCATCGTAGACATAGGGTTTGTACTCGATTTTTGCGAGTTCAAATGAGTTTGGAATACTCTCTGGTTCAACAGGTTTGACAGCAGGTGTACCCTGTTTAATTTTAAATTTACCATTAGTTCCAACATACAACCTATCTATTCTTGCAAGGTAATGTTTGTAATCAAACGTAAGGTTTTCATCTGACACTAATACTTTTGCAGATTGACCTGCACCTGAGAAATCTCTTGCATCAAATTGAAATGGTGAGTGAGAAGTGCCTGAGAAAGGTGCAACTCTTGGTCTAAAATCAACAACATCAGTGTTTCTTATTCCATCAAAAGAAGGTATATTGTTATATTCATTTGCAGAATAACTACTCGCTGTTAGAACGTCACCAGAGTCTTCTGAATTTATTACATAGTGGTCAAAAAATATCTTGAGTCTACCCTGTGGTTCTGGAAATCCTTGTTTACGTACAATTCTACCATAGTCATAAAATTCTGATCTTTGTCCAGTGTCAACTTTGTAATTACCTCTTATGTTAGGATCGCCAGGTGTTACAGTTGATAATACAGCACGTACTCCACTTTCTGAGAAATTTACTTCCTCTCCCTCTATAAATGAATTATTGTTTTTGAATATGACATCAACAATTGTTGTTGTATTTCTTGCAAGAACCAATGCAGCAGCACCAGAACTTTTACCTATACCAATCTCACCCAATATAAGGTCTGAATTATTAGCATTAGGTCCGTTGTATGATCCAAGTGTCATACTTGGCACTTGTGGATCTGAAGTTCCTTGAGACTCAAATACAGCAGTAACTGACACTACATCAGGCACATCAAGTGATATCTCTCTATCCTGAACACGTTTACCAAATACAGGACTGAATGTAAGACCATCGGAGATAGCAGTGCTAACACCAGAGTTTGCTCTACTAGATCCTGATACGATCAGGCTTGCACTTCTTGTAAGATTTTTTACTTTTGATTTTACTTTTGATTTTTGTTGTGTGCTGTGGACAACGACATTACTACTTTGATTTGCGTCAAGACCTGATATGGTAACACCTTTAGCACCACTTGTAAGAGCGACTTGATCTGCTGTAAGTGCTTGTATAGATCCATCATTGTAGATGACAGTATATCTCTCCTCATCAAATGGTGCGTACACTAAGTCACTTCCTGTCAATGAAGGCATGGTCAATACACCACTTCCATCAGTGCTTAGTCCTGTGTCCTCTACTCTGATTTGAAGAAGTGAGTCAGTAAGATCGATTGATTCAATTGATTTATTTGGTAATTCAGCATACAAAAATCCACTTCTTGACCCTCTCAGTTTACCTGCCATAATCTTGAGATCACTTACAGTTACTGCAGCAGTAGGAAGTGCTTTATGACATACCCCTGCGACAGTGTTAGGTGCTGCTACAACAGTTATATTATTATTTGTAGGACTTATTGCACTTACAGTATTAAATGTTACGTCTGTTTGACTTGCACGTTTATATGATATAACGTCACCTACTTTGAAGTTCTTTACCCAACCAGGTGTGCCACTGGTAACCACAGAAGCACTACCAGATGCAGCTGCGATAGTGAACGATCTACCTGTAAAATCTCTTTTTGTTTCTAATACTACGTCAGCAGCAAAGGTTCTAGACGCTGCAGTTGACCTTAGTGATTTTACATCACTTAGATCAAACTCAGTTATATCTGTAATAACTCTTCCGTTTCTCTCACCATTGACTATTATTTGCTCATCTTTGAGAAACTTACCTGCTACTTGGTTCAACACAACTATGTTGCCATTTAATAAATCACTCTTTAGAAATCCTCTAGCACCAGAATTTGATCCCTCGATGACAGCAGGCACTGATATTGTATGTGATTGATTGATTGTAAGTTGTGTGTCTGTTTGTATGTCAAATAAAAATATTTCAAACACACTTGTATCACCAGAATATGCTGAGTTTTGTAATTTGTAATCGTAAACTCTCGCTCTACCTACCTCTGCTTTTGCAGTTGTTTTATTTGATGATAATCTCTCTTTTTGTAATGACACATAGTCAGAAGTTGCAGCAGACAACTTGATTTGTGCTGCGTTCAAAACATTGTTGAGTCTTAATTTATTACCTGCCTCAAATGGCACAGCAGTTGATTCAACGAGTCTTGTGGCTCTTGGTTTTTCTACGTCAATATGTCTTGACCCTGAAGTTTTTACTTCATATCCTCGTACGTAGGCTTTACCAGGTCCTATTCTGATGTTCAATAAATCTTCTGATGGTTTGTTACCATCATCTGTAATTTGCTCTGGAAAGAATGTACCGAATACGTTTACTCTGTCATTCAAACACTCTTTTGCTTCAATATCAAATTTATCAACGTAATAATTACCACTCTCATCAAAAGTTCTTCTTGCTAATTCTTTTGCTATCTCGCTGTATACAGTCTGATCTACAATTTTTTTAACTATACCTCTCTCAATACGCTGTAATTCTATGAAGTTTTCATCTTGGAAATCTGTTAGTTCTTTCTTAATAAGAGAAACACTAATCTTGAACCTATCAGCACCTGGAGCAGTAAAGTTAGAGAATCCAGCAGCATTATCGTATAAACTATTATCATCAACAGCAGTAATAATCTCTTCTTTAACATTGAGTCCTACCCTAAATGAAGCAAACGGTTTATACTGATTGAGTATTATAGTTTCTGGTTCTACCTCCACAAAAGAACCACGAACAAACCATACACCTCTTGTAATTGCAAAAGCAGATCCTACGCTTGTTGCATTAGAATTTATAGCAATCGCAAAATCAGATCCGTTTGTAATAGTGGTTGTGCCATATGTAAAGTCTTTTAATGTTGTAAGAGTTTCACCATCTAAAAAAGTATCTTCTTGATAATCATCAGAACTTTTTTCATACTTGATGTAAAGTGTAGTGTGATTTGTTTCTGATGATGCGGAAGATAAAACTTTTACAACTTGAGCGATGACACCAGATGTTTTACCTTGTATTCTTAGTCCAACTAATTTGTCATAGTACAACTCTACAGGAACACCAAAAAATGTAGATTCTAACTTGACAGATGTATATTGACCATCATATTTAAACACACCAGGAATCACCATTGACCCCTCTTTGAATATGTGTTTACCAAACTTTTCCATCTGTCCTTGTAAGATGGATTGAAGTGTGGTTAGTTCTCTTGCTTGTACTGGACTGCCAGGTTTGAATAAAACTTTATTAAAGTTTTTAGACGAATCATAATCGTCAAAATATGGACTGACGTTTAGGTTGGTGTTCTGTGGCATCGTTAGAATTCTAAGATGATTTTGATATCTTCACGTTGGTTTGTTGCTCTTGTTACTTCAGGTCTTTGGTCAATGTAGATTATATTGCCAGAATATTTTTTAATTTCTGGGTTCGCTAATCCATTATTATATGTTTGTCCAAAGTAATAAGTTCTTGAGTTTACCGTGGTTGAAACTCCCGTAAAACCTGTATCAATCGATAAGGTTTCTGTTCCTCCTGTTGTGGTTACAATGAGATTTGTATTGCCTCCACTTGCAGGGTTTGCAGTGAATCTATTTAGTTTGTATCCAAAGGTAGGTTTGTTACCTGAGTCATCATTAGTAGCAAGGGATCTGTCTTGCCAATATTGTAGTGATTTTGTGACTGGATCATATCCTATGATCTGACCAACAGCAGTGGAACCAACTCCTACTGTTTGTGTGATCTGACCATCTACTGCAACTGACATACTGGTTGTCGCTGCACCAGTCAATCTAACACCATACACACCTGATGCAGATGATGCTGTCAATAAATTTTCGCTACCAAATTGCTGTGGATTTTCTATGATACCTATTCTTGCAAACTGGTTACCTGTTGGAAAGTCAGGGTTGGTGATATCACTGTTCTCTATACGTGAATATACAAGAACTTTGTTTGCTCCTAACTCTCTGTATATGTCTGCACCATGTCCGCCTGGTGGTGGCACAATCACAGAGAATGAAGCACCACTTCCTGTCACTACATCATCAAGATCAAGAGTTCCAAAAGAATATCCACTACCACCATTCGTGACTTGAACAGCAGATGGTTTACCATCAATGAACGTGACGGATGCCAGACCATCAGATCCATCTCCTCTTATAGGAACAGCATTTTTTGTACCACTGAATTGATAGGTTGCGTTTGCAACATCTTCAATTACAATTGTTTCTATTTTACCGTCAACAGCAGCATTTCTAACATCAGCAACGTCTGAATTTGTAGACCAATCTGCAGGGACAGGTATAAACTCAGCACTGTCAAATTTTATAATATCACTTGGTTTGATAGTGTAAAGATATTTCCAAATATATCCATCACTCTCTAGTCTTGGTTGTAGATCAGTATGCACTGGTTCCTCAAGAGAGATAACACCAGCACCACTATTTGATGGAGCTGCTCCATTGTATATACACTCATAAACTCTAAAATCAGAATTCATCACATAGAAGTTTGATTTATACAAACTAGATGAATTAGTCTGTGGACTCAACTTATCAATACTATAGTCTGGACGATACATTTCATATATCGTGCCTGTTGTCCATGAAATTTTTTTGATAACCCTCAACACATCTGAGGAGGTTATTTTTTTGGCAGAAATTAGAGAATCGTATATGTTATCATGCTCGTCAAAATTATCAATGGGTGAAGGAGTGGCAGTGTTCCAATCCGACGCTACAGAGGTAGCATTTGGTAGACCTATGAAGACATAATAACTATTGTCACTCGTCGAAATTCCACTAACGAAATTCGTCGCATTCAAAACTCTTATCTGATCTGTGATGATCGCTGGCATTATTTTGAAACTAAATTAGTTCGTAATTGTTATTTATGTGTAATCCAGTGACAATTTCTCTGTCCTTTGGATTTGAGGAGCAGTTGATAATCCTGTTAGACCATTCATAGCGTTCACAGTAAATGCCATACCTACAGCTCCCGTTGTAAATTTGGCATATGAATATGCACCATAGAAATTACCAGCACCTGAACTTAGTCCAGTTACGTTCACTCCATGACCTGATGCAATCTCGGTGAATACTCTTATCGTTTGACCTGCACCTACTCTTGCTATGTTACTTACTTGGAACACACCATCTAGTGCAACGGTAGTCATACCAACAGTTGTTAGACCAGTGAATGACATGGCAGTCACACCAGACCCAACATTGGATCTACTAACAATGAAGAAATCACCAGTTCCAATACCAGTCTCAGTGAATCCACCAAAATCATTTTCTCTCAGCACTGAGTTACTTGGTATTACAAATTCAAATGAGAGACCTTTGGCAGTAGATCCAACACCAACAATGACACCCTGATCTCCCGTCATTTCAACTTCTTCTAATGATTTGTAAGGATAAGAGAATAGTGTGCTACCGAATGAAGTATTGTCTTTATCAGTATCAATGATCTTCAACTTGAATTCGTTTACATTTGGTTCTTCAGTTTTTGTAAATCCAATAACACCTGATTGACCATAGACTACTGTTGATGTCGTGCCAATCCCAGCTATCATTCTGGTTGCAGGTAAAACTCTTCCAGCATATATTCCCCTTGCTTTACTTACTTTCACACCATCAATAATTTTATCAACTTCTTGTTTCCTCCAAGTCACAGGTCTCATGGGTGTTTTCGCTGCTGTTATACCCTGACCTTTGTATACCGTGGTTTGTAATGTGTCTCTTGAAACTACTTCTCTAATAGTTCTTGGGTCTTGTTGAAGGATAGATCTATCATTACGAGGACTATTGATTGTAACGATGTCACCTTTTAATATAGTTTCCTCTGCCTCTACTTCAATAACATCAGCGTCAGTTCCTCTATAGAATAAAACTTGTAATGTTGACCCAGCTTTTGGTGGTTCTGTGAATTTTATTTGTGTACCACCATCAAATGTATATGCTTTACCTGGTTTTTGTAATACATCATTGATAAAGATTAGAAGAACATCATCAAGACTTATGGGACTACCTGGTCTTTTCTCTATACTGATGGGTTCTCCATTTTCATGTAGTGTAAATTGTGTTTTACTATTATTAAATTCATTAGAAAAATTATCAAGTATTTGGAACTTACCTAAAGTCCAACCTGCGAATTTATCATCACTTGTTTCTGTGACTGTAAATGATGCAGGGGTGAAATTAGTTCCAGCACTGAAGTTCGTAGGTATACCTGCTATTGTAAGAACCTCACCTACTGTGTACCCATATCCAGTGTTAGTCAAAACTGGTGCTGATATACTATCACCAATACTTACCTTGAATGAAATAGACGCACCGATACCAGTGCTTCCACTAATCAACTTAATATCATCATGACCATATGGTGAGTCAAACTCAAGCAATGGCACATTAGTGAATGTATAACCTGCTCCTACAGAAGTCATGGTGACTGTTTTTATTCTACCATCTTGCACAGAGAATGTGCCTGCAGCACGGGTTGTAGGATTACCACCTATCACTCTGACCTGAAATTCTGTTCCAGCATCCCTATATCCACTTCCAGTGTATCCCATTGCAACACTGATTGTGCCAGTATCTGATACCACTGCAGTTCCAAATCCAGTTTTTAATTGCTGATATCCAAATCCCTGTGTATTACCAAGACCAGATATGATACCTTTTCTAGGTAGTCTATTAGCGGTTACATCTGATGTACTGTACACCTCTGTTTGACCTGGTATATCATTACCAGAGAATGTTATTGAAGTAGCACCTCCAACCTCATTATATTCATAATCAATATCAGGTTTTTGGAATACATTATTGATAAGTATGACACCAAAATCAGTATTGATACCAGTTACATTTGTTCCACCACTTGTTAATGTGAATGTTTTACCAATACCTGTAAATTGTCCTGAGATATCATCAAGAATTGCATTACCTGAATAATCAGATCTAATGAATGCTCTACCCTGAAATTCACTACCGTCCACAACGTCAGCGACAAGAAGATTGTGTGTTCCGATACCAGCAGATGTAAGTGTAATGCCAACACCTGTCAATGCTTCATCTTTGGTCTCTGCAAAAGAAAAATCATTTGTACCGTTTTTTATAATAAAATAATTTTCATTAGGTAACAGTGGGGCAGGTGGTTCTCCAGTTGATCTAAGTTTTATCTGTGTACCAGTGCTGAACACTTCGGTCAATGCTGTAAATCTACTTGCTTCAAAATTGACATCATCAGATCGAATACCTACTTTCTGTCTCGTGCCACCAAAGGGCGTGTCGGCAAAGTGTATTTTATGTCCTCTAATATTATAATCACCTCTTACCAATTGCACAGGGTCATTGACTAAGTGTGCCTCTTCCTGTGTGCCCATCCATGCACGATCCACCAGAACATTGTCTGGCATTGTACCAAAACCAATGACATTTATTCTCATTATCTCATTACCCATTTTTATGAGATCATAATTCTTGAACTTTGTCACATCAGTAAATCGTGCTTCACGATTGAACATCGTGCTCTTCAACGGTGTTGATATATTAGTATTGACTTGCAAAGGTGATTGTATCACATTATCAATTGTGATAATACACTTAGTATCTGGTTTTGATGTTGAAAAAGACTGTGTTGTGCCTACCCCAACAGTTGTCAGTCCTATTGGTTGATTAGAAAGTGCTAGTGATTTGCTGGCAGCAACCTTGAAATCATTTTCACTTACCTTTATAACAAAGACTGATGACGGTAGAGTTGTAGCAGCACCAACGCCAGGACTCTTATTGTCTATACCAATAGGTCTACCATCAAACGCATCATACCTCAATTCCTCACCAGTCACAAAAAAATGATTGGGTATACGAACTATATTTTTACCTAGCAGTAATGTGCCAGTGTTTCCACCATCAATTGTATGTGAAAATAATAAACTACCTTTATGAGTAAGTCTAAATGACACGTTAAAACTCTCTGTCGTAGTATTGAATTGTTTATTGACTGACGCTAGTTGAAATGTCATTAGTACGTTACAGTTGTATTGTTAGCAGTGGCATCTGGTTTATCAATTTTTAGTTCATATGTTCTTATCGTATATGCTTTATTTGCAACGGGTAAGAATCTAAGTTGGGTCTGTGTGCTAGTTATATGTATGCGAGTATTTTCCATATTTCTCTTCTCACTATCAGCAGTGTATAGATTATTGTATGTGTTGAAGGTCGCATTCCCTCCAAACGAGTTTGAACCAACGATATAAACTGAGTATTCGTCATCAGTTGTATTATGCACCTCAACATGGAATCTACATGTTGTATAAGATGCATACTCTTTTATTGATATTATACTCTCATCTGGTGATCCATTGGCAGGTAGTTGTACAAATCCACTATCTAGACATGTATCACCAATTTCATACAAATCAGTAATACTTGAACCAGCGTGTGTCTGTGCCACACCAACTGATTTGGTAAGTGACGACACTGTAACCGCCATACCAACTGGAGGAGTATGCTGTAACTTCAATACATTATTTGTATTATTCAGAGAGAATTGACCTATATCTGTGTCAGCATCCATTTTACCTGTGTTAGTGAATAGAACATTATTAGCACCACTTACTAACCATAAAAACTCATCAATCTCTTTTTCACCATTAGGTCCTCTTGCAGATACGAGTATGGTTCCAGATTTATACATGGTTGCATCTATCTCATCCACATCCTGTAATGTATTGCTTACTGCAAGTGATTTTGTAACTCCTTTATACTCCATAAGACCAAAAGCAGTAGATGCCACTCCTACTGTATTACTAATAATTTCTTTATGAAATGTTATGTCATACTCAAATGCTGAGTTAGTTGGAACGTACATAACACTGGCAAGAGGTCCGTTTGTCTCAGTGGTAAATTCACCCAGATCATCATCATCTGATAATTCTGAGTAAGTGTTGAGATATGCAACTGATCCATCATGAAAAACAACAAACTCTGAATACTGAGTGGCATTGAAGGATATACCTGCTGATACATCAAGAACAACTTGAGCGTAGTATTTTATAGCGTTTATACCTTCACCTGCAGGTCCGCCTGCAACCATATCAAACGTGTCTATTTCAACTTTTCTTATGAGACTCGGATCTGAGTAGAATTGAGGACTTATATCATCAAGTTCTAGAACTCTATTTGTTTTACAAATAATAGCATCGCTAAATTTTCCAGTAAGGAATCGTATCTCATCACTTATGTTTTCATCAAGGTTTGTATTCTCAGTAACTAAATCAAAATTATGTCTCTCTAATAAAGACGCTTGAGAATCTATAACCACCACGTTTCCAACACCTGATGTTATACCCACAGGTTCAGATGATGATGCTGGTACGGAGTTTATGAGTAAATCTGAGTGTTTCTTAAATCCAGCTATGTGAGCAAGAGAGTCAACTGGTTCACTCCAACTATTGATACCTACTGAACTCTTAAGTGAGTATGCGAAGTTTTGATAGTAATCATTGTCTTGAATTCTTTGATAGAATTCGTTGAGTTTACCTGTGTCTCTTTCCCACCCAAATGCCTTCTCATATGTTGTATCAAGAGAGAAGTATCCCTCATACGCTTCTGATGAATCAATTGTTCCACCTGCTTTTGAGAACTTACCAGTAACAACGTCACCTGTATTGAACCCTACAAGAGAGTCTACTCTAAGAACATTTCTAGTCTTACCTTTACCAATTATGACTTTTGCCTCTGCACCTGTAGATGACACCACAGGTTCACCATTTAAGAATGAACTTTCAACAAGAACTACTCTAAATTTAGCAAGATCTTTGTCCCTCACAACGACACCATACTTTTCAAAATCGTGTTCGCCAGGATCTTTATCTACTTGATAGGTAAGGGTTGCTTCATTGACATTACCAAACGCTGTATTGACACCTGTGAGTGTAAATGATTCAAATCCATGATCTGCAGAATTAAATCCATTACCTGTTGATACACCTGTATTTTCAACAAAAACTTTGTCACCTACTTTGAATGGTAAAGGTTCAGCAGTGGTAAATCCAGTGGTGGGTGTTTGTAATCTAAGTGTGACGTTTGGATCTGAGTATGTGCAACTTATTATACCAACACCATTCGTATTGTTGACAGCATATAATTCAACATCACCTGAGCTGAGATTACCACCAGGAAAAATCACTTTGACATTAGTTACAGATCCACCTGTAACTTCAGCTTCAAATTCTGCACTCTCATTTATAGTATCCGTTTTGCTGTTGTAAACAACAAAATCAGGTGGGGCGAGATAGTTTTTCCCAGTGGATGTGATTGCCACACTCTGCACAGCAAAGTTGTCTTTCAAGAATAATACTTGAGGAACTATCGCCTGTGGTTGTAAAGTAAGATCCGATGGATAGTCAAATCCAGCATCTACTAATACTACGTCATCCAATCTACCAACACTTGAACCAAAAGCTTTGAGGTTAGCGGAGGATCCTGTGGAGGACGCTACTGCCACTTGTGGTAGATCCTTATAATTTCCACCACCACCTGATAATAAAACTCTTCCTACACCACCCTTTTGATTTCTTGAATTTGTTATGTAAGAGATTTGTGATTCACTTGTATAACCTACTCTTTCAGGCACAGTAAACAAATTCCAACTAAATGAATTTTCATCTTTTGTTAGAATATTTTGAACGCCTGCAAATACACTTGGATTTACAAATATTTTAGAGTAATTTTTTATCTCATTATTGATTTCAATAACTTTTGTATTTTGTAATGGTAGAAACTTATAATACAATACGTTTGGAACACGATCAGTAAAGTGTATTGATGTTTTAGAACCTGTGTTGCCAGGTATACCTTTGTTTACAACTTCTATTGCAGATTTACCTGTGCCTACAAACGGTGTTTTGAAGTCTTGATCGAGGAAAAATTGAAGTTTAGTATTTTCGAGACTTATATTTGATGTATCAATTTCAAGTGTGTCACCTGTGACGAGTGATATTGGTGGATTTACTGAAGACCCAATACTTACATATCTTGAACCTGGATCATAAGTTGCTGTGACAGAGCTGGTGGCAGATGAAACAATTGTCAAATCTATATTGTCACCCACCTCAAAAGTATGATTAGGAGCGTACGCTGTGGTGTTTATAATCCTTAGAGTCCCTGTGACAACATCTCTCTTAGTTGTAAAAGAGTGTGTATTTCCTATTCCTATATTACCCATGAACATCACCCTATCAAGCGAGGAACTGATGCCTGTTTGTGTGGTAACTATACCTATAAGGTTTTTATCTATAACCTGTGCAAACACTTCGTCTGGTAAAGGTCTTGTAGCACCAATTATAGGGTCAATATATGAGAGTGATGTTCCAGCACCAGGACTATATGCTAATCTATCTCCTGTTTGGAAAGGATGATTTGGCATGTATATTGATCTAGTCGGTATGAATACATCTTTTATATCATTGTTGAAAAATTCTACTAATTGATGACCACCTCTTCCATTTACTGACACTGTGGTTCCTATGCCCACTCCAAAAGTATTTCCTGTACCTACAACCTTTTCAGCATTGAAATAGTAAGTTCTGTTTTCGGGTGTTACGAGATTGATTGAATCATCTAAGTTATATTCAAATTCATTCTCAAGTCTTGTTATGGTAGATCCAAATTCATGTGTAAAGAATGCTGATGTTCCATTTTGTCCTCTTTCTAACTCCAGTCTGTTGTTGGTGACATCAAAATTTATGATCTTTAATTGCTCATTATTGATTTTTACTATATCATTGACCTTGAACTTATACCCTTTGATAACATCTGGCACCCAATCCGTAATAATAATGCTGGTGGTCATTCCTGTCGAACTAGCACCTTCGACTCGTCCCATTGTCATACCAAGACCTGTTTGTGTGTTCTTTACACGGATCTTTTTATTACTTACAGCGAGATCAGAGAATGTATTTGAGGATATGCCTGATATCTCAACAAAAGAGTTGTCTAAAATATTAAGAGGTTCTGTGTGAATACCTATAACTTTATTTCCTCTTGTAACAAGAGTTATATCTTGTATTTCTGTTATCTCTGATGTAATGGAAGTGATGCCAGGTCCTTCTACATGACTCACTCTACCTGTAGCACCAAATCCTCTTGTAAATTTATTATCAAATACAAGTTTGTCACCAACACTATAATTTTTTCCAGCAGTGACAATATCAATTCTCTCTAGACTACCATTACTTGTTTTAGATATCTTAGAACTAACAATCGTATTTTTATTAGCCTGTGCTATGAACTCATACTCTGAAATATTATATGGTTCTGTGTTTCTTACAAGACCAAGAGAGGGTAGATCTATATCTTGATTAGACTCATATGAGTTATTGAAATTTTGAAACTTGGAGTTGTAAGTGTCACCTACAATGTAGGGGAAAAGTGGTGTTCTAGCACCGTTGAATGGACTAAGAGGGTTGTTTACCGTCAATTCCTCTACAGTTGTATAGTAAGCGTAAACACCATTTGGATACTCAGGGGTGGCAGCAAATCTTCCATTATGCTCATCAAGATCACCTGTCCCTTCAACGTATGTAAAGTCTTCTACAAAAAATCCAGCTGGGTATAGAGTAATGTCAGGTCCATCCACCCTTTGACTTGATAACTTACGATAACTTGATTCAATATATTTCTTCTTACCATCTACCACAGCAAGAGGTCCGTATATTGGATTACCATCATATGCCCATCCTAGAATTGGTGAGTGATCCTGTCCTACATCACCTAAAAAGTTTCTAAGATTACGTGGCACATAATAATTGACATATGGATTACCTAATTTACTACTTCTTGGGGTCTCTAAAAATCCATCATCTTCTTTTACGTCACCAAACTTCGCATATCTCTCTACTTGGTTTATAGTCCACTTTTTGATTTCACTTGAGAAGATGGCACCTTGACCAGGTGTCTTTGCTGTGGCAGTTGTATTAGCTTGTGAGTATCCAGCTCCCTTTGTTATCATATCAATTCTTATTATCTTACCATCAGATATAATTGCTTTTGCCTTTGCACCCACACCATCACCATCAATCACTATATCAGCACTAAAGAAGTTTTGACCACCGTCTTTGATAATAATTTGATCAATTCGACCATTTACTATAAAGGGTTGTAAGAAGGCAAATCTTCCAACTACAGGATCGATTACTGCTTTGAAATTATCGTTGATGACAGTTGAACCATAATCACTACCTTTCTCATAAACATGTACAGCAGTTATTTTTCCTCTTATAATAGGCGTTGCAGTAGCATTAGTTGTTGTAATACCTTGTCTACCACTTATATCTACGGATATTGGTGGATCTTGAAATATATGATTTCCTAAACCATTATCATTCAAACGTATAAATGAATCCAAGTTCTTATCATTTGATAATTTGAATTTATTATCATCAATTTTACTTACAAAATACCTAGATCCATTTGTAAGACCACCTATAGCAGACTGTGTAGATGAGTATTTTATTGTTTCAAAATTATTGAATCCGTGAGAGTTTATCTCTATGGTGTCCGTAAATGTATTGATTCCTGTGATTGTCTGTACTTTTCTATTTTTAAATAGACCAGCATTTTCTACTAATATCTTATCAACCTTTTGTCTCCTTGCTTTTGATTTGAAACTTTGTAAACCACCACCATTTAAAGTCAAATCAATAGTTCCTATACCTGCGAGTGCTTTCGTTCTAGTTTCTGATATGTGTATTTGAAAATCATCAAGTTTGACCACAAAGTATGGTGCTGTATCTACTAAGACACCTGGTGTGACACCAATACCTATGCCAGTGGTATTGTTTGTTTGATATATTATTTCTTCACCGTGTTCAAATCCGTGTGGTTGTGGAAAAACAAACCTGTCTGTAGCAGTGTTGACCACACCACCAGTTGATGTTGAATCAAATTCTACAATTTGATGATCCAACTTCATCTTTGCTTTTGCTATTGCTGTTGTGTTATTACCACCAATGACTTTTACTGTAGGGATCTCCTGATAATCAAAACCCTCTGTATCAACTAAAATTTCTTCTAACGATCCCTCTACTTGTGCAAACACAGACGCTGCAACACCTGTATGTCCGTCTTGTGTCACTGTCAATCTAGGTGGATTTACGATATCAAATCCAGAACCAGTATTCAATACTTCCACACCTTGTAGAGGTCCAAAGTACACAATGTCGGATGACTTGTAAGAGTATGCCTCTACGCCATTTGCAAATAAACCAACACCACCCTGAACTGTTTTATCTTTTATCTCACTAAATTCAGGCTCACCAAACTTCCTTAGAATTTTTTGTGCACCTAAATCAGTTCCAAATAAATTTGATGGTCTTAGTGAGTGAGATGTTTCAGTTCCAATATCATCATGAACAAACGCTGTAAGGAACTGACCTCTTCTGACATTCTCTCCAGTGTATGCTAATTTTACAGTGTTATTATCTACTCTCTTGACATAGTAAGACTCACCATCATTAAGGTTTGTCAAAGTTCCGATACCTGAAGAGCTATATGCAACTAAATCACCATCATGAAAGTCATGATCAGGTACATTTATTTCTACTTGCGTTGTGGTGACACCTACATTTGTAAAGGCACGTATTCTTTTTTGTGGATCGATAGTCCAGTGTGGTAAACTGTTGGAAGCAACATGAACTGCACGACCATCAGTGTAAGTGTTTTGTACGTCGGCTGTGTTTGTTCCTTGTATTTTTAATTTTCTTCTTATCTTATATTTTTTGGTATCATCAAGTGTGGGCACACTGACTGTTATGGATTCATTTTGATTTCTAGCAAATACGAATGTTATAGTACCATCTAACTTATTATCTGGATCATCTTGATCGATAACCTCAATTTCATCACCCACATAGAGAGAGAAGTTTGGTGCTGCAAGTTTAAAGTCATAACTGTTTATACTCTTTAGTGTGAACGTATCAATATTGTATGTTGAAGATGTATTGTATATCCATGTGCTATATCTCAAATCAGTTTCTATTTTACCAAGTTGTTTGATATTGATTTCAGCGTCTTCTTGTTGATTGATTGCAGACCCTTCAAAATTTTTAAGAACACCTAATACGTGAAATGTAACGGGAGATTGCAAGTCACCATTCTCATATGATGTGGCAACAATACCTGATCTGACAGTTGATCCAATACCACAAGGTGATGGGAGTGTTGTGATACCTGTGAATTGGGTAAGTGACTTACCAAGATATGTTATTTCCCTATCTTCAAAAGAGAATACACCAGTGGCACCAAAACCTATTGTGGAGTCCACATCTATGACTGTAGATCCAGCTGGTGCTGACTTAGTAATAATAGTTTTTCCAATTTGTTGGAATTTACCTATGATTGTGTCTTTTGATAGTGCAATTTTATAATATGTTGCATTGTTAAATAATGCTTTCTCTACACCAGTAATCGATCCACTTGTTTGAAGAGGTGTGGTCTCTTGTACAATACTCTGACCAATAATCTTGTAAGGGTCACCAGAAATCAACTCACATATGAGCACTTGATTGACTCTGTATTGAGCGTCTGATGGGGCAAAGATAAATTTAGATGGTTGAATCATATCAACCTTTTCACCATAGAGTGCACCAAATAATATCTTAAACGCTTCCTCCGTGCCTTTAGATTTGTAGAAATCTTTTGCTTGTTTTATGAAATTTGATTGATCTAATTTATTGAATAAATTTCTTTCTGAAAAACCAGGTAATATTTGTTTTTTTAATTTTTTTAGAAACTGTTGAAGAAATATATTACTAAGGTTTACAACTCTTGTATCGACACCGTGAGTGCCTATACCTGTTTGTGTAAATGTTAGATATTCAGGATCGTTTGTTCTTCTATTATTTTCAATACCACTAAACCCTCTTACGCATCCTGTAAAGGATGTGCTTCCAATACCTGTATATGTTATTATCTCATTATCTACTTTTAGTAATCCCCACTGACTCGGCCAGCCTCTTGTAGAGTCAACAAAAATTGTTGTGTCCCTTCTATTGACGTATGATGAGATAGATGTAAATCCTGTTAGTGTCTCATTGTTGAGAAAATCAAGACTCTTGTATTCAACAAGGTTATCAGCGATGTCAATCGCCCCCCCTTGAAACTCTTGTGAAATATAATATTGTTTTAAGAACTCACCGAAACGAGGATTCTCTGAATCAATTACCTCTGGTATTTGACTCTGAATTATCTCATTTACTTTGACTTTTGTAATTGAAGTCTGGATCATTAGTATCCGCTACCTGAAGATGATGGGGAGGAAGAATAAGTTGTTGTTGATGTAGTCGAGGACATGGATCTCGAAGGCGTTGAAGTATCTATGGCACTTGTAGGAGTGTTTGTTATCAACACACTTCCAGAAGTGTGATTAGAACCCGTCATTTTATTGCCATTTGGCATAGTGTGGAACGGTCCATAATATGGACTTCCATTTACATAACCCACGAGTGTTGTAGCAGATGAAGTGCTTGCGATAATCGCTCCTCTGACTTTTGCACCATTACTGTAACTTGATTGAGGATTATATCTTGTTCCTGATGTATTAGCACCAGAAGATATCAGATCTTCTCTCATATAAAAATTACTGTTACTTACGTCAAATTGCAAATACAATTCTTTTCTCGCTAAAACATCATTTGATTGAGGAATCGCTTGTATTTCAATAATATTGTCAGGTAAAACTGTTGATGTTACATTTACAGTGTCAATCATCACTTCACCCTTTGCGTAATCAACTGAACCAAACGATGTAGATAATATTTTGACTGTGGTATCAGAATCAAATTGAAATAGGAATAGATTGCCTGTGTCACCAGAAACATACTGATCAGAGAAATATACAGTCCCTGAAACACCACTCACAGTAAATCCAGTTGACTTAATATTGTAACTATCGGAGTTTCTATGGAATGTATTGTCAAAACATATTTCATATTGACTGAAAACAAACAACTGAGCGACAAGATTACGTCTAATTCTAATTGTGGTAATGTTTGATGTTATTGATTCATCTGTTCTGTCAATTAAAGATAATACTTTACTGTACTTGAATCTACCACCAAATTTGTTCAACTCTGTTCCGCTTGCAAAAGAAGTCATGGAGTTTATTACACTTGATTTCAAATTGTCAGGTTCGCTTATGAAGTTAGCATTGAAATAAACATAAGAATCAATCTCTACATACAAAAACTTCAAATCAATTATTTCAGGCACAATACCTGCAACAGAATAGTTTTTTAGAGATGTAAGTATCTGTCTTTTTGTAAATTCTGATAAGAAAGAACCATTTTTTGGTTTAGCTGCAATATAAACTCTGCCATACTTAGGAGGTGTAAGTTCTTCGCCACCAAAAGCACTAACAGACTCAATATTTGGGTAAACAGATGGAACAATAGCTTCATAATCAGTTGCAGTGACTGCTCTGTGCTGTGAAGAATATAACCTAGGAGCATAGTATCTAACACTTCTTACGTCTTCAATATCATCTCCTTGCTCCGATGCATACTGTGGTCTAAGAGTTGCAGAACCAGTCTCTGACGCTCCATTCTCATTCTCTAATGTGCCACTATAGGAAACTCTTGCAACACCATTACCATTCTTACCCTCAGTAATAATATACGATATATCTACCACACTTCCATTTGCGACTTTAGAGCCGAATATCCCATCACCAAACAAAATTTCATATTTTTCATCAGTTGTCTCTTGTATGAGAAAAATATTTGATGTTGATGTCACACCTACGATATTGTCAACAAGTTTATAATCTATTGATGTGGTGCTTGAATTATTCTCTCGTATACCAACTCTTATCGTAGATGTATCAACCCCGTTATTGGGTATGACATATCTTTGATTTGGGAGTGAGTCATTTACAATGAATGTTGTTTCAAGATACTGACCTTGAAATATTTCTATCGTCCCAGTAGCAGATCCATTTTTTGCAGATGCAGTTACTTTCTCAGGAATAGAGAAAAGAAAATTTTTATTAGATACTGAACCATTTGCTATAAGACCTGGTTGAAATACAATAGAGGTAGCACTTGTACTTATACCAGTGACATTATAGTCCACAACCATTTTTGCTGCCCTTCTGGAACGTGGAACATAACCTATATTTCTTGCTAAAGATATGACGTTTTCTCTTAATGTTGCACTGTCAATGAATGTCTCATTGACAACCATGTTTGTATTGTAAGCAGTTGAATATGAATTATATGCTAAAAGATTTACAATTACTGATAAGTTTGACCCCTCAAAATCCATATCAGAGAAATTTGAATTTTCTCTTAGATAGTCCTTAATCGAGGATTTGATATCCTCAAAATTTAGATTTGTGAATTGTTGAAGTGCCATTATAACCTAGTTGGTTCGAGAACAAAGTTTACAGATTGCGATGGAGCAGACAAACCAATGATGTCATAAAATATTGTAATATCAATTGCGTTATCGTCTGGTGTAGAGATTACTTTGACATCTGTCAATCTAACTCTTGGTTCAAAATTTTTAATTGTTGTGTCTATCTCAGACTTTATGGGATCGATATAATTAGATGTTGCAAGTTCAAAAAGAGAACCACTAATTTTTGTGCCTAATAATCTATTGAAAAATACTTCACCTAATTGAATACGAACTAAATTTTGCACAGATCGCTTTATTGCATCTTCATTTCTCAACACAAGAATATCATCCGTTACGGGATGTTTTTTAAAAGATAGTGAGATATCTTTGAATCCTTGTGAAAAAGTCTGTGCTGGCACGAGATCTTTATAGTCTGGGTATATTTATCATTATTTAGAGACAAAAAAAGACCCTCTATTGAGGGTCGTCTTCATGTCCGAGGTATCTGACCTCTATTTCGTCTGGGTGAGGGAACCCTTCTTTGTAATAATCGTCTGCTAATTCTTGCGTAATTTCCAACATTTCATCCTCTGTAATTGATTTGAACTCTAGCGAACCTTTGATGTATATGTCATACAATTCCATTTCTGTTACATTGATTACCGCAAGTATCTATATGATTCTTGTTTTCTCGTGACCAACTCTACATTGTGGATCTATCCATATTTCAAAACCTGCTTTGATCGCATCGAGACAGAATGATACATCTTCACCACACATATCTTGTACCTCACCAGAGTCAAACACTTGCATCTGTGGAGCAAACCAAGGATACTTCATCTCCTTGTGTTCAAATACACCTTTCTTGATAAGTAACCATCCAAACCCAGAATAATCTACAGTGAATGGTTTACGTCTTTTGACAATACTATCAACCATTTCATGGTTCATAACACCGCCATTCTCTTTGAAATCATCTTCTTCCAACCAATGTGCACATGATGTAGTTTGTCCATCTTCTGTAGCGTACCAACCACCTGCAATATCTTTATCCATTGCAAGAACACGATAAAAACTTTCTACACTAAAAACAATGTCACTATCAATCCATAATTGATAATCATATTCTAATTTACCATCCCACGGTAATTGATCAGGTCCTCTCAACACATTTGCACCAAGACACTTACATCTTGCAAAGTTGACCATGGAACTATAGTCTTGTGCTATCTGTATGTTCGCCCCATTCTGCACCAACTCAAAACAGAGTGATACAAAGTTTTTCAAGAAGATATATGATACTCCTCTGCCAGGTAAACAGAAAACAACACTCTTACCTTTAAGTAGTGCTTTTGCTGCTTGCAAGTCAAATTCATCTCTCTTCTCAATTGGTGATTTAGATACCACCTTAAATCCTTTAGCCATAATTAGAGTTCAGTCATAATCATTATAACACCTTATATAGCGTCTATCAACTCAATAACTTTTTCTGCCATTTTTTTATGTCCTTTTGCACTTGGATGCCCACCTTTCTCTCCTTGAGCATAATTTTCTGGACACTGTTGAGATGTTCCTAACCAGTGATATTGTAAAAAATTAGGGTTATAGTCTCTACACATTTTTTTCCAGTAACCCTCATCATTGTTGTAATACTTGTGAGGTTTTACCACAATACGCTCAAAATGATCTGCGATGAATGAAACATACTTTTGATTATTTGCTTTACAATATGCATCGAATAAAAATATATTTTTCCACATATTCTCATTACCTATAATTTCATTATAGATTGAGACATAATAATTTCTACACTTATCAAACTTGCCGACACTCTGTGGTGTCCAGTTTTGAATAATATCATCTTCAGTAAAATATTCTATTCTAGGATGCACGGTAAACTGCATCACAACCACATCTGGTTTTGCAGATAAGTTTTCTAAATTGTTTATCGTAGTTCGTACGATTGAATCATTACTGATACCGCATTGAGATAAGTTGAAGTGCCTACAATCATAATGTTTTGACACAAGTGTACTATATCTTTCTTGATATCTATTTTTTAATTCATCACCCCATGTGATGCTGCAACCACTAAAACACAGTGACATCATAATTCATCTCAAATAATTTTGCGTCTCCGATTGTATTTACCATGGGTTTTCCCTTGATATTCAGAGATGTATTTAATAATACAGGACAACCTGTGCGTTTGTACCAACACTCCAATATGGGTCTCAGAATGCTCTCTGAATCTTTTGGGACTGTTTGTACCCTAGCACTGTTATCAACGTGTATACAGGCAGGTATTGCCCTTGGTTGCTTACATTTATAAACATAGGACATGTACCTTGACTCTTTGGGCATATCAAAGTAATCTTGACAATGCTCCTCAAGTATAGCAGGTGCAAAAGGTCTGAACTTATCTCTTTTTTTGATTTCGTTCACTAAGTCTTTTGTACTAGCTTCCCTCGGATCCGCCAATAGACTTCGATTACCGAGAGCACGAGGACCAAACTCACTACGACCATTTGCAACCCCCACGACTCTTTTTTCGAGGAGTGCATCAACAACTCTCCTTGGATCACAGAACTTTTGTATATTATATCCCAAGTATGGACTGAAAGCAACCTTACGACCATAAGCAAGACATGCTGCACCCAGTGCACCACCTGCGTCACCAGGACATGGCATAATCCACATGTTGTACATCTCTCTCAATCCAGTGTTTACGACACAGTTGAGTGCGACACCACCACCGTAGCAAATGTTGTTACTATACTTTGCTGCTTTAGCAAATATATTATTAAGTTCCAGCTGTAGTATTCGCTCTGCACTTTTTGCAATGTCCTCCTTTTTATAATTACCTAGTCTCGCACCCTTATGATTGTTTTTGTGAAGTTGTCGCTCTACCACATTCATGTGCACGGGATCACCGAATGCTGCCATACCCATAAAGATATACTCCTCATCAAGAGGACGTAGACCTGCCCATTTAGTCAGTGCAGAATACCATAATCCAATTGATTGCGGATACCACTGCGACCACACCTTCTTGTATATTGCTTTTCCGTCTTTGTACTTCGCAGTCCATATAGAAGTAGTGTCCCACTCGCCTATACTATCTACAACTACACATGCTGCTTCTTCAAATGGTGATGTTTGAAACGCTGCTGCAGCGTGTGATTTATGATGACTATGATATTCTGTTGGTTCGAGTGTCAAGTGTCTAGGTCTATACCATGCCTTCTGACCTGCAAACAACTGCCTTGTCCTCTTCAACCACGGTCTCTCATAGAATGCTATCTTACCATCATGACATAATAACTGTGCTGTAGACGCAGCAGTGATGTCTAAGTGCTTATCATGCTTTATCTTTGAGTATCTCTCTGAGTGTGTAGCATAACAAATTCTACCATCATTTACTACAGCGACTGCAGCGTCATGAAACCCTTCACTAAATCCAATCACGTAATCTGTTTCGCCTCCTCATATCTCTCATATCCCTCATTGTAACATACTCCTTTGCGATTTGCTCATATTGTTCACGCTCTGGATATTCACCAGGATGTGTATGATCTCTTGGTAATTCATTCTTGTGAAATCCAAAAACCTCCCCATAATCATCTCTATCCATGTTGAAGTATACGGGATCTATATCATTATCTTGCAAATACTTCTCAATCCTTCTTACATTTCTGACAACCCCGTCAAGATGTGCCCACACCACTCTTTTATCTGTTTTATATTTTTGCAACACGTCATATTTCTTAATTCTTTTCAGTTTACTTGCAAAACAGTCAACTAGATTCTCTTTGTATGGAACAACATTTTTTCTTGTTCTATATTGATCAACCACATATCTCTCAAGTTCAGTTTTCTCCAATTCAATTGCTTTGAGATAACCTAGCATATATTTTCCACAAAGCATAAAAGGATTGAAAAGTATATCACAATCTAATAACTCATCTACAATTGTCATAACAAGATCATTGTTACTATGTTCTCCACTAATGTATGGTTCTAAAAATGTTCTAAAATAACTCCCAGATGGTGACACTGGAAAATGTTTTTGCAGTTCAACAAAATACTTGTCTGTAAAGAATACCTCGACAGGATCTTTATCTTTCATGAATTCTTCGGGAGGTTTCCTGTCAGTTACACTTCCGAAAAATTTGTACATCAAATCACCACCAACTTCGCTTGTGTTGGAATGTAGTTTAGTAGAATCAATAGGCAATTTTGCTGCTAGATCTAAGTACTCATGCCTCTCACGTACTATCGTATCAGATTTTTCACCTGCTGTTGTTTTTGTTTTTATTGGTGTCTCTATTACTGAATGACCTTTTCTACAAAGAAATGTTTTTTCAATTCTTTTTTTATAATTATCTGGGTCATGCCACTGTTTGTAAAAGTAATATTTGCCACCAGTTTTTACATATACCTTCTCATTGATCTCAATAAGTTGCATCAAATGCATCTTACCCATATTAGGAACTGCCCAGTAATTAATCATAAGTGTTTCCCCCAAGTATCAGGAAGAACTCCGAATTCATCTTTCCATTGTTTATATATGGGGAACAAAACGTTCCTTCCATATTCATACAATTCCTTGCTTATAGGTTTATCTACTGCCCCCCATTGATCTTTTAGATAATCATACTTGGGTGCGTCCTGATGAGGCCAAAATACATTCTCATGTATCTTTGTAATAGGAAA
>Ga0160422_10000241_pt1 | contig 31731 bp, 24 predicted proteins | sample Fk160mmetaG_FD_108192 | JGI IMG/M metagenome (GOLD analysis project Ga0160422, IMG submission 108192) | Marine microbial communities from the Central Pacific Ocean - Fk160115 60m metaG | ecosystem: Environmental > Aquatic > Marine > Oceanic > Photic zone | place: The Central Pacific Ocean...
AAAGAGAAGGTCAACGAGGCTAGGCTTTACGAGTTCTACGCCAGGCAGGCGGACTACTACATGGCAAACCCGGACGAGATCCCGGAAGTCATTCCTTCCTATCCGGGCCTCGACGGCGCGGTTCATGGACACTGGGGAAAGAACAACCAGAACAACCATAACGACGGGCGCTGGAACGACGGGGACCAGGGGGAGCACTTCACCCACGTAGTCAAGGGCAAGGGTTTCAACATACTGAAGGGAATCTGCGTAAAACTGGGTGACGGACACGTTCTGTCCACGTGCTTCGATCCCCAGTCTCTTTCCTACCGGGTGGTGTGGAACGGTTGGATCCGTTTCGAACCGCACCGTTGGGGAACCTCACGCAACGCGAACGTCGATGAAAAGCCTTGGTTCGCCTTGGCCAAGGCCGAGATGCCGGTGACCGGAGAATACCTTGGCTTGCGCAGGTTCGGCAAGCGAGTGGTCTTCGAGTACAGGATCGGAAGGGTCAGGGTAGAGGACGAACCCTGGGCGACCAAGGATGCCTTCTACCGGAGGATCGACCTGAGGGATGCAGGCAAGAACCTGTCCCTGCCCTGCCCTGTAATGGACGGGTCCCTCAAGGTACGAGTGGTGGAATCCAAGGGCGTGACGAGCGCCCGATGGGCCGAGGGAGAGCTTAAAATCGAAGGAGCCAAGATGAATGCCAGGTTGATCGTCCGGGTGTCCAAGGAGGGGAAACCGGCGGGCGAAGCGGACGCCCTGGCTCACTTGAAGGCGGAACGCAAGATCGAGAAGCGCTGGAAGGAGATTCTCAAGGTGCCAGGCGAACTGGGCAAAGCCAAGCCGGGCGCAAACTACGTGGTGGATACCCTGAAGGTGCCCTACGACAACCCCTACAAGACGGTCATGCAGCTAAGCTCGATGGACTTTCTTCCAAACGGGGACGCCATCGTGGCCGCCTTGCCCGGGGACGTCTGGCTGGTCAGAGGAATATCGGACGACCTGAAGAACGTAACTTGGCAACGTTTCGCAACGGGGTTCAACCAGCCGATCGGGGTTCATGTCGACGAGGATGGCATCTTCGTGCTCGACCGTGGGCAGATTACCATCCTCCATGATCACAACGGTGACGGGGAAGCGGATCATTACGAAAAGTACGCCAATGATTTCGGAGGTTACAACCGGGGCCACACGCACACCTTCGGACTGCACCGCACCAAGGACGGAGCCTTTCACTTCATTCAACGAACCAGCATCATGCGCACTGGCACGGACCGGGTGACCGAGGTGACCGGCACGGGGATGCGCAACTGCATGGGGATAGGCGGATCGGATGATTATTTCTGGGCGGCTCCGCAGGAGGGAACCTGGACCCCGACCTCCGCCATCATCGAGGTAAACAAGGGCGAGGAGTACGGCTTGGGCGGCAAGGGAATTTCCCCGCCTTTGTGCTTCGTGCCGAGAGGCGTGGATAATTCGACAGGGGGGATGAGGGAGATCACAAGCGACCAATGGGGTCCTTTCAAGGGATCGCACGTCGGGTTAAGCTACGGGGCGGCCATGCACTATCTGATTTTGCGCGACGCCACCAGTTCGCGCCCCCAAGGCGCGGTGGTTCCTTTGGAGGGGGAATTCCTCGCAGGGGTTATGCGTGGGGCTTTTCATCCGCAGGACGGACAGCTCTACGTCGCCGGGCTGGACGGCTGGGGTGATTACTCGGTCAAGGACGGGTGTTTCCATCGCGTACGTTTCGTCGGTGGGAAAGTGCGCAAGCCCAAGGGATTCAAGGTTCATTCCAATGGGTTGCGGATCGATTTCACGACCAAGCTCGATCCGGACTCCACGAAAGTGGCGAAACGTTTCTTCGCTCAGGCATGGAACTACGAATATGCCAAGCGCTACGGGTCACCCGAGTTTTCGGTCAAGAAACCGGACAGCCTTGGGCACGACCGGGTGAAGGTCCGCTCGGTCACCCTGCTCGAGGGGGGGAAATCGATCTTCGTAGAGATGCCCGACCTCGAGCCGGTCATGCAACTGTACCTGCGCATGCACCTGCAGGATGCGGACGGGAAGGAGTTCAAGACCGATTTCTTCTGTTCCCCGATGTTTCCGGACAAGCCCTTCTCCGCCAAGGGATTGGCGGCGCCCAAAGGCGGCAAGGCCACTTGGGTGGCTCTGAGGATCGCAAGACCGCAAGCGAAGAATCAAAAGGATTTTACGGGCGAAACCATAGAAGGGGAGCGGGCAGTGCTGATCAATGCGATAAGCGGGCTGAAGTACGACAAGACCTTGATCGAAGCGAAGGCAAACGAACCTATGTCCCTCACGCTCAAGAACGTGGACGTGATGCCCCACAACCTGGTCATCGTGTCTCCGGGATCGGCGCGCAAGGTGGGGGATGCATCCTTCAAGATGCTGAGCGACCCGAAGGCGGGTGATAAAAACTATGCCCCAGACCTGTCCGAGGTCCTCCACGTCATCCCGGTGATCGAGCCGGGCAAGCGCCACGTCCTGCATTTCCGGGCACCCAAGAAACCGGGTGACTACCCCTTTCTTTGCACCTTCCCCGGCCACTGGATGGCGATGAACGGAATCCTGCGCGTAAAGTAGGCGGGCGGATGCTTATCCAAGAACGGGAATGAAGCTTGCCATGCTGGTCAATCCGTTCACCGAACGGAACCTCCAGTTAGCCGCCCAGGTGGGGGTCGAGCAAGTGGTGGTCCCCTACCCCGGTCTCGATCCGGACGCTTTGCCCGATCTCGTGAAGATGGTGGAGGCCTTCGGGATGCGCCTGAGTGTGATCGAGCGCAAGCTCCCCCATTTGAAGATCGTTCATGGCTTGGAGGGCCGGGATGCCCAAATCGAGGACGTCAAGACCTTGCTGAGGAACATGGCGGAGGTGGGCATGGAGGTTCTGTGTTACAATTGGATGCCGGACGAGGATTGGCAGCGCACGTCCAAGGATGCGCCCGAGCGGGGCGGGGCAAAGGTCACGGCGTTTGATCTCAAGCAAGCCGGTGAAGGAAACCTGACCGATGCAGACGGCTTGCCTACGACCCGAACCCCGGCCGACCGGCTATGGGAAAACCTGAAGCGTTTCCTGGACGACATCCTCCCCACCGCGGAGGATTGCAAGGTTCGCCTCGCCCTTCATCCGGACGATCCGCCCTTGGCCGACCTGCACGGGCAGGACCGGATCATCACGAGCAACGAGGCCTTTGAAAGAGTCGTGGCTTTGGCCCCCAGTCCGTACAACGGTTTATGCTATTGCCAGGGAGCTCTCGCCCCGGCTGGGGTGGACGTGGAGGCAGGCATCCGAAAACTTGCCCCCCATATTCACTACGCTCACTTTCGTAACGTGTCGGGCGTGGCGGAAGATTTCAGGGAAACCTTTCACGACAACGGGGACCTCGACATGGCGGCCCTCATGCGGGCCTACAAGGAGTCCGGGTTCGATGGCCCGATGAGGCCCGACCACGCCCCTTCCCTTGCGGGCGAATCGAACGAGACCCCGGGTTACGAGACGCTGGGCAAGCTCCATGCCATCGGATACATGAAGGGCTTGTACGATCAGGCGAGTTTTTTCGAAAGTTGAATACGATCCATCAAGCAAACGACCACGGTATGGGGAAGTGTAAGAATCGATATGCCGAGCATGGCCTTGCCGAGCCAATCGAGCTGAATGCCTCGAAAGCTCAAGGGCATTGAGAGTATAAACCAAAGACCGACAAGGGCGAGTGCGGTCATAAGCCAAGTAAGCTGAAGCCACCTGGCCTTTACACGCAGGAAACGGCCCTCAGAAATATGCCTTCTGCCCTGGCCGTCGGTCCATAGTATGCGCAACCCGTGGCGAAGGCTGTGCCATAAAGCGAAGTAGCTTCCGATCGCCCAGAGAGGAGGAAGAAGCAGAAACCACGCAAAAAGAACGGATGCTTCCACGAAATCGGTTAGCAAAGCTCGGCCCTCGCCGGGCCTAAGGTTGAGGAGGCAGAACAGAAATTGCAAAACGACGAAACCGGTGGGCAGGAGTAAAAAAAGGATTTGATTTTCCGTAACCCAATCGAGCCGGATAAGAGTACCGCCTCCTTGGGCGACCATAGCCTCCAGAAACTCTCGATAAGTATCGTTCCCGAGATAGCCGGGCAGCAAGATAGGCAGGCTTCCACGAGCGAGAATATGAGCCCAACAGGCGGGTCCGGAACGTTCCAAGTACCCGGCTCCGTGTAGTTTTACTGATAGAAAACGATCTCCTTGACCCCAGTGAAAAATAGTAATGGCCAGGAAGAACAAAGCCGACGGAACGGGTTGATAGTTCCAAAAGGCCAAGTATATCAGTGAAAGCACGGGGTAGGCGAGAAGAGTGGAAGCCTGAAAAACAAGCGAGCTCTTTCTCACCATGCCCCAAAGAAGGAGGTGATCGGCTCCACCATGAGGCATTCCGAAAACGAAAAGGCTCAGGTAGAGGGGCAGAAGTTGCCAGGCAATCGGCCAATCGGAGCTTAGGTATCCGAGAACCGACATGGGTAGGAGCAACCCGATAGTGATTATGTGCAGGACGCGAGCACAAGAGGCGGGAAAACCCTCTTTCGAGACACGGTCGAAAGGTATGGGATTCCATTCTATTAGCTTCATCAAGGTACCTTTCTCCATGCTTGCCAAAGACATAATCCCTGCATGACGAACAGGTTGGTGAAGGCAAAGAACAAAGCTTCCTCTATTGGTAGATTCCCAAAATCAAGGCCACTCCTGGTGATTGGGTTCAAAGACCAGATACCCTCGGCGATTGCATAGGAGTCGGCTAAACAAAGATAGAGGGTCAATAGGCTCCAAGGTACGATCCATTTACCAAGGGAACGAAGGAGCACCCGACCCCCAACAGACCACTGAAGAGCGAGAGGAGGAAAAGCCCAAACCATGATCAGTCCCGCATAGGTTCCCTTTTCAATGGTCAAACAAGCAAGTCCCACCCCCCCTACCAGGGCGGCGGGCAACAAACCGAACGGGTTGAAGGACAGCCTTCCAAAACTTTTCTTTGCGGCAAAAAGAAAGAAGGTAACTCCAGCAAGCGCGGTCTGAAGAACCATGAAACCATATTCCTCGATCGGAACGTATCCGAGCGTACCCGCAACGGCCCCTTCGGGGTAGGTCCATACGCCTCTCATGATGAGGTAGTTGTCCCAAGGCGTGGTGTAAATCAAGGCAATCAGGCAAAGAATGAGGATCCCTAGTACGGAGGTCCCGTTGATCCGCCCAAGGCGACGAACCAACAAAAGAAGAACCGCAAAAGGAATTCCTACGAAAATCAGGAGGAATTCTAGATAATCCATCCAAGTACTAGGTTAGAATGGATCTGCTTAGGCAAGGAAGAAGGGCGCCAAGTTTCTTCCACTTACCGACCACAGCTCTTTTGTCGTGAAAGGTCTCGGGATTCTCCTTGATCAACTCTCCGATTTCACGGTACATCCGACCGGCCCATCGAACCACGATCCGTATACGCCATGGAAGAAAGGATATACCCTTTTCGCCGTTCAAATACCTTCTGTCCGCTTCTTGAAGAAGCCGCATTTTTACCGATGTGATTTCCTCGAGGGACATTTTCGACTCAGTATTCAGGAAATAAGATGGGGTGGGCTTGGTTGTGAAGAACTCGGCGGGTAGGTAAACCCGGTCGTTCTCGGCATCCTCACGAACGTCTCGACAGATGTTCGTCAACTGCATGGCAATTCCAAGGTCATCCGCGTGCTTGAGGGCCGTCTTATTGGTTACGCCGAAGATGGGGCAGGTCATCAATCCGATAGTACCTGCCACGCCATGGCAATATTCGATCAACTCGTCCATACTTTCAATCGCCACCCCATCCTGCTCTTTGAGCATTGCGCTCATAAGTTCCGTTAGGGGCGCCGAATCGAGGCCCCAACGGGCTTGAAGAAAACGATAATGGTCGAGCAATTCGTGAGGTTTATGCGTCCTCCACGACTCAATGGCATCCTTGAGCTTATCCAAATGTCCTTCATCCGCCCAATCGTCCAATGTCCGACAAACGTAGTACAGGCGGAAGATGGCCTCCGCCCGTTCGGCGGGAAGAAACAAAGAAGCCAGAGAAAAAGTTCTGCTCTTTGAACGAAAGAGTTGTTGAAACTCACTCTCGTTTGAGGGCCTTGAGGGAGGGACGAGTTTTTCGACAACCTTTGCCGAAGAAAGCACGCCGGGTAAACCTGCGCCAGGATGAGTGCCTGCCCCGCAAAAATAAAGATCGTCCAATTCTTCGGACTTGTTGTGGAAACGGAACCACGCGGATTGAGTAAAGAGGGGGGCTATGGAAAATCCGCTCCCCCACAAAGTATTGAAGCGATCCTCGAAATCGTCGGGCGTAACGAAAAAAGATACTTCCAAGCATTTGCCCAAGTCTGGAAGGAGGGTTGCTTCGAGTTGACGCTCCACTTGCTGACGAACTTTTTCACCAGCCTCCTTCCAGTCGACTTTCGCTTTCTTGTTCGGTACCGGGGCTAGAACGTAGAACGAGTCTCCCGAATCGGGAGACATCTGAGGATCGGTTGCGGCCGGGCGATGTAGATAGAGGCTGAGATCGTCTGAAAGAACCTTTTCGTCATATATTTCAGCGAGCAACTCTTTGAAGGTCTGACCCATGATGATGGTGTGATGCCTGACGTCGGGATACTTCTTCGTGGTACCGAAATACCAGACGAACAGGCCCATGGAATAAGCCAGGTTATCAAGTCGGCCGTCGGTCCATTTTGATCGATGCCTCGAATCGATGAGTTTGCGGTATACCTTAGGTGGATCGGCGTCAAAGGCTAGTAGATCGCATTCGGATTTCCCGCCATCGGAGAAGCGGATGCCAGCGGCCCGCCCTTCCCGCACGATGACTTCATCAACTTGTTTGTTAAGCACGAACTTTATCCCAAATTCTTCGGCTAACTTTACGACTGCTTTTACCAGTTCACCAGTCCCCCCTCTGGGAAACCAAATACCCCACTTGCGCTCGAGAAAGTGAATCAAGCAATAAATGGAGGTAGTCCTCATGGGATTCCCGCCAACGAGAAGCGGATGAATGCTGAAGGCCCTGCGGAGGAGATCGTGCCTTAGGTACTTGCCGACTAGAGTGTAAACTGAAAGATAGCTCCTTAAGAAAAGCAAGGCGGGGACTTGGCGGAGCATTACCCCAAACTTGTGAAAGGGTTGATCCGCTAATTTATCGAATCCAACGCTGAATATCCGTTTGGAGAACTCGACAAGCTTGCGGTAACCCTGACCTTCCCCAGGGGATATGCGGTCGATTTCCTGCATGGTATCTTCCATGCTTCCGCCGTAATCAAGTTTCCTCCCATCGAAGAACTCGAACCTGTACCACGGTTCAACCTTTAGAAACTCAACATACTCCTCTCTTCTTCTTCCGAAAAGACTGAATAGTTCGTCGAATAGAAAAGGAGCCGTGATCACTGTCGGACCGGCATCGAACTTGTGTCCGCTTTTAGTGTAGACCTGAGCGCGACCACCCGGCAAAGGGTTGTTGTCGAAAACAGTGACTTCGTACCCAAGCCTTCTCAGTCTCAAGGCCATTGCCAAACCGCCAAAACCTGCCCCGACGACATTTGCTCGTCGAGGAGGTTTGGTATAGGCGAGTTTGTTCACGGCACCGCCGGGCTAAGCGGTTACCCGAAGGGCGGGAGCCCGAGCGCCTGCCTCGTTGAGTTTGACGAATGAAAGGACTTGATCCGTAACGAGTTGGCAAAGGCCCTCGTTGAAGCAAGAAAGCCAGTCGATGGCACAACCGACGAGATTAGAATGATAGGTGGCTATATCTTGTTCGTAGTCTCCCGCATGGAATGTGCGGGTCGAGAGCAGGTGGTAGATATTAGGACGCCCGTTGGCAATGTCCGAAGATGATTTCCTGCCCTTCTTGAACCCATAGAAATCAGATTGATCATCGCGAATCTGGTAAGCAACGGCAAGATCGGAGAAACATTCGGTCAATGAGGCTGAATCTCTGGAGTTCAAGCCAGCGACTGAAGCTAAGCAGCTGATGGGGAGCGCAAAAAGAGCACCCGTCTTGAGCTTGGCCATATCGTGGTAGCGATCGACGATGCTGTCTTCACGGAAAAGGTCGAAATCCAGTTCCTTACAAGCACCTTTTACTGCATGTAATACAGTCTTTGAGAGAATGGATCCCCATCGTGCTCGGCACACAGCGTCTACTCTTGCCGCAAAGGCAATGTCGAACGCTTTCGCAATAAGCAAGTCTCCAATGAGCAATGCTTTGGATTCACCGTGTTTTTTCCATATGGTTGCATGGCCCCTACGCTGTTCGTCGCGATCGAGAATGTCGTCGTGAATAAGACTGGCGTTGTGGAGGAGCTCAGTGAAAAGAGCTATTTCAGTAACAACGTCTGATTCAACGCCCAAGCACTTTCCGACTTCGATGCAAAGACCACCTCTGAATCCTTGACCTGACCAGAAATATGGGTCGTCCAAAAACTCGCGAAGAGTATCGTCTTGATAAAAACAACCCCTGAGCCGTCGATTAATACGGCTCAGGGGGTTTTGTTCCTTAACCATGGCGAATAACCAGGCTTGGAGAGTATTAAGCAGTCTCGCTATCCGATGTCGCCGCTACCCATATGGCAAGACCGAAAGCGGCTTTGTTAACGAGGTCGGCAAGGTTGTAAACGATGTTGACCGTACCCTCATCAGTTCCTCCTCCCAAGTAGCCAAGGTAATAACCAATGGGGTATATGGCCCATCCGAAAGTTACGATCGCTCGGATCGTCTTGAATGCCTGCTGACTTGCGGCGTTGCCGCTTGCATCGTTGATGGTCGAAGCCTCGCCCTTGAAAATCTCGTAGATGATGTAGATCCAGCCAGCCATACCGACAACGAATCCACTAACCCTGTAGGCTTCGCTGACTTCCCCAGCATATCCGCCAATGAGCATTACGAGTGACGCGACGAGCAACTTCCAGAATAGTGCAGGCCTGACGACCGTTACGGCAGCCAAAATGATGTAAAACTCGATGATCTGCAAAGGAACGGTTATGAGCCAGTCAATGTATCTGAAGACCGTTGGGCTCGAGCCAGTATCCACCCAAACCTGTCTCATGTAAAGGTAATGCCAGAAGGCTATACCGGTGACCAAACCAGCGATAGTGAGGGACGTTTTCCACTTGCCTTTGGCACGATCCCTTTCGACGAAAAAGAATACGGTGGCTGCCAGCATCATTGCCGTGGCAAGCCAAAAACTTATGCCGACAGGGTCGTCTGTCTTTAAGTTGACTCCATGAGACGAAGCGTCCGAGGTAGTTATCGTGACTGTCGATTCATTGGTTTCATTACCGCCTTCATGGCCATCTGCGAAAGCAAATAAAGGAGTTAGCGTTAATATAATCAGCGTAGTCAGTAGTTTGGTTTTAGAACTCATCATTTTGATTGGTTATTGTTGTTGAGATTGAGTCTCACCAAACTTAACGAGGATTTAGGGGTTGCAGTTCACTTTTTTTGGTTTTTTGTCACGAAAAGTAATTCCAGTCCGAGGAATAAACAGGGGGACCTTCACCTATGGTCTTCATTACCCAAAGGAAACATCTCCACCTTACCCCGCAAAATCTGATTGAAAGCCTGGATTCTTGCATTCACACCCCAGCGTTGTTTTGCGTTCTAGTTCAGACGAGCCCCCAAATCCCCTGCGTAACCTGCTAACTCCAGGTAAGCCTTACCAACGGTTCGTCCTTGATCATCGCTTACGCGGCAAGCGCCTTCCCAGTATGCATTGCTTTTGATTTTACCAATGAATTCTTGGTTTTCGATAATTGGAGAAAGCCTGTACACGACTTTTCCCCGGCCTGGACGGATCGCTTCGATCCTTACTGTCGTGGGGTATTTCAAACCAGTTGACGGACTAGTCCAAGTCCGCTCAACGATCCAAGAAAAATCATTGCCGTAGATTCTTTCCGTTTTTCCATGCTCATCTATCCAATAAACCGCTGACCATGGATCACTCCTTCCATCCTTCCTCCTCAGGCGGTAAGCCTTCACCTCGGTATCATCCGCAAGCTGGATGCAAGTCCAGTCCCAACCCTCCAGATCATCGCCAAGCTGGCTGGATGAAATTTCGTGATCCATCCATGCCAAGCCTGATACCTCTACTTCCTTGCCCTCATAGCGAAGTTTTCCTTTCGCTTGCAAACGGGTGTATGACCAATACCAACTAACGGACGACCGTCCGTTTCCCTTTCGGCTCAGGCCATTGTCACCAAAACGCACCAGTGGCTTTTTCGGGACTAGCTCAAGCTCGAGCAGGTCATCTCCAAGGAACCCGCATTTCAAACGATGCCCCGTCCCGTCGTCGAGCATTACGGCTTCGATTCCTCCTACTTTGAGGGATAGGGTGCGATCGGACGCAGAGGCTTGCCAACCCTCCCTGAGAATCCGATCCCGATGGAGATATTTCTCGCCGTTGAGGTCGCTGAGAGCCGTGTGGGCCATGTAGAGTTGACGGTTTCCGAAGTTGCCAAAAGCTTGCTTGCGGGCTTCTTGTGGATCACCGGCCAAACGAAAGACGGTTGACTGAAAGCCGAATTTTTCTTCTCCCCCTTTTTCCGTGAGATGACCTACCCAATACCACCACTCTATTCCGTAGCCACGATGAGAACCGTGATCCCTTGGAAAAACCGGCTTGTAGTCGGAATAGGGAACAGGCAAGCCCTGAGCCGTTCGGGTGAAAGGTTCAATCCACTCCCCGTTAAGCAAAGCTGGTAAAAAAAACAAAATCAGGATTGTAATCTTCATGTTTTCCGACGGCTCCAATGTATGGCTGACAGGCACCCCGACAAAAACCCTACCAAAATCATGAGCAAACCAAATATGAGAAAGTCCGCAAGAGGGACTTTCCAGAGCAGCGTCCAACCGAAAGACTGGACGTTTACTACGAAAATAAGCAACCAACCCATTGCGAGTCCGGAGAGTGTTCCTCCGGCAAGCGAAGCAACTGCAATTCCTGCTCCCTCGAAGCCGGCGGAAAGTACGAACTGACTGGGAGAAAATCCGAGGTGCCCAAGCGTGCTCCAAGTGCTGGCGGACTCGTCGAAAATTGAGAAGAGACCGAGCAGTAAGCCAACGAATGCAACGGCAAGCCCAATGGCATTGAGAGCGGATGTCGCTTTGAAAGTTTGTTCGAAAATGCCAAGGGCTACGTCGCGCAACTCCCTTGCGTTTCGAACGTCCAAGCCGGGATATGACAAACGGAGTCTCTCTTTCGTCTCCTCCAATTCGATTCCATCCGCTAGGTATAGGCTGGCGTTAATCGGACGGTCGGCGCCAGTCCACTCCTTCCAAGAGTCGATTGCAATCGCCGCTGTCCCGAACTCATTCCCGTAATCGGAAAAGATCCCAATCGGAGACACTAACTTTGGGCCTTTGGGAGTATCGAGCTCTACCGTTCCCCCCTCTAAAACTTCGAATCGACGGGCAAATGCCTCGCTGACGAGCGCGGGTTCCGCTCCGCTTGATGGACGGATGGTCCCCGGCGGCTTTAGCCAGATCTGCCGAACGAATCCGGTCCAGGCGTCAAAATCGACTCCTGCCAGCAAGGTAATGCCCTGGGCTGCCTTGGCATGGCAAACATACATGACGTCGGCATAATCGATGCTTTTATCCAGCAAGAGCTCGTCCAAGAGGGCAGGGTCGATTCCGTTAACGCTTCCTGCACCCGTTACACCTCTCTCCGAAACGTAGAGCTCGGCCTGAAAACGCACGTCGAACCATTCTTGAATCGTGCTTCTAAAACTGTCGACCATCTGAAACATACCCGTTACCATGCCTACCGCTACCACGAGTCCAGCAACTGCCAAACGATGCCTGCTCGAACCATCCATCAGGCGACTGGTCGCCAAACGGGAAACAGGGCTCTGGCAAAATCCGTGACAAACCTTGGCAAGATAAACGAGGATTTGCCCCGACAGGAGGGCCGAGCCAAGTATCCAGGCGCCTGCTGCAAGAAAACCTCCGATCGGCATTCTTGACCCACCTTGTACCGAAAGTGTTGGCAGAAGGAGAGCCAATGCTCCAAATACGATTAGGGAAAGACCAAATCGCGGATTTCTGAGCCATAAAAAACCGGGCGACCAATCTCCCTTTGAAAGAATTTGAGCTGGCGGGGTCTGCATAGCGTCCCTAGCGGGCAGCCACCCCGCAACAAGACTAAACAAAAAGCCAAGCAACAGCCCCGTCGCGCAATCCTTCCAAGTGAGTGAAATAGCCTCGATTGAAGTTGCGAAATAAAGTGCATTTACCGTCTCCGCAAACATACCAACTGCTCCAAATGCTAGAAAATGGCCCACCAAGATGCCCGCCAAGGACCCGAGGATGCCAATGGCGACTGCCTCTAAAATGCCTGTCAGAAAAAGAATGCGCCCGTTTACTCCGAGAGACCTGAGAATAGCGGTTTCCTCCCTCTTGCGGACCACTGCGGCATCAAGAGCCTGTAGTATGAGATACCCTCCGACAAGAACTGCTATCAGGGAAAGGACCGTTAGGTTCAGACGAAAGGCCGCAGTCATTGCCGCCCTGTCGACTGCTCGGTTTTTCGTGGGTCCGACGGACAAACCCTCCGGTAGCAAGGAGGAGATACGGTTACCTATGCCCTTGAGGTATTCTGCATCTTCCCTCAATTCGGCACGCTCTAAAACGACTTCAACTCGGTTGATCTCGCCTTTCCTGCTGAGCAGGCCCTGGGCGGTTGGGATGTCTGCGATTACGAGATCGTCCGAGACACTTAAATCCCTGTCATCAAGAATTTTGCGGACAAATATTTCCTTAACCCTTCCGCTGGCAAGGATTGAAATCCGTTGTCCCTTCCTTGCATTAAGTTTGTTGGCAGTGCCGCGTCCAAGCCAGACGTCCTTTTCAGAACCCAACCATTCATGCCAAGTGGATTCTTCCTCGGCGAACTCGATCGGTCGCTCGGCAATGTACGGAAGATTTGCCAGAGAGAGCAGATCTAGGCCGACCAACCGAAGTTGCCCAGTCGGTTCACCCTTTCCATCGAGTGCCGTGATCGATCCCTCGACAACGGGAACCAAGTGCCAGTCCGGATACGAGGCAAGCGAGCCTAAAGCTGATAAGGTATCTGCGCTTATCCGCTGACTGGGCGACTCTATGATAAAATCGCTGCGGCCGGAAACCGCTTCGTTAAAAAGTCCGAAATTTGCGGAAGCCGCCCGACTTGCCTGACGAATCCCATTAAACGCACCCACCCCCACTGCAACGATCGCAATTAGGAGCAGATACTGGCCAATCGATGCCCTCCAGTGACGAAAGGTCGTCCGGACCATTATGGTCCTTACGAGTCCAAAAGTTTTAGGCTGCAACGGCACTTCGATCAGGAAACCAAGGCACCATCAGTCATCGATATCACTCGATCGCATATGCGGGTGGACGCATGATCGTGAGTGACCAAGAGCACCGAAGTCCGATGCTCCTTTGACAGCGACTCGATCAACTCGAGGACCTGCCTCCCGTTTTCCGTATCAAGGCTACCCGTTGGCTCATCCGCCAGAACCAAGACCGGTCTATGAACAAGGGCACGGGCTAGGGCAACTCGTTGGCGCTCGCCGCCGCTAAGGGCATCCGGCAAATGTCCCGCCCTTTTTTTGAGTCCTACGGATTCCAGCAAATGCATGACCCTGTCCATTCTTTCATCCTTATCAACGTCCGCCAATTGGGCTGGGAACTCGATATTCTCAAAAGCGGTAAGGGTTGGGAGTAAGTTGAATGATTGGAAGACATAACCTATCAAATTCCTCCTTAGATTCTCAAGTTGCCTTTGGCTGAGCGCGCTCAATGGCTTGCCGGCGATACTAATTTCCCCGCGATCAAATGCCTCGATTCCGCAAATGCAATTAAGCAACGTCGATTTCCCACTTCCGCTGGGCCCCATTAACGCAACTCGCTCACCTGCTTCCAAAGTAAGATCAACCCCACGGAGGACGGGGATCGAGCCAAAAGACTTCTTCACCCCGGCAACTTCCAGAGCTGGAGACCTAGTAATGATTTTAGTAGGATTTTGATTGGTCACAGACCCATGATAGCAAAAGAAAATTCAAAGAACAAAAAAGAAGGCAGGTCTCGCACGTCTTTTTCCAACTAACCCTACTTTTCAGCGGAAGGAGCGGCGGGTGCGGTTGGTTCGGCGGCCGGGGCTTCCCCCGGAAGCGGAACCGAAGGGACGACCACCGCCGGAACGAACTTCGCCCCGGGGTTGAGCGTCGCCGCCGGAGCGCTTGCCGCCTCCTCCTCCCTTGGAATGGTTCCCCCCGCCCTTGCGGGGTTTGCCTTTCCCTTTCCTTGAGCCACGGGAAGGGCGGTTGCGACCACGGCTCGGAGGCGGGTCGGTATCGGGACTGCACACGAATCCGATCGGTTTGCGGATCTGGATGGAGCGGCGGATGAAGCGCTCGAGAGCACGCAGGGCGTCCCGGTCGGCGGCGGTAAGAAAGGAGATGGCAACCCCGTCCATATTGGCCCGCCCGGTTCGCCCGATGCGGTGGACGTAGTCCTCGGTGTGGGGAGGGAAATCGTAATTGATCACGTGGGTGATGCCGTCGACGTCGATGCCTCGGGCCGCGATGTCGGTGGCCACGAGGACCCGGATCTTGCCGTCCTTGAATTCCTGGAGGGCCCGGGCCCGCTGGTTTTGGGTCCGGTTGGAATGAAGGGCCCCCGTGCTGATGCCACTGCGCCCGAGCTGCTTGGCCACCCGGTCGGCCAAATACTTGGTACGGGTAAAGACGAGCACGGAATACATTTGGTTGTCCTGCAGGAGATGCTTGAGCAGGCCGATCTTCTGGGCCTTGGGGACCTCGTGAATGAATTGTTCGACGGTGTCGGCGGGGTTGGAGCGACGCCCGATTTCAACGGTTTTCGGATCGTGCTGAAAATCGTGGGTGAGCTTCTCGATGTCGCGCGAGAGGGTGGCGGAGAAAAGAAGGGTTTGGCGATCCTTCTTGGGAAGATCCCGAACGATCCGTCGGATGTTGGGGAGAAAGCCCATGTCGAGCATGCGATCGGCCTCGTCGAGAACGAGGAACTCGAGGCCCGAAAAATCTGCGCAGCCCTGGTCCATCAGGTCCATGAGGCGCCCGGGGGTGGCGATGACCAGCTCCACGCCCTTGCGCAGGGCCTTTTTCTGGGGACCTTCCCCCACCCCGCCGTAGACGGTCGCCACGCGCAGAGGAAGATGCTTGGCGTAGGCCTCGATGTTGTCGTGAATCTGGACGACCAGCTCGCGGGTAGGCGAAATGACCAGGGCCCGGGTCTGGCGGTGGCGGGACCGATCCTTTCCGAGGCGCTCGAGGATGGCCAGCATGGGGAGGGTAAAGGCCGCCGTCTTGCCCGTCCCGGTCTGCGCGATGCCGGTCAGGTCCTTGCCCTCGAGAATAAGGGGGATGGCTTCGGCCTGGATGGGCGTTGGCTCTTCGTAGCCGGACTCCTCGATGGCCCGCAATATATTGGGGCCAAGGCCCATGGATTGAAAAGACATTTTCCAACCCTACTGATAGCTGGGAAAATAGCGATGTTATTCACAGATTATTAACAAACTTGCCTTGATAAGAGGTAGGCGCAAGGTTCGGAAACTGATGAGAAAAACCCTAATCCTGCTTCTTTTTCCGGCCTGCGCCCTGTCGGCCCAAAACCCGCCCTACGACGCCTACCCGGAGGCCGAGCCCCCCTACTACCGGGTGCGCTACGAGGCCTCGGCCAAGCCGGGGGAACTGATCTTTCCCGTCAAGTATGCGGTCTGGATACCCGAGGGAGTGAAAAAACTGCGCGGGGTGGTCGTCCACCAGCACGGATGCGGGGAGGGTTCCTGCAAGTCGGGACTCACGGGAGCATGGGACCTTCACTGGCAGGCCTTGGCCCGCAAGCACCAGTGCGCCTTGCTGAGCCCCTCCTACGAGCAACCCGGCAAGGCCGATTGCCAGATGTGGTGCGACCCGAGAAACGGCTCGGGCAAGGCTTTCCTGAAGGGCCTCGAGGACCTCGGCAAGAAGAGCGGTCACCCCGAGCTCGCCAGCGTTCCATGGGCCCTCTGGGGACATAGCGGAGGCGGACACTGGGTGGGTGGGATGACTCTTTTGTACCCCGATCGGGTGGCCGCCACCTGGCTGCGATCCGGGGTTCCTCTCTTCGAGCCCAACCCCGACCGGACCTCCATCAAACCGCACGAACTGCCCCTCGCGGCCCTCCAGGTGCCCATGATCTGCAACCCGGGAACCAAGGAGGGCGTTACGGTCAAGACGGGACGCTTCGCCCGGGTCTGGCCGGCCAACGAGGCTTTCTTTGCAAAGGTGCGCGGGGCCGGCGGGTTGATCGGGGTGGCGGTCGATCCGCTCTCCGCCCACGAGTGCGGAAACTCGCGCTACATGGCCATCCCATGGCTCGATGCGTGCCTTAAGCAACGCCTGCCCACTAAGGAGGGTGGTTCACTCCGTCCCATGCCGGCGGACAAGGCTTGGCTCGCTCCGCTTCTCGGCCGGAAGGCGGTACCCGCGGACAAGTTCAAGGGCCCTCCGAGGAAAGCGGTCTGGCTGCCCGATGCCCGCACGGCCCGGCTATGGATGCAATTCGTCGAGGATACGGAAGTCCCGGACAAGACTCCTCCACCATCGCCCACTCACCTCAAGCGCAAAGGCAAGGTCCTGACCTGGAAGGCCCGGGCGGACTTGGAGAGCGGGCTATCCCATTTCGTGATCGAGCGCGACGGAAAGCGGATCGCGACGGTGCCCGAGAAACCGGCCAACCGCTTCGGACGGCCTCTCTTCCAAGGTCTTCAGTACAGCGACACACCGGCCTTTCCCCTCGTTGAGATGACCTACCTGGACGAGGAAGCCAAGCCGGGCAACAAGCATGCCTACCGGGTTATCGCAGTAAACACCGCGGGGCTGGAGTCGGACTAGGACAGGTCGTCGTACTTGGCGGCGCTACCCTTGGACTTTTCCACGGGATACTTGGCGGCATTCTTGGCGATCTTTTCCTTCACGATATCGGAAACCTCCAGTCCGTGCCGGCCGGCCAGCATGATGGCGTAGGCGAAGACGTCGGCCAGTTCCTCGCGCAGCTTGGCCCGGTCGACCTGCTCGGACTCATCCTCCTTCTTCCAGAGGAAGAGCTCGTTCAGCTCGGCCGCCTCGATGGAGAGCGCCAGCGCAAGGTTCTTGGAGTCGTGAAACTGGCCCCAGTCGCGCTCGTCGCGGAATTGCTCGAGCAAACCGAGAAGCTCCTTGAATTCATTCATGAAAGGATGGAAAACAACCCTACGCAAATTGGCGACTTCATTCGCCAGCCTTCCTGAAACGAATCTCGGGCAACCAACCGGTCACGGCTCGGGGAGACGCTCCGCAGCCTTCAGTTTGGGTTCCAGAAGACCCCGAATCGATTCGGGATCCTCAAAGAAAATACCTACGAACATCAGGAAGACCGACAGATTACCCTTCCGAGCGATTAACATGTTTCCCATGAGAGCCCCGTCTCTTTTTCTTTTCATAAGGCTAAAGGTTGACTCATCTCCCCATGAAAAAAGGTCGTTCCTTTTGATTGGCTCCGTTTTCTTGAAAGCGATTTCAGTCGCAAAACCATTCGCCTTCTGGTCAATGAGAGCGGCAGATTCCGACTTTCTGACCGATACCGCATGATGAATGAAGAGTCCGGCGTCCTGGAACGTATAAACGAGCTGGTAGCCATTATTGAATTCTAGGTTCTTGACCAGCGACTCCTTGGCAGGGTCGATAACAAATCCCTTGATCCGCCCTCCGAGGTCGGTGGCCTTGACCATCGCCTCCTCGTCCTCCTTCGTAACGGTTGCGGATTGAGTGCAGCCGAGTACTAAAAGAAAGAGTAGGATGAGAAATGATTGATTCATCGGAAGATTCTACCCCGAAGCCAAAGGTTAGGCTATTATAACAAACAGGTTTTTTGGGAATCCTAGAGACAGACCTTTACGGCACCCGCGCAAGCCTTCGCCTTCTCGCGGGCCTCGTCGGTCGTTTCACCCCGGGCGAGGGCCACTCCCATGCGGCGCTGCCCGCTGACCTCCGGCTTCCCGAAAAGACGGAGCTGGGTATCGGGTTGCACGAGGGCCGCGTCGAGGTTCCCGAAGGAGACGTCGGCCGATTCCCCATCCACCAGGATGACGCTTGAAGCGGATGGCCCGAACTGGCGGATTACCGGGATGGGCAAGCCGAGGATGGCCCGGGCGTGGAGTGCGAACTGGGAAAGGTCCTGGGAGATCATGGTGACCATGCCGGTGTCGTGCGGGCGGGGGGAGACCTCGCTGAAGATGACGCGCTCCCCCTTGACGAATAGCTCGACCCCAAAGACACCGTAACCCCCAAGGGCATCGGTCACGGCCTCGGCGCAGCGACGAGCTTGCGCACGGGCTTGATCGCTCATGGACTGGGGTTGCCAGGACTCCCGATAGTCGCCGTCCACCTGGAGATGGCCGATCGGCTCGCAAAAGGAGGTTCCCCCGGCATGGCGGATGGTCAACTGGGTAATCTCGTAGTCGAAGTCGACGAAGCCTTCCACGATGACCTTGCCTTGCCCGGCACGGCCTCCGGCTTGGGCGTATTCCCAGGCCCGTTCGACCTCATCGGGAGAACGGACCGTGCTCTGTCCCTTTCCGGACGAGCTCATGATGGGCTTGACCACGCAGGGCAGCCCGATCTCCTCGATGGCGGCCCTGAACTCTTCCTCCGTAGCGGCAAATCGGTAGGGGGAGGTCTCGAGGCCAAGCTCCTCGGCCGCGAGGCGGCGGATCCCCTCCCGGTTCATGGTCAATTGGGTGGCCCGGGCGGTAGGGATAACGGTGGTGAAACCGGAGGCCTCCAGGTCGGCCAGGACGTCGGTCGCGATGGCCTCGACCTCGGGAACCACGAGGTCCGGTTTCTCCGACTCGATCACGGCCCGCAGCGCCGGGCCGTCGAGCATGGAAACGACGTGGGAGCGGTCGGCCACCTGCATGGCGGGGGCGTCGGGGTAGGCGTCGAGGGCGATGACCTCGACACCGTAGCGCTGCAGTTCAAGGACCACTTCCTTGCCCAATTCGCCCGATCCGCAAAGGAGGACTTTCTTGGCTGTGGGTTTGAAGGGGGTACCGATGGAAACGGACATAAGACTAATCAACTAGAAAAAGGATCCCCCAGGTCGAGCCTAAAGAAAGCGAAGGAGTTATAAAATTAGCCCGAACTTGTAATAGGCAAAGCAAGATGAAAAAGAGTACTTTGGGAAATGGATTCGACCAACGATTCGAGCATCTCGGAAAAGAGCGATCTACCGGAGCCAAAAAACGGCAACCCGACTCTGGCTGGCAGATGGAAGCGGCTTGGAGCCGTCCTCATCGACGTCATCGTGGCTTTGCCGGTGATCTTCGTGGTCGAGCTCATGACGGGGTTCTTCCAGGCCGGGTTCGAACGGGCGCTCCAACATGGCGGAGGATATTCCCTCGAGGACATCGTGATCATTTTCGCAGGAGGCCAGATCCTGTTTCTTCTCCTGCACGGGTACCTTCTTGCAAAGCGGGGCCAGACCATTGGGAAATCCTTCCTCAACATCCGGATCGTCGACCTGGATGGCAAGATACCCCCCCTCGGAAGGCTCTACGGGATGCGCTACTTTCTCCCCACCTTGATCTCACAGGTTCCCTTTATCGGCGGAATCTTCGGGTTGGTAAACGCGCTCTTCATCTTCGGGGCGCAGAGGCGCTGCCTGCACGACCGGTTGGCGGGCACCCGGGTGGTCGACGTCTACCGACCTCCCCAAGTCAACGCTTCGACCGTCAGCCCTCCTGCGGGCAAAGCTCCGCTCCCTTGATGAGGCGGCAAAACTCCTTCTTCGATACTTTGCGGACCGGTTCCTCCGGGGCGTGGAGGGTAAAGGACAACTTGTAGGCGATGGTCAGGCGGGACCATTGCGTGATGCGATAGTACTTGTCTTCCTTTTTCCAGACCTGGCCCTGCTTGAGCTTCATGACTCACGAACATAGCGCCCGCAAGCGAACAAGCGAACGAAATCCCACCTATTCAGGGATTCGGCTTCAGCCCAAAGCGCTCTCTCATCCAGGCAAAGGCAAGCGAGTGGAATTCCTTTTCCACGTAATGCTTTGCATGGGGGTACACGATGAATTCCTTTTTTCCCTTCAGACGATTGTAGACCGCAAAGTTGGTCACCGGGGGACAGATTGCATCCTGCAAGCCCACTCCCATGAAGACCGGACACTCGATCCAAGGGGCCATGTTCATCGTGTCGAAGTAGCTGAGGGTCCTGAGGGTACTCTCCCAGGTCCGTGAATCCTTCTCGTCGATCCAGCGGTCCATCTCGGGCCAGCGGGACGTCTTGAAGTAGAGCTCCCAGTTGGTCAGGAAGGGAATGTGGGGTATGCAAAGGGCGATCCGCTTGTCCAAGGCGGCGGTGGAAAAGCTCAATCCTCCACCCTGGCTTCCTCCCTTCACCGCAATCCGCTTGGGATCGACCTCCCTGCGCGAATGCAAAAAGTCCACCGCGCGCACGCAGTCCAGGTAGGCGCCCCGGTAATAGTACCCCGCCTTGTCGTCCAGCCCGCGGATCCAGTAATTGCCGGGCTTTCCCTTGACGTCCTCCTGGCTGTTCCCGTGGCCACGGGGGTTGAAGGACAGGACGGCCAAATCCTTGAAACGGTTGAGGGGCTTCATATTGGCCCCGTAACCGGGCACGCGGATAAGAACAGGGTAAGGCCCCTTGCCCTTAGGGACTTCGTACCACCCACCCACCCGGACGTTTCCATGGCTGCGCATGCGTACCTCGTAGACGTTTCTTTCCTCCCGGCTGAGCCCAGGCTGAATAATGAGCCTGAACTGCGGATCGACTTTAGCAAGCTCCGCAAGGGACTCGTTCCAGAATTCCCGAAAATCCACCTGCCCGGTCAAGGGAGGCAAGATCTTCTCCGGGGCATACCCCACCTGGACGGTCCGGCTGACCCGGCCGCCCTCCCACGAGCAACTGAGCTTACCCTTGTAGAAACCCGGACCGGGGATTTTCACGGAATACCCCGAAGTCTTTTTCCCACCTCCGGGAATCTTCAGCCGGGAAGGCTTGGAACGGGCAACCGGTTCTCCCTGATCGGTCGTTATCTCCCATTCCAGCTCGACCCCGACCGGGTCCTTCAGGCGGCTGTCGAGGGAAAAGCCAAAATGAACCTCCCGGTCCTTGTGGAAGATACCATTGGCCGATTTTTCGAAGACCGGCTCGAGCAGGACTTTCTGGGCCCCGTTTGCCGAAAAGGCAAGGATCGGGAGGAGCCAGGTAAGGAGCCTCACCGTTTCAGCGCTCCCCGTAGACCGGGGGCTTCCACCCTTTCGGAAGCTTGCCCCTGGGAGGAGCCCCGAGCGCGTCTGCAGGAATGGGGCGATCCTTCAGCTTGAGAATAGGCAGGTCGTCGGGCAGGTGCTTGATCAGCATGTCCTTGAACTCGATCGTCATGGGCGGACCCTTGTGCAGTTGTAGGGCAAGCACACCGTCGAGGGCCCTCCCCTTCTCGTCGAGGTCAAGGAGGTCGCCGGTGGGATGCCCGTTGATCCAGTGGCGAAGGCGGTTGCCCTCGACCAGAATACGGTACTCGTGCCATTCGCCCGGAGCGAAATCCTTGACCTCCAATTTGCCCACCACCCATTGGTCGCCCTTTGGATCGATGGTCACCTTGTCATGAGCCCGGGCAAGAATGCCACGGCCCTTTTCCTCGTAGACCATGCCGTTGAATTGGGATTTGCCGGCCACCACGTCGCACTGGTAACCGGTGATCACGTCGAGCCCCAGCTCGGGAGCATGAACGCTGCGGTATTGGATGCCGCTGTTGCCACCGGCGGAGATACGCGCCTTCACCCGTAGATCGAAGTTGCGCACGGTAGCCACCTTCCAGGTAATGAAATGATTCATTTTGAGCGAACCATCCGATTTCCCCATGAGGACGCCATTCTTATGGGACCAAAGTTTTGGGTCGCCCGACCAAGCCCGCATGCCGCCCGCGAGAAGATTGGAAAAGCCGTTGGCTCCGGGGCGGTTGGCCACGGTGGCGGCGGCTTTCGGATAGGCGGGGGTGGACACGCCCAAGGCGCCTTTCTTGGGGGAAAGCGGACCGCCCAACTCCTTGACCCGACGGTCGGTCGCCTTGCGCATTTTGAGGAGAGTCTTCTCGTGCTTGGGATCCTTGGCCAGGTTGACCAGTTCGTCGGGATCCTTCCTCAGGTCGTGAAGAAACTCGTAGTTGCCCTCGTCGACGTAACGGACGTATTTGAAACGGTCGTTGCGCAGGCCCTCGAAGGGAGGGATGCGGTGGCGAACCGCGAAGTGCTCGTGAAAGGTATGGGTGCGCCAGTCCTCGGCCTTGCCGGTGGAGACAAGGGGCTTGAAGCTCCGCCCCTGGTAGCTCTCGGGAATGGGAAGGCCCGCCCAGTCGAGGAAGGTGGAAGGCAAGTCGAGGTTGAGGACGGACTGCTCGAGCACTTGCCCGCGGACCGACTTCGGAGCCCGGGGATCGTAGACCACCATGGGGACGCGCAGGGACTCCTCGTAGTGGGACCATTTGCCCGCAAAGCCACGGTTGCCCAGGTGGTAACCGTTGTCGGCTGAGTAGACGATGATGGTATCGTCGGCCAAGCCCTGTTCCTCGAGGATCTTGAGGAAGCGTCCGATGGCGTTGTCGATGCCGGTAACCATGCGCAGGTAGGCCCGCATGTTGATACGATACTTGCGGTCGGAATTCCAGCGCCAGAAAAAGCGCTCGCGGTTAATGGTGGTCTTGAGAAAATCGGGCTGGCTTTCGAAGATCTTCGGATCGTTCAAGCGGGGGGGAGCCATCTCGTCTTCCGCGTATAGTCCGTTGGCCGAGAAGGGCCAGGGGAAATGCCCGATCCCGGGCCTGCGGTCGCCGTCCTCGGCGTGACAGGCGTTGAACCACATATTGAGGGCGAAGGGCTTGTCCTTGGGCTGGCTCTTGATGAACTCGATTCCCTTGTCCACGATCAGGTCGGTCTCGTGACGAAGGGAGCCGTCGGGTTGTTTCTTGTAGAACGGGTTGCGCCCGATCGGGTTGTAGACCTCGAAGTAGTCGCTTGCCTTGAAGCCCCTCGGCATCTTGGCGTGCCACTTGCCGGCGAACCCTGTCCGGTAGCCCGCCTTGCGCAGGATTCCCGGGTAGAGATGCTTGATCGACTCGGGGGTGGCAAGATCGTGTTGCCCGGGAGTACCAAAGCTTCGGCCGGTGAGCCCCGTCAGGATGGTGGTCCGACTGACCCAGCAGATGGACTGGCTCACGAAGGAATTGGCGAAGCGCGTTCCCTCGGCGGCCAAACGGTCTATGACGGGGGTCTTGGCAAGCGGATGACCATAGCAAGCGAGGGCGCCCGAGGTCTGGTCGTCGGTAAAGAAAAAGACGATATTGGGACGCTTGGCGTCCAGCGCGGTAAGAAAGCCGAGGAGGCCGGCGAAGAAGAGGAGCTTGGGTTTCATGTAGGAAAGGGAAGATGAATTACTTGGCGGAAGAGGCAAGGTCGTCCTGGTATTTTTTGGCCAACTCCTGGAGGCGCTTGAGCTCGGCGGGGTGATCCTTGGCCCAGTTGCGCTTCTCTCCGGGATCCTTGGAAAGGTTGACGAGAAACTGTTTCTTATCCTCCTTGGTCATTTCGGGAATACCTTTCGGACGGACGTTCTCCCGGGCCTTGGCGTACAGTTTCCACTCGCCCTCCCGCACGACCCATTGGTTGTTCCGGTTACCCAGTTGCCAATAGTACTTTTGGTGAGGGGTGGAGGCCTTTGGATTCTTGACCACCTTGGCGATCGATTGGCCATCCAGGTGATGCCCTTTTGGGATCTTGGCCCCCGTCCACTCGGCCAAGGTCGGGAACCAGTCGGTGCCCGTAACGAACTGGTCGCGCACCTCGCCCTTCGGGATGCCCTTGGGCCAGGAAACTACGCTCGGCACCTTGATTCCGCCCTCGAAAAGGTTGCCCTTGTGCCCGCGGTAGGGCCCGGCGCTCCCTCCCCCGCCAAAGGTGCGCTCCTCCACGGAATGTCCGTGGTCGGACTGGAAAATGAAAATGGTGTCCTCGCGCAGGCCTTCCTTATCCAGGTGCTCGATCACCCGCCCGACCAGTTCGTCCGTGGTCGACATGAAAGCCGCGTACTTGTCGCGGGGGTGCGGGAGGTCCTTGTATTTGATCCGCCACTTGTCGGTCGCCTGGAGCGGATAGTGAGGCCAGTTGATGGCCCAGTAGACGAAGAAAGGCTTGGTCTTGTTCCTCGAGATGAAGCCCTTGCACTCGTCCACCATCATGTCCCCGAAGTATTCCCCGTCCCGCCAGATCTCCTTGCCCTGCTTCCAGAGGTCGTGCCGGTTGGGTCCGACCCAGTAGAAAAAATGGGAATAGTTGTCGATGCATCCGCCCATATGGCCGAAGGAATAGTCGAATCCCTGACCGTTTGGCATGGTCTCGGGGGTATAGCCCAGGTGCCACTTCCCAATGTGCCCGGTGGCATAGCCGTTGGACTTCATGAGCTCGGCGATGGTCGTTTCCGAGGCCGGCATGCCGGGCGCTCCCTTGGAGGAGGAGACGTTCCCCGGAACCCCCGCCCGGGCTGGGATGCGACCGGTCAGCAAGCCGGCCCGGGAAGCCGAGCAGATGGCGGAAGGCGAATACATGTTCGTAAAGCGGATGCCCGTCTCGGCCAGGTGGTCGATCGACGGGGTGTGCAGATCCTTGGAACCGTAGCAGCGGGCGTCGACGCTGCCCTGGTCGTCGGTGTAGACCAGAATGACGTTGGGCTTGGCCGCGAGCAGGACGATGGGCAGACAGAACGGGATGAGGAACTTAGGGTAAGTCATGGGCGAAAGTTAAAGGTGGCCGGTTCGGTCGGGCAACGGAAAAGGCAACCGGCGGGGAGGATTTCAGGCGGGGTTTTCGAAGATCCTCTCGAGGGCGCGGTGGAGGACCGGGTGGGCTTCCTTGATCTCTTCGGGTTTCTCTAGGAAATACTCCGCAGCCACCGCGAGAAACTCCTCGTTCCCCATTGCGGCATAGGGGTTGAGGTCGGATTGCCCATCCTTGATCTCCCCGATCTTGCGCTTGATCAGCTTGAGCCAGGGAAGAACGTACTGGCGGCGCATGAGCAACTTGGGGATACCGTCCACCCGGCCATCCATCTTGTCGATCAAATGAACGAACTCGTGGATGGCGGTGTTGTCCCCATCCCCCTCCTGCTCGAACCCGCGGTGAAGGGCATCCCGGCAAAGAAACATCTTTCCCTCGGCTTCCCCTTCCCCAAGCAAGCCGACGATGCGGCCTTCCCGGTCGTGACCGGCAAGACGGCGGTCGAAGGAGGGACCGAAGACCACGATCTCGTCCAGTCCGCGGTACCGCCAGTGGTCGAGACGGAAGACGGGAATGATGGCACTGGCCCCCACGAGCGCGACGTCGACCTCGTTGATCCGGGTACCGGAGGCGGAAATCCTGGGACCCTGCAGAAAGCGCAAGACGCGGGAGACGAACCGGCGTTTCTGGTTTGCCGGCAGCGCCTGATAGAAAGGCACCTTGCGGGAGAAGATCTTCCGCAACCGGGAGGAAAAGGAAACCGATACCGGGGGCCACCGGCGACGGCGGCGGCGGCGGGCGAGAAGCGACCAGACCGGAAAGGCCAGGACGAAAAGGGAGATCAGGACAACTTCCAGGATCATTGAGACGGGACTTCCATGGATGGGAAAGCTAGGGAAAGATGGGATTCTTTCAAAACAAAAGTCGGCAATCACCTGTTGACGATCCTTTTGCCATCCTGCAGTTTATTTCTGGTTTTACATTCCTCTCAAATTCTCAAAACAGAAAAAATCATGACTACCATCATCATACTTTGCGTGTTCGGCGGGATCGCTCTCATCTTCTTCTTTTTCATGATCGGGATATACAACCGTCTCGTTACCCTCAAGAACCGCTTCCAGAACGCCTTCTCCCAGATCGAGGTCCAGTTGCAACGCAGGTACGACCTCATCCCCAACCTGATCGAGACGGTCAAGGGCTACATGAAGCACGAGAAGGAAACCCTCGACGCAGTCATCCAGGCCCGCAACTCCGCCATGGGAAGCCTCCAGAGTTGCTCCGCGAACCCCGGGGACGCCGGCGCCATCGCCGGCCTGGCCAGCGCCGAGGGGATGCTGGGCGGCGCCTTGGGCAGGCTCTTCGCCCTCTCCGAGGCCTACCCCGACCTGAAGGCAAACGAGAATATGTCCAACCTGCAGGAGGAGCTGAGCAGCACTGAGAACAAGGTGTCCTTCTCGAGGCAGGCCTTCAATGATGCGGTCACCGCCTACAACACCTACAAGCAGACTTTCCCCCCCGTCTTCTTCGCGGGTATGTTCGGCCATGGCCAGGACGCCACCCTGCTCGAGTTCGAGAGCCAAAAGATCAAGGAAGCCCCCAAGGTACAGTTCTAGCCCGCAAACCGAGCGGGCCACATCCCGATGGACTTCTTCGAGCACCAGGACCGGGCCAAGAGCAACACCGGCAAGCTCATCGTATTCTTCTGCCTCGGCGTACTCTGCATCATTGCGTCCGTCTATTTTCTTCTTTCCTTCGTCTTGGGCAACGCGGAGGGAGGCAGCGAACTTGCATGGACGTTGGAACTCGCCGTCTTTTCCTCGATCATCACGATCATCGTGGTAGGACTGGCCAGCCTTTGCAAGACGTCCCAGCTTTCCTCCGGAGGGGCGGCGGTGGCCGATGCCCTCGGCGGCCGACTGATTTCGGCAAGGACCAAGATCCCTCAGGAAAGAAGAGTCCTCAACGTGGTCGAGGAAATGGCCCTCGCGTCGGGTACGCCCGTGCCTCCCGTCTACCTCATGGACGAGCCGAGCATCAATGCCTTTGCGGCCGGATTCTCCCCACAGGACGCGGTCATCGGGGTGACCAAGGGGTGCATCTCAAAACTATCCCGAGACCAACTCCAGGGAGTGATGGCCCATGAGTTCAGCCACATCCTGAACGGGGACATGCGGATCAACATCCGTCTCACCGGCATTATCTTCGGGATCGTTTTCCTTTCCACTGTAGGCGAGATCCTCATGCGCAGCGCAGGGGGCTCGAGGCGCCGCCGGAGCAAGGACGACGGAGGAGGCGCCCTCCTCGTCATCGGGCTGGGGCTTTTCCTTATCGGCTTGATCGGAGGCTTCTTTGGCTCTCTCATCCGGGCCGCGGTCAGCCGGCAACGGGAGTTCCTGGCCGATGCCGCGGCGGTCCAGTTCACCCGCAACCCGGACGGAATCTCCGGAGCCTTGAAACGTATCGGAGGGTATACCGAAGGCTCGGAAATCGGGGCATCCGGGGCAAAGGATTTTTGCCATATGTTCTTCGGTTCCGCCATGAACAGCCTCTTCGCCACCCACCCGCCCCTTCCCAAGCGCATCAGGCGGATCGAGCCTAACTGGAACAACACCTATCCGGCGACCGACAAAATCAAGGAAACCTTCAACGATATGGAAGGCTCGCAGGCGGTAGCCGGCTTTGCCGGTGGAAGCGCCGCGAGCGAACCGGCCCCTGCCGCCGAACCCGTCCAAGATAGCCCCGACGCCCAGACTTTCCTTCAAAATGCAACCCAACCCGGGGAAGAGCAAATCGAGGTGGCCCGCAGGATGAAGACGGAAATCGCGGAGGAATTGCTCGAACAGGCGAGGGAGCCCTTCGGGGCGCGCTGCCTGCTCTTCGCCATGCTCATCGATCCGGACCGGAAAGAGGTCTCCCGGAAGCAATTGGAACTGATCCGCTCCCAGGCGGAACCGGGGACCGTCGAGTTGACCGAGTGGGCCCTCCCCGCCATCGCCCCCTTGAGCTCGGGACTTAAGTTCGTCCTCATTGAGGAGGCCTCCCCCGCCCTTTGGCAGCTCTCATCCGGGCAGTTCGAGACTTTTCAGGCCATCACCGAGCAACTGATCGGGGCGGACGATAAGATCGATCTGCTGGAGTGGAGCCTGCGCAAGGTGATCGAACGCGACCTCGGCGGACGGCACGCGCCCTCTCGCCGACTGCACGGGAGCGTCTCTGTCCGTCGTCTCCTCAACGAGTGCTCCGTGATCCTCGGGGCCTTGGCCCACTACGGGCAGGAAGGGGCCGACCCGACCCCCGCCTTCGAGACGGGGATGAAGGCCCTCACCCGAACCAATCAACCCGCCTTGCCGTCGGTAGAGAAATGCGGGTTATTGGCCCTGGACGAAGCCATTGCCCGGCTCGAAAAGCTCGCCCCGATGGCCAAGAAATCACTCCTCGACGCCTGCTGCCGGACCATCGACCACGACGGCAGAACGAGCGAGATCGAAATCCAGATTCTGCGTGGACTGGCCGCTTCCATATCCTGCCCTCTTTCCCCATCGGTCCTGCCCAAGTCCTCTTCCGTGAGGCCCGGTGGCGCATAGGGCTTGCCCTCTTTCCGAGTTGGCGCAAGGTCTCATCCCATGCTACCGGGAATCAAGCAGTTCGACTTGAGCGGAAGGTCCGTCCTCGTGACGGGTGGCTCGAAGGGCCTCGGCAAGGCCATGGCCGAAGGATTCGCCTCCGCAGGGGCGAACCTGTTCCTCGTTAGCCGCAACCTCTCGGAGGCCAAGGAAGCGGCGGAGGAAATCTCCGCAGCCTACGGAGTCGAGGCCCATGGCCATGAGGCCGACGTCACCGAACAGGCCTCGGTCGAGGCCATGGTATCGGAAGGGATGGAGGCCTGCGGGCGAATCGACGTTCTGGTCAACAACGCGGGCATCAACCGTCGCGGACCGATCGAGGAACTGTCCCTCGAGGATTTCAAGGAGGTACAGGAGATCAACGTAACGGGGGTTTGGCTTTGCTCACGGGCGGTCCTGCCCCACATGAAGGAACGGGGGAACGGCCGCATCGTCAATTTGTCCAGCGCCCTCGGCCTGGTCGGCACCCCCAACCGCACCCCTTACGCAACCAGCAAGGGAGCGGTCACCCAGATGACCCGGGCCCTCAGCCTGGAAGTCGCGGGCAGCGGGGTGACGGTCAATGCAATCTGCCCGGGTCCCTTTCTTACCCCCATGAACGAATCCATAGCCAACACCGAGGAGGGAATGAAGTTCATCGTCGGGGCTACCGCCCTGAACCGGTGGGGGGAATTACGGGAGATCCAGGGGGCGGCCATCTTCCTCGCCTCCGATGCATCCAGTTACGTCACCGGGGCGATGCTCTCGGTAGACGGCGGCTGGACCGCTTCCTGAATCAGCCCAGAGAAATCTCGGCACCGCCCTGCTCGGCCGACTCGAGGCAGGCCATGAGCGCGCTTTGCGTGAGGCGGGTGATCTCCGGCCAATGGGAATCGGGAGTCCCTCCAAGGACCAGTCCGGAGAAGGTGCGGAAAAGCTTGGACTCCTGGGCCGAGGGGTGACTGCTGGAGTATTCCTCGACCTGCACCGCGGTCTCGCGGCGCTCCATGCGGAAGTCGCAGACGTCGCAGTCGAAAACCGAATTGGAGACGGTGTGGCCGATGCGGTTCCCGTAGAAGGGAAGCACGAAGTCGTCGAGGCGGAGGTTGCCCTTGGTCCCGCTGAGGTGGGCGAACTGCTGGTGCTCGGTCAGGAAGGAACAGTAGTAGGAAGCCGAGACGTCCCCATCGAAAAGGATTTCCCCGGAGAACTCGGTCGGGACCGGGTTGGGGCTGTCGTCCCGGCCGGAGGCATTGAGGAGACGGCCCGTGACGGCCCGCGGAACCTGGTAGTTCATGGCCCAAAGGATGAAACGGAGGTTGTACCAACCGAGATCACCCATGCACCCCTGAGGCTCGAGGTCCGAATGCATGCGGATGTTTCCGGTCAGGAACTCATCCGGGGCGCAAAAACTGAACTGGGTGGCGATGCGGCGCAGTTTGCCGATGCTTTCGCCGTCGTCGATGGCCTCCCTGACCTTGGGCAGACGGTCGCTATGCATGAACATGACCCCGTCCATGAACTGGACACCCGCCTCCCCGCAGGCGGCAAGGATCCCATCGAGTTCCTCCAGGGAGGTTCCGCAGGGCTTCTCGCAAAGCAGGTGCTTGCCCGCCTCAGCCACTTTCACGGCCCACTCCGCGCGCAGGCCGGTAGGCAGGGGAAGATAGACCGCGTCGACGTCCTCGCTGGCGAGCAGTTCCTCATAGCTCCCGACCGCCCGGGGGGCAACGGGATGGGGAACGCGGGCGGAACAGCGATCGATGAAGTCCTGTGCCTTGGCAGCGTCACGGCTGGCCACGGCCACCAGTTCGGCATTGCCGGCATTGCGGATCGACTGCCAGTTCTTCTGGGCGATTCCTGCGGTTCCAAGGATGCCCCAACGACATTTTTTCTCACTCATGCCTACATTCAATAGCCCCTAAACGGATCCAAGGTCGAGCCTGAAGAAAGGCCTCGACCCGGCCCCGAAAAGACGATGGACGTTCCCAAACCCTTGACGCGGATTAAACGGACGGACAACCTGCTCGCCATGATTACCCGAATCCGAACCATCCTTTCGGCCCTCTGTTTCTGGGCAACCGCCCTTACCGGAGCTGAGAAAAACGTCATCTTTTTCATCACCGACGACGAGAGCCCGACCTTGGGTTGCTACGGCGACCCGGTAGCCAAGACTCCGGCCATCGACGCCCTCGCCAAGGACGGAACCCTCTTCCTCAACGCCTATGCCACAACAGCCAGTTGCTCGGCCAGTCGATCGGTGGTGATGAGCGGCCTCACAACCATGCCAACGGTCAGTACGGCCACCAGCACAACTTCCACAAGTTCGCCAGCTATTACAACGTCATCGGTCTCTCCCTTCCGCGGGCCATGGCGGACGCGGGCTACCGCACGGGACACATCGGGAAGTACCACGTCGCTCCCGAGGAGGTCTTTCACTACCAGACCTACCTCAAGGGAAGCACCCGCAACGCCGTTCAGATGGCGGAACAGTCCAGGGCCTTCATCACCGAGAAGAGCGATCAGCCTTTCTTTCTCTACTTCGCCACCTCCGACCCGCACCGCGGAGGAGGCAGGGACAAGACCTCGAAGCGTGAGCTCAAGCCCGACCTGTTCGGGAACAAGCCCAACCGAAAAGCCCATGCAGGGGTCGAGGAAGTCTTCTACGACCCGAAAAAGGTTCCCATCCCCTCCTTCCTTCCCGATACCCCGGAAACGAGGGAGGAACTGGCCCACTACTACCAGAGCGTTTCCCGCATCGACCAGGGGGTGGCCCGCCTCGTGGAGATCCTCAAGGAAGCCGGCCTCTACGAAAAGACCATGATTGTCTTTACCTCCGACCACGGGATGGCCTTCGCGGGCGGAAAGACCACGGTCTACGAGGGTGGACTGCGGGTTCCGTTCGTGGTCCGCAACCCCTATGAGAAAAAACGCGGCGTGCGGCACGAGGCCCTCATCAGCCACATCGACATTGCGCCCAGTCTGCTCGACTTCGGGGGCGGACTCGACCCCAAGGCCAACCGCCCAAAGGCCTGGGTCGACCCCAACGCCTACTGGAAGGAAAAGCCCTACGCGGCCAAGGAAAACCGTGGCCAGACCAGCAAGCTCTCCGCCTACCACGGGAAGTCATGGGTACCCATCCTGGGCAAGCCGGCGGAGTCCCACTGGGAATCCGTCTTCGCCTCCCATACCTTCCACGAGATCCAGATGTACTACCCCATGCGGGTAGTCCGCGA
>Ga0160422_10000242_pt1 | contig 31725 bp, 32 predicted proteins | sample Fk160mmetaG_FD_108192 | JGI IMG/M metagenome (GOLD analysis project Ga0160422, IMG submission 108192) | Marine microbial communities from the Central Pacific Ocean - Fk160115 60m metaG | ecosystem: Environmental > Aquatic > Marine > Oceanic > Photic zone | place: The Central Pacific Ocean...
CAGTGGCAACCACCTTGTTATCAGCTACTTCTAGGTTTGTTACAAGGTCCAAGGAAACTATATCTTTGCCCAAATCGGGCTCCATAATTCCGCTTAAAGCTTCTACTACTGATTCTCTATCTAACATCACATAAGTTTGGGACGTTAAAGTTCGGTCATAGGGTCCCAAAACACCCTATTAAATTCAACAACTTGTCCATTTTCTACATCAACTCCCTCCTCTTTGAGCAATTGAGCCATTGGACGGTCAGGTGGGAAGTGCATTGCCCCTGAAAGCATACCGTTTCTGTTTACCACTCTGTGGGCAGGCACCTCAGATTCAACATGGAAACTATTATTCAAAGCCCAACCTACTCTACGACTTGCTCTATTATCAACCAGGTACTTAGCGATAGCTCCATATGATGTAACTCTTCCATATGGTATGAGCCTAACTAAATCGTATACGTCGTCGTTAAAGCTCATACCTTCAATTGTAAAAAGTGAATCTTCTTTCCCTCAGAAAGCCAACGCCTTTCGTAATAAGTCTTAATTTTTAAAGCTTCAGAAAGATCTTCCTCTACTCTATTTACCAATTCACCATATACGTCTTGACTATCTAAAAGGATATTGTAACCTTTTTCCAAATAACCCTCTTTAGATAACTCGTACAAAAGCACAGAGTCTGACTTTACGTTAATTAGACTACCTGGCTTAAGAATATTTTTATAACTCTCGATATAAATTGGAGAAGTAATTCTCTTAGTTCCTTTTTTATCCTTGGGTTGTGGGTCTGAAAACGTAATCCAAAGCTCACTTACCTCATCTTTTTCAAAATATCTCTCGATAAATTCTAGTCTAGTTCTTAGGAATGCAACATTTGGCAAACTCTCCTCTTGAGCAGTTTTTGCCCCTCGCCAAAACCTATGACCTTTAATGTCTACTCCTACGAAGTTTCTGTTTGGGTATTTCCTCGCTAATCCTAATGTATACTCACCTTTACCACATCCAAGCTCAAGGGTAATGGGGTTGTCATTTTTAAAAATCTCAGTCCATTTACCCTTCATTAATTGATCCTCTCCCTTAACAGCAGATTGAAGATCAGGCTCGAAAACGTAATCGAAAGTTTGGTTCTCTTTCCACTTTTTGAGTTTATCCTTTCCCATTCTGGGTGCAAAATTAGCAAGTTGTCCCCAACTTTGCAGTATGGATAAAGCGGAAGATGAAAGGTTCATGCGTCTAGCTATAAAGGAAGCAGAGATTGCCTTTGACTTAGACGAAGTGCCTGTTGGTGCAGTGATAGTAAATGGGGGTTCAGTAATAGCCAGAGGACATAATCTTTGCGAAAGGCTAAACGATTTTACAGCACATGCAGAAATGCAGGCCTTCACTAGCGCCTCAGAATATTTAGGCGGAAAATACCTAGATAAATGTACTTTATACGTCACTTTAGAGCCGTGTCCAATGTGTGCTGGCGCAGCTTTTTGGACTAGAATAGGAAGGGTGGTTTACGGAGCAAAAGATCCAAAAAGAGGATATGAACGTTGGGCTGTAGCTAAAGAAAAATCAGGACATGGAGGAGCAAAATCACCCAACGGAATTCTACATCCCAAAACCGTAATCACAGGTGGCATCTTAGAAGATGAGTGCTCACAAATTGTTAAGGACTTCTTTTCGAAGAAAAGAAAGTAATTTTACGGCTCGTCGACAGAAACCATGCTCGAACTAGATAATAAATACCTTGATGATCTTAACTCTCTAATTGAAGAGGGCAAGTATAAAATTCTTTCAAAAAAGATTAGCGCCCTTCACCCTACTGATATTGCCAAGGTTCTTAATCAACTTAAAAGAGACGACGTCCACTACACTTACAGGCTACTTTCTGACGATTTAAAATCTGACGTACTTGTCGATTTAAACGAAGATGTTAGAGAAGACCTACTTAGCACTTTAACTTCTAAAGAAATTGCTGAAGATGTAATTGAGGGACTAGAATCTGACGATGCAGCTGACGTAGTTCAAGATTTGAGTGAGGAAAAGCTGGAAGAAGTCCTTTCTCTCGTTGAAGATGAGGAGGCCAAATCCGACGTCATGGATCTTCTCAACTATGAAGAAGGTACTGCAGGAGCATTAATGGCAAAAGAGTTAGTTAGAGTTGACGAAACTCTAACCGTTGCAAGAGCAATAGGCGAAATAAGAGCCCAAGCGGATAACATGGACCAACTATACACCGTCTATGTAGTCGATTCAAAGGGACGATTGTCTGGGCGCTTAAGCCTCAAAAATTTACTTCTAAACGCACCTAGCACTAGAACTCCCATTAGCGAGTTAAAGAATTCTGATGACTTGGTCTCCGTTAAGGACACAGACACAGAGGATGTTGTAGTGAGTCTTATGGAGAAGTACGATATCGTCGCACTACCAGTTATTGACGAAAAAGGAATACTCGTAGGCAGAATCACAATTGACGACGCCGTAGATGTAATTATTGAAGAAGCAGAGAAAGATTATCAGCTTGCATCAGGTATATCTGAAGATGTTGAGTCTAATGACTCAGTTTTAGCATTAACTAGGGCTCGTCTACCGTGGCTTTTGATAGGTTTAGGTGGAGGAATAGGAGGCGCATATGTTATTGGTGCATTTGACATAGAAAGCAATCCAGCTCTAGCTCTATTTATTCCTTTGATTGCGGCAATGGGTGGTAATGTTGGAGTCCAATCATCTGCAATTGTCGTGCAGGGGCTTGCAGCATCTAATTTGAATACTTCAAACATCCTAGGGCAGTTAACAAAGGAACTTAGCGTTGGGCTGTTCAATGGAATCATATGTTCTGCTATTATCTTTTTGACAACACTGTTACTTGGTTTTGGAACTAGCCTAAGCATTACAGTAGGTATCAGTCTTTTGTGTGTTATTGTATTTGCAGCACTTTTTGGTACTTTTGTTCCTCTTGCTTTAGAAAGGCGAAGCATTGATCCAGCACTTGCTACGGGGCCTTTTATAACAACTGCAAATGATATCATTGGCCTGATTATTTACTTCAGCATTAGTTCTCTAGTTAGCTCATTCTTCTAAGAAGATGAAGGTCGCATTTCTTGACACGGTACACGAGATATTGAATGAACGCCTCGAAGCAAGTGGCTACTCATGTCACGAGTGCTATGATGTTACTCATGAGCAAATTCTCGAAGGAGAGTTCAATGATTATGAAGGCATTGTTATAAGATCAAGATTAACTATTGATGCGCGTTTACTCGCAGCACTTTCATCTTTAAAGTGGATTGCTAGATCTGGATCTGGACTTGATAATATCGATGTGAAAGAAGCTGAGGCTAGAGGAGTCCAAATAGTAAATTCTCCAGAAGGAAATAGAGATTCAGTGGGCGAGCATACTCTGGGGCTTCTATTAATGCTTTTGCATAAGCTGAAGAGTGGGGATAAAAGCGTTCACAGTAGGCTTTGGCAAAGGGAAGAGCACAGAGGAGAAGAGTTAGGAGTGCAAACCGTAGGCATCATAGGCTTCGGTGAAATGGGCTCTGCGTTTGCTGAAAAACTGCAAGGATTTAGATGTAAGGTAATCGCATATGACAAATACAAAAAGGGATTTGGATCTAACATTGTTGCGGAAGTCAGTGAAGAAGAGTTTTTTACTCAATCTGACATCGTGAGCGTGCACGTGCCTTGGACCTCTGAAACTAAAGGCATGGTCGATGGGGTTTGGCTCGATAGATTTTCTAAGCCCATCACTTTCATTAATACGTCTAGAGGAGCTGTTGTAAAAACAGCTGATTTACTGGACGCTATTGATGCAGATAAAGTAAAATCTGCTGCTCTAGATGTCATTGAGTTCGAGGGTAGATCTCTAGAAGGTCTTGAGCTTGACAGCGAAGGCCAAACCACATTAAACAGACTTTTAGCTAACGACAAAATACTAATCACCCCGCACGTAGCGGGGTGGTCAGTGGAGAGCTACTATAAACTTAGTAGCGTCCTAGCCGATAAAATTCTATCCCTTAGCTAGTAATTTCAATTACTCTTCAGAGCCAGTTCTTGAACGACTGTTTGCTGAGTATAGAACCTTAAGAGCTGAAGCTTGACGAAGCTCCTGCTTAACGTTTGTTACAATACCCATCTTTGTCTCTTGATCAACTTTAAGGCTTACCCACATCTTACTTTGCTCTGCTTCAGCAAGGGTTAGACGTTCCTTAGAAATCCAGTCTTGGATTTCGCTAACATTTGAGAACTGGTCATTCAATTGAATCACTGGCTCAGTACCACGACGCTTATCCATAGGCACACCGATGTTAATGTAACGGATAAGGTGCTTCTTTTGGACTTTGTAAAGCTCCGAAGCCTCAGGCTTCGTAACCTGAACCTTTTCTTCTTCTGTTCTCAATACGGTAGCAACCATAAAGAAGAAAAGAAGCATGAATACGATATCTGGCAATGATGCAGTAGAAATAGACCCCTGAGGGCGCTTACCATCTTTTTTAAATTTACCCATATCAGTAGTAGTTTGAGCTTGCGTCGCGTGGTTCCGCCTCAGAAATACGCTGCGGGTATACTGATCTTACAGCAGTGATTTTCGCAAGTGTCTTCTTATCCTGCTTATTTCGACCATAGATATCCTCTAAATCTCGATAAGACATGCCAAACTTAGCAAGTGCTAATTCATCTCTCAACTCATTAACTGCAGATTGAAGTTCATTCTGAACCTGCAGGTATGTGTTGTATGTAGTGTTATTATCGTTCTGCATAGAGATTAGTGCCGAAGTTGGAAGCTCCTTATAATCCCCACCAAGTAAATCAATCGTACGAAGTTTTTCGTTCCACTTATCAAGCACTTTTTGGAACGCATCCTTATCTTCTTCTCTTGCCATTTCAACGATCTGCTCGTATTCAGCCACCTTAACTTTAACGTCAGCTTTACGCACCCATTCCCTTTCAGGGAAAGCTGCATTGGTCTTTTTATTAGCACCAGTAATCATTTCAACGTCACGATTCTTTCCGATAGTCATACCGTCAATTTCGTGTGCCATGATTCCGTCACCTGTAGCAATAAGGAAATTTTTAGCCTTATCCTTTAATTGGCCTATCTCAAGAGGAAGACCTTCTACAAGAAGTGCGTCAAGGAAATTAACCTTCACGTTAAAAACATTCTGCTCCTTTGCCTGGGGTACATCGATGTCCGGCGGCACAGGAGGAGGAAGCTGTCGCTTAATGCCCTCATCCGACTCAATGGTAGTAGTTACAAGCCAGAAAATTAAAAGCAAGAAAGCGATATCGGCCATAGAGCCGGCATTGATTTCTTGTAATTCGCGACGTGCCATTCTGTTACTTTAAAATGCTACTTACTTCAGCCCAAACCACAGATAGAATTGCAGCTATCCCTAGAATGTATACGAAAATCATACTTCCTCCAGCAAAAACACTTTCACCAGCAGAAACTGTAATTCCACTTGCTTCATATGCATTTAAAACTGTTGAGTCAGCAAGAATGAAGTAGCTTACTAATCCTAAAACAAAGAATACAGAGATTCCTACAAGAGTACCTATCTGAGATTGGAAATCAGTCAAGAGATTGTTTACAAACGAGTAAACCCCAAAACCAACTGCTGCACCAGCACACGCAGCACCAACAGCGTAAATGATGTAGAATAACCAATCTAGGTATATTCCGTAATTAGCATCTCCCTCAACAAAAGATTCGTCCGCTACGCTACTCATCACAATGATAGCAACTAGAAGAACTCCTAGGCCTATAACAGCCAGACGAACCCAAGAGAGAATGCTTGTTAGATTATTACCGTTCATGGCTTCTTACTTTCCTTGTAGCTTACGCTTGTACAGTAGGTCAACTAAGTCCATGCTTGCCTCTTCCATATCAAGTACGATAGAGTCAATCTTGCTTAGGATGTAGTTGTAGAATACCTGAAGAATAATTGCTACGATAAGACCCGATACAGTTGTAATAAGTGCGATCTTAATACCACCTGCAACGATAGATGCGTTAATCGTATTTGCTTCTGCGATATCATCGAATGCGCTAATCATACCGATTACTGTACCCATGAAACCAAGCATTGGAGCAAGTGCTATAAATAAGCTAATCCAACTTAATCCGCTTTCAAGCTTTGACATTTCTACTGATCCGTAATCCTCAATAGCTTTAGCTACTTCCTCGTAACTTCCTGAAGATCTATCAAGACCTTGGTGGAAAATACTAGCAACCGGACCTGGAGTTGCTCTACAAATCTCTTTTGCAGCGTCTACTCCTCCGTTGTTAAGGCTACCCTCAATATCCTGAACTAGTTTCTTAGTGTTTGTAGTCGCCATGTTTAAGTAAATGATACGTTCAATACTTAGTGCAAGACCTAGAATTAAACAAATCAATACTGAAGCCATGAAAGCAGCTCCACCCTCGATGAAGTAACGCTTTACTGTTTGATGAAAGCTAAGAACCTCACGAGTTGGCTCCGCTGGATCAGCAGGTACTTCCTCAAGGGCTGGCTCTTTTTCAACTACTTCATCTACTGCTACTGTATTAGAATCTACGATTGTGCTATCAGCTTCTTCAATAAGTGAATCAGTAGCTACCTCTTCCAACATGAATTCTTGTTGAACATCCTCTTGTGCATATAGCGAAGTTGGTGCTGAGCCGTTCATTATTCCCGCAAGCGCGAGAAGTGCAAACAAATTTTTCATTTTTATTTTATGTGCTTGTTTTTCTTGTAAGTCGTAGAATTAATTCTACTGCGCAAATATATTAAACTTAACCTACCATTTTGGACTTTTGATTTTCACATGTTGTAAATATGAAAATGGCACTAATTACGTTAATCAAATGATTATTGTAGCCTGTGGTTGGCTAACTTAGATGGGTGTTTTTAGCAATATCGAAGTCCAAAATGGGGATGTTAATAAGGTGTCAACTCGCCCCTGAGATTTGAAGTGAATTTCTGTCTAATTAATCCTTGATCATCAGTCTCTCCCAGTAGAATCATAAGCTTAGTGATTGCTGCCTCATTTGTCATATCTCCACCTGGAATTACACCGCATTCGGTAAGCATCAAACTTGTTGCATACATCTCTGGTTTTACTCCACCGTGACCACATTGAGTAATATTTACTACTATTACACCCCTATCAATAGCGCGCTTTAACATATCCTTTAAAGGCTCGCTGTCAGGGGCGTTACCCGAGCCAAATGTGCTTAACACTACACCTCTTAGGCTTTCTTTTTCTAGAATGCTTTCAAACAGATCATAAGACATTCCAGGGAAAAATGGAAGCCAAGTGATTTGAGATTCAAATCTAGTTTTTAGACTAAGGTTAACTTCCTCTGTTCTGTAAAGAGCACTGTGATTTACTTTGAAATCTACTCCCGCATCAACTAATGATGGATAGTTGGGACTTACAATTGCATCAAATGAATGTGCGCTTTGTTTATGCGCTCTATTTCCCCTTAGAAGTTTACTTCCAAAGTATACACTCACTTCTTGAATGACTGGCTTTCCTGTGTCTTCTTTCATAGCCGAAATCATAACAGAACTTAAAAAATTCTCTCGGCCATCAGTTCGCGGCATTCCAATTGGAAGTTGGGAGCCAGTTAGAATTACTGGTTTTTTCAGACCCTCTAACATGAAACTTAAGGCAGATGCTGTAAAAGCCATGGTATCTGTTCCGTGAAGAATCACAAAACCATCGTAATTATTGTAATATTTCGTAATAAGGGTAGCTATTTTACGCCAATGTGACGGATTGGTATTTGAACTATCAATCGGAGGATGAAAAGAAACTGCCTCAATTGAAATACCTGCCCTGTGAAGTTCCGGCACATGGTTTGTAATCTGGCTAAAATCAATTGGCACTAATGACCCAGAACGAGGGTCGTGAACGCTTCCAATTGTACCGCCAGTGTATATAATTAATATGGGTCTGTTGCTCGACAATTTATCTCTAAAGCTTAAACAAGTTTACAGCATTTTCAGTTGTTACCTGAGCAACTTCCTCAGTTGTGAGATTGAGAATCTCTGCTACTCTATTTGCTACGTGTCTCACATAAGAACTCTCGTTTCTATTTCCTCTAAAAGGCACTGGAGATAAGTAAGGGCTATCTGTTTCAAGTACTAAATTCTCTAAACCAACTCCAGGTATCACTTTGTCTAAACCCCCATTTTTATATGTGCTAACTCCACCAATACCCAGGAGAAAACCTCCGTATTCCAGAGCCCTTTCAGCTTCTGTTTGGCCTCCTGTGAAACAGTGAAACACTCCTCTTAGTTCATCGTCGTTGACCTTATCCATGATTTCAAAAAGCTCTTCCCAAGAGTCGCGAACATGAATGACAATTGGGAGGTTTCTTTCTTTTGCCCAAGCGCATTGCTCAATAAACGCGAGCTTTTGCTGTTCGATATATGTCTTATCCCAATACAAATCCATTCCAATTTCACCTACAGCAATAAATGACTTTCCCTCAGGAGGATTTTCCAGCTGATTTTTTATTACAGATAATACATTTTCATAATCACCATCAACTTGACAAGGGTGAAGACCCATCATTCCGTGACATACATCGGGCCACTTTTCCATCATAGATAGGACTCTGGGTATGCTTTTAACGTCAATGTTTGGTAGTAGAAGGGTATCAACACCAGCCTCTAGACAACGCTCAATTGACTCGGGTCTATCCGAGTCAAATTTAGACATGTACTGATGAGTATGTGTATCTATAAGTCTCACTAGTTCTGTGACTCTATTTTAATGCAAGCGGCTACCTGTTTTGCTCTTTCAACTAGGTCAGCTACTGGTTCGTCTCCGTATGCAAGGCCCACTGCCATTCTGCGATAAGGGCGAGTTGAAGGCTTGCCAAACACTTTAAAGTCAGAATTAGGAATTGAAGCTGCATCCTCTAGACCAGATATAATTGGGAAATTCTTTCCATTATCTGAAGCGAGGACTACAGCTGAAGCACCGTTTCTGTGAAGGACGATTTCAGGAACTGGTATTCCGAGGATGGCGCGAGCGTGTAGTTCGAATTCCGAAAAGTTTTGGGTTCCGGCGAGTGTTGCCATGCCTGTATCGTGAGGTCGCGGAGAGAGTTCCGAAAAGTACACGCCTTCGTTGCCGACGAAAAATTCGACTCCCCAAATTCCGCTACCACCCAGAGCTTTAGTGACTTTTGCTGCCATGGTTTGGGCTGATTTGAGGTCTTCTGGCTTCATAGCCATTGGCTGCCAACTTTCCTGGTAATCACCCCTCTCCTGTCGGTGGCCTATCGGATTACAAAAGAGAGTATTTCCTGAGTTTTGGGTTAGAGTTAGAAGTGTAATTTCATAATCGAAGGAAATGAATTCTTCTACTATTACCTCCATCAAATCGCCACGAGAACCCTTCATGGCATAATCCCAAGACTTTTTGATATCGGCTTCGATTTTGATTACACTTTGGCCTTTTCCAGAAGAAGACATAAGTGGCTTAACAACACAAGGCATCCCTACATGCGCAACTCCTGCTACAAGCTCCTCATAACTTGTGGCGTACTTATAATTGGCAGTTTTTAAGCCCAAATCCACCGCGGCCAAATCCCTTATCGCTCGCCTATTCATAGTAAAGTTCGCGGCCTTTGCAGATGGAATTACAGTATATCCCTGCTTCTCATATTCAAAAAATCTCTCAGTGCGAATACTCTCAACTTCTGGCACAATAAAATCAGGTTTGTGCTTTTCAACAACCGCATCGAGTTGGTCTCCATCGAGCATATTGATGACCTCAAAATCGTGAGCAACTTGCATAGCTGGAGCGTTAAAATATGCATCAACTGCGATTATGTGTGCACCAAGTCTTTGAAGGGCAATTACAACCTCTTTCCCCAATTCACCAGACCCTAGTAGAAGTATTTTCTTTCTCATATGAATACAAAGATATCAGGGCTCTACCTTTACGCCGTGAAACAACAGAAATTTCTTATAGCAAGATTTAGTTCCATTGGTGATATTATCATGTCGGCTCCCGTTGTGCAGGCTCTTCGATTTCATTATGAAGATCAAGCCCAAATCGATTTCATAACGCTCAAAAAATTCAAAGGCGTAGCGTCTTTAATCGCAGGAATTGATACTATTCATACAGTTGAAAAGAGTACAAGTGAGATTTCTGGAGGGTTGAAAAATATCGGCTACAATTATCTCATTGACCTTCATTCAAATATCAGATCTCGATCACTTGCAAGATCATTGAACATTGTGACATTTAGAGTTAAGAAGATGAATCCCAAAAGAATTTCTCTAGTTCTGGGAATAAATAAAAAACCAGTTAAGCACTTTATTGATAGATCTTTAGAATTGCTTGAAGCATTTTCTATTAGAGAAAATAAAAGTAATCCTTGGGGAGAGATAAATAGCAGCTCACCTGAAGTCGAACTACCTGAAAATTTTATTGCACTTGCTCCAGGAGCTACCTATGAAGGTAAGCAAATTCCAGAAACTACTCTCGATACAATTTGCACAGAAATTGACTCAAAATTTGTTGTAGTTGGAGGTGGTGATATGGTAGATTTGGGAAGTAGATTGAGTGAAAAATTCCCTGAAAAAGTAATTGACCTCTGTGGCAAGTTGAGCTTAAGCGAAACTGCTCATATCATGAAAAAAACTCGTGTTGCAGTTGGTGGAGATACGGGAGTAATGCATTTGGCCACGGCTGTTGGAGCTAGGTTGGTGTCGGTTTGGGGTTGCACTAGACCAAGTTTGGGCTTAGCCCCCTGGAAGGCAAACCCCCAATCAAAGATTCTCATACCTCAAGGCAGAGGAAGTAGACCTTGCTCGAGGCATGGGGATAAATGTCGATTTAAAAGATTGGGCAAGGATTTGTGTATCAATCACGTTAGCCCGGATGTGATTGTCAGTGCAGTAAGATACCTACTCAAATAAGGCCTTTAGCTCAGTCGCATCAGACGGCTTTATCTTCCCAGCCAAAATCAATCTCAATTGGCGGCGCCTCAAAGCTCCATCAAATCTTTCCCTTTCTTCATCTGTCTCTGGCAAAAGTTCTGGAACACAAATTGGCGCACCAAGCTGATCTACTGCAACAAATGTGTACATAGCTTCATTGCATCTCTCCCTCTCACCTGTAGCACTGTCCTCAACAAAAACCTCAAGGTAGACTTCCATTGAAGAATTGAAAGATCTTGTGACTTGGGATTCAATTATTACGATATCCGCAAGTCTTATTGGCCTATCGAAAGACACGTTGTTAACTGCAGCCGTAACCACAACCCGCCTACAATGTCTGTTTGCAGAGATCGCCGCAGCCACGTCCATCCAGTTCAATAAGTTGCCTCCCATCAAATTACCCAACGTGTTTGTATCGTTTGGCATCACAATTCTAGTTGTCGATGCAAAAGTCTCTTTTGGATGTTTTGATTTAACCATAGTACAAAATTCGACAACCTACAACCCTTATCCAAGCCATATGCCTATAAAAGAAACTTATTTTTTTTTAGCCCAAAACAAAAAGCCTTATATATATTTGCCGTCCCATTAAGGTGCTATAGCTCAGTTGGTAGAGCAAAGGACTGAAAATCCTTGTGTCCCCGGTTCGAATCCTGGTAGCACCACAAAAAAGTCCTTACAGTGTAAGGACTTTTTGATTGTAAAATACCGGTGTGAGATAGATTGATTAAAATACGAGGAAACACCCTTTTAAAAAGAGTTATTACATAAAATTGGTATTATTATTTTACCTAAGTAACTATAATATTACTGCCAATATTTGTTTTATTATCACCAGCTACTTTTGCTTTTGATTAGATAATTGTTAACGACTTTTGAGTTTTAGTATTAAATATTTAAATGTAAACCCTAGGTTTGCCATAAATGAATTTTAGTTAAAAAACCTATGACTATGAAAATTAGATTAACCTCAACTATTTATATTCTTGTTGGATTCGCTTCAAATTTATTTTCACAAACTTCATCCTCTTCGACTTTTGAAATTGAAGAAGTTGTGATATCAGCGGGACCAACAAAAATTAATGTCGAAGAGTCTCCGAGGTCAATATCAGTAATTAAAGCTCAAGAGATAATACAATCTGAAGCTGTTTCAGTAGGTGAGATTCTTGAAACATTACCTGGTATTGATTACCGACAACGAGGTCCAATAGGTATTCAGGCTGACTTAAGTATAAGAGGTGGTTCATTTGAACAAAATGCATTAATACTAAATGGAGTGCGTGTGAGTGCACCTCAAACTGGTCATCATTTAATGGATTTAACATTTGATCCAGAAGACATAAAACGTATAGAAGTTGTTAGAGGTGGTACTGCACCCTACATCGGTATGGGAGCTTTTTCTGGAGCAATAAATATTTTAACAGGTCCTGGGGATTCAGATAGTTTTTTAGGCACAATTGAAGCTGGAGGAAATGGATACAGTAGAATAAAAGCTAGACTCGACTTTGGTAAAGAAAAGTATAGACAAAGAATTGCTTTAAGTAATGCAAAAACAAATGGACATATTGAAAATACAGATGCAACAATGATGATAGGATCGTATTCTTCCTATTTAGAAACAGATTTCGGTCTTTTTAAGTTTGAGTTAAGTTTTGCAGACAAAAAGTTTGGAGCTCAAAATTTTTATACTTCCACTTATCCAACTCAATATGAAGAAACACAAACGTATAGGGGACAATTATCTTGGGAAAAATCTACAAAAAATATTGATCTATTTGTTGCTATGCACACACGGATACATGATGACATGTTTGAACTTTATAGAATAGATGAAGATTATTACCAATCAACAATAGATTCAATATCTAATAATGAAATTTTAATTATGGGTAATGACACCGCTCCCAGTTGGTATACACCAAATTATCATAAATCATTAACAAGTGGCTTAGTCGCAAATGCACTTTACAAAAATAAATTAGGTTATACATCTTTAAGAATTGATGCTAGGAACGAATCAGTTTATAGTAATCTCTTAGGAACTCAAGAATGGGCAGAAGACGGACTTTTTCAAAATGATTCTATTTTGACTAATGGTGATGGACGTTTCAATACAGAATTAGCTTTATCCCATACATTTCAAAAAAATAAATTTTCATTATCGATGACTTCGGGAATGTTCAACAGTACATATGGAACATATCTTCTTCCCGCTGTGAACACAACGTTCAAAGTGGGAGAAAACCAGATGCTGAGTTATCTGTTTGCATCTGCAAATAGATCTGTTAGACTTCCATCATATACTGATTTGTATTATAAAATTGGAGGCGCCCAAGGGTCCCAAGATTTATTACCCGAGTTATCAAATAATTATGAGATCGGATATAGATGGATTTACAATTTAAAATCTGGGAGAAAAATCACATTTGAAAACTCACTATTTAGGAGAGATGGTGAAAATTTAATTGATTGGGTAAAGTTTGATGGGGAAGAAATTATACGAGCAACAAATTTAAGAGAAGTTACTTTTGATGGAATAGAATCGTCACTTACCTTTTCAAATACTAAAACTCTAGGTAATGTTGGTAATTCACTACAAGTATCATACTCAGCTATTAATGCATCTGAAACTAGTTCAGGATTTCAATCAAATTATGTGTTAGATTTTCTAAGAAGAAAATTTGATATTAAAGCATTAATAGTATTACCTGATTTTAAAATTTCACAATCAGACACTCGATTTGATTTTTCCGTTAGATATTCTATACAAGAAAGAATAAATAGTTCAAGAGTTGGTATTTTAAGTTCAACGTTAAGTGGCTACTTTAATGGTGAAAAAACAAGAGCATTCATTAGGGTAGATAATGCTCTAGACGCAGAAATTATTGATATTGGAAGTATTCAACTTCCTGGTAGATGGGTGCGCGCTGGAATAACAATTACAATAGATAATTAATTAAGAAAAATACCTTTTCGAAGATATTTTTCTGTTTGTTACAATAAGTAATGTGATTTAAAATATCTCCTGTACAGAAGATGTTATATTTTAGAAAGTTTCATTGAATTCAGAAATAAACAATAATACAATTCTCGATACAGAATAATTTCTATTTCTTAAATGAATTTACACGTTTGATATCAATATTTCAAACCTTCGATGAATAAGCAAGCACCATATAAAACCCCTTGGAAGAAGCTGGTTAAACGAGCAATAGAGGGTAAAACCAGTGTGTTTATTTTGAGTGATACAAATTTACCAAAGGAATATTTAACCGAAGTTGAGGAAATATATAGTGGGGATTTACCCGTATACACACATTCAATTAAAGGTGGTGAGCATATCAAAACTCTTCAGATGTCTGAAAGAGTTTATCAAGAGCTAATTGAATTTGGTGCAGATCGTCAAACTCTCATGATTTGCCTTGGAGGAGGTACTATTTCGGATTTGGGTTCTTATGTGGCAAGCACATTTAAAAGAGGAATAGATGTAATTCTACTGCCTACTTCGCTTCTTGCAATGGTAGATGCATCTATTGGGGGCAAGACAGGTATAAATCTTGAGACTTCAAATGGTTATTTGAAAAATCAAATAGGCACTTTTTACAATCCCAGTGCTGTAGTTCTTAATACCACTTGGCTAGATTCTTTGCCTGAAAGGGAGTTTAGATCAGGTTGGGCTGAAATGGTCAAGCATGCACTTTTAAATGGCGATGATAGCTACTTAGATAGAGTCGTAAATCTCGACTTCAACAACTCGGTGGAACTTGAGGAACTAATCAAAGAATCTACCAAGTTCAAGCAAAGTATTGTTAACGCTGATCCTCTCGAAAATGGAGAAAGAGCCCAGCTAAATCTGGGGCATACTTTGGCACACGCACTTGAGACACTTACTGAACAAGAAGAGTTAAGGCATGGGGAGGCTGTTGCTTGGGGTTTGAGCTTTGCATTAGAAGTTTCTAACTGGAAATTGGAATATATCAGCAAGATTCTTAGCAGAGTAAAGGAGGGGGTTCAGCTTCCTAATGCAGGCCAAATATGGGAAGTAATGCAGTCTGATAAGAAAAATAAAAATGGAAAAGTTGTTGATGTAATTTTAGGTGAAAATGGACCAGAGATTGGTTTTATTTGGAATGAATCTGAATTCATAAAGTTGTGGGAGGATTTCCGTAAAAAGAACCAATAACCTAACTTATCTGAATATCTTTGCCCATATGGAAAAAACGGCCTCAGAATTAGCCCAAATGCTCGGCGGATCGGTTTCAGGAAATCCTGATGCTGTAGTTTGCTGTTTGGGCAAAATTGAAAGCGCTAGTGAGGGAGAGTTGACATTTTTATCCAACCCCAAATACGAAAAGTACATATACGACTGCGGAGCATCCATTGCAATTGTAGCAAATGATTTCAAGCCCTCATCTGATTTACCTGAAAGTCTGACCTTAATTAAAGTTATTGATCCATATTCGTCTTTCGCTCTCCTTCTTAAGGCTTATCAGCAAATCAACAAAAGACAACCTGGAGTAGATGCTACTGCAATTATTCATGAAGGAGCTAAGATTGGTGAAGGATGCCACATTGGTACAGGAGTAATTATCGAAGATGGTGCTGAAGTTGGTGCTTATTCAGAACTTCGAGCAGGAGTATACATTGGTAAGAATGCAACACTTGGTGAAAGATGCTTGCTTTTTTCAGGAGTCCAAATCTTAGACAAATGCAGCTTAGGGAATGATTGTACCGTTCAATCAAATACAGTAATAGGGTCTGAAGGGTTTGGGTTTACACCAAAAGACGATGGGTCGTATTCAAAGATTCCTCAAATTGGAAATGTTGTAATTGAAGACAATTGCGATATCGGTGCTGGATGTACTATTGATAGGGCGACATTAGGTTCTACCTTAATAAAGAAGGGGTGTAAGCTAGATAACCTTATTCAGATTGCTCATAATGTAGAAATAGGAGAGTATACAGTGATTGCAGCCCAAAGCGGAATAGCAGGGTCCACAATTCTCGGAAAGAACTGCCTTATCGGAGGTCAAGTTGGATTTGCCGGCCACCTGAAAATTGCAGACGGATCAAAATTTGGCGCTAAGACTGGTGTTTCTAAAAACGTAACTACCCCAGACACAATTTTACAAGGTATACCAGCTATGCCAATGAGAGCTTATCAAAAATTCCAGATTGGATTGAGAAGCTTAGTGAAGGACTTTTACAATAACAAAGACTCAAACAAGTAATGATCGACTCTTTAGTTCAACACACATTAAACAGTGAAATTGAATTTTCAGGTGTTGGATTACATACGGGCTGCAAATGCACAATGAAAGTATTTCCAGCAGAGGATAATTACGGATATAAGTTTCAAAGAATAGACTTAGATGGGGAGCCTATTATTGATGCTACAACAAACAATGTTAGTAGCACATTAAGGAGTACTTCGCTTAGCAAGGACGGTGTCGAAGTACATACAACTGAGCACATCCTAGCCGCTCTTTACGCAATGGGAATAGACAATGCCTTAATATCATTAGACGCACCAGAGATTCCAATAATGGACGGTTCAGCATTGGAATTTATCACTGAGATAAAACGAGTTGGATCAAAAAAATTAACTGCAAAGAGAAAAGTTTACAAATTCAGAAAGAACATAAGTTTTGTAGATAAGGAGAAGGAAATAGAAATGATCATCGTCCCAAATAAGAACAACGAGTTCAAGGTGACAGTAATGGTCGATTACAAAAGCCCAGTTTTGGGTACACAACACGCTAGCATTGATGGGCTTGAGAACTTTGAGAAGGAATTAGCTTCTTGTAGAACCTTTGTATTCATGAAGGAAGTTGCTCATCTAGCTGATAATGGACTGATTAAGGGCGGCGAAGTAGACAACGCTGTTGTTCTAGCAAACAGGCCTTATTCAAAAGAAGAGCTAGCAGAAATAGGAAAAAATATAGGTAGAGATGATATTAACATCTTGCCAAACAAAACAGGTGTTGTAAGCACCTCGGAACTTAGGTTTAACAATGAACCAGCCCGCCATAAATTATTAGACATCCTGGGTGATATTGCTTTGACAGGCAGATATCTTATCGGTCACATTTTAGCGGCTAGACCAGGTCATTATTCTAACGTCGAATTCGCAAAACTCATGTCAGACACAATTAAAAAAACTGAAGATCTTCCTGATCTGAGGACTGATAGAGAACCTATTCTGGATATCAATGCAATTTCTAATCTATTACCTCATAGATATCCCTTCCTTTTAGTCGACTCCATTCTTGATATGGATGAAAACAGTATAACAGGAATTAAAAATGTAACTATGAACGAGCCTTATTTCCAAGGCCACTTCCCTGCTAACCCTGTTATGCCTGGTGTCCTTCAAGTTGAAGCCATGGCTCAGGTGGGAGGCGTTTTTGCACTATCTACAGTAGATGACCCTGAGTATTGGTCTACATACTTCATGAAAATTGATGATGTAAGATTCAAGCAAAAGGTGTTGCCAGGAGATACTATAGTATTCCACCTAGAACTTGCTTCTCCAATTAGAAGAGGGTTAGTTCACATGAATGGAAAAGGATACGTAAGAGGAAAATTAGTTTCTCAAGCTGTCCTTTTAGCCCAAATCGTAAAAGATAGAGCACCAGAATAATATGTCTGCAAAAATTAGCCCTCAAGCTTTTGTGCACGAAGACGCCCAAGTAGGCGACGGAGTAGTAATCGAACCATTTGCATATATAGGCCCCAACGTAAAAGTTGGTGATCGTACTTGGGTGGGACCTAATGCTAACATTATGGATAGGACTACCATAGGAGCAGATTGTAAAATCTTCCCTGGTGCAGTTATAGGAGCCGAACCACAGGATCTTAAGTTTTCTAACGAACCCACCAATGTTGTAATCGGCAATAGAACTGTAATTAGAGAATGCGTAACTATTCACAGAGCAACAGTTGATAGGCATAACACTGTTGTTGGGGATGATTGCCTCATTATGGCTTATGTTCACTTAGCACACGATGTTCACGTCGGAAACCACGTAATCCTTGCTAATGCTGTTAATATTGCAGGACACTGTTCAGTTGAAGATTGGGCTATTGTAGAGGGAATGGTCGGCGTGCAACAATTTGTAAGAATTGGAGCACACGCATTTGTCGCTGGAGGATCTCTGGTTCGCAAAAATGTACCTCCATATGTCAAAGCTGCTAGAGAGCCACTTTCATTTATAGGAGTAAATTCTATTGGACTTCGTAGAAGAGGATTCCTTCAAGATAGAATCCAAAGAATAGAAGACATATACAGAACACTATACGTTCAAAACGCAAATATGTCTCAAGCCCTAAAGGTTGCAGATGTAGAATTCCCCAAATGTGAAGAGAAGGATTTAGTGCTAGATTTCATTAGAGAATCTGACAAAGGAATTATTAGAGGTCCGTTCTAATGTTGAGTGTAAGGTGGAATAATCTAGGTAAGAGGTTTGGCCTAAAGTGGGTCTTTAGAAATCTTCAAGGAGAAATTCCAGCAGGGTCACATGTAGTAATTAAAGGAAATAACGGATCTGGTAAAAGCACCTTTGGAAAGCTGTTGGTGGGGGCTACTGACGCAACTGATGGCGATATGGTTTGGGCTTGTGATGGAGAGCAAATTGACATCGATGACATCCCCCAACGCATAGCATGGTCTGCTCCATTTATGGAGGTTCCAGAGGAAATGAAAATTAGCGAGATAATTGATTTTCACAGTAATTTCAGAGAGGGTTGGAGCCCAAACTCATTTATTAATCTTCTCAATAACTCGGGCCTTAAATCTAATTCTGAAGCCCAAATAAAAACTCTGAGCTCTGGCCAAAAACAACGCCTAAGGCTCATTCTTGCCATGGGCACGAAAGCTGAGCTTGTAGTACTAGACGAACCGTGTAGCAATTTGGACTCTTCAGGAATACAGTGGTATGGAGAAGAGCTACTAAAACTCGTTGGCAAAACAACAGTTGTTGTGTGTTCTAACAATAGGCCTGAAGAGCATTTGGGCAATGCCGCTAAGATTCACTTAGGCTAGGCTCTGCTGCCATCGCCAAGAATCAGCTAGCGATTCCCCTAGTTCTCTTTTGGCACACCATCCTAATTCTTCTAATGCTCTTGAAGGATTAGCCCAAATCGCAACTATATCTCCCTCCCTTCTTTCACCAATTTTATAAGGCACTATCTCTCCAGTCGCTTTTTCAAATTCACTAATTATTTCCAATACTGAAGTGCCACTACCAGTTCCTAAGTTGAATGCTCTCAGACCTTTGGGCATTTTCTCAAGCGCTGCAACATGGGCGTCGGCTAAATCACAAACGTGGAGATAGTCCCTTATACACGAGCCATCATCAGTTGGGTAATCGTCGCCAAACACAATTAACTCATTTCTAAGTCCAGCTACGGTTTGGCATAGATAAGGAATTAAATTATTTGGGATTCCAATAGGCAATTCTCCTATTGTACCCGAGGGGTGTGCACCAATTGGATTGAAGTATCTGAGAATAGTAGAATTTATGCCTGCATCATTAATCAAACGCTCGCAATCTTGCTTGGTTTGGCCATAGGGAGATTCCGCAGGAAGTAATGGAGCTTGTTCATCTACTGGTAAAACTTCAGGCTGACCGTATACAGTGCAACTTGAAGAGAATACCAAGCTGTCTACTCCATGATTTTGCATAACCCCAAGTAGGGTCTCTGTTCCTCCTACGTTATTTGAGTGGTATAAATCAGGCTTTTGTATACTTTCTCCAACAGACTTTAGAGCTGCAAAATGAATGACTGACTCAATCGCACTACCGCTTGCTTTTTGTTCTACAAAAACAGCATCAAGAGCTTTTTCATCACAAATATCTATCTCGTAAAAACCAATTGACTTCCCAATCAATTTTGCAACTCCCTCAATCATGAATATATCAGAATTGCAAAGATTATCTACAATAATAACATCGTGTCCTGCTTCAGCCAGTGCTACACACGTGTGCGATCCTATATATCCCGCACCTCCTGTTACAAGCACTACCATTATAACTCTTTCCTTAATCGTGCAACTGGAATTCCCAACTGTTCTCTGTATTTAGCAACAGTCCTTCTAGCAATATGATAACCCTTTTCATTGAGAATTTTGCCAAGCTTCTCATCAGTTAAAGGCTTCTTTTTATCCTCTTCGTTTATTGCGTCATGCAAAATCCTCTTTACCTCTCGAGAACTTACATCCTCTCCACTATCTGTACTTAAGCTTTCTGAGAAAAACGTTTTCAACAGAAATGTTCCAAATGGTGTTTGAACGTACTTGGAATTTGCCACCCTAGAAACGGTACTTATATCCATATCAATCATTTCGGCAATGTCTTTTAAGATCATTGGTTTGATATCAGTCTCATCTCCAGAAGTAAAATACGCTTCTTGAAGCTCTACAATTGCATTAATTGTTTTCATAAGAGTCATCTGCCTTTGTCGTATTGCATCTACAAACCATTTGGCCGCGTCTACTTTTTGCTTTACAAAGCTCAAAGCTTCATTTTGTTCTTTGGAAGTTTTAGCTCCGCTTGAATAAGTCTCCATCATCTCCTTGTATGCTGGGCTTATCCTCAGGTCTGGCGCATTACGTTGGTTTAAATTGACAACCAGCTCTTCATCTCTTAAGCGAAGAATGAAATCTGGGACTACGTGCTGTACTGGCCTGCTTGAATCGCCCCCAGAATTGCCAGGCTTTGGATTTAGTTTGGTTATCTCGTCAAGTGCAAGCTTTAGAACATTCTCATCAATTTCGAATTTCTCAAGAATGTGAGAGTAATGCTTTTTTGTAAACGCGTCATAATGATCTTCGAGAATCTTTGATGCGAGAAACATCGAGGCAAGTCGAACCTCGTCGCTAATTTGCTCTTGCTTGCGTCGAATCTGAATCAAAAGACATTCTTGCAAACTTGTTGCTCCAACTCCTGAAGGATCTAAAGTTTGGATGACATTTAGAACCTTCTCCAGCTCCTCTCTCTCCACCATTAAATTCTGTGTGAAGGCCAAATCATTCACAATGCTATCCAAATCCCTTCTCAGGTATCCTGCTTCGTCGATTTGGCCTATCAAATGCTCGCCAAGCATTCTGTCGTAGTCCGCCAACTTCTGAAGGCCAAGCTGACTTATCAGCTGCTCTCTAAAAGTCGAACCAGCACCAAGAGGAATGTCCTTTTCCTCGATATCAGCTCCGTGGTTCCTTATGCTAGTCTTGTAATCTGGAGTATCGTCATCTAAGTATTCATCAAAATTGAATTCTTCAAGACTCTCATCTCTATCAACTTCTTGTTCAGCAAGATCGTCATGACTTTCGTGCTCTAACCCTTCTTCTAATGCTGGATTTGCTTCTAACTCTTCTTTAATTCTAGCCTCAAGTTCAACAGTTGGCACCTGCAAAAGCTTCATGAGCTGAATCTGCTGTGGCGATAGCCTTTGAAGTTGTTTTTGCTGTAGTGACTGTTTGAGCATTTTTTAAAGTTAGAACTCTGCAGAGAGTGGTGTTCTTGGGAACGGAATTACATCTCTGATATTATTCATTCCCGTTACGTACATAACAAGCCTTTCAAAGCCCATGCCAAAACCACAATGCTTAGCCGACCCAAACTTCCTTGTCTCAAGGTACCACCAAACGTGATCCTCGGGAATATTGAAATCAGCGCATTTTTTCTTAAGTATGTCTAACCTCTCCTCACGTTGCGAACCACCTATCAGCTCTCCAATACCTGGAACGAGAACATCCATAGCGGCCACGGTCTTTCCGTCGTCATTTGCCCTCATGTAAAAAGCCTTAATTTCTGCAGGGTAGTCTGTCACAATAACTGGCCCACCAACGTGCTTTTCAACAAGCCATCGCTCGTGCTCACTCTGCAAATCAACTCCCCACTCAACAGGGAATTTAAATTTCTTTTTCTTGTAAGGTTTTGATCTAATAAGAGTATCAATAACCTCTGTGTATGTCATATGAATGAATTCTGAATCAACAACATGCCATAGCTTCTCTCTGAGTGGCTTTTCGTTCCTATCCTTCTCAGGAAGTTGCTTCTCCGCTTGAATTTGCCTGTTTTCTAAAAAGGCCAAATCCTCATCGCCGTTTTCTAGAACATAACCCAAAACATACTTCAAACACTTTTCTGCAAGTGCCATATTGTCTTTCAGATTTGCAAAAGCAATTTCTGGTTCAATCATCCAGAATTCAGCCAGGTGTCGAGAAGTATTCGAATTTTCAGCTCTGAAAGTCGGCCCAAAAGTGTAAACCTGCCCCAATGCCATTGCCCCAAGCTCAGCTTCAAGTTGACCACTTACAGTGAGGTTAGAAGGTTTGCCGAAAAAATCTTGGACATAGTCAGTTTTTCCGTTTTCATCCTTGGGCAAGTTGTCTAAATCTAGAGTTGTCACCTTGAACATTTCCCCCGCACCTTCGGCGTCAGACCCTGTTATAATGGGAGTATGCAACTGGTAAAATCCTTCTTCGTGGAAGAATTTGTGAATTGCAAACTGAAGAAGATGACGAAGTCTGAAAACGGCGCTAAAAGTGTTTGTTCTAAAGCGTAAGTGAGCCTTCTCTCTCAAGAATTCTAAACTGTGACGCTTCATTTGAATCGGAAATTCGTCTGGGTCAGCACCACCTAGAAGTTCCAGTGAATTAACCTGAAGCTCTACTGTTTGGCCTTGGCCTTGGCTCTCAACAAGTACACCCTTTGCACAAATTGCAGCACCAGTGTTCAATTGCTTAAGGAGATCCTCAGAGTAATCCCCCTTTTGAATTACTAGCTGAAGATTATTAATAGTCGACCCATCATTTACAGCTAGGAATCTATCATTTCTGAAAGTCCTAACCCAACCACAAATCGTAATCCTCTGCTGTAATGGCGCTGTTTTAAGCACCTCGATAATTCGTACTCTTTCCATTTGAGGCAAAAATAAATAGCTATACTAACTTTCCGTCTTTAAGTCTTATAGTTTTTTCAGCATGTGCAGCAATATCCTCCTCGTGCGTCACAACAATAACCGTATTTCCATCACGGTTGATTTCAGAGAACAGTTCCATTATTCCATCTGAAGTAACTGAATCCAAATTACCTGTTGGCTCGTCAGCTAAAATTATTGACGGATTCATAACAAGAGCTCTTGCAACTGCGACTCTTTGGCGTTGTCCACCGCTAAGCTCGTTTGGCCTATGGTCCATTCTATCCCCAAGGCCCACTTTTTTAAGCACTTTCTTTGCCCTTGCAAGCCTGTCTACTTTAGGCACTCCAGCGTAAATCATAGGCAGAGCAACATTTTCAAGAGCTGTATATCTTGGAAGTAAGTTGAAAGTTTGGAAAACAAAACCTATTTCCTTGTTTCTAATTTCTGCAAGGTCGTTGTCGCTATGAGAACTCACATCGTTTCCATTAAGAACATAAGTCCCAGAAGTAGGCGTATCTAAGCAGCCCAAAACATTCATCAACGTTGACTTCCCAGACCCTGAAGACCCCATTAAAGCTATATATGCGCCCTTTTCTATCTCGACGTCCACGCCATCTAGTGCCTTCACCTCTGTCGTTCCTACTTGGTAAATTTTACGAAGATCTTTTGCTCTAATTATTGGCGCACTCATGTGAGCAAATTTAGACCGTGCAACCCATTGTCTGTTAAAGAAGTTGTAAGTTTGAGTTTATTGAAACACAATCACATGAGATTTTTTTCTGCCTTAGCCTTCGCTTTTGCGTTTTCTTTTGCCTCTCAAGCCCAGACTACAGACCAAAGCTACACTATTGAAGAATATGTAACAGATGTTCTAATCGGAGACGGTATTAACGTTTCAAATATCACTTTTACTGGTTCTGAAGAACAAATTGGCTACATGTCAGGTGCTGGAGGTGTGTTCTCTGTTGATGCAGGTGTTGTATTAAGTACAGATAATGCGCTAAATCTTACTGACCCAGTATGTGGGGCTAACGCTTGTACAGGATGTCTTGGAGGTGGTGTTGATCAAGACCTTTTAAACGTTGCAAACTCAGTTCCTCCTCTAATTGGGCAATCCTTTACTGTTTCATCAGTAAATGACCTTTGCATTTTAGAATTTGACTTCGAAGCAGCAGGTGATAGTATTTCATTCAATTACGTATTTGGCTCAGATGAGTATTTAGAGTGGGTAAACTCTACATACAATGACATCTTTGCCTTCTTCCTTTCTGGACCAGGTATTACTGGGCCTTATGCTTCTCCAGCAGGTTTTCCTGATGGAGCAATAAACATTGCACAGGTTCCAGATTCAGACCCTCTGCTTCCTATAACAATTAGCTCTGTAAACGATGTAACAAATCCAATGTACTACATCGACAACTTCAATAATGAAGGAATTTGCATCGATGGATATACCCAAACTTTTACTGCGGAAGCTCAAGTTCAATGTGGAGAAATCTACCACATCAAATTAGCAATTGCCGACGGTTCTGATAATGCATTAGAATCTTTTGTAATCTTAGAAGACGGTTCATTCTCTTCAAATGCAATTGACCTTATCGCTGACGCGTCAATTGAAGGTGCCGAGGTTTTCCTTGGGGACACTACTGTAGTTGAAGGATGTAACGATGCAATATTCACAGTTGTTCGTCCAGATGACTCTGAATTAGACACAATCTTCCTAAATATCGATCCTTCTTCAACTGCATTTCCAGGCAGTGATTATGATGCAGATATTGAAATGGTAATTATGCAGCCGGGCCAAAGCTCAGCTAATATTTCACTTGGGGTGATTAATGACAACTCAATAGAGGGGCCAGAGTATGTAACACTACAATATGAATATGTAAACGGCTGTGGAGATACAGTTGTCGCTAGTGCCACAATCGTAATTTTAGACCCTAATCCCGTCACGCTCTTAACCGATCCTGTCGGCTGTTTAGACGAAAATGATGGCATTACTCTAAGCGTCGAACCACTTTCCGGTTATGGGCCTTATTCATACCAATGGGATACAGATCCAGATGACACAGAACCTAGCTTCTATTATAACACAGGTGGAGTATCGGGTGAAGCTACTGTTGAAGTAATTGATGTATGTGGATCAATTGCTCAAGCCACCATTCCTTGGCAAGCTTTAGAGCCATATGTAGGTGATACACTGGAATTATGTTACGGAATTAGTGGACAAATCCCTGTAGAAGGAGGTACATACGCATATAATAATGTTGGTGATTCAGCCAATGTATTCTCTGAAATTCTAGCTTTGCAAATTGATAATGGTGATTCCCTTTGGATAGATATATTTGACATAGAAAACCCTATTATCAATGTTTTAGGAAATCAAGACCCAAACTCAGGCTTGTACTTTGGCGATTTCTTAACAGGTGAAAACGGAACAGGAACTTTGGATCTTCAACTTATTGACGGTTGCGGAAATAGCACAGATGCTAGAGTCAGAGTTAAGTTTTGCGCATTAGAATTCTGCAATGTTTTTACTCCAGACAATGAAGGGCCAAACCAAAATTTTAGAGTTAAAGGTATTGAAGGTCATAAGCCAGCTCAATTTTTTGTTTTCGACAGATGGGGACAACTGGTTTTTGAAGATATCAATTGGAATGGAACATGGGATGGTAAAAGAAATAATCAGGAATTATCTGATGGAGTGTATTACTACGTACTAAGGATTAATTACGACTATGATCAGGATCCTGAATTAGAAGAATTGTACGATTCAGACCTATACTATTTCATAAACGTAACGAAGCCAGAACCTGGAGTAATTGAATTTATGGGTAACGTCAGTATCCTCAGGAAACAATAAGACTCCTTCCAGACATTTCATCTGGTTGAGCAATTCCCATCAAACTTAAAATAGTTGGCGCTACGTCTGCGAGAATTCCGTTTTGAACTTGCAGGTCTCTATCCGAAACTATTAATACAGGAACTGGATTTGATGTATGTGCTGTATGGGGTGATCCGTCTGTATTGATTGCAATATCAGCATTCCCATGGTCAGCAATTACTACAAAATCATAACTGTATTGTAATCCTGCATCCAAAACTTTAGACAAACATCTATCAGTTGTCTCAACTGCTTTTACAATTGCCTCATACTCCCCAGTGTGTCCTACCATATCTGGATTTGCAAAGTTCAAGCAAATGAAGTCAGCACTATCAGAAGCCATTTCTGGAATTACTAGTTCGACTAATTTTTCAGCCGACATTTCTGGCTGTAAATCGTAAGTAGCAACTTTAGGGCTGTGTGCCATCAATCTGTTCTCACCTTCAAAAGGAACCTCGCGACCACCGTTAAAGAAGAAAGTAACGTGAGGGTACTTCTCTGTTTCGGCTATCCTCAATTGAGACCTTCCAGCATTAGAAATAACCTCCCCTAAAGTATTGCTAATATTAGGCTTATCATAAATGACCTTTATACCTTTAAAGTTTTCGTTGTAATTAGTCATTGTCACATAATGCAAATCAAAGGCGTGCATGTTGTGATCTGGGAAATCGGTTTGCGTTAAAGCTGAAGTTATCTGTCTACATCTATCAGTTCTAAAGTTGAAACAAATTACCACATCACCATTTCTAATTTCCCCATCAACTCCTCTCACCCTAAAAGGTTCTATGAATTCATCTCCCGTCCCTTTAGCATATGATGCTTCTATACCTGAAACAGCGCTTTCAAACTCTTCTGAATGGTATTGGTCCCGTGTTTTGCAAAGTAAATTCCAAGATTTAGCTATGCGCTCCATCCTCATATCTCTGTCCATCGCAAAGTAACGGCCATGGACCGTTGCTATTTGGGCTTTTGTACCCTCAAGGTGGGATTCTAGGTTCTTCACGAACGCAGAGGCCAACATTGGCAAAGTATCCCTTCCATCCGTAAATGCATGGATAAATACATTTTGGAGCCCAGCATTGTTAGCTGCAGAAATTAATTCGTGAAGGTGTTGCTGATGAGAGTGAACTCCACCCTCAGAAACTAATCCCATTAAATGCAAACGCCCTCCTTTTGCCTTTTCTAATGCTTCCAACATCTCTTTTTCCTGATGAAAGGATCCATCGGCTATTGCATTATTGATTCTTAAAAGGTCCTGGTATACAATTCGGCCTGCACCGATATTCATATGACCTACCTCGCTATTTCCCATTTGACCTTCAGGGAGACCAACATGATTTCCATCAGTCCTTAGAGTAGCATGAGGTGTAGTTGCGTGGAGATTATCCATACAAGGTGTTTGCGCGTTGAATATCGCATCAGATTTATCCTTGGCTCCATAACCCCATCCATCTAGAATTATCAGCGCCGCTTTCTTCTTTTTTGCCATTGGTGCAAATGTATCTCAGTCCCTGCTATGGAGCACAAAAAAAACCGCAAAGTCCTGATGAAAACAGGACCTGCGGCTCCAAGTATTTTTACAGGTTGTCTTATTTTGGCTTTCTCTTTCCTGATGAATTTCCAGATTTTCCAGATTCTTTTGGTGGTAACTGTTTATCCTTCCATGGGAAAGCAGGCATAAGCTTGTCAACATCCTTAGAAATAATCATGTGAGTCACAGTCCCAAATCTATTATCATCGGTTGTCCAACTCAACTCAGGTGACCATCCATGAGATGATAAAACGTTCAAAGCCTCACCTAGGCTTTTAAATCTATGATTTGCAAGATCTAAACAATTCTTAGCTGCAGATTTATCTGGGTTAATTCTAGGAATAATCTCATCAAACTCAATTTTCACTACTGGTCGTGCATTTTGGGTGTATGACATAAGCGAACCATAAATCTTTACATTTTCATCCTCCTCAACAACTACAGTTTTCTCTCCTCTTTTGTTATCTGGCGTCTTAGTAAATTGCGCTTGCGATGCAGTTGAAACTGAAAGTGCAACCGTCGCTAATACTATACTTAATTTATTCATATCTAAAAATTTGATGTCCGAAGATAAGGACTAATAAGAGTTTTATGAGTTAAAGAACCTTAACCTACCTCCCAAGACTAAATTTTTTCTCTCCGTCCCGTCTTTCTTAATCAAAAGCCCAAACCCCTCAGCACGCAAAGTTAAATCCCATGCTCCCGACTCTAGTTGCGCATCCCAAACCTTGTACGAATCATTATTTTCAAACTCAACCACTCTAAAATCTTTACTATTAAAACCTTTTGAACGCAATACTCCCAAGGCTCTTTCTAAAGGGATACTACTATCAACCCCCTTGATATCCCAATACTTAGCAGGACCATTTATATGCTTTGCCACATCGTAAAGCAGCGGAGACTGCACATTTCTCCAATGAATTAATTTTTCTTTTATCATATATAGCACAAAGATGAGAAGTCCTTACTATATTTGCCACCCACTTTGGGCGATTAGCTCAGTTGGTTCAGAGCACCTCGTTTACACCGAGGGGGTCGGGAGTTCGAGTCTCTCATCGCCCACTAATAAAAAATAAAAAGGCCTCTACGCAAAGCTTAGGGGCTTTTTTTGACTCACAGGCTGTCAAAATCTTGCTTTTGTAAAGACTAGGGATCAAAAAAGCCCAACGAACGAAGTGAGTTGTAGTGCTTTTGGATTTATTTGAAAAATTTCTTAGTTCGGGACCCTGTTGGGGTCCACCGACTGAATAATTTTTTAGTAAATCAAATCAGTAACCTAGACCACCTCCCCCACCACAAATACACTTCCACATACCACTGCTTGCTCACTTTCAACATCACAGGTAGCACGGCGAGCAGCTTCGACCGCATCACCAACTGAACCATAACACTTACCACTGAGTCCAACTGAAGCACCAAATCCAGCGAGCTTTTCAACATCCATTGCTCTAACTATATCTGCAGAGCACCAATACATTACACTATCCTTTGGGATTAAATCTAAGACTCCACTTGGGTCCTTGTCACCTACCGTTCCGAATACTATGTGAAGTTTTCCTTGAAGACTAGACATCAAGGCTTCAATACCATCGATGTTGTGGGCGCAGTCGATAATTAAACTTCCAAGTCCCCTAGAGGCGTGCAAATACTCTCCTCGCCCTATTTGGCCTGAAATTGTCCTATAATTATTTATAGAATCAACAATACTTGTCTCATCGATATCCCAACCTTGCAATTTTAGAACTCTTGCAGTCTCGTAGGCAGTTGCAGCATTCTCCTTAAAGCACGGGCTTAAATCATCACTCAAGCCTTCTGGAACAAATCTGCCATAATGCATCTCAGAGCTCTTTCTTAAAGCATGATCAAGAACTACTGACTGAGCCTCTGGCCTCATCTTTCCAAGGACAACAGGAATTCCATACTTGAGAATACCTGCTTTCTCATCTGCTATTTCACGAATTGTTGAACCTAAAAATTGCTGGTGATCAAATCCCACATTGGTTACTACACAAATCTCAGCAGTTGGAATAACATTGGTACTATCTAACCTTCCCCCCATTCCTGTTTCTAAAATCACAACATCAACTTTTGAGCGAGAAAAACACCTAAGAGCCATTCCAAAAGTGAGCTCAAAAAACGAGGGTAAACCCCACATCTCACGAAACTCTCCTACAAAATCAATTACATCATTCTCTTCTATCATCTCACCGTTGATTCTAATTCTTTCTCTGAAATCAACTAAATGAGGTGATGTAAAAAGGCCCACTTTATAACCAGCCGATTGAAGGATGGCTGACAGCATATGAGCAACTGTTCCCTTGCCATTTGTACCAGCTATGTGAATGTATTTTAAATCATTCTCAGGGTTGCCCAGCATTGAGCACACAGCTTTAGTGCCATCGAGATTGGCCTTATATGCAGCGGGGCCACTGCGCTGAAACATTGGGAGTTTCGTAAAGAGGACGTCTATAGCCTCTTGGTAGTTCATTATTCTAATTCGAATCTAATGTCGATGTATCCAGACCTTCTTGGCGAGGTGCTCGAGGTAAAGGTAGCTGTAAGAGATGCTCTTTTAGCGAGCTTTATATGCTCTGAGTCGGCGAATGTTGAGTTCTTTGCATCGTATTCTGCTGTTAGAACTTTTCCGCTTGAGTCTACGATGATTTTCATACGAACTACTCCGTCTCTTTTGGGCTTCTCAGTTAAACGAGGTGGGTTTACTAAGCTTCCGCCATTTAATGAGGCAGAGCCAAAATCACCAGTCACAACCCCTGAACCCTCGATCTTTCCATCTTCTGCACCTTGGTTCCCTAAACCTTCTGAATCTCCTTCAGAACCTCCACCGCCAGATGAAGCAAAGACACTAATCAGGTTTGCACCAGCAGATGTACGCACTGGCTCTTCTATAGGAACCTCTTCAACTTCTTCAGCAATAGGAACAGACATTTCAGAGCTCTCCTCTACAACAATTTCCTCTGTTACCACAGGCTCTACTACAGATTCTTCGCTTTCAGTTTCTTCAACTACTTCCTCGACAACCTCTGATGGTATTTCAGTTTCTGTCTCCCCACCCGCGTCATCAATATCGCCAAGATCAGCAAAGCCAACAGCTACAAATTGTTCGCCAGGTGGAGGGTCTTGGATAGTGAAGGCCGTAAGAAAAAAGCACAACAAGAATATGCATGCGAAAATAAAAGCTGTCAAGGCTCCTGCCTTGCGCTTGTGCATCTTCGAGTTTTGTTCATATAGTGCTTGAGAGCTCATTTAATTTTTGGGGCTTGAACCTAGCATGACCTTCCATTGGTTAGCTTTTGCTAGTCCTATTATCTCTACGGTTTGGCCTGTAGGAACATTAGCATCTGCTTGTAAGTAGATTACTTTTTCGCTTTGCTTATCCATCTCTAACTTGAGCTTAGTCTCAAGGTCTGTTTGAGGGATAGAACCACCACCGTTTAAGTGGTAGGTTCCTTCGGCAGTGATACTCAATGTGAGGTTAGGAGTGACAGATGTTGTTCCCTTGCTTTGGGGTAGATCAACATTAACACCATTGCTCACAAGAGTAGAAATGATGATGAAGAATATTAGAAGGAGGAAAACAAGGTCCGTCATGGAACTCATCCCAGCACTCACATTAATCTTATTTTGTGTGGATAGGCCCATTAGCTTGCAGGTTCTTCCAAGATGTCAATAAATTCAATTGAAGTTGATTCCATCTTGTGAACCACTTTCGAAACTTTACCTACCAAATGGTTGTATGCCATGTATGCGATAATTCCCACTACAAGTCCTACGATAGTAGTTACCATTGCTTGCTTAGTTCCAGCAGAAATATCACTTACTTGAACTGTTCCTGCTGCCTCCATGTCTAAGAATACATTTACCATTCCTATTACTGTACCAAGCATACCAACCATGGGTGCTGCTCCTGCAACAGTAGCTAAAATGCTAATGTTTTTCTCCATTTTATATATCTCTAGCTTGCCTACATTTTCAATTGAAGTGGCAATATCCTTAAGTGGCTTTCCTATTCTAGAAATACCCTTTTCCATCATCCTAGCCATTGGAGTATCGTTATCTGCACAAAGATTTTTTGCACTAGGAAGTTGGCCTGCACTGATGTAATCCTTAAGCTTATTCATGAAATCTGGAGTCTCGGCAGCTGCCTTTCTAATTGCAAAGAATCTTTCGAAGTAAACGTATGTAGCAATTAGACTCATTAGAGCTAAAGGGAGCATGATGTACCAACCCCCTGTCATTAGGAGTTCAAGTACGTTTACGTTTCTTTCAGTAATTGCAGCTGTTTCTAAAACTGGGTCAGCTTGAAGTAGGAAAAGTTTATACATGGGTAAATCGCTATCGTTATACTAAACGACTAAGTTCTGTGAAATAGTGCGTCTATATCATGACGCTTCTAAGTGTTATAAAATTTTTATAGTGTAAAAAGTTGATGCTTTGAA
>Ga0160422_10000243_pt1 | contig 31724 bp, 25 predicted proteins | sample Fk160mmetaG_FD_108192 | JGI IMG/M metagenome (GOLD analysis project Ga0160422, IMG submission 108192) | Marine microbial communities from the Central Pacific Ocean - Fk160115 60m metaG | ecosystem: Environmental > Aquatic > Marine > Oceanic > Photic zone | place: The Central Pacific Ocean...
AAGGCTCCAGCCCCGAACAGGTTGACTCCGTTGAAGGTTTCGCTTTCCAATTCCTCCAGTTGTTCGGCCAATTCCAAAAACTCCTTGTTGTAATTCTCGCGATCTCCGTCGCTGGTGGTGACGTCCAAAGCGCGTGTGGCCAATTCGTTCATCCGATGCAGGATTTCCCCCACTTGGGCAAGAATACCGTCCTGTGTTTGAGAGTAGGAAACGAGGTTTTGCAAATTTTGCAGATTCGCCAAATCCCTCTTATGTTTGGACCCGATCTTGGCAACCTGACTGTGAGCCCCGCTGTCCTCTCCCGGATTCACGATGCGTTTTCCTGAGGATAACTTACTCAGACTGTCGTTGAGTTCTACTTTGTTCCGATGAGTTTCGAAGACAAGTCCAGTCAGGTCATTGTTAACGGGGGAGAGCATACTATGTGAGATTCTATTTTCTTATAGTCGACCTGGTCGTAGTTGAGTTTAGCCTTTTGGAAAGAAAACTCTATTTTGGCTGGGACTTTTGGTAGGCCGGCCGGGACTCGAACCCGGAACCAATGGCTTAAAAGGCCACTGCTCTACCGATTGAGCTACCGACCCGAACCAAAGAAAGTACAGTATATAACGTAATTCCTTTCGTCAACGAACAACGCTTAGATCATAAAGGACAAAGTATGCTGGGCCGAGCTTCAACAGAAGCCTTGTCTTAAGGCCGTTCATAAGCTGTTCTTTGGAGATGCGCTTACAGCCTTTTGTCACTGCCTCGGTCCTATGCTTTTTATCCAGTATTCCATTGCGCTCCGATTCCGAAATCAAGGTTATCAAAGACTTGGAGTTTGCGAGGGTTGGAACGCATTCCTTGAAATTGGACCTCTATCTTCCCCCAAAGCCTAAGGGTTCCGCGTTGGTGGTCTGGATTCATGGAGGTGGGTGGAGAAAAGGAAGTAAGGAGAAATGCCAAATCAATTGGCTTCCCCAACATGGTTATTCCCTTGCCAGCATATCCTATCGCCTAAGTAACTTGGCAAAGTACCCCGCTCAACTTCATGATTGCAAAGGAGCGGTTCGCTGGTTGAGGGCCAATGCCGAGAAGTTCGGTTATGATCCTGATAAGATTATTACCGCAGGAACCAGCGCAGGCGGTCATTTGAGCGCTTTGATGGCGACTTCCCATGGGGTTCCCGCGTTGGAAGGCAAGACCGGAGGTAACCTTAGTTTTTCCTCAAAAGTCTTGGCCTCGATTGACTATTACGGGGCAACCGACCTGATTCTAAGAAGCAAGACGCAACCATCTCGAGCTAACCTCAAGGGTTCGGTGGTGCATGATTTGCTTGGCGGTGGAGCCGATCGGAAGACCCGTTTGGCCAGACTTGCCTCTTCCTCTCATCATGTTTCGCAAGGAGATTCTCCGCTCTTGGTTTTTCATGGAACCGAGGATGCCACGGTTTTGATCGATCAATCCAAAGCTCTTGTCAACGCTTACGAAAAGGCTGGGTTACGCATTCGATTTCATGAGATTGAAGGAGGGGGGCATGGGGGCAAGGTCTTTTTCGAGGGACCCAATCGTCTTCGCTTGCTTGAATTTTTAAAAGAGGTCCTCAGTGATCAGTTGTAAGAGTTGCCAATTCGCTTGCACTCCAATTCACCCCCGCTTCGAATTTTTAGACATTCCCGCTTATCGGTGCTAGAGAAAATCAGTGTAGAGCTTATTTTCTAAATTTTGCGCAGATTTCATCAAACTTGCGTTAATGCTTAGCCCGTTTCGAACTAGGTTAAGCTTGCCAATTGCATGGGCAAAATCAAGACCTTCACTTCTTCCCATGTGACCTTCGATGCCCAACATGAACGACTTAAGCTCAGAAATTTCTCCCATAATCCTGTTTTGAGTAGCCCCATTTTCGCCTCTGGCATCTGCAAGATTCGCAAGGCAATTATCAAAATCCTGAACGTCAAAGTCACTGAGGGACCAAACCACGTTGTCATCGAGCAAGTCCTATTCGTAAGCATCGTACTCAATTTCATAATCGGCATCCCAACCGGTTCCGGAAGAGGTTTGTCCATATTCATTCACAATTAACTCCAAGGTATTGGAAGTGTTCCCCGATCTGCCAAATTCGATTTCATCAATGCGTTCTCCCGAGATGGCTGGAAGTGAAACATTAATTCGTCGTGTATTTGTTTGAGCGGGCGAATCATAGAGTTCGACCCAAGGATTTCCACCTGTATCTCTGATGCCATAGACCTTTTCGTGAATCACATCATTTCCATAAATCACCTTAAAGTGATCGGTAATGGTGTACGGATTTTGTCTCCAAGTGATTTTCCCGGATGGACCCAACAAATTAATTAAAGTTCTAGACTCCCCATCATTACCGCCAGCACTATTGGTTGCAGCAGTAGGAGGAAACTTCTTTTCGATTTTCATGCTACCCAAGAAACCAGCCCTGTTTAAGATAAGGAAGTCGTCCTTTCCGCTCGCGTTCGCTCTAAGGTTGTTTGAATTTTGAGACTTCTCCGTCAGGTTTTTGTCGTTAGCCTTTGAAAAAAGGCTCACTCCGTTAGATTTTGATCTTCTTATTTTCTTTAATTCGATTTGCAGTTCGCGAAATTCTTCATCGAAAACTGCCTTTGAGGAAGAATTGATCGTCTGGGATTCATGTTTTACCTTAAGTTCGGCAATGCGAATGATTATCTTTCCTGCCGTTTCCAAGGATCCGTCCTGAACTTGTAAAAAAGAAAGGGAATTTTGCAAATTTTGAATGCGTTGACTTTTCCGCTTCAGTTCCGCTTTAAGCTTCAGGTTGGTTTCAAAGGTTCCAACATCGTCACTTGGCCTGTTGATTTTCTTACCAGTTTGAAGTTGAGTGTTTTTTTGGTTAGCGACTTGGATGCCTTTGTTCAATTGTGTGTTAATTGAGGTGGTTAGGTTATCTACATTAAAACTTTGCATAATGAATAAATCGACAATGTGAGCGAAAAGTTTAATAATATGCTTTTCTCCTTAGATTGCCGTACGACGAAACGAATATGAGCAACCTTTGGTGCAGAGACTCGTTCGAAGAGAAATACATACACCCGATTACGTTGCGTAAAATTGGAGGTGACAAAGTGGGCTATGAGTCGATTTCGAGTGATTTTTCGATTGGACAAAATAGCCATCGGCGCTTAGCGACACCTCTTTTCCAGCAGATGTCACATATGCTTTTCCTGTAACAAGACTTTGAGAATATCTGTTATATGGAAGTTCCTTTTTTGATTATTTTAGCCTTAAACCTTGGTGCAGAAATATTTTCTTTGAGGAAGCCTTCTTCCAAACCTAAACATCCTGTCACCACCAACCGAGCTTCCCTCCGAGAAAGCCAAAAACCAGGGCGAGAACACCGATTGTGCCAAGAGAGTACAGTATGATAAGTGGCCCAAGCATGGGCCATTTTTCCCGCGCATCAAGATCTTCAACCGCGGGAGATATTTCCGCCGCTCTGCGGTGCAGGTACATTTGTTGGGCTCGTTCGCGATCACCATCAGCTTGTTCGATACATTGCTTCAGAAGAACCTCGTCCACCGTATCCGTAAGGAATTCTTTCTTGGCTTGGTCGAGGGCGGATGGATTCATGCTGGCAAAAAAATTATGGGGATTTCTATTGCTCTCTTATGGTTATTCTTTCGTAATTGCACGGCTCAAATGAATAGATCCGTTGAAATCGTAAATATTCTGCGCTCCGGAATGAATGCCCAGATGGAAAAGGACGGCTCCCCATCCGCTCGATACACTCGTATATTTAATTTCAACGAGAATAGGATCTCATTGAAAATGGACGTTCTTCTTGATCAAAAAGGTTTTGTTCCGATGGGAAGGATCGACGTAACGGAAATTCCCACGAACAATGGTAGAATCACCTGCAGTTGCGTACTAACGGAATTGAAAACCGGAAAGGCCCAAAGAGTGATTCTGCGCCTTAGGGACCCGAGTCAAAGGCAGGTCGAATGCGAAAAGGTATATGAATTTTTCAGAAGAGTCATCGGTTTTGGGCAGCAGGATAATGCGGAGACCTTCACGCCGAAAGCGGAAGCGAATGTAGGCGACTTTACCGATTGAACAACTGTTTGACCTTGATCTCAGTCAACGGGCCGAATTGTTGGAGTTTTTCAAGATCGATCTTTTGGGAATCTCCTACAATTGAAATAAGTATGTTTTGTGGTTTGATTTCCTCGGAATAGAATTCCCTGAGCGATGACATCTCTGCCCCCTCCAAAGAAAGAAAGCGGTTTTTTCTCGGGTCTTCCCTTAAGCCAAGCGCTCGGAAATCATAGGCATAACCGGGGCGCGCTCTGGATCCAATTGGATTGGTTCGATAGGTGCTGAGGATCGCGGTATGAGCGGATTCCCAACGGGTCTGATTGATGGGCATATCATCCAGCAAGTCGACGAATGCAGTCACCGCTTCTATGGTTTTGTCCGCCTGGCAACCAATGGACCCAACGAGAATGTTCTCTTCCCTTTTGCGAGAGGGAGCGAAAAAATGAGCCCAAGCGGAGTAGGCCAAGGCGCGAGCTTCGCGTAGTTCCTGAAAGACCAGCCCCGCCATCCCTCCTCCGAAGTATTCGTTGAAGACTTGGGCCATGTGAGCTTTGCTTTCATCGTAGGCACCGGCCGCGAACTCTAGTCGAACCTGGGCCTGCGCCATTTCCTTTTGCAAAAAGTACACTTGGTTTCCATCGGCCACATAAGAACGGTTTGGTTGATGAACTGGAGTCGGAAGGGTTGGCTTTTTGCCAAGAAAACCATCAAGGATGGTCGATTTGATCTCCTCCCTGCTTCGCGGGCCAAAATACAAAACTGTTCTTTCGACTGAAAGGGCCTGTCCAATCATTTCTTTCGCATCATTCACTGAAGTGGATTTGAGACGATCGTCGGATGGCCGCTTTAGGTACCGAGATTCCTTCCCATACCTGTGGAAATGGGCCAATGCGTTGCTCAGGGCATTGGGATTCTTTTGTTCGTCATCTCTTTCGGAAATGATAATCCTCTTGGTCTCTTCCCAAGTTTCATCCGATAGGTTGGGCTCGGTCAGCAACTTATGGGCAAGCTCGAGGGAAGTGATGAAATTCTCGTCCAATCCATTGATGGAAAAGGCGGACAAGTGTTCGCGAACGGCAAAATTAAAGTCCGTGGCAAGCTTGTACCATTCGATTTTCAATTCTTCGGATGAGATCGTACCGGCGCCTGAGCGATCCAGCATTCGCTTGAGATACGGCAGCATGGCTTCATGATCGTTGCCCATTTCCATCCTCACTTCCAAAGTAAACAGGTCGTTCAGTGGATTTGTTGCATGTATCAGAGTTACCCCATCAACGATTTTCTCTATGCTGAAATCCTTTCCCTCTTCAAGAAATCTGGGATTAAAGGCTTCGAAGCCAATCGATTCGACGGTTTTCATGAATTCTGATTCTTTGTCGGGATCAATTTCCAAAGGATCGATCTTCGGTTTCTCAATACTGGGAAGTTGGTGCTGGGCATCGATTCGGAAACCCACGACGTAGTCATCCCCATAATACTTGCTAGCGGTTCGAACGATTTCCTCCTTGGTGACCTTTTCCAATTCTTCGATGGACCGATCCATGGTTTCCCAATCGACGAAGGATAGAAAAGAGTCACGGAGAAGTTCAACTCGTTTGGCATTGCTTTCACGATCCTCCTTCTGTCTTTTTTTGAAATCGTTAATTACTGCGGGAAGGATCCAATCTTCGAATTCTCCTTTCTTCACCATCTCAATTTGGGCAAGCAGGAGTTCCTCCACTTCCCTCATGGATTGTCCATCCTTGGGAATGCCATAAAAGTAATGCGCCCCTTCGTCGTTGTAATTTTGAGGAAAGCACCCTGCCGCTCGGACTGCCTGTTTTTCCGTTAGGTTGAGATTGATGAGCCCTGCCACGGAGTTATCCAAGATCATGTCAATCAGCCGTAGCGCGGGGTAATCCTTGTGAAAGCGGGGAGCGGTTCGGAAGGCGAGAAGAACTTGCTCTTCGCCAAGGTACTGGACTTCTACGAACTCACGACCCTTGAGCGGTTTTTCCTCCCAGGTTGGTTCAGGTCGAAGAGTTTCCCGATTTTCCCAAACCGAGAAGTAGCGCTCGATGATTGAAAGGCAATCGTCCGGATCGATATCTCCGGAAATGCAGATCGCCATGTTTTCCGGAACATAGTGTTTGGCGTAAAAATCTTCGATGGCGAGAATCGAGGGATTCTTGAGATGCTCGATTGTTCCAAGGGTCACTTGTTGTCCGTAGGGATGAGTCTTGAAAAGCAGTTTGTTCACTTCTCGGTTTAGTAGGCGATCCTTGTTGTCGATGGACCGATTTTTTTCCTCATAAACGGTTTCCAATTCCGTGTGGAACAGACGAAAGACCGGATTCGCGAATCGTTCGGATTCGATCTTTGCCCAATGCTCTAGTCGGTTGGCTGGTAAATCAACTTTATAAACGGTTTCCTCATGCCAGGTGTGGGCGTTTATGCCTTTGCCGCCCATGTCGCTGTAAGCGCGATCCATTTCATTGGGGATCGCCAACTTTGCCGCTTCCTGAGAAATACGGTTGATCTCATCGTAAATTTCGTTGCGGCGGGTTTGGTTGCTTTCCTTGGAACGCTTTTCATAGAGTAGAGTGACCTGGTCAAGAAGTGGTTTTTCCTTGCCGAAATCCGTGGTGCCGAAGTTCCGAGTACCTTTGAACAGAAGATGTTCCAAGTAATGAGCGAGCCCGGTATTCGTCGCGGGATCGTGCTTGCTTCCCGCTCGAGTTACGATCTCCGCGTAAAAGCGAGGTTCCTCGGGGTTCGGGCTCAGCAAGATGGTGAGTCCGTTTTCGAGAGTTTTCCGAATCACGGGCATGGATTTGGCTTTGGTCGGTTCGACAGGGGTTTCATTTTCCTTTGGGGAAGGCATTTCGGGCGATGAACAAGAACTCATGAGCAGAATGAACAAGCCTTTCGCAAGAGTGGAATTTGTAGACTTTTGGCTAGGCATAGTTTCGAAGAGGGTTGTAAAGTGACTGAATTTGGTGATAATGACAGAGTTTGATTAGGCAAACAAACGAAAATGAAGTTTTATCAATACGAAAAGTGCGAAAGCTGTCGGAAAGCCAAGAAATGGTTGGATGAGCGAGGGGTGTCCTTTTCGAGTATCGCGATCCGAGAGAACCCTCCCTCCAAGAATGAACTAAAGGAGATGCTGGTCTCTCATGACGGTAACCTGAAAAAACTCTTCAACACTTCAAGCAAAGATTATCGGGAGCCTGAGATTAAGGAGCAAATGCCAAGTCTTTCGGAACAGGATGCCTTTGCCATGCTGACGGCCCGAGGGAATCTGGTCAAAAGGCCTTTTCTCATTGGAGACGGTGTGCGACTGCAAGGATTCAAACCAGATCAATGGGAGGAAGCCTTCAATGCCCTTTCCGAATGATTTTCCTCCACCTACGAAGATAAAGCTCTTATGAATTACGAAATTCCGGAAAAATGGGTCACTTCGGTCAATCGAGGCGAGGTCGATGAAATCATGGCTTGTTACCACGAGAAAGCTTCCTTGCTCGCCACCTTCGAGGCCAGACCGCTCAAGTCTTTTGAGGAAATCAGAAATTATTTCGTAGGCTTCACTTCAAAGGAAGGCTCTGGAGTCCGGATTGATCAACCTTCCTTATCTCACGATCCTCTTGGTGATGGTTTCTATTTGGCAACGGGCCTTTATGAATTTTATTACCTGAAAGAAGGCAACTTGGTTCGACATCCCGCTCGTTTTACCTTTACGATCAAGGGAGACCCAAACGAAAGGATCATTCACCATCACTCTTCTCTCATTCCTCCAAGTTAACGAAGGATTTATTTCAAAAGTTTCAATTCATTATGCTAAGTCCCCAAAAAACCCTCGACACCTACTACTTGGAAGCAAGGCGTGACCTTTTGGAAGTGGCCGCCATGCTCGACCGTTACGATGAGGCCGTCATGCGAGATGGCGCGAAGGCTCAGGATGAGTCCAAGAGGCATTCTCTTTTGGATGCGATGGCACTTCTTTCCCAGGCCGACCATCCGAAGGCAAACCGAGCCGAGCAACTGCTCGTGCATTTCGCAAAAATCTCCTAACTTACACCTTTCCGTCATGCAGATCATTCAACCTCATTATCATGCAATTGCTCGGACCGCTCAGGATTACGAGCGGATGGCCATGTCTGGTGTCGTGGCAGTTTGCGAGCCTGCGTTTTGGGCAGGGTTCGATCGTCGTCATCCCGAAACTTTCATCGACTACTTCGCTCAAATTTCCGAATTCGAACCTACGCGGGCCGCTGAATTTGGAATCCGGCATTTTTGCTGGGTTGCAGTGAACCCCAAGGAGGCGGAAAACAAAGAACTCACCAATGAAGTCTTACGGCAGATGCCGGAGTTCTTGGATAAGCCGACGTGTCTGGGTGTTGGAGAGACCGGTCTGCATAAATCCACGCCCAATGAAATTGAATCCTTGCAGGCACACGTCGAAATGGCGATGAAGCATGACCAGTTGGTTTTGATCCATACTCCGCATCTGTCGGACAAGGCCCATGGTACCAAAACGGTGCTCGAGGTTCTGGCTGGAATGGACGTGGATCCCGAGAAAATTTGGATTGATCACGTTGAGGAGCAAACCATCGAGTCCGTTTTGGATGCAGGGTACTGGGCGGGAATGACTCTTTATCCGGTGACCAAGTGCAGCCCTCGAAGAGCAGTGGATATTTTGGAAAAATATCCGCGGGAAAAGCTCTTGGTGAATTCTTCAGCGGATTGGGGTCCGAGCGATCCCTTCACTTTGCAAGAGTCCGTCGTCGAATTTCGTCGTAGAGGGCATACTCTGCAGGAGGCAATAGAGGTTTATCATAACAACCCATGCCGTTTCCTAGGTCAGAATCCAAAGTGGGACATCAAGCCGATTACGGTTTCCGAAGAATAAACCGATGCCCCTAAGCCTTTACGACACCATGACCCGTGATGTCCGGGAGGTTTTTCCCATGGATGAAAATTCGGTTCGTTTTTACGCTTGTGGGCCCACGGTTTACGGACCCGCGCACATCGGAAACTTTCGAACCTTTGTCATGCAAGACGTCTTTCGACGGGTTTTGGAAACTGCTGGACAAAAAACCTATCATGTCCGCAATCTCACTGACGTGGATGACAAGACAATCCGTCAATCCCAGGAAGACGGGGTGAAGCTTGAAGATTTTACAGACAAATGGACTTCCAGGTTTCGAAAGGATTGTGAACTACTAAATTTACTCAATCCCCACGCCGAGCCTTCGGCAGTCGGGCATATTCCCGAACAAATTCGCTTAATTGAAAAACTCATGGAAGGAGGGAAGGCCTACCGAGCAAACGATGGATCCGTTTATTTCAAAGTGGATGCCTTTCCCCAATACGGACGGCTTTCCCGATTGGCAGACCGAGAAATCACCACAACCGATAATGTCCGAGAGACAGCGGATGAATACGACCGTGATTCTGCGGCCGATTTTGCGCTTTGGAAGGCGAGGCGACCGGAAGATGGAGATAATTTCTGGGAATCTCCATGGGGAGAAGGCCGTCCTGGCTGGCATATCGAATGCAGTGCCATGAGCATGAAGTATCTCGGAGAGTCTTTCGACCTGCATTCTGGTGGCGTCGACTTGATTTTTCCCCATCACGAGAACGAGATAGCTCAAAGCGAAAGTGTTACCGGCAAGACATTTGCCCGTCATTGGTTTCACGTTGCTCATTTGATGGTAGAGAGCCAGAAAATGAGCAAGTCGCTGGGAAATCTCTACACCTTGGAGGATTTGGTTGGCAGGGGATATCAGGAGCAAGAGGTTCGATACGTCCTACTCTCCGGGAGTTACCGTCAACCGCTTAATTTCACTTTTGATTCGATGCAGGCCAGTCGCAAAGCATTATCAAAACTTACTGATTTTGCCAAAAAGTTCGAGATACAGCCAAACGTTGGTCCCTCTCTGGAAACCGAATTCGGGCCTTTTTATCCAGTTCAGGAGGCTCTTCTGTCAGATCTCAATACTCCCGAGGCATTAGGTCGGTGCTTTCGTCTGGTTCGTGAAATGGGCGAGGCTTGGGACCGGGGAGACTTTGATGGTAAGGTACAGGAACTGGAAATGCTTAGGAAGGGATTTCAAGCCACTTGCGACGCCTTGGGCCTGATCATCGAAGTAAAGGAGGAAGACGTTGAAGAGATCCCAGCGGAAATCCAAGAACTGGCTCAAAATCGATGGGAAGCAAAATTGAATAAGGATTGGACCTCAGCCGACCATATCAGGGAGGAACTTTTGCAAAAGGGTTGGGCGATAAAAGATGGCAAGGATGGATTCGAGCTTGCCAAATCCGAAAAATAAGGTCGAAAATCCAAGGATCGTTTCGTTGCGATTGAGGAAAAACCATGAAAAATATTCCCATCCCATCCATTCTTTTTTTCTTTTTGCTGCAGTTGTTTCCAATGCCCAATTTGAAAAGTGGAAATCTTCCTAAATGGGTCGATTTGTTCAATGGAAGAGATTTGAGTGGGTGGGTTGACGTCAATACTTCGCCCAAGACTTGGAGCGTCAAGGACGGACTTTTGGTTTGTACGGGCAAGCCGATAGGAGTGATGAGAAGCGAGAGGCAATACGAGAATTTTCTTCTTCACGTGGAATGGCGTCATATGGAGGCGGGCGGCAATTCCGGAATTTTCGCTTGGAGTGACGCCATCCCCTTCGGAAACCGTTTGCCCAAGGGGCTGGAAATTCAAATGCTCGAACTTGACTGGGTAAAGCTCAACACCAAGAAAGGGAAAGCCCCACCGCCCATCGCTTACGTGCACGGAGAACTTTTTGGCGCCGGAGGGCTCAAGGCAATTCCGGATAACCCTCGGGGCAGTCGAAGCAAATCCCTTGAGAATCGCTGTAAGGGTAGGGGAGAATGGAACGTGTATGACGTTGTATGCGTGGATGGAGTGGTTAAACTTTCAGTCAACGGAAAATTCGTGAACGGCATACGGAATTCTCAATATAAGAAAGGATACCTATGCTTGGAATCGGAAGGTTCCGAAATTCATTTTCGGAATTTGAGGATCATGGAGTTGCCGCCCGGCATTTTGTCCGAAGAGCAAATTGCACCTCTTATTAAGGCTCCTTAGCCTTCCGTAGGAGAGTATTTCCTTCATTCCCATAGGTAAATTTATGATCAATGTTCAAAAAAATATTTCATATTTGCCAAAAATTACTTTGATATTAGTTCTTTGTGTTTAGTAGTATCATCTTTTATTATAAATGACCGTATCTCATTCAGATCTCTTTCCCCATGTCTATATTTAGTAATAAAGCGCTGATTTGTTCGGTTGCCTTCATTTCCGTTTTGGAAGCCAAGGTGGACTTTGAAAATGACGTTTTGCCACTCTTTCAGGATTACTGCATGGATTGTCACGGTCCGGATAAGCAGAAATCCGGCTTCAGAACGGATCGACGAGTGCATTTGCTCAAAGGAGGGGATTCGGGTCTTTTGGCAATGGTTCCGGGAAAACCCGAGGAGAGTTATCTCATGGAAGTAATCCAAAGTGATGATCCTGAGATTAGTATGCCGCCCAAAGGGGACCGACTCTTCGATGATGAAATAGAAATTCTTCGTGATTGGATTGCCGAAGGCGCTGTTTGGCCTGGTCAAATGAACGAAAAAGTGAAAGAGGGTACGGACCATTGGGCATTCCAAGCGATCGTCCGACCCGAACTTCCTGGGAATTCCCAAAATCCGATCGATGCCTTTATCAACAAACGACTGGAAAAAGAAGGAATTCCGAAAAATCAAGAAGCCGAACCATTGGCGCTAATTCGCCGGGCATCTGTCGTTTTGACCGGATTACCGCCGCAATCATCTAGAGTTGCGGAATTTCTCTCCGATCATCAAAGGAATCCGAAACAAGCCTACGCTTCTTTAATTGATGAATTGCTTGCCTCGCCGCATTTTGGAGAACGATGGGCTCAGCATTGGTTGGATGTCATCCGATGGGCGGAAACCAACGGTTCCGAATCCAACCTCTACCGGAAACTCGCATGGGTTTATCGAGATTATGTAATCCGTGCCTTCAATCAGGATCTTCCCTATGATGAGTTTGTTCGTCAACAATTGGCTGGAGACGGAATGGGGGTGGGAGAAGCCCTTGGTTTTTTAGTGTCTGGTCCCCATGTGCCTGCGGCTACGGTTGGACAGGAACCATCTGCAATCCGACAGGCAAGAGCTGACCGGATGGATGAAATTATGCAAACGGTAGGCGCATCTATGCTTGGTGTGACCATGAGCTGCGCTCGGTGCCATAATCATAAGTTTGACCCTATTTCGATTCAGGACTACTACTCCATGACGGCGGTCTTTGAGGATATTGAGTTTGGAAGCCGGTTCCCCGAATTTTCTCAGGATCATCCCCGCAAGGTGATAGCCAATGAAATTTGGCGTGAAGTGTCAAAGCACCGTAACAAAATAAGAAGCAAAACCTCATCTTGGGAAGAGGATTGGGGAGGCTACAAGGAAGTTCACTGGAAACCGGTTGAAGCGGTTGGGTTAAGGCTAAATTTTTGGTCCGGTTACGTCGGTTTGGATGAGGTTGAGATTTTTGGTTTGCCATCGGAGGACTTCAACCTTGCCAGCGCTTCCAACGGCACAAAAGTATGGACTGATTCAGCATTTGCCCAACAAGGGGACAGGTTCCCGGTTGCCAGAGTCATTGATGGGAAATATGGAACGCAGCGATGGCAGGCGAGTTTTAACAAAGAGAAGAAGCAAAATCCTTGGGTTGAATTCAGCTTTGACAAACCGGTAACGGTAGGCCGTTTGCGAATGAGCAGTAATCGGGAGTATTATTACGAAACCGATTACCTCGAACAAAAGAACAAATTCAATTTCGATCAATTTCTAGTTAACGTGAAATTGACGGACGGGACTTGGACGGAAGTTGCATCGATCGAGAAAATAAGAAATTTAATGAATGGTGACAAATCCCTTGGAGATGCCGTCAGTGAAATAAATCACTCCGCATACAAACTATCCGAAAAAGGTCCTCGCCCCAGTTTTGTGGGTAGCTTCATCAAGCCCAAAGTAACTTACGTCTTGCATCGAGGCAGCCCTGAAAACCCCAGAGACGTAGTGCTTCCCGGAGCCCCTAAAATCCTCTCCGGGGCTTTGGGAGTCGATAATGATACCAGTGGTCGGGCCAGAAGGGCGGAATTTGCCGAGTGGCTGGTAGACGAAAAAAACCCCTTAACTGCTCGGGTCATGGCGAACCGATTGTGGCAACATGTGTTTGGGGCGGGTTTGGTTGTAACAGGCGGCGACTTTGGCAGAGCGGGCGCCCCCCCCAGTCATCCCGAATTGCTTGATTGGATTGCTGCTGAATTTTCTACCCCTTCCCGACCCGAAGGCACTCCTTGGTCAATGAAGGAATTGATACGGTTGTTGGTTTTATCGGATGCATTCAAAAGATCGAATCAACCCTCGGAAGTAGGCCTTGAAAAAGATGCGACCAGCTCTCTCCTTTGGCGCTTTCCTCCCAGACGGGTGGAGGCTGAGGTGATTCGTGACGGCATCCTGCTTGCTTCCGGAAAATTGAACCGTGAAATGGGTGGGCGCAGTTACAGAATTCACAACGTCAAAAAGACCTATGCCCAATGGCAAGTGATTGATAATTTTGGTCCCGAAACATGGCGAAGAATGATCTATCAGGAAAGGATGCGCCGGGTAGACGATCAGATATTTACCGCTTTTGATTTCCCGGATTGTGGGCAAGTTCGGGCCAAAAGACCGGTATCCACCACACCCCTCCAGGCCCTCAACCTCATGAACAGTAGTTTCGTGGTTGATCAAGCGAAGCATCTTGCAAAACGAGCCCAAAAAGAATCGGAGGGTAATCTGAAGGCTTCTGTGGTTCGCGCCTTTGAATTAGTCTTCTCTCGTAAGCCAGAGAATGAGGAATTGAAAGCCTCCTTGCTGATTGCTCGGGATCAGGGGCTTGAGATTGTGTGTCGGGCTTTGATCAATTCCAATGAATTTGCCTTCCTACCATAATGATTTCCGGCAATGAGTAATCACGAAGAAAAAATTTCATCCATCGGTCGATCCCTCTTAAATCGACGTGGGTTCATGAAGAGCGCTGGTTTTTCGACCGGTGCCTTGGGACTTGCCCAGTTGTTAAGCAAGGATGGATTGTTTGGCTCCAACGATCCGACCAGTTTCACCGGAAAATCTCCGATTCGTCCGCCGATTGATCCCAATAATCCATACACTCCACGCGATCCTCATTTTGAAACCGATGCAAAACAGGTGTTGGTAATTTTTTGTCCGGGGGCAGTCAGTCACGTTGATACCTTTGACTACAAACCTGACTTGACCAAGTATCACGGACAAAAGCCTCCAGGTATGCCAGCGGTCACCTTTGAGGGGCCATCAGGTAATATCGCGAAACCATTTTGGGAATTCAAACCTCGTGGAAAGTGTGGGAAAATGATTTCCGACCTACTTCCAAACTTAGGAGAACTTGCTGATGATTTCTGTTTCGTTCATTCATTGCACACCCAAACAAGTGCCCATCCGCAGGGTGAAAACTTTCTAAATACCGGATTCACCATGGAAGGATTTCCTTCCTTTGGCTCTTGGGCAACTTATGCCCTCGGTTCGGAGAATGAGGAACTTCCTGCTTTCGTCGCCATTAATGATCCCCGCGGTCCCGCACGATCCGGAAAAAATAATTTTGGAAACGGTTTTCTTCCGGCTGCTTTTCAAGGAACCGATTTCAATGCCAAAAACCCACCCGCCAATTTGTCCCGCCCTGCTTCCTACACCAGTGCGGATGACCGGTCTACGGTGAGCCTCCTGCAACGGCTGAACGGTATGCACCTTGAAAAGTTTCCCGGAGATGCGGATTTGGCTGCTCGAATCGCCAGTTATGAACTAGCTGGTAAAATGCAGACCTCCATTCCTGATGTGATGGATATTTCAAAAGAACCGGAATCCATCAAAAAAGAGTATGGACTGGATACCGGAACTGATCTTAAGAAGGAATACGCCAAGAATTGTATCCTTGCCCGACGGTTACTCGAAAAAGGTGTGAGGGTGGTACAACTGTTTAATGGGAGTGATCCCTCCGGAGGTAATGGAATCACCAACTGGGATTCGCACAGTAATATCGACAAAACCCATGCCATGCAGGCTGAAATCATGGATCAGCCAACAGCCGCCCTGATCAGTGACATGAAACGCCGGGGCCTTCTGAAAAACACTTTGGTAGTCTGGTGCACCGAATTTGGCAGAATGCCCTTTTTACAGGGTAATGGAACGGGACGGGATCATAATCCCGATGCGTTCACCTGTTTCTTTGCAGGCGCTGGAGTCAAGAAGGGATACAGTTACGGCCAGAGTGATAACTTTGGTTTTAAGAGTGTGCAAGGAAAGTCGAGCGTCTATGATTTCAATGCCACCATTCTTCATCTGATGGGGCTGGACCATGAGCGCCTTTCTTATTATCACAACGGATTGGAAAGACGACTGACCAATGTCCATGGACATGTGATTCACAAAATTCTTGCCTAAGCAATTATCCGCATGTGGTTTGGTTGGATAACCTTCGGCCCATCCAATTACAGTCATCACCCTCATGCGCTTTAGATTTTACCCTCTTTTCCTTTGGGTTCTTTTTGTACCCAAATTATTCTCTTCCGTTCCATTCGCGGAAAAACCGCCCGCAAATGAATCGATTCAAAAACTTTTTGCCAAAAAAGTAAATCTCGAGCCCGAGGTTCAGGGAAAGCCACTGCCCACCAATGACTGGTGGACCACATTATTGGCCAACGAGGATTTCCCCGGTCGTCTCTATGCTTATCCTTTCACCGTAAGCGCTGATGCGCAAGGGATTCAAATTTGGTATCCCTTGGAATGGAATGAGAACGGTACGGAAATGGATCACGGCGACCCTTTGCTGATTGAACCCATTGACCCCACTCCCGATTCCGATTTACCGGAACAAACTCTTTTTGATTTTGAAAAGGACTGGCGAACCTTAGGTTGGGAATTGGAGGGTACCGCATTCGGGGATGTGCCCATGAGCCATTCGCAACACGGCAGCAAGGGTATTGTCGGGAAGCGGTATGCAGCCAGTTTTTATGGATATGATGGTGGGCTCGGTACGGTGACTTCTCCTGAATTTGTATTGGGCAAAGACTATCTTCATTTCAAAGTTGCAGGTGGAAGTGAAAAGGAAATTCTTGGGGTTCATTTACTCGTCGAAGGCACGTCGGTTTACCAAGAGGTGGGAAAGAGAAGTAATGATCTTGAATGGCGAACTTGGGACCTAAGGGAATATCGGGGAAAAAAAGCCAAGATTCAACTGGTGGATAAATCGAAAGGTGGGTGGGGCTTTATCTCAGCGGATCATTTTGTTCTGTCAGAGCTCCCGACCACCCCAAAGTCCGGCCCTTTTTCTCATGCCTCCACCCTAAACTGGGGAGACTGGCATGTTGCCATGAGACTACACCTGAACGAAAGCAAAAAAGCGGACGTTACTTTTGGTAGGGGAATGCCTTATGTTTGGATTGAACCAAGAGGGCTCCAACTGAAGATACCCGGGGAGTTACAGGCCAACGGTATCTTAGTTCATGATGAAAGAGTTTTTGGCATTTTCGCGCCCGGCGGTTCCTTCAAGCCGATGGATGGATACACCCAATTCACAGGCCCCGTGCTTTCCATTGCTGCCCTGAACGAGGATTTGAGTCGGGTAGAACTGTTTTCCGCGCATGCTGGCGCGATTCTCCGCGATACTCAATTTGACTGGGAATATGAAAAAGAGAAAGGCAGTGTCCGCACCACTTGGAAAGTCAAAACGGCTGACGGGGGAGATACTTTGCATGGATGGATTCCCCATCATTACCGAACGACCCAACACAACCTGGACCTGACGGGGATGAAATACAAAACCAGACGTGGTGAAATGTTAGTGGCAAAAGGGAAGACTTTCCAAATTTCCTGGCCTTTTACCGGGATCATTCCTCTGTTTCCTCTCCCAAAGGACGACGCCTTTCGTAAAGAAGTGCTGGCAGAATTTATCAATCGTTGGGGGAATGATCTGCTTCAAAAATCTGAAGCAAGCCGTCAAGGAGGAGACACCTACTGGGGAGGTAAGTCCATGTTGAAGACCTGTCAGGCGTTCAATATGGCTTGGCAGTTACAACTCCCGATCGCCAAGGATTTATACAAGGAAGCCAAGCGGGTTGTGGAGGACTGGCTCACCTATGATCCCGGAGAAAAAGCTTTTTATTATGCCCGGTATCCATTGCCCTGGTCAGGACTGGTCGGTTTTAATTCATCATACGGATCCGAACAATTTACCGATAATCATTTTCATTACGGTTATCTGGCGATGAGTGCGGGTTTGATCGGAATGCATGATCCGGTGTGGTTGAAAAAATACCGACCGGCTTTAACTGAAGTGGTTAAACAATATGCAGAGTGGGAAAGAGATTCTTTGCGATATCCCCGCTTGCGTACTTTTGAGTGTTGGGGTGGGCATAGTTATGCGGGTGGAATGTCCAGCGGATATGATGGTAACAATCAGGAATCCTCTTCCGAGGCGGTCGGATCATGGGCTGGGATGTTTTTTCTTGGCGCCGCTCTCGGAGATGATGAAATGCTTGACACTGGAGCGATGGGGTATGCCATCGAAACGGAAGCGGTGCACGAATATTGGAATAACGCCTATGGATGGAAAGAACCCGGTCAGTCCAATTGGTCACCCAACTATGAACCTACGATTTGTTCGGTTATGCGGGATCGGGATATGGGTGCATGGACTTGGTTTAGTGGAGAACCGATTCACATTTACGGCATCCAATGGCTCCCCGCATGGACCCACATGAATTATTTCGGCGCCCATGCCGAGCACTCGGTCTTTCAGCTTAATCAGATGATGGAGAGACAGGGGAAAGGAAAGGGAGGAATCACTTGGGAGACGATCGATGGGGATTGGGGGCAGGTTACTGCCGCTTATGCCGCCTTTTGCCAACCGGATGAAATTTGCGAAGTTTTGGACGAAGCGGTGGCCAAGAATTGGAAGATCGCAAGTCCGAAGCACGCGGGGATTCCATATTACCTTGCTCATGCCAGCCGTGCCTACGGCTTGATTGACAAGGAAGCCTACACGGACCTACCCACTTCCGTGGTTTTCAAGAAGCCGGACGGCACTCGAAACGCTTTGGTTTACAACCTTTCCGAGGAAGCTCGTCCCGTTCGAATTTTTATCAAGGGCAAGGAAGTTTTGAAAGGGAACTTGCCTGGAAAGGCACTGATGGCAGTGCCCCTCAAGTAGGAAAATCCATTTTCGGCAGGGCAAGGCTTCCATGGAGGACTATGCCAGCGGTTTGCTGAGAGACCGTTCCGAGAGTCAGGACTTCGATTTCGCATTTCCTCCTCGGGTCTCGTTCTAAAATTACAATCTTATGAGGAACTCATATAATTGTTTGATCAAGGGCATGCTTATTCTAAAAATTTATTCTTTTGATGGTATTGGTATTGCAAGATGATCGAGCTTGCTTAAAAGAGGTACGCCTCTGCAATTTTCTCCTATGGAATCATCCGTATCCATACCGAGAAAATTCCATATTCATCAATTCCAAAAAAAGTTTTTATCCTCCAAAAAAACCGCTGATAAAAAACAAGAACATCATGTGAAACCTTGAAGTGACGTATAAGTTTACTTCCCTAACTAAATTCATTCAAATTAAAGTATAGCCAACCTAAACTCCAAATTAAACGGACTTCTTGGATGGCATACTTGAAGAACAAAGGATATTCGCGAACTCATTCATTTCTGACTTGATCAAAAAAGGGCCCGCATTCCCATGAACGGGGATGGCATGACAAGAAAACCGTAATAGCGAGTGAGATATTTTCCAATCGATCCTCTTCATCCCCGAAGAAAGTTATTCCAATGAACGCCAAAACAAATTCGAAAGTCGCTTATGACCTAGTCATTGATGCGATCCAACAAAACCTTCCATGCCTTCCGCAAATTCTTGAAGAGTTAATCAAGAGGCTATCGGACGTCGAATCGAGCATTGAGAGTATTGAGGAGCTGGTCAGAATAGACCAAGCCATATCCACGAGAATACTTAAGGTGTCCAACAAGGTGGAGTTCGTCGAACCCGACGAACCGCGCATCACTTCGATCCATGACGCCTTGCACAAAATCGGTTTGGAAAATGCCAAACGCATTTCCCTGAACGTTTCGGTACACAACCTGATGGAGAACATTGATTTTCCTCGCTGCTTCAAGTTCGTATCCTTGTGGCAGCACAGTTTGGGCGTGGCCGTGGCATCGTCCGTTCTAAGTGATTTCACCGGGTATGAAAACCCGGACCAAGCGTATACTTGCGGTCTTGTTCATGACATAGGAAAACTGATCAAGATCCAATACGATGCGGAGGGATTTTGTAAGGAGATCAAATCCGCAATTGAAGGAAAGTCGAACCTGAACGACAACGAGGATTTGCATGGCTTTTTGAATCATGCCACTTTGGGTTCATTGATGATGGCCGCATGGGAAATGCCCTACGAACTGGCAACCGTCATACGCTGGCATCATATCGAGGACTGGTCGAAAAGGGAACAGGTTGAATCGAAAGCCATGCACCATTTGATCGATATTGTATGCTTGGCCAACCTTTTGGCGAATAAGCTCGAGATTGGGCACAGCGGTCATAACGCCTTAAAAACCCCTTGCCCCGAACTTCTCGAACGATTCGGCATTGATGAAGATAAACTTTTGGAGATCGAAAGGAAAATTCTTGAGAGTTACGAAGAGAATTCCGCTTTCCTCTCCACCCTGTAAAACATTCCGCAACCAAGTCCTTTTGGACTTGTATTGCAGGAAGAGTGGTTTTCTATGGGTAGAGCCCTAACATGTACCCTCATTTCATCTCCATTTATCTTTGCTGCTCGGTCACTTTTTTCTCAGCCCTTTCAGCGAAGCCAAACGTGCTGTTTATTGCGATTGATGATTTGAGACCTGAGCTTGGTTGCTATGGTTCGTCCATCGCCCGGTCTCCGCATTTGGATGCACTGGCCAAGGAGGGTATGCGTTTTGATCGGGCCTATTGTCAGCAAGCCATTTGCAGTCCGTCCAGGGCAAGCCTGATGACGGGTGCCCGCCCCGATCAAATTGGGGTGATTGAAAACACCGCTTATTTTCGGGAGCTGAACCCGGAAGTCGTGACTTTGCCCCAGCACTTCATTGCAAATGGATACGAGGCGGTCTACTGCGGCAAAATTTATCATGGGAGAATGACGGACGAACGTCATTCCTGGAGTCGCAAAGCCGCGTATGATCGATGCGGAATTGAGCGAACTCATCTTCCGGGCGGATACGCTCTGTTGGAAAATCAAAAGCTTTGGGCGAGTAACAAGAAGAAGATGCTTGCCCGGTATGGCTCACAAGGTTCGGGAGGACTAATTCATGGTCCGGCCTATGAGTCCGCAGAGGTGCCCGATCATGCCTATTCGGACGGTTACAGCGCGCAACTGGCCATCGCAACCCTTAGGGATCATCTCGAGAAGAAACCCAATCAACCTCTTTTCCTTGCGCTCGGTTTTAAGAAGCCACATCTCGATTTCGTTGCGCCGAAAAAATATTGGGATCTTTATGATCGCGAGAAAATCAAATTGGCGGATCAATCGGACGGTCCCATTGCTGGGGCGGCCACCGGATTGCATGCCTCCTTCGAGTTGCGCACCAGACACGGCATTCCCAAAAAAGGTCCGATCGGATCGGAATTGGGCAAAACTCTCCTGCATGGCTATTATGCCTGCGTCAGCTACGTAGATGCGCAGATTGGATTGATGCTCGATGCTTTGGAGGAGGCGGGTATTCGAAATGAGACGGTGATTGTGGTCTGGGGTGATCACGGTTGGCATCTGGGAGATATGGGGATTTGGGGAAAGGCGACCAATTACGAGATAGCCACCCGAGTGCCATTGATCGTTTGGACCCCAAACATGAAAGCAAGGGGGAAGAACTCCGAGGCATTGGTGGAACTCGTGGACATCTATCCCACCTTGTGCGAACTTACGAATCTGCCTGTTCCGGAAGGCCTCGCGGGAAAGAGCTTCGCATCCGTTCTGGATGATCACAAGGAAGAGGGGAAGGAGTATGCGGTCAGTCAGTTCCCCAACCCCGCTCTCCGGGAATGGGCGGCCAACCCTCTTTCTCCGGGGATGAGACAAACTTTCTTTGGTCCCTTGATTGAAGGAGTGGAAGACAGAATTAAGAGACAACAGGGAAAGCTTTGGGATCGGGAATTGTTTGAAAACCATTTGATGGGGTACACTCTGAGAACGAAACGGTATCGTTTGGTGGCTTGGCTGGATTATCGGAACGTCGATGAAGAACCTCTATTCCTGGAACTCTACGATCACACCAAGGATTCTCTTGAGACACGAAACGTCGCAACGCAATTCCCAGAGATCACTCGGTCCTTATTGAACCGGTTGCGGAAAACTGGAATCGGAAAAAAAGTGAGACCCTAAAGTGAAGCCTTTCCTTTCATATGTCGGCTTGCTCGCTTCAATTCTGACGATCTCGTCTTATGCGGCGAAGCGTCCGAACCTGATAGTAATTCTTGCGGACGACATGGGGTATTCCGATCTCGGATGTTATGGAGGTGAGATCAAGACGCCCAACTTGGATCGCTTGGCAGAGAACGGCATTCGCTACACGCAAGCGTACAACACCTCGAAGTGCTGGACCACCAGAATCAGTCTGCTCACTGGGCTTTATCACCATCGAAGCGATCGGGATTTCAGTAATACTTCCTTACTTGGGGAAATCCTTAAACCCGCTGGCTACCGCACCTTGTGGGCTGGCAAACACCATGCAAACTTCAACCCGCATGATCGTGGATTCGATCATTTTTCAGGATTTCTTGGTGGAGCGATCAATTTTTGGAATCCAGGTGACCGGGCAAGACCGGGGGAGGATGCCCCCGCTTGGGGAGCGGTTTACACCTGGGCATTTGATGAGAAACTGCTCAAGCCGTTCCTTCCACCCAAGGGATTTTTTGCCACGGACGCATTTACGGATTGGAGCATCACCTGGTTGGAGCAAAAGGAAGAGTCTGCGGATCCCTTTTTTCTCTTTTTGTCCTATAATGCTCCCCATTGGCCGTTGCATGCCCACCCGGAGGACATAGCAAAGTATGAGGGGACTTATGACGCTGGCTACGAAACCATACGCAAGGCCAGATATCAAAGGCAATTGGAAATGGGTTTGTTTGATCGGGAGACCGTTCCCTTGAGTGATCCGGAACACGAATCATGGAGTTCATTGTCAAAGCGTGAAAAGGAAGAGGAAGCCTTGCGGATGGAGATTCATGCCGCGATGGTGGACCGCATGGATCAGAATATCGGTCGCTTGGTTGAAAGATTGGAGGAACTTGGAAAGTTGGACCAAACCCTGATTTTCTTTTTAGTCGATAACGGCGCCAGTCATGAGAGACCGAAAAGAGGAACAAAGAATCCGGATTCGGAGTGGGGCAGCGTTGGCTCGTTCGAAGCGATTGGCCAATCTTGGGCCAATGCCATCAACAGTCCCCTTCGAAAATGGAAGGTGCAAGGACTTGAGGGGGGCATTTGTACCCCCATGATCGCCCATTGGCCTGAGGGTCTCAGAGTACCTAAAGGTTCGATTTGCCGCGAACCCTGTCACCTGATCGACTTCGTCCCCACCTTTATGGAACTTGCCGGTCAGGAGGCTAGCTATCCGCGGAATCTTTCACCCTTGGACGGAATTAGCCTGACCCCTACCTTTGTTGGACAAAAACTTCTGCGGCAAAAACCTCTCTTTTTCCAATACGGGGGCTGGCAAGCCATCCGGAAAGGTTCATGGAAACTTGTGCGACAAAAGACCGGTCCTTGGCAACTCTATGACTTGAGTAAGGACCGTACGGAAACCCAAAATCTCGCCTCCACGTTTCCGGAGCGAACCCAAAGGATGCAAGAACAGTGGGAGACTTGGGCAACGGGGATGGAGATTCCATTTGAGGACTTCAAAACAATAAGGAAAAAGAAGCGGGAGTAGTGATTTTTCTTGAAAGGGAAACCCTTTGCCACTTTGGGTCGAAGGATAAAAAAAGGTCGTTCAGACGAATGAAATGAAAATGCCAACCAAGAGTTATGCCTAGATCGAAAATAGCCTTTCTCGCGTTTATTTACCTACTTGTTTCCGGTGCAATCAGTTCCTTTGGCCAGGCAGTCAATCCAACCCTTGCGAATCTTCGCTACAGTGGTGAATACGAACGGAGTGTTCTGGACTTGTGGTTGGCGGATTCGGAAAAGCCAACGCCCCTGGTGATTTATTTTCATGGAGGGGGCTTTAAGACGGGAGACAAGAAGTTTTTCCAGCGTTCACCGATGTTACGAAAGTATTTTCGGCAAGGGGTTTCCTTTGCCAGTGTGAACTATCCTTTCCTCAAACAGGTCGGAGGCAAACACTTGAAAATCTTGGATCATTGCCCGGAGGCGATTCGTTTTCTGAAGAAAAATCACCAAAAGCATAACATCGATCCCGATAGGATCTCCGTAATGGGAAGTTCCGCAGGAGCGCTGATCACTTGCCACGTTGGCCACGCCTACGACTTGGGTGTACGTTCAATCTTCCCCATACAGCAACCCATGGGTACGCCCTTGGTCACCATCCCTCGGTTGAGAAAGGATGGCCCCCCCATTTTTGTGTTCAATCGATCCGGACCAAAGGATCGCGTGCATCATCCCGACAATGCGATTTTCGTAAAGAGGAAATGCGATGCCCTGGGTGTCGAATGCATCGCCTATGGAGTGAAAGGTTCGGGTTTGCCCCTTTTGCCCGAAGGGGATGAGGTCAATGATCTAGCGATGAAATTCTTTCGGAAGTCATGGGAGGTAATGAAAGAAAAATAATGATCAATCGACGTACCTTCATTAACCGCGGGGCAACCTGTGCGACTGCTTTGGCTGCGGTGACTGCTTCGAACGCAAAGCAGAGCCTGTATCCGGCATCCTCTGCGGAAGCTTACAACCACCTTGTTCCTAAGTTCAAAAAGGGATCACGCTGTCTCTTTCTGGGGGACTCGATCACGGATATGAAATGGGGAAGAAACCAAGCAGATCGCAACCACTACTTGGGACATAGTTACGTATTCTTGATTGCCGCTCGTCTGGGCGTAGACGTCCCCGAATCGAAAATCGAGTTTTTTAACCGGGGTGTAAGCGGGAATAAAGTGAGTGACTTGAGAAAACGCTGGCAAAAGGATGCAGTTGCAATGAGACCAGACTGGTTGAGTATTTTAGTCGGTGTCAACGATATCAGTCGAGGTGAACGAAGCTCCTTAAACTTCGATAAATGGGAAGAGGACTATCGCTTTATTCTCGATCGTAGTTGTAAGGCAAATCCGAAGTTGCGTATTGTGTTGATGGATCCATTCATTTTGCGAATGACTAGATTATCGCCAGAGGATGTGTGGAAAAGTTGGCGTGGGGAAATTGATAAGCTTGGAGAAATTGTCAGGCGTTTGGCCGATGAATTTGGAGGCATCCACGTAGAGACTCAAAAGATCTTTGATCAAGCGGCCGAGGAAGTTTCTCCCGAGCATTGGATTTGGGACGGTGTTCACCCTTTGCCACAAGGGCATGAGTTGATCGCAAGGAATTGGTTGCAAGCCGTGAGCCAAGCTACCAATAAGTAAGCATGAACCAACCAATTACCATTCAACCCATCGGCGGGCGCGTTTCCCAATGGGGAGAGGGCCCGATTTTTTTTGAAGATCATTTGCTTTATGTAGATATTGAAGGCCATACCTTGATCCGGCTTAACCCTGAAACGGGAAGCGAGGAGACTTGGGAGATGGGAGAGCGCATTGGGACAGTTGTTCCCGTAAAAACAGGAGGGTTTCTTTGTGCCGGAGATTCCGGGATTTATACGTTTGATCCAAATACGGGAGAAAGGAAAAAGCTTGCTGACCCGGAAGCGGAAAAACGCCCTGACAATCGATTCAATGACGGTAAATGCGACCCAAGCGGACGCTTTTGGGCTGGCACCATAAGCACTGTTAAAAAAACCGGAGACGCCAATCTTTACATGCTCGACGGTCAAGGCAAGCTATCGCTGAAAGTCTCTTCCGTCACCAATTCCAATGGCATTTGTTGGCATAGTGACGCGTCGGTGATGTATTACGTCGATACTCCAACCAAGAAGATCATGGCGTACCCCTTTGATAATCAAACCGGGGAAATCGGAGAGCCTTCTTTGGTCATGGATACCGAAGATGCTGGTATCGCCGGATCGCCGGACGGTATGACCATTGATGCTGAAGACAGGCTTTGGGTGGCGATGTGCCATGGAGGATTGGTCGTATGCATCGATCCGGTTGCCGGGCAGGTGTATCGAAAGATTGAATTTCCCTGTGTGGAAACGACTGCTTGCGCATTTGGCGGTCCCGAGCTCAACCGATTGTTCGTGACCACCGGTTTGCACAAGATCCTGCAGGAACCGGATGCGGGGAGGATTTTCGTGGTGGACGGCTTGCACGCCTCCGGAACCCCATCCTTCTCGTACGGGCGCTGAAAGAGTTTCCCATACGCTTAAAACCAAATACCATGATTGTAAAACCGTTGTTTCTTCTTTTCCTGCTAACGCCGATCTTCCTCGTTCAGGGTGTCCAATTCAGCAGTGACTTTGATAACACCCACGATCGTATCTGGTTGGGCGAGGACTACTGGGCAAACCCCATGGAGGATTGGGCGGTCCGGGACGGCAAGATGGTTTGCCTTCGAAACGGACCGAACCGAAACGTGCACTTGCTTACCTTTGGCTTGGTAACGGACGATCCCAAGGCATCTTTCCAATCCTCGGTCATCTTGGGTATTGAAGAGAGGTCAAACCGAGGCTCAGCTGGTTTTTTGCTTGGAGTTCTTGATTCGGAAACCTCCGACCCTCGGGCGAGCCTGATTATGGGAAAGGGTTTGGCGGTTGGAATCAAGACAAGCGGAACATTGTTCATCGGAAGCTTGGACTCCAAGGAATCCATTCCTTTTTCCGGCGACATTCTCCTTCGCATCGAAGCCAAGCCTTCAGGCAAAAAAGGATTTCATAGTCTCACCTTAACCGCTTCCAAGATTGGAACCAAGATTTCCGGAAGCATGAACCAAGAGGTAAGAAGTGAGTCTCTCATGGGGAATCTTGCCGTCGGTTGCAATATGGATGGTCAATCGAAGGAGCAGGGAGGCAAGCTTGCTCGATTTTGGTTTTCAAACTGGAAAGCCCAAGGCGGAATGATTCGTTCGCGCCCCGATTTGGCCTTCGGGCCCATCCTTTATGCGATGCATACCCTGAGCAGAGGTGCGCTGAACCTGACTGCCCAAATGCCTCCCCTGGGAGAAAAGGAAGCCAAGACCATTCGTTTGGAGACCAAGAACCTTTCGGGTAAATGGATTGGAAAAGGGCTTGCCCGGATGGATCCCTTGTCAAGGACGGCGACTTTTCGGATCAAGGGTTGGGAAGATTCTCGGGACGTTGCCTATCGGGTCGCATTTGAGGACAGGAAAAAGGACGGTTCAATCATTGATAGGTATTTTGAAGGTGTGATTCGGAAAGATCCAGTTGATAAGAATGAAGTTGTAGTGGCTGGTTTTACCGGGAATAAGGACACCGCCTTCCCGAACACCAAGTTGGTCGAGAACGTGAGGATCATGAATCCGGATTTGCTTTTCTTTTCCGGTGATCAGATCTACGAGAGCGTCGGAGGATACGGCATTCATCGGACCCCCGTAGAACTGGCCACGCTTAATTATTTGCGAAAGATTTATCTATGGGGCTGGGCATTTCGTGATCTGATGAGAGATTGCCCGACCATTGCCTTACCGGACGATCATGACGTCTATCAAGGAAACATTTGGGGAGAGTCAGGTCGTGACTGCGGAGGGATCAAGGGCCATTCCCAGGGAGGTTTTGCCATGCATGAGGATTTTGTCAATGCGGTCCAGCGAACGCAAACCTCGCATCATCCCGAGCCTTTTGACCCGACTCCGGTAAAGCGGGGAATCGGCGTTTATTACGGAGATATGGTTTATGGCCGAATTGGCTTTGCGATCTTGGAGGATCGAAAGTTCAAATCCGGACCGGAAGGGAAGGTCAGTGACTGGCCGGGGCGTCCCGATCACGTCAAGGATCCCAACTTTGATCCGGCTTCGGTGGATAAGGAGGGCTTGGTGCTTTTGGGTCAAAGACAACTGAAATTCTTGCGTCATTTTGCCGGGGACTGGAAGGGGACCGACTTAAAAGTGGCTTTGTCTCAGACGATCTTTTGCAACCTGGCCAATTACCATGGAGGAAACCAACAATACTTGGTTGCGGATTTGGACAGCAACGGATGGCCTCAGGCGGGAAGGAACCGAGCCTTGGCCGAGTTAAGGCGTGGGTTCGTGTTTCATTATGCGGGGGACCAGCATTTGTCTTCCATCGTTCATCATGGTATCGAAGATTGGGGAGATGCTGGATTTTCCTTTTGTGTGCCCAGCATAGCCGCGGGGTACCCGAGATCCTGGTTGCCCGACCGGGAAGGCCTGCCGGTTCGGAATAGGCCGGTTCCGGGTCTTCCCAACACGGGGGATTACACCGATGGCCTGGCCAACAAACTCTCGGTCTTTGCGATTGGCAATCCAGCCAAAAAAAACCGCAAAGGTAGATTGAACACTCTCCACGACAAGGCTTCGGGTTTTGGAATTGCGCGATTCAATGCGAAGACGGGCGCAATCACCATGGAATGTTGGCGTTTGCTTTTCGATGCGGAAAACCCCAAGCCTGAGGATCAGTTCCCCGGTTGGCCGAAGACGATTCTTCACACTGATAATTATGGCCGTAAGCCGGTGGCCCACTTATCGGAAATCAAGGTCAAGGGGATGCGGGATCCCGTTTTCGAACTGAGGGAAAGTTCCACGGGCGAACTGGTTTATGCCCTACGAATTCGTGGGCAATCCTATCGCCCACCGGTCTTCGATGCCGATCGAACCTATCAACTGCGTGTGGGTGATCCGGATTCGGATCTATGGAAAACCCTTAAGGCGCAGAAGCCCGTATTGGAAGGAAAGTCATCGCCGTTGAACCTGAACTTTTGAGGATAGGCACCAAGACACCGCATTCTTGAGCAACTGATTGAAAGCCGGTTTTTTAAAATCCTCAAGATGACCGAGAGAAGTGTAAAAAACCTTCCCTCCAAAGGAAGTGAGGCGAGTCCATGCAACCGGCTCTTTCCGAAAGCCTTTTACCCGCCCCTCCAAAAGGGCTTTGGATGCAGAGGGTAGGGGAGAGTTGCGATAGAGGGTAGCCGGGGTATCAAAGGGAAGATCGACTTTCTCAAGAATCGGATGATTCGAAGATTCGGATGTCTTCTCAATGTTGCAGATCAAGCCTTTGCCGAGGTGACCCTGATAATTCCCACCAATGACCTCGGTATCCCATTTCGGCCATTCGGCATGTCCCTCAGTCGCTTGTTCCTTGCGAAGTTCGAAGGCATGGGAGGACGTGCGAATACCCAAAACGGGTTTGCCGGATTCGACGAACGCTCGGATCATTTGCATGGTCTTTTCCGGAAACGCTCTTCTGCGGACGCTGATAACGAGCAAGTCGGCCTTGGGAATGAAGAAAGCGTTGGATAACAAGTGACGTTGCGCGCCTTCCTTGGGCGCGCTGCAAAAAAAGGAATCATACTTTTCGCTCAAGTGATCCTTTGCGAATTTCGGTAAAGTGGATTCAGTCAGATATTCTCTCTCGGCAAGGAGAAAAACCACTTTGGGCTTTTCCATCGAAAAGACGTGGAAGGAGCTAGCCCAGATCATAAGTAAGAATGGAATCTTTGAAAGCATTCCTTATCAAAGCCTCCGAAGGTCTCTCAGGTCGAGAAGGAAAATCGTCCTAGGCGCATTTCATGTTTGCATGAAGGGTGCCTGTAACATCATATATCAAACGCATACCAAATATAAAATTTGCTGACTTTCGCACCACTTCTCCAAAAAATAAGCCCAAACACAATTTCAATTAACGCATGAGTTTTTCTTTAAAGGGAAAAGTCGCATTGGTGACGGGTAGCAGTCGGGGGTTGGGCAAAGGCATCGCCAGGACCTTGGGCTTGGCGGGTGCGAAGATCGCCTTGAATTACTTAAATGACAAAAGAAAGGCGGAGGAAACTTTGGAGGAGCTTAAGGAGAATCGGATACGTGCCACCTTGATTCGAGCGGATGCATCGGATCCCGAACAGGTGGAGGCGATGGTCGGGGCGGTCGAGGAACAATTCGGTTCTTTGGACGTCTTGGTTCCCAACGCCACTCCCGCCCAACCCCAAAAGTCCATTGAGCAATACGATGCCGACTTTTATCGTTCTATGTATGAATTCTTCGTGATGAGCCCGTTTCATTTGGCCCAAGCCGTTTTGCCTGGTATGAAAAGACGGGGACACGGTAGAATCATCAACGTCACAAGCGAAGTCTTTCATTGCTCCGTCCCTCAGTTCAGCGCCTACGTCGCTGCCAAGGGTGGGCAAATCGGTTGGAGTCGGAGCATGGCCAACGAATTGGCTCCTTTTGGCATCACCGTCAATACGGTCGCTCCGGGTTGGATTCCCACGGAAAGGCATCAGGATGACCCTCAGTCGGCCAAGGACGAATATCTGTCAACCATACCGGTTGGGCGTTGGGGAACGCCCGAAGACGTTGGAAACGCAGTCGCTTATTTTGCTTCGGACGAGGCATCCTTCATCAACGGGCAAACTTTGTGCGTGAACGGTGGGCGTACTCCGTGGTAAAAGAATTTCACTTAAATCCCATCACCTCAAAAAATAATGAAGAATAAAACTCAAACCCTTGTTTCCTTATTGATGCTTTCCTGTCTTTGGTTCGGCGGATGCGGCGGCGGAGCGAGCGAAGGCGGTTCCGAAGGGTCCGACTCCTCCTCTTTTGCCTACGTGACCAACGGAGTGGACCCCTTTTGGGATCTGTGCGCCGCAGGCGTTCGGATCGCCGAAAAGGAATATGGCGTCAGTTGCGAAGTTCTAATGCCCCCCAAGGGCGTGGTGGACCAGAAGCGGATGATGGAAACTCTGTTGGCCAAGGGGATTGACGGCATCGCAGTGAGTCCGGTCGATGCGGAAAACCAGACTCCTTTCCTCAACGAGGTTTCGGAAAGCACCATTCTCATCACCAATGACTCGGATGCTCCCCAAAGCAAGAGACTGGTCTTTATAGGCACCAACAATTACAAAGCCGGGCGCGCTTTGGGAGGTTTGGTCAAAAAGGCTTTGCCCGAAGGCGGTGAAGTTATGCTTTTCGTTGGAAGACTTGAGCAATTGAATGCCCGCCAAAGGAGGCAAGGCGTGATTGACGAACTTTTGGATCGTCCGTTGCAAACTCTGGACAAGGTCAAATATGATCCGGTGGATGCAACCAACCTAACCGCGGAAGGTTCGAAATACGTGGTGTTGGATACGCGCACCGATAATTTTGACAAGGCCAAGGCGAAGAGTAATGCCGAGGATGCGATCACCAAATACAAGGATTTGCAATGCATGGTCGGGTTGTTCGCCTACAACCCGCCCTCATGCATCGATGCGATTAAGGAGGCTGGTAAGCTTGGACAGATCAAGATATGCGGATTCGATGAACAGGATGCTCTGCTTCAGGCGATCTCCGATGGCCATGCCTACGGTACCATTAGCCAACAACCTTGGGAGTATGGCTATGAGTCCATCAAGATGCTAAAGAATATCCACGCGGGCATTCAGCCCGCTTCTACCTACCAGGAAGTGGCTTTTTTGGAAGTGACTAAGGACAACATTGACGAATTTTGGGCCAAGAAAAAGGAAATGGCCGAACTTGGCAAATCCCAGTAAATGAGTGATCACCAAGACTTGCTTCTCGAAGTCAGGGACTTGACGAAGAGTTTTCCGGGGGTTTTGGCTCTCAAGGGGGTTTCTCTAAGTTTGGCCAAAGGAGAGGTCCTTTCGTTGATTGGAGAAAATGGGGCGGGGAAAAGTACCCTAATGAAGATTTTGGCCGGAGTGCAGCCTCCGGATTCGGGAGAATATCTGATTGATGGTTCGCAGGTCATCTTGAAGAACGTTCGCGAAGCCATGGAGCAAGGCATCGCTCTGATCCATCAGGAACTCAACCTTGCCTCCAATCTTGATTTGGCCTCGAACATCTTTTTGGGGCGGGAACCGGGAGCGAAGGGTTTCATTAATGAAAAGGACTTGCATGCCCAAGCCGCCAAGCATCTGAAGAGGGTGGGTCTTGATTTGCCAACCCATACGATCACAGGCTCCCTCCCCATAGGAAAACAGCAATTGGTCGAGATTGCCAAAGCCTTGTCTTGCGATGCCCGAGTCCTGATCATGGACGAACCCACCAGCAGCCTCTCCCAGAAAGAGACCGAAACGCTATTTGAGGTAGTCAAGGGTTTGCGAGACCAGGGCATTAGCGTAATTTACATCTCGCACCGTTTGGGGGAAGTAAAGGAGCTTTCGGATCGGGTTACGGTTTTCCGTGATGGGGAAAATGCGGGCGATTTGGCCCTCGAGGAAATCAATCACGAAAGCATGGTCCGCCTTATGGTCGGTCGGGATTTGAGTGAATTTTATGACCGCGCCATCCACCAACCC